>MRWG01000109.1_pt1 | contig 154424 bp, 136 predicted proteins | sample 1013341 | NCBI WGS metagenome assembly MRWG01 (sample SAMN06117577, study PRJNA244670) | biofilm metagenome | biome: Water; feature: Cathode Biofilm; material: Biofilm; isolation source: microbial consortium enriched at the cathode of a solar microbial fuel cell | place: USA: District of Columbia...
CGCAGGATGCCACCGTACCGCCAGTTGGCGGAAGCGCATCCCCCACCCCTTCCCCCCCCCTTCGCAAGGGGGAGGGAAGGGGTGGGGGATGCGCTTCCGCCAACTGGCGGTACGGTGGCATCCTGCGAATCGATCCGAAGGGGAGGACATGATGAACAGCAGCGAAGGCGCGGCCCGCGTCGGCTATGAGGTGCGCGACCGCGTGGCGGTCATCACCATGAACCGCGCGCCGGTGAACGCGGTCGACTTCCCCATGATCGACGCCATCCACGACCGGATGCGCGAAGCGGACGCCGACCGCGGTGTCGGCGCCATCGTGCTGGCCAGCGCGGTCGAGGGCATGTTCTGCGGCGGCATGGACCTGAAGATGATCCGCGGCGCCGGCGGCCTCGGCATGCGCGACTTCCTCAACCGCTTCTATCTCGACACGCTGGATCTGCAGGCGAAGCTCGCCAAGCCGACCATCGCCGCCGTCAACGGTCCGGCGCGGGGCGCGGGGATGACGCTTTCCATCACCTGCGACGTCATCGTCTGCGCCGAGAGCGCGAGCCTGGGCTATCCGGAAATCAATGTCGGCGTGCTGCCGGCCATCCACTTCGCCCACCTGCCGGCGGTGATCGGCCGGCACCGCGCCTTCGAGCTGCTGTTCACCGGGGACACCTTCACCCCTGCCGAGGCGAAGGCCATGGGGCTGGTCAACCAGGTGGTCCCCGACGGGGAACTGATGGACAGCGCGATGGCGCTGGCGGGGAAGTTCGCCGCCAAGTCGCCGACGGTGATGCGCCTCGGCCGCCAGGCCTTCTGGCGGGCGCAGGACCTGGACTACCGCCGCAACGTCGCCGCCCAGGTGGAGATGATGTGCGCGCTGGCGGAGACCGACGACTTCGAGGAAGGCCTCGCCGCCTTCGCGGAGAAGCGCAAGCCGGACTGGGCGCGGTGACGTCATCCGGGGAACGACCGGCTCACCGCTTCGGCCTTGACCCCGGATCGTTCCGTCAATCGGCTGAACCGCCACTCACTCAGCCTGTCACCCCCGCCTCCGTGCGGGGGTCCGGAGCGGCTTCGCCGCAAGTCGCCGTCCCTGACCGGATGCCCGCACGGGGGCGGGCATGACACCGAAGCGGCGGTGAGACACCCGGCTCCGCCGAAAGCCCAATGATCCGGAAGGCGCGCGAGCCAGCCATGCCAACCCCCGCGCGTCGACCGTTGGTTGAAGCCATAACGTCGCAGGCCGGTGTCGCATGTTGACCGGAATCTGTCGCAGCCTATCTTCCGCGGCGGGTCACCTCCCCCCAACGGGAGGCTCAGTACTGGAAGGTACTCAATGCAGAAACCGGAAAGGCGTCCGGCGGCGCCTGAATTCTCGTCCGGTCCGTGCGCCAAGCGCCCGGGCTGGTCCGCCGAAGCCCTGGCCGAGGCTGCGCTCGGCCGCTCTCACCGTGCATCCATCGGCAAGCAGAAGCTGAAAGAGGTCATCGACCGCTCGAAGGCGATCCTCGGCATGCCCGAGGACTGGCGCCTCGGCATCGTGCCCGGCTCCGACACCGGCGCCGTGGAAATGGCGCTCTGGTCGCTGCTGGGCCAGCGCCCCGTCGATGTCCTGGCCTGGGAAAGCTTCGGCTCCGGCTGGGTCACCGACGTGATCAAGCAGTTGAAACTGAAGGACACCCGCACGCTCGAGGCGGACTATGGCGCGCTGCCCGACCTCTCCGAAGTCGACTGGAGCCACGACGTCGTCTTCACCTGGAACGGCACCACGTCGGGCGTCTGCGTGCCCGGCGCGGACTGGATCCCGGCCGACCGCGCCGGCCTGGCGATCTGCGACGCCACCTCGGCGGCCTTCGCCATGCCGCTCGACTGGGACAAGCTCGACGTCGTCACCTGGTCCTGGCAGAAGGTGCTGGGCGGCGAGGCCGCGCACGGCATGCTCGCGCTGTCGCCGCGCGCTGTCGAACGGCTGGAGAGCCACACCCCGCCCTGGCCCATGCCCAAGGTCTTCCGGCTGACCAAGTCCGGCAAGATCAACGAGGGCGTCTTCAAGGGCGAGACCATCAACACGCCCTCCATGCTGGCCGTCGAGGACGCGCTGGACGCCCTGAAATGGGCCGAGAGCGTCGGTGGACTGGACGGCCTGATCGGCCGCACCCGCGCCAATCTGGACGCCATGGCCGAATGGGCCGGGCGGACGGACTGGGTCGACTTCCTGGCGAAGGATCCGGCCAGCCGCTCCTCCACCTCGGTCTGCCTGGCGATCACCGACGACTGGTTCTCCGCCCAGCCGGCCGACGTGCAGAAGGACATCCCGAAGCGGATGGCCACGCTGCTGGAGAAGGAGGACGTCGCCTACGACATCAACGGCTACCGCGACGCGCCGCCCGGCCTGCGGATCTGGTGCGGCGCCACGGTCGAGACCGGCGACGTCAGGGCGCTCTGTCCCTGGCTCGACTGGGCCTACGCCACCGTCAAGGCCGAGATCTCCGGCTGAATGCCCGCCAACACCGGTCACCCCCGCCTTGTGCGGGGGTCCGGTTCCGGCGTCGCAGCTTCACCTCTGCCACCGGATGCCCGCACAGGCCGGCCCCTGACCCCGTTCGGGGGGCGAGCATGACCGTCCGAGCGAAACGGTTGCCGTCAATGAAACGCCATTCCGCAACGATTGCGGTCTGTTCCAGGAAAGGAACATCCCATGCCCAAAGTCCTGATTTCCGACAAGATGAGCCCGCTCGCCGCCGAGACCTTCCGTCAGCGCGGCGTCCAGGTCGACGAGAGGCCCGGCCTCTCCAAGGAGGAGCTGCTCGAGATCATCGGCGAGTATGACGGCCTCGCCATCCGCTCCGCCACCAAGGTCACCGCCGACGTGCTGGCCGCGGCCCCGGGCCTGAAGGTCATCGGCCGCGCCGGCATCGGCGTCGACAATGTCGATGTCGAGGCCGCGACCGCGGCCGGCGTCTGCGTCATGAACACGCCCTTCGGCAACTCCATCACCACCGCCGAGCACGCCATCGCCATGATGATGGCGCTGGCCCGCCAGATCCCGCAGGCCGACCGCTCCACCCAGGCCGGCAAGTGGGAGAAGTCCAAATTCATGGGCGTCGAGGTCACGGCCAAGACGCTGGGCATCATCGGCTGCGGCAATATCGGCTCCATCGTCGCCAGCCGCGCCCAGGGCCTGCGCATGAAGGTGATTGCCGCCGACCCCTATCTCTCCACCGAGCGCGCCAAGGAGATCGGTGTCGAGAAGGTCGAGCTGGACGAACTCTACGCCCGTTCCGACTTCATCAGCCTGCATACGCCGCTGACCGACCAGACCCGCAACATCATCGACGCCGCGACGATCGCGAAGATGAAGGACGGGGTGCGCATCATCAACTGCGCCCGCGGCGGCCTGGTGGTGGAGGAAGACCTGCGCAAGGCCCTGGACGACGGCAAGGTCGCCGGCGCGGCGATCGACGTCTTCCTCAACGAGCCGGCGAAGGAGAACGTGCTGTTCGGCCAGCCCGACGTCATCACCACGCCGCATCTGGGCGCGTCCACGACCGAGGCGCAGGTCAATGTCGCCCTGCAGGTGGCCGAGCAGATGTCCGACTTCCTGGTCGACGGCGCGGTCTCCAACGCGCTCAACATGGCCTCCGTCACCGCCGAGGAGGCGCCGCGGCTGCGCCCCTACATCAAGCTGGCCGAACAGCTGGGCGGCTTCATGGGCCAGACCCTGCAGAGCTCGATCAAGACCGTCCGCATCGCCTATCAGGGCCGGGTGGCGAAGCTGAACGTGAAGCCGCTCTCGGCGGTGCTGCTGCAGAACCTGCTGAAGCACCAGATGGATTCGGTCAACATGGTCAACGCGCCGGTGCTGGCGCAGGAGCGCGGCATCCACGTGGTCGAGGAGCGCGACGAGACGCCGGGCAACTACCAGACGGCGATCCGGCTGTTCGTGGAGACGGAGAACGGCACGCGCGGCATCGGCGGCACCCTGTTCGCCGGCGACATGCCGCGCATCGTCGAGATCGACACGATCTCGCTGGAGGCGGAGTTCGGCGAGAACATGCTGTTCATCCGCAATCTGGACAAGCCGGGCTTCATCGGCCGGCTGGGCATGCTGCTGGGCGACGCCGGGGTCAATATCGGCACCTTCCACCTGGGCCGCGCCAACGGCAACGCCGTCTCCTTCATCGAGGTCGACGGGCCGGTGCCCGAGGCGGTGCTGAAGCAGGTCGCCGGCCTGAAGGACTACGTCCAGCGGGTCCACGCGCTCCGATTCTGAGGGCGGCCCCTGAAATGATGGAATCGCCTTGGCATCCCGGGGCGACAGAGTAGGGCAACTCCATCAAGCATCGGAACGGCCTGGAATCCGATCTTTCCCGTATTCGGATGATCCCCCACCCCGACCCTCCCCCTTGATCAAGGGGGAGGGTGGACCGCGCCAGCAGGCCGGGAGGGGGTAATGCCCGCCGGCGCCGGAAAGAAAAACCCCGCGGGTTGCTGCCCGCGGGGTTCGTTCGTTCTCGCCGGTGGCGGAGCAGTCAGCTGCCGGGTTGCGGCTCCGGCTCCATGCCCCCGTCATCGGGCTCACCCTCATGGCCGTCGGTTTCGGGCACGGCGGAGGCCGGCCCGGCCTTGGGCTTGTTGTCGGCCTTGTCCTCGGGACGGTCGATGTTCTCGCCGCGTTTCAGCGCCTGGATCTCGTCGCCCGAGAGGGTCTCGTATTCGAGCAGCGCCTGGGCCACGCGGTGCAGCAGGTCCAGGTTCTCGGTCAGGATGCGCCGAGCGGTCTCCAGCGCCTCGTCGATCAGCCGGCGGATTTCCTCGTCGATCTGCTCGGCGGTGTGCTCGGAGATGTTCTTCTGCTGGGTCACCGAATGGCCGAGGAAGACCTCCTCCTCGTTGGAGGAGTAGCGCACCATGCCGACCTTGTCGGAATAGCCCCATTCGGTGATCATCCGCCGCGACAGGCCGGTCGCCTGCTGGATGTCGCTGGCGGCGCCGGTGGTGATCTTGTCCTTGCCGAAGATGATCTCCTCGGCCACGCGCCCGCCCATGGCCACCGCGAGGTGGGCGATGAGCTGGTCGTAGCGCATGGAGAGCTGGTCCTTCTCCGGCAGGCGCATGACCATGCCCAGCGCGCGGCCGCGCGGGATGATGGTCGCCTTGTGGATCGGGTCCGAGCCCGGCATGAAGATGCCGACGATGGCGTGGCCCGCCTCGTGATAGGCGGTCAGCTTCTTCTCGTCCTCGTCCATGACCATGGAGCGCCGCTCCGCGCCCATCATAACCTTGTCCTTGGCGTCCTCGAACTCGTTCATGGTGACCAGGCGCTTGTTCTTGCGCGCGGCCAGCAGCGCGGCCTCGTTGACCAGGTTCTGCAGGTCGGCGCCGGAGAAGCCGGGCGTGCCGCGGGCGATGATGCGCGCGTCGACGTTCGGCGCCAGCGGCACCTTGCGCATGTGCACCTTCAGGATCTTCTCGCGGCCCAGGATGTCGGGCAGCGGCACCACCACCTGGCGGTCGAAGCGGCCGGGGCGCAGCAGCGCCGGGTCCAGCACGTCGGGGCGGTTGGTGGCGGCGATCAGGATCACGCCCTCATTGGCCTCGAAGCCGTCCATCTCGACCAGCAGCTGGTTCAGGGTCTGCTCGCGCTCGTCATTGCCGCCGCCGAGGCCCGCGCCGCGGTGCCGGCCGACGGCGTCGATCTCGTCGATGAAGATGATGCAGGGCGCGTTCTTCTTGCCCTGTTCGAACATGTCGCGCACGCGGCTGGCGCCGACGCCGACGAACATCTCGACGAAGTCGGAGCCGGAAATGGTGAAGAAGGGCACGTTGGCCTCGCCGGCCACCGCGCGCGCAATCAGCGTCTTGCCGGTGCCGGGCGGGCCGACCAGCAGGCAGCCCTTGGGGATGCGGCCGCCGAGCCGCTGGAACTTCTGCGGGTCCTTCAGGAACTCGACGATCTCCTCGAGTTCCTCCTTGGCCTCGTCGACGCCGGCGACGTCCTCGAACGTGACGCGGCCCTGGCGTTCGGTCATCAGCCGGGCCTTGGACTTGCCGAAGCCCATGGCCTTGCCGCCGCCGCCCTGCATCTGGCGCATGAAGAAGATCCAGACCGCGATCAGCAGCAGCATCGGGAACCAGGACACGAAGATGGAGAACAGCGCGCTGCCCTCCTCCCGCGGCTTGGCGTCGATGTCCACGCCACGGTCGCGCAGCGTGTCGATCAGCGTCGGGTCCGACGGCGCGTAGGTCTGGAAGGGCTGGCCGCCCTGCAGATGGCCGGAGATGTTGTTGCCCTCGATGGTGACGTCGCGGACGCCGCCTTCCTCGACCTTGGTCAGGAACTGCGAATAGGTGAGCTGCTGCCCGCTGGTGTTGTTCGAGGGGCTCTGGAACAGGTTGAACAGCGCCAGCGCGAGCAGCGCGATGATGATCCAGAGAGCAAGGTTTCTTCCGAAGGGTGCCACGTGTTTCCCGTTTCGATCATGTCATCTGGGCGCCGGCCGCTCCGGCGGAGAGACCGCCAGTCTCGGCGCACCTTTGCTAGATAAGCGTTAAAGCGTTTCGGGCAAGCAGGCGCAAGGGCCGATCTTTCGCCGCCGGCCTTCCCGGATCAGAGTTGACCGCCGCGCGGCGACCGCGCCTCCGCCGCCACGCTCAGCGACGACCGGTCCAGCGCCAGCACCGTCCCGCCCACCGTGACCCGGCGCTGGGTCTCCAGCCGCGCCATGGCGTCCTCCAGCCGGCCCAGCGGCGCACGCGCGCCCGCCACTTCCCGGATCGCGCGGTCGAGCACGCGCAGCGCCGTCTCCTCGGGCAGGGCCCGCCAGCCGGCGAGGTCCAGCACCAGCGGCCGAGCCGACGGGTCGGCGCAGAGCGCCGCGAACGCGTCGCCGGCGGCGGTCTCCAGCGCGTCGGCCGCCCGCGCCGCGCGCCGCGCCAGCCGGCCCAGCCGGCGGCGGAGACGGCCGTCCTCGTCCAGTTCCGCCAGCCAGCCATCCAGCCGGTTGCGCTCGAACTCGGGGCTGTCATTGCCGGGATCCTCGATCCAGTCGTCGCCGGCGTCGCGCAGCAGCGCCAGAAGGTCGGCCCGCGCCACCCCCAGCAGGGGCCGGATCAGGCGCACGCCGCCGCGCCGGCTCTCGGGCCGCATCGCCGCCAGCCCGTCCAGCCCGCTGCCGCGCCTGAGACGCATCAGCACCGTCGCCGCCTGGTCGTCCTGGTGGTGGCCGATGAACAGTTCGCCGGCGCCGTGCGCGCGGCACCAGTCGAGGAGCAGCGCGTAACGCGCCTCCCGCGCGGCCTCCTGCAGCCCGGAACCGGGACGGCCGCCCTGCCGGGCGAGCACCGCCGCGTCGACGCCCAGCGCCCGCGCCCGGCGCGCCGCCAGCTCCGCCTCCGCCGCCGATTCGGGGCGCAATCCGTGATCCACGACCAGGGCGCTGACGCGCCGCCCGCCGTCCGCCGCCCAGTCCCGGGTCAGGCGCAGCAGCGCGGTGCTGTCGGGGCCGCCGGAGAACGCCACGGCGACGTGCGGACCCGCCGGCGGCAGGGCCGCGAGCGCGGCCCGGAAGGCCGCGGCCGGACCGCCGTCAGCAGCCCGCCCGGCGGCGCTCACTGTCGGCGCGCTGCAACAGGCTCTGCGCGGCGTCGGGGTAGCGGTCCCGCAGCTCGTCGAAGACCGCGCAGGCGTCCTTGTTCTGATCCAGCTTGGTCAGCGTCATGCCGAGCTTCAGCAGGTTGTCGGGCGCTTTCGAGCTGCCGCGGTATTTCTTGTAGCCTTCCAGAAAGGCCCCCGCGGCGCTCTCGTAGTCCTGCTGGACATAATAGGTCTCGCCCAGCCAGTACTGGGCGTTGCCGGCCAGCTCGTGTTCCGGATAGCTGGCAAGGAAGCCGCTGAAGGCGGACTCGGCCTCGCCGAAGCGCTTGGAGCGCAGCATGTCGAAGGCAGCGTTGTAGGCCTCCTGCGGGGTGCCCCCGGCGGCGGCCGGCGTCTCGACGGGCCGCGCCGGCGCGGCCAGCGCCGCGTTCTCGGACCCGCCCGCGGCGCCGTTCTCCGCAGGCGCCGGCACGCGTTCCAGCGCCTCCGGCGAGACCGTGCCGAGATTGCGCGGTCCCGGCGCAACGCCGCCGGCGCTGCTGTTGGAACCGTCGCCGGCCGGACCCTGGCCCGCCGCCGGCGGCGCGCCCCCGCCGGCGGCGAGGTTGCGTTCGATGGCGGTCAGACGGAAATCGATGTCGGCGACCAGCTTGTCCATGCGGTCGTTCAGCCGCCGCACGGTGAAGTCGATCTCCTCGAGCCGGTTGGTGAGTTCCCGGATCTCGGTTTCCAGCGCCTGCACCTTCAGCCCGGCCGCCGGCGCGTCACCGCCGGACGGGGGTGCGGACGCCGCAGGCCCGGCGCTGTCCGACGGCAGGGGCCTGCCGCCCAGCACATGGGCCTTGAGGTCGCTGATGCTGCGCTCCAGGCGCTGCACCCGGTCCTGCAGCGGCGCGAGGTCCTGCGCCGCCGCCGGAACCGCCGACAGGACAAGGATCGCCGCCGCGGCGGCGAAGGCGAAAGGTCGAACAGCGGATCTCATCGCGTCTCCTTCTTCGATCGCCCCCCCGCGGACCCGCATCCGCGGGCGGGGTCCCTCCCGGCCCCCGCCGCGAATGCGTTCAGCGCGCCTGCCCGTCCTTCAGTTGGCGATGACGGTCACCGCGCGGCGGTTCTGGGCCCAGGCTTCCTCGTTGTGACCCAGCGCCACCGGACGCTCCTTGCCATAGGAGATCGTGGTGATGCGGCCGGGCGCAACGCCGAGGCTGACCAGGTAGTCCTTCACCGACGTGGCGCGGCGGTCGCCCAGGCCGAGGTTGTACTCGCGGGTGCCGCGCTCGTCGGCATGACCCTCGATGACCACGTTCTTGGACGGGAACTGCTGCAGATAGGCGGCCTGGCGGCGCAGGGTGTCGGTATCCTCGCCGTCGAGGTCATAGCGGTCGAAGCCGAAGAACACGCGGTCGCCCACGTTCAGCACGAAGTGTTCCTGCGTGCCCGGCTGGGGGCCGGCCGGCTGGCTCGGCTCGGCCTGCGGAGCCGGCGCCGGCGCCGCCTGCGCCTGTCCGCCGCCGGTGTCGCTGGTGGTGGTCACCGGCTCTTCCTCGCCGCAGGCGGCGACGAGGAACAGGGCAGCGGCGAGGCTGCCCATCTTGATCAGAAATCGCTGGCGCATCTTTATTGTTGCTCCCTCATGCTTGACGCCCACGTGACGTCAGGTTGCAGATGCTGTCCGGCGCTTGATTAAGTCACGCGGACGCGGACAGTGGCTGCAACATTTAACACCCAAGTTCGCAAAGCAAAACGGCGGAGTTGGGCCGAACCGGCCCTACGGTGTGGCAAATACGTGTCATTCGGCCCTAAATCAGGGCGACAACGCCGACAGCGGCGACCAGGCGGGGTCGGAGGCGTCCAGCGGCGTCGGCACCTCCCTCAGGTTGCGCCCGGTCAGGTCGACCGACCAGAGCTTGACGCTGCCGCCGCGGCCATCATTGCCGCCCGGAATCTGGCGGAAGAAGATCAGCACGCGGCCGTTCGGCGACCATGTCGGCCCCTCGTCCAGGAAGCTTTCGGTCAGGATCCGCTCGCCGGTGCCGTCGGGCCGCATCACCCCGATGAAGAAGCGTCCGCCCTTCAGCTTGGTGAAGGCGATCAGGTCGCCGCGCGGCGACCAGACCGGCGTCGCGTAGCGGCCATCGCCGAAGCTGATGCGCTGCACGTTCGAGCCGTCGGCGTTCATGGTGTAGATCTGCTGGCCGCCGGAGCGGTCGGAGTTGAAGGTCACGCGCTGGCCGTCCGGCGACATGCTGGGCGAGGTGTCGATCGCCAGATTGCGCGTCAGCCGCCGGGTCACCCGCGTGCGCAGGTCCATGATGAAGACGTCGGAATTGCCGCCTTCGGCCATGGAGAACAGCACCCGCTCCCCGTCCGGGGAGAAGCGCGGCGCATAGGTCATGCCCGGGAAGTCGCCCAGGATCTCCTGCTGGCCCGTGTCGATGTTGAACAGGTAGACGCGCGGCTGGTTCTGGAAATACGACATGTAGGTCACGACCTGCTGCGTCGGCGAGAAGCGCGGCGTCAGCACCAGGTTGGAGCCGTCGGTGAGAAAACGGTGATTGGCCGAATCCTGGTCCATGATCGCCAGCCGCTTGACCCGGCGGTCGGGCGGGCCCGATTCGGCGACATAGACGATCCGGGTGTCGAAATAGCCTTCCTCGCCGGTCAGCCGCTTGTAGATGGCGTCGGAGATGATGTGGCCGATGCGGCGGGCGTTCTCCGGCGAGGTGAAGTAGACGAGGCCGGTGAGCTGGGTTCCAGCGAAGACGTCCCACAGCCGGAACTCCGTCCGCAGCCGGCCGTCGCTCTCGATGCCGACATTGCCCGCGACAAGGGCCTGGGCCTGGATGGTGCGCCAGTTGCCGAAGTTGGGCCGGACCTGGATGGCGGCCGGCTCCTCCAGATAGGCGCGCGGGTCGATGACCCGGAACAGCCCCGAGCGAGTCAGGTTGCCCCGGATCACGGAGGCGATTTCCTGGCCCAGTTCGCGCGTCGTGCGGGTCTCGCCGTGGATGTCGGTGACCGCGATCGGCAGCGGGTCGACATTGGCGCTGGTGACGTCGACCTGAAGCTGCGCGCGGGCCGGCGCCGCGGCCAGCAGCGCCAGGGCGACCAGCGCCAGCGCCGCGAAGGCCGGAAGGCGTCGAATTCCTGCAATGATCATCAGCCGTACATGTCCCTGAGGTTGAAGTTGATCTCGATCTCCTGCCAGTCCTCGAACTTCTCCTGCGGCAGGGGCAGCGGCTGCGACTTGTAGACGGCGCGGACCGCGCTGTCGGAGAAGGCGCCGAACACGTCGCGCGACTGGCCGGCGTCGAAGCCGTCGATGATGCGGGGCGGGGCCGCCAGCGTGCCATCAGGCTTGAGGAATATGCGTATCACGACCTGCATGCTCTCGACGCCGGGCGCCCCGTGGTTCGGGCTCCAGTTCTCCCGCAGCCGGTGTCGCAGGAGGTCCACTTCCGAGACCGATAGCTTCTGATTGAGCCGATTCTGTGACACGCCGCCCTCGCCGATGCGGATGTCGGCCAGCTGGCGCCGGTCCTGCTCGCGCGGCCGCGGCGGCTGGCGCTCATCGGCCATGCGGTCGATCTTGGCGGCCAGCCGGTCGAGATCGAGGCCCTTCTTCTCGGTCTTCTCCGGCGCGGGCTTGGGCGCCGGTTTCGGCGGCGTCGCGGCGGTCTTCTTCTCGGGCTCCGGCTTCGGTTCGGGCTTCGGCTCCGCCTTCTTCTCCGGCTCGGGCTCGGGCGCCTTCGGCTCCGGCAGGGGCTCGCGCGCCGCCAGCTTCTCGGCCTCCTCGACGACCTTCTCCTTGGGCGCGACCGCCTTGTCGGCGCGCTCCTCGACCGCCGGGCGCGGCGCGGGCGGCGCCACGGCGACGTCGGGCGCCGGCTCGGGTTCGGGGGCAGGCGGCTCGGGCGCCTCGCGCACCAGGGCGTTGGTGTCGGGCAGGGGCGGCGGCTCCGGCGCCGCGGCAGGCGGCGGGGGCGGAGGCGGAGGCGGGCTGTCCGGGGCGGTGGCCTGCGGCGGCGGCGGGGCGTCGGTCTTCTCGCCCGCGGTGGCCTGATTGGTTTCCGGGCCGATGGTGGTCAGTTCGACGGGGATGATGGGGTCGCTCAGCACCTCGGCCGGCGAGTCCAGAAAGGCATAGTCGAGCACCAGCATCACGACCACGAGGACGTGCAGGCCGAACGAGAATGCGGCGCCCCGGACCATCACGCCTCCCGCATCATTCCCCGACCCGCGCCGGCGCCTGCGCGACCAGCGCGACCCGCGTGAATCCGGCGGCGTTGATGGCGCCCATGGCCTCGATCACCCGGCCATAGGCGATCGTGCGGTCGCCGCGCACGAAGATGCGCCGCTCCTGGTTGCCGTTGGTGATGGCGATCAGCGCCGGCACCAGATCGCCCAGCTCGATCTCCTTTTCCTGCAGGTAGATCTTCCCTTCGTCGTCGATGGTCACCGCCAGCGGCTCGTCGAGACCCTGCAGGTTGGGCGCGACCGCCCGGGGCAGTTCCACCGGCACGCCCACGGACAGCAGCGGCGCGGCGATCATGAAGACCACCAGCAGCACCAGCATGACGTCGACGAAGGGCGTGACGTTGATCTCCGACATGGGCGTGAAGCGCTTGCGCCGGAATCTGCCGCCATGGACCTGGATCGCCATCAGCGGCTCTCCCCTTCGTCGAGCTGGCGCGACATGATTGCCGAGAACTCGCCGGCGAAGCCCTCCAGCCGGGTCGCGTAGCGGGCAATGTCATTGGCGAACTTGTTGTAGGCGACGGTCGCGGGGATGGCGGCGACCAGACCCAGCGCCGTGGCGAACAGGGCTTCGGCGATGCCCGGCGCGACCACCGCCAGAGAGGTGTTGTTGGTCGCCGCGATGGACTGGAAACTGTCCATGATGCCCCAGACGGTGCCGAACAGGCCGAGGAACGGGGCGGTCGAGCCGACGGTCGCCAGCACGCCCAGATAGCGCTCCAGGCGGTCGACCTCCCGGTCGATGGAGATGCGCATGACCTGGCTGATGCGGTCCTGCAGGCCGGCGCGCAGCTTGTCGGTCCGCGCCAGGCCGCGTTCGGCAGTGCGCCGCCATTCCCGCATCGCCCCCGCGAACAGCACCGCCATCGGGTGGGAGGCGTTGGCGCCGATCTCGTCGTAGAGCTTTTCCAGGCTGCCCCCCGACCAGAACAGGCGCTCGAACTCGTCGGCCTGCTTCTGCACCCGCCGGTAGCGGACCCACTTCTCGAAAATGATGGCCCAGCACCAGATCGAGGCGACCAGCAGCGCCAGCATCACGATCTGCACCACGATGTCGGCGCGCAGGAACAGCGACCACATCGACAGATCCACCTCGGCGGCCCCCGCGAATTGCCGGGCGATGACGTCTTCGTTCATGTTGATTCTTCCCTGCCGTTTCCTGTCAGGCGTTCCATCGCGGCGCGGATCGCGGGCGGAATGCGCCGGGGCCTTCCGTCGAGACCGATAAATGCCGCACGTACATGGGCCCGGACAAGGGGGTCCCCAAGCCGGGAGATATCCTGCCGCAGCGCGATCGTCGCGCCCTTCAGCGCATCGAGGCGCGTGGTCACCAAAAGGTCATCGTCCAGCCGCGCCGGACGCAGATATTCGACCTTCACGTCGCGAACGGCGAACATTGCGCCATCGCGCCAGATCGCGGCCTGGTCGACGCCGATCAGGCGCAGCATGTCGGAGCGCGCGCGCTCGGCGAATTTCAGATAGTTGGCGTAGTAGACGATGCCGCCGGCGTCCGTGTCCTCCCAGTAGACGCGGACGGGAAACAGGTGGGCGTCGGCCTCGACCCGGCCCAGCGCTGCCGCCGCCGGCTCAGCCATCGCCGCCGTCCAGCATGTCCATCTGCCCCGGCATGGCCGAGGACGGCGCGGCGAGGCCCAGATGCGTCCAGGCGGCGGCGGTCATCATCCGCCCGCGCGGGGTGCGCACCACCAGCGCCTGCTGGATCAGATAGGGCTCGATGATGTCCTCGATGGCGTCGCGCGGCTCCGACAGGGCGGCGGCGAGGTTGTCGACGCCGACCGGCCCGCCGCCATAATTCTCCGCCATGCAGCGCAGATAGCGCCGGTCCATCGCGTCGAGGCCCGCCTCGTCCACCTCCAGGCGCTTCAGCGCCGCGTCGGCTTTCATCGCGTCCACTTCGTCCGCGCCGGCCACGGCGGCGAAGTCCCGCACCCGCCGGAGCAGCCGTCCGGCGACGCGCGGCGTGCCGCGGGCCCGGCGGGCGATCTCGGCGGCACCGTCGGCGGTGAGCTTCAGCCCCAGCACCCGGGCGCCGCGGCGGACGATCTGCTCCAGCTCGGCGGGCGCGTAGAACTCCAGCCGGCAGGGAATGCCGAAGCGGTCGCGCAGCGGCGTGGTCAGCAGGCCCGAGCGCGTCGTCGCCGCCACCAGGGTGAAGGGCGGCAGATCGATCTTCACCGAGCGCGCGGCCGGCCCCTCGCCGATCACCAGATCGAGCTGAAAATCCTCCATGGCGGGATATAGAATCTCTTCTACGGCAGGATTAAGGCGGTGCACCTCGTCGATGAACAGGACGTCGCGCGCCTCCAGGTTGGTCAGGATGGCGGCGAGGTCGCCGGCGCGGGCGATCACGGGGCCGGAGGTGGCGCGGAAATTCACGCCGAGTTCGCGGGCGACGATCTGCGCCAGCGTCGTCTTGCCGAGGCCGGGCGGACCGAAGAACAGGGTGTGGTCCATGGCTTCGCCCCGGGCGCGGGCGGCGTCGATGAAGACGCGCAGGTTCTCGCGCACCTTCTGCTGGCCGATGAAATCGGTGAGTTCCAGCGGCCTGAGGCCGATCTCGCCGCCGTCCTCCGGGCGTTGCTCGCCCGCCACCAGCCGCTCGCCCTCCGCACCGCTCACCGCGCCAGTTCCTTCAGCCCGGCGGTAATCAGCGCCTCGACGGTGGCGTCGTCGCCGGCGAGGGCCGCGCCGCGCAGCACCGCCGCCTCGGCCTCGGCCCGGCGGTAGCCCAGATTGACCAGCGCCGAGGCCGCGTCGCCCGCCGCGCCGCCGACCGAAGCCGCGCCCGGGGCCGCACCGGCCTGCGCCGGCCGGGCGGGCAGGGCGCCGACCTTGTCCTTCAGTTCGCTGGCGATGCGCTGCGCCAGGCGCTTGCCGACGCCCGGCGCGCGGGTGATCGCGGCGACGTCGCCGGACGCGATGGCCATGCGGATGTCATCGGCGGCCAGCGCCGAGAGGATCTGCAGCGTCACCTTCGCGCCCACGCCCTGGACGGTCTGCAGCAGGCCGAACAGCTCCTTCTCGGCGCGGTCGGCGAAGCCGTAGAGGTGGATGTGGTCCTCGCGGACATGGGTCTCGACCTGGATGGCGACCGCATCGCCCTCCGTCCCCAGCGCCGCCAGGGTGCGGGCCGAGCAGAAGACGAGATAGCCGACCCCGCCGACGTCGATCACCGCGTGATCGGCGCCGATCCGGTCGAGAATTCCCTTGAGGCTGGCGATCATGGCGGGCGGCGGTCCGGGGGTGATTCGGTATCGGGCCGTTGTAGCAGATTCAGCGCGGCAGCGCAGATGGCTTCGGCCCCGTTCCATGGTGGGCGTGGCAGATGGCGCAGGCCAGCGCGTCGGTGGCGTGCTCGTTGGTCAGCCGCGCGCCGGGCAGCAGCGTCTTCACCATCAGGTGGATCTGGTCCTTGTGCGCATGGCCGGTGCCGACCACGGCCTTCTTGACCGCGTTCGGGGCGTATTCGGTCACCGGCAGGCCGTTCAGCGAGGCCACCAGCAGCGAGACGCCGCGCGCCTGACCCAGCTTCAGGGTCGAGGTCGGGTTCTTGTTGACGAAGGTCTCCTCGACCGCCGCCGCGTCGGGCCGCCATTCGGCGATCACCGCCTGCAGGCCGTCATGAAGCTGCACCAGCCGCTCGGCAAGGCTGCCCTTCGGGTCGGAGGCGACCGAGCCGTCGGCCACCCAGATCAGCCGGTTGCCCTCGACATCGACCACACCCCAGCCGGTGTGGCGCAGGCCGGGATCCAGGCCGATCAGCCGCAGCCGGGTCATGCGGCCCGCGCCGCTTCGCGATTCCAGGGTCTCGGACGCCCTCTCATCCGCCATGGCTCCGGATACACCATGGCGTCCTGGGGCTTGACCCCAGGACCCAGCCCGGCGGCGCTGCGGCACTGGGCCCTTGGATCGAGTCCAAGGGCGCCAGGCATTTGCAAGCGCCGGGGGATCGGAAGGCCGGATTCCGGGACGCAGAAGGATGATGATATCGTGGCGGCCCATGGCCGGATATTTCATCTACATCCTCGCCAGCAGGCGGAACGGCACGCTCTACATCGGGTTGACCAACGATCTCCGCCGGCGGCTTGCACAACACCGCGAGGGCTGGTCCGAATTCACACGGAAATATCGCGTCCACCATCTGGTCTACTTCGAGAATCATTCGGACATTCAAGCCGCGCGGCAGCGCGAACGCACGCTGAAATACTGGCGCAGGAACTGGAAGCTCGCGCTGATCGAGAAACTCAACCCGGACTGGCGCGACCTGGAAGGCGAAATTCCCTTCGACTGACCTCCCGGCCCGGCCCATTCATCCTTCCAGCCGGGCCATGACCTCGTCGGAGACCTCGAAATTGGCGTGTACCTTCTGGACGTCGTCATTGTCGTCCAGGGCGTCGACCAGTTTCAGCAGGGTGCCGGCCTTCTCCTCGTCGACCTCGACGGTGTTCTGCGGCCGCCATTCCAGGCCCGCCCGGCTGGCCTCGCCGAAATCGGCCTCCAGCGCCTCGCGGACGTCGTTGAACGCCTCGACCACGGTGATCACCTCGAAGCCCTCCTCGCCCGCGACCACGTCGTCGGCGCCGGCCTCCACCGCGGTCTCGAACAGGGCCTCCATCTCGGCGGCGTCGGCCGGGTACTCGATCACGCCGACATGGTCGAACATGAAGGACACCGAGTTGGTCTCGCCCAGGCTGCCGCCGTGCTTGGAGAAGGCGGAGCGGACCTCGGAGGCGGTGCGGTTGCGGTTGTCGGTCAGCGCCTCGACGATCAGCGCCACGCCGCCCGGGCCGTAGCCCTCGTAGCGGATGTTTTCGAAGGTGTCGGCGGCGCCGTCGCCCGTCGCGCGCTTGATGGCGCGGTCGATGTTGTCATTGGGCATGTTTTCCTTGCGGGCGGCAGCGATGGCAGCGCGCAGGCGGGGATTGGCGTTCGGGTCGTCGCCGGATTCCTTCACCGATACGGTGATCTCCCGCGCCAGCTTGGTGAACACCTTGGCGCGCTTCGCGTCCTGCGCGCCCTTGCGGTACATGATGTTCTTGAACTGTGAATGGCCCGCCATGGCGGCCTCCGTGCTCACGATAGGTTCGGTGGAGCGCTTCTTTTCAGCCTTTTCCCGCCGCGGTCAAGCCCGCCCGCGCTCAGCGCGCGCCCGCGGTGGCGTCCAGCCAGTCCAGTGCAGCGTCGACGACCTCGTCCGTGGTTGCCGGGCTCATGATGTCGCCGGCGATGACATGATGGCTGGGACCGGCGGCGCCGGGCACGTCGATCCAGCGCTTCGGCCCGCCCCAGCGGTCGAAGACCCGCCGCGTCGCCGCCGGATCGACCACCTTGTCGTCGGGGGAGTGGAACACCAGCAGCGGCGTCCCGGCCCGGCCGTGGTCCTCCGCGGCGACGTGCTTCACCAGCGCCGCCATGGGCAGCAGCGCCACGGTCGGGTAGCGCGTCTGCCAGTGCCGCCCGACCTCCGGACTTTCCGCACCCGTGTCCCGCTCCCGCCCGAAGGCGAGCGGCAGGAGCCGGCGCGCCCAGGGCAGGGTGAGTGCGGCGGCGGCCTTCGAGCGGACGCCGAAATTGGGCGAGACGAAGATCAGCGCCCCGACGCCGGCCATGTGATCGCCCGTCACGGCGTGATGGGCGGCCGCGGTGGCGCCGGTGGAGGTGGCGATCACGATGACCTTCTCGCCGATGCGCCGGCCGACCTCCAGGGCCTCGGCGACGTCGTCCAGCCAGTCGCCGGCTTCCGCCTCCGCCATCGCCGCGCCGGTGCGGCCATGGCCGGCCAGCCGGGTATAGAACAGGTTCGCCCCCAGCGCCGCGGCGATGCGGTCGGGGACGGGACGGATCTCCGCCTTGCTGGCCGAGAAGCCATGGACGTAGACCACCGCCCATCCGGTGCGCGCCGGCGCCGCCGTGTCGCGCCAGACGATCTCCTTGGCCTGGCCCGCGAGGATGTCGCCGAAGCGCGCCTCGGACGCCGCCAGCGCCGCCGCCGGATCGGCGCCCAGGTCCGCAGGCCGGAAGCCGATGGCGGTGCGCACCCGCTCCCGCGGGCCCAGCAGGAAGGCAAGGGCCAGCAACAGAACGATGGCGAGCAGGACGTAGAGGAGCGGTTTCATTCGGGGGGTCCGGCAGGCGGGGAAAGCTGTCTGGTCAGCAGACCACGCACCGCCCGCGCCGGCAAGGCCGACAGGGCCCCGTGATCCACGCCTTGCGCCGGCGCGTAGGCTTCGCATATGCGGGATCAGATCCCCGCGCGCCGCAGGAGTATCCATCGTGCCGTCCGGAATGAAGAGACTTGCCGCCGCCCTGGTGCTCGCGCTTGCGCCGGCGGGGGCCGCGGCGGCTGCGGCGCCAGCCGATTTCGACCCGCTGAAGGCCTATGGCGAGCGCATCGTCTTCGACGTCTATCGCGGCGAGGACCGGATCGGCCGACATGTCGTCCGCTTCACGCGCGACGGCGGGAACCTGGGGGTCAGGGCGCAGTTCAATGCGGCGGTCAAGATGATCGGACTGACCGTGTTCCGCTTCGACTACCGCTCGGACGCGTCCTGGCGCGACGGCGCGCTGCTCGACCTCACGGCCAGCACCAATGACGACGGCGACCGCCGCACGGTGCGGGTCGACCGCCGGAACGGGCGGCTGGTGGTCAGCGGCCCGGACGGCGCCGAGACCACCGATCAGGGCGTCTTCCCCAGCAATCACTGGCATCCCGGCGCGGTGACCGGCTCGCGGCTGATCAACACGCTGACCGGCGACGTCGCCGAGGTGCGCATCAGCCGCGTCGGCCAGGAGCGGATCGCGACCAACGCCGGACCGGTCGAGGCCACCCGCTACCGCTTCGACGGCGATCTGCGCGACATCGACGTCTGGTACGACGGGGACGGGCGCTGGGAGAAACTGCGCTTCCGGGAGAATGGCAGCGTCATCGATTACCGCTGCGTGCAGTGCGTCAACGGCCCCCGGATGGCCAGCGAATGAGCGCCATCGTCTGGATCACGGGCGCCAGTTCGGGGCTGGGGCGGCAGGCGGCGCTGGAGTTCGCCCGCCGCGGCTACCGCGTCGCCGCCACCGCGCGCAGCGAGGACAGGCTGCAGGAACTGGCCGCGGAGGCCGATGGCCTGCTGGGCGACATCACGGCCTGGCCCGGCGACGTCACCGACGAGGCGCGCATGGCCGAGGTGATCGAGGCGGTGGAGCGCGAACTCGGCCCCATCGGCATCGCCATCCTGAACGCCGGCATCTACCGGCCCATGACGGTCGAAGACTTCGACCCGGAGGCGCTGGCGCAGACCTTCGAGGTCAACGTCATGGGCGTGGCGCGGCCGCTGCGGCCGCTGCTGGCGCGGATGACCGCGCGCGGCGCGGGCAGGATCTATCCCACCGCTTCGCTGTCGGGCTATATCGGCCTGCCCATGGCCTCCGCCTACGGGATGAGCAAGGCCGGGCTGATCAACATGGCCGAGGCGCTGCACACGGAGCTGAAGCCGAAGGGCGTGCATTTCGGCGTCATCGTGCCCGGTTTCGTCAAGACCCCGCTGACGGCGAAGAACGACTTTCCCATGCCTTTCCTGATGCCCGTCGAGAAGGCGGCGCGCGCCCTCGTCGACGGCGTGCTGGACGGCAGGTTCGAGGTCGCGTTCCCGCTCCCCTTCGTCCTGATCATGAAAGCGCTGAGGTTCCTGCCCTATGGACTCGCTCTCCCCCTCATCCGCCGGGCCACCCGCGGACGCCGCCGCCAGGCTTGACCGCTTCGCCGCCTTCTTCGAGGGCATGACCGCGGCGGATGTCGGCCGGCTCGGCGAGATCTACGCCGAGGACGTGCATTTCGCCGACCCCTTCAGCGACTTCCGCGGCCTGGAAGACCTGCGCCGGGTCTTCGCCGCCATGTTCGACGGCATGCGCGACTATGCGCTGAGCGTCGACGAGATGGGCATGATCGCCGCCGACACCGGCATGGTGCGCTGGACCATGTCGGGCTTCGTCAGGGCGCTGGGGCGCGAGCCCTGGATCGTCCACGGCGTCAGCGTGATCCGCTTCGACGCCGAAGGGCGCGTCCGCGAACATCTCGACTACTGGGACGCCGCCGGGCAGATGTACGAACGCCTGCCCGTCCTCGGCTGGGTGCTGCGCCGCATCCGCCGCCGCATCGCCCAGCATTGAGCCCTTCGGAGGATCGACCCCCTCCCGACCCGCTGACGCGGGTCACCCTCACCCTGCCAGGGGGAGGGACGGGGCGGGGGTCCGTCTTGATCGTTGCATGAAGAACAGGGCCCCCTTGGCGTCCTGAGGCTTGACCCCAGGACCCAGTCCTTCGGTTCACTGGGCCCTTGGATCAAGCCTGCCCCGGACGGCGATCCGGGGTCCAAGGGCGTCAGTGCCGAGTGGAGCATTCAGACACAGGACCCCTCACGCCACCAGGGCGCTGTCCTCGGCCGGGCCGGTCTCGGCGGGGATGACGTCGACCTCCACCTTGAGCTGGTGCTCGCCGCCGCCGGTGAGCACGCCCTTGACCGGCGCCACGTCGGCATAGGTCCGGCCCCAGGCCAGGGTGATGTGATCCTCCCCGGCGAAGCAGGCGTTGGTCGGGTCCAGGTCGATCCAGCCCGCCTCGCGCATCCAGACGCTCACCCAGGCGTGCGACTGATCGGCGCCGATCAGGCGCGCCTGGCCCTCGGGCGGCTCGGTCCTGAGATAGCCCGAGACGTAGCGCGCCGGCAGGCCGATGACGCGCAGCCCCGCGACCATCAGATGGGCGAAGTCCTGGCAGACACCGCGGCGCTTCTGCATCACCGCGCCGACGGAGGTGGTCACGTCGGTGACGCCGGGCACGTAGTCGAAATCGTCGTGGACGCGCCGCGCCAGGTCGCGGGCGGCCTCCAGCACCGGCCGGCCGGCGGGGAAGCTGGGACGGACGTAGTCGCGCAGCTGCTCCGCCACCTGGGAATGCTCGTTGCGGCCGGCGAAATCCGACAGCGCATAGGCGCGGGGATCGTTGTTGTTCATGACGTCGGCGGCGATGTCCTGCCAGGGCTCGGTCGCGCCCGCCGGCGGCAGGACGAGCGGGTCCACCGCCACCAGGCTGGAGCTCTCGACGACGAAGCGCCGGTGCGCCGTGGTCAGCTCGAAGATCGCCACCTCGTTGCCGTAGAAGTCGCGCCGCCGCGCCACCGGTCCGGCGGGCTCGGGCTCGATGACCAGCCGCGTCTCCAGCCGCTTCTGCCGCTCCGTCGAGCGCGGCGTCAGGTGCAGCATGTGATGCGACAGCAGCACCGTGTCGCCATAGGCGTAGGCGGTTCTGTGGCGGACGCGGTAGATCACAGCACGTCCTCGATGCCGGCGGCGAGACCGATGGACAATTGCCGCCCCCGGCCCTCCACATGGCTGAAATAGCGCACCACGACGGCGTCGTTCATCTCCCACAGATGGGATTGCAGGAACTCGACGAAACGCCCCAGCAGCGGTCTTTCGCCGTCTTCCAGCAGCGCGAGCTGCGCCGCATCGGCGGTCCTGACCGCGGCGAAGGCCGAGACCGCAAGGCGCTCGTCGTCGCCCACCAGCGGCCCGCGCAGTTCGGCCAGGGCCTCCACATGCCCGGTGATGCGGCGGAGCTGATGGCCCAGCGAGCGGGGATTGTCGAGGTCGGAGATCAGCAGGTCGAGGACCGTGGTGAATTCCGGGCGGTCGCGGTAGCGCCCGCGATAGGTGGTGACGCAGTCGCAGACCTCCAGCAGCGTCTCCAGCATCAGCCGCGAACCGCCGCTGGGCTGCAGCACGGTGGCGGAGAACAGCTCCAGCATCTGCAGCCCCGTCTCCAGCCGCCGGCCGAGATCGTAGAAGCGCCAGGCGTGGCCGCGGTCCATGGTCTCGTTGGTGGAGCCATTGGCCGCCTGCAGGGCGTAGACGACGTCGTCCATCCGTTCCCCCAGCAGGGTCGGGCGGCGCGGCGCGCGCCGGGTCGCGCCCAGCGCCTCGTGCACCCGCGTGACCGCCAGCCAGGTGTCGTTCGACATCACGTGACGCACGGTCTCCGCCGAATCGCGCAGCCGCGTCAGCGCGTGCAGCAGCCCGCCCTGATGATCGGGATCGAACAGCAGCCCCGAGGCGTGATCCAGCAGCCGGGCCGGCGTTGCCTTCTCCGTCTCGGGCGCGCTGAAGACGCCGGAGCCGAGCAGGCCGCGCACGACCTCCGCCTCCTCGCCCGTGGCCAGCGGCAGCAGCCGTTCGTCGACGCTGTTGACCGCGCCGCGGAAGCGCCGGGCGATGGCCGTCGCGCGCTCCAGATAGCGGCCGAACCAGTACATGCCGTCGGCGGTGCGCGACGGCAGGTTGCCGCGGCCGCGGCGGATCTCGGGCGGGCGCTCGGCGGGCTCGCTCTCCCCGCCCTCCGGGCCGACCTGACCCAGCACCCAGACGTCCTTGGCGCCGCCGCCGCGCTGCATGGAGACGACCGGGTCGTGGCGGTCGGGGGCGACGCGGACCATGCCGCCGGGCATCACCGTCCAGCCCTCGGGCGTCCAGCAGAGCAGCATACGCAGCATGATCGCCCGCGGCTCCAGCCCGTGATCGGACCAGGTGGGGGCGGTCGACAGGCGGACATATTCCTGACCGATGAAGCGTTCGGGGCGCTCGCCGATGGCGGTCTCCAGCGCCGCCAGCCGCGCGGCGTCCGCCCTGGCCCCGAAGACGGGCTCGCCCGGATCGGAAGGAAAGGCGGGCTTGACCACCAGCGAGTCCAGGCTTTCGCGCACATGGGCGCGCTCCTGCGTCTGGCCGCACCACCAGGTGGCGACCGACGGCAGACGCAGCTCCTCGTCCAGCAGGCTGCGGCACAGGCCCGGCATGAAGGGCATCAGCCCCGGCGATTCCACCACGCCCGAGCCCAGCGCGTTGACCACCGCGACCGCGCCCTCGCGGGCCGCATGGGTCAGGCCGGCGACGCCCAGCGCCGAATCGCCGCGCAGCTCCAGCGGGTCGCAGAAGGCGGTGTCGGTGCGGCGCAGGATGACGTCGACCAGGCGCAGACCCTGCAGGGTCTTCAGGAATACCTCGCCGCCGCGCACGGTCAGGTCGTCGGCCTCAACCAGCGGGCAGCCCAGCCGCCGCGCCAGATAGGCGTGTTCGAAATGCGCCTCGTTGCGCGGCCCCGGCGTCAGCACGACGATGCGCGGATCGTCCTTGCCGGGGGCGGCCGCGCCCAGACCCTCCCGCATCGCCGCGAAGAAGGCGGAGACCGGCCGCACATTGGCGCGGCGCATCAGTTCCGGGAACACCCGGCCCAGGATCGCCCGGTTCTCCAGCGCATAGCCGAAGCCCGACGGCGCCTCGGTGCGGTCCATCATGATGCGCCACTGGCCGTCCGGGGTGCGGGCGAGATCCGCGCCGTAGAGGAACAGCCGCTGGCGGTCGCCGCCGGCGGCGTCGACGGTGGGTCGGAAGAAGCCCGGATGGCCGAACACCAGCGGCGGCGGGATCAGGCCGCTGGCGAGCAGGGTCTGCGGCCCCAGCAGGTCGCGCAGGATCAGATCCAGCAGCTTGGCGCGCTGCGCCAGCGCGGCCGACAGCATGCCCCACTCGTCGGCGCGCAGCACCATGGGCACCGGATCGAGCCGCCAGCGGTCCGCCTCCGACTGGCGGCCGTGATAGACGTTGTAGGTGACGCCATGCTCGCGGAGGGTGCGCAGGCCGCGGTCCCAGCGCCGCCGCCAGTCCTCCTCCGACAGCTCCGCCATGAAGTCGGCGATCTCCCCCCAGGCCGGCCTGAGACCGCCATGGGATTCGGTCATCTCGTCATGGACGCCCGGCTCGGGCCCGTAGCCCAGGCGGAAGTCGCTGCTCCAGGGATTCCGGGGCGCCGCCCGCTCGCCGTCGCCCATGCCGGTCCTGCTCACACGTCCGATCGCATGACCGGCGCGCGCAGGTCGAGCGTGTGCGGATAACTCGGATTGTGCTCGCGCACCGGCACGCCGGCGACGCCGGGCGTGTGCCCGTGCGCGTCGAAGCGGGCCAGCCGCCGGCCCTCGGCCTCCTCGGCATTGACGGGCGTGGTCTCGTGGGAGCGGCCGCCGGGGTGGGCGACATGATAGCGGCAGCCGCCGAGCGCGCGGCCGTTCCAGCTGTCGATCAGGTCGAAGACCAGCGGCGAATGCACGCCGATCGTCGGGTGCAGGGCCGAGGACGGCTGCCAGGCGCGGAACCGCACCCCGGCGACGTACTCGCCCGCGGTCTCGGTGGCCTGCAGCGGCACGCGGCGGCCGTTGCAGGCGATGACATAGCGCTCGGGATGGGTCAGCCCGTCGATCCTGACCTGCAGGCGTTCCACCGAGCTGTCGACATAGCGCACCGTGCCACCGCCGCCCGGCTCCTCGCCCATGACGTGCCAGGGCTCCAGCGCGGTGCGGATCTCGATGTTCATGCCGCGATAGCTGACGTCGCCGCAGCGCGGGAAGCGGAACTCGAAATGCGGCGCGTACCAGTCGTCCTGCACGGGAATGCCGCTCTCGCGCATTTCCTGCAGCACGCCGCGGAAGTCCTGCCAGATGTAGTGGGGCAGCATGTAGCGGTCGCGCAGCCGGTCGCCGTGCCGCACCAGCGGCTTGGTGTAGGGATGATCCCAGAAGCGCGCGATCAGCGCCCTGAGCAGCAGTTGCTGCGCCAGGCTCATCTCCGCATGCGGCGGCATTTCGAAGGCGCGGAACTCCACCAGTCCCAGCCGCCCCGACGGCCCGTCCGGCGAGTAGAGCTTGTCGATGCAGATCTCGGCGCGATGGGTATTGCCCGTCAGGTCGATCAGCAGGTTGCGCAGGATGCGGTCGACCAGCCACAGCGGAGCGTTCTCGCCGGGACCGGGCAGTTGCGCCAGCGCGATCTCCAGTTCGTAGAGGATGTCGTCGCGGCCCTCGTCGACCCGGGGCGCCTGGCTGGTCGGGCCGATGAACAGCCCGGAGAACAGATAGGAGAGGCTCGGATGGTTCTGCCAGTAGCGGATCAGCGAGCCGAGCAGGTCGGGGCGGCGCAGGAACGGGCTGTCGGCCGGCGACTTGCCGCCGCAGACGATGTGATTGCCGCCGCCGGTACCGATATGGCGGCCGTCGACCATGAACTTCTCGGTGCCCAGCCGGGACTGGCGGGCCTCCTCGTAGAGCGCCATGGTCACGTCGCGCAGGTCGCCCCAGCTGGCCGAGGGGTGGATGTTCACCTCGATCACGCCAGGGTCCGGGGTCACCTTGATGACGTTGAGCCGCGGATCGTGGGGCGGGTCGTAGCCTTCCAGGTGGATCGGGATGTCCATCTCGGCGGCGACGTCCTCGCAGGCCGCCGCCAGCTCCAGATACTGCTCGGCCTGGCTGGTCGGCGGCATGAAGACGTTGAGCCGGCCGCCTCGCGGCTCCACGGCCAGGGCCGTGCGCACGTCCTTGCTGACCAGCCCGACGTCGCCTTCCGTCGGCTCGCGCTGGGTCGCCGGATCCGGCAGGCGCTGCGCCGACTGCGCCTCACCGGCGGGCGCAGTCTCGCCGCGGCGGAAGGGCTGGCGCTTCAGGTCCGGCTCCGGCAGCGGCCCCTCGATGGAGAACGGGTCGGCCGGGAAATAGTAGGGATAGCGGCCGGGCGGGATGTAGGGCAGCGATTCCAGCGGCAGCCGGAAGCCGACCGGCGAATCGCCGGGCAGCAGGAACAGATGCTCGCCGCGGAACGGCCAGCGGCCGGTGATCCAGGACGGACCGGCCTTGGCCTGCCAGGCCTGCAGCGGCAGGACATAGCCCACCGGATTGCCCAGGCCCTGACGCAGCACCCGGGCCAGCCGCGCGCGGTCCTGGTCCTTCTGCAGTTCCGGCGCATCGGGGTCCAGGTTCACGGGCAGGCCCTGTTCCGCCTGGACGTGCTCCAGCGGATCCTCGTAGGCCGGCATCACGTAGTCCGGGTCGACCTCCAGCCGCTCACAGAGCGAGATGATGAAGCGCTTCGCGTCCACCGGCGTCGGCTTGTAGTCCACGTCCTCGCGCGCGATCAGCCGCTCCTCGTTCCACAGCGGCCGGCCATCGCCCCGCCAGTAGAGACCGAAGGCCCAGCGCGGCAGCGGCTCGCCGGGGTACTGCTTGCCCTGGCCGAAGGTCTGCAGACCGTCCGGCGCGAAGCGCTTGCGCAGGCGCTGGATCAGATTGTAGGCGAGCTTGCGCTTGGTCGGACCCAGCGCGGCGGTGCTCCACTCCGCGCCGTCCATGTCGTCGATGGAGATGAAGGTCGGCTCGCCGCCCATGGTCAGCCGCACGTCGCCCTGCGTCAGGCGCGTCTCGACGGCCTCGCCCAGAACATCGATCGCCGCCCACTGCGCGCCCGTGTAGGGCCTGGTCACCCGCGGGCTCTCGTAGATGCGCTGGACCGACATCTCGTGGCGGAAATCGACCTCGGAGCGGCTCACATTGCCGGTGATCGGCGCGGCGCTGGTCGGCACGGCGGCGCAGGCCAGCGGAATGTGGCCCTCGCCGGCCAGCAGCCCGGAGGTGGCGTCGAGACCGATCCAGCCGGCGCCGGGCAAGTAGACCTCGGCCCAGGCGTGCAGGTCGGTGAAGTCGGCCTCCGGTCCGGTCGGGCCTTCGAGCGCCTTCTGGTCCGGCGTGAGCTGGATCAGGTAGCCCGAGGTGAAACGCGCCGCCAGGCCGCAATGGCGCAGGATCTGGACCATCAGCCAGGCCGAGTCGCGGCACGAGCCGCGGTTCTTCTCCAGCGTCTCCTCCGGCGTCTGCACGCCGGGCTCCATGCGCACGATGTAGTCGATGCGCTGTTCCAGGTCCTGGTTCACCGCCACCAGGAAGTCGACGATGTGGCGTTCCGAACGGTCGACCTTCGCGAGGTATTCCTGCAGCAGAGGCCCCGCCGGCTCCGGGTCCAGATAGGGCTCCAGTTCCTCGGCCTCCTCGCCCTCATAGGCGAAGGGGTAGGTCTCGGCATGCTCGGCGACGAAGAAGTCGAAGGGGTTGAGCACCGCCATCTCGGCGGTCAGGTCGACCTCGACGTGGAAATGGTCCACCGGATCGGGAAAGACCACGCGGGCGAGATAGTTGCCCAGCGGGTCCTGCTGCCAGTTGATGAAGTGATTCTTCGGCGAGATGTTCAGCGAATAGCCGATGATCCGCGTGCGGCAATGGCCGGCCGGCCGCAGCCGGATCACCTGCGGCGAGAGCGAGACCTTGCGGTCGTAGTCGTACAGCGTCTTGTGGTTGAGAGCCGCGTGGATCGGCATGGGTTCGCCCTGACCTCGGTCCGTGAATGTCGGCGTGTGGCGGAAGATAGGCGGGCGGCCGGGGGCCGGCAAGGCGAAGCTGCCCTACGCCTGACGCGCCCCTTCGGTTTCCGGCTCGCTCGCCGGGGTGGCGCGGTATCGGCTCTGACCGTCCTCCAGGAAGCGGCTGTTGGCCTCCCGCAGGCGCGCCGCGGCGTCGTCATAGAGGAAGGGCAGGAAGGCGTAGCGCCGGCCCCGCGTCACCGTCGAGACCCGGTGCAGCAGGGAGCACGAGAACACCAGCGCCCCGCCCGCCGGCGGCCGGAAGCCGCGCGGGCCGTATTCGGGAAAGCCGACCTCGCCGCCCTCGAACCCGTCATTCAGGTTGACCGAGACGGCGAAACGCCGGTGCGCCGTCCCCCGGGTCGTGTTGTCGCGGTGGGCGCGGAAATGTCCGCCCTCCTCGGCGTCGTAGCAGGCGACGATGTAGCGCTCCATCCGCGTCACCTCGAACTGGTGGATCTTGCGGATTTCTGGCACCACGCGGCGCGCGATCCGCGCCCGGGCCTGCTGGATCACGGCCTCGTCCTCGATCACGTGGTCGCGGCGGCGCTTGTGGGCGTTGTCGTAGGTGGCGACGGTGCGGCCGTCGCGTTCGCGCATGAAGCCCGATTCCTCGCCGCCATGCTCCTCGTAGAGGCCGATGAGCTTCGCGCAGAAAGCCGGTTCGAAGACGTTGGGCAGCACCAGCACCGGCGCCATCAGCTCCACGCCGGCATGGCGCGACGGCGGCGGCAGGCCGTCGAGAAAGGCCAGCAGTTCGGCGATGTCGCCCCGGTCGCCGCGGAAGGGCAGCACCTTCAGCACCCTCAGCGTCGGGTCGAGGACGACCCAGCGCCGGCGCACCACAGGGGCCGTGTCCGCCGCCGGCTCCTTCGGCAACGCGCCGTAGAGACGGCCGATCAGGCCGTCGAAATCCCAGAGAAAGCGATAGCCCGGATAGCTCTCGGCCACGCGCCGGCCCCGCTCGTCGGCCGGGTCGGCGCTGACGCCGAAGAAGGAGGCCATGGTGTCGTCGAACAGGTCGGGGCGGGCGCGGACCCCGGCAATGGCGGCCTTCGCATGGTCGTCGCCGGCGGAGGCGAAGAAGCACAGCACGATGTAGCGGCCCGCCGCCGTGTCGAAGGCGTAGCGCGGGTTGGCGAAGGAGCGCTGATGGAACCAGGGCGCGGGATCGCCGGTCATCAGATTGGCGTAGCCGGTCATGGGCTCGGGGTTCCCAAAGCGCCCCGAAATCAGAGAGCGCCGTTCCCGTTTACCCCGAAATCAGCGCCGCACAACAGAAATCGGCACTGCGCCGGCCCGGAGCGTTCCACTGTTCGATTGAACCACCCAATGTTGTTGCCCTCGGACTTGACCCGAGGACTTCAACGGTTTCGATCTCCGCGGCCGGATCAGATGCGCACGAAGGGCTGCATCAGCCGGGGCACCCAGCCCTCGAAGCGGAGCGGGGCGTCGGTGGCGATGATGCAGATGCAGTCCTCGCCGGTGTCGGAGACCGGCTGGTGATCCACCTCGCCGTCCAGGTCGGCGATGTCGCCGGCCTGGAAGCGGCCGAGCTCGTCGGTGTAGGAGCCGGAGACGATCAGGGTCATCTCGTGGCCCCGGTGCGTATGGCGCGGCACCGAGCGGCCCGGCGCGATCTTCAGCAGCTTCAGCCCTTCCGGGTCGCGGCCCGTCTCGCCCAGGCGGGCCTGGCGGATGCCGGGCCCGACGGTGCGCCAGCGGATGTCCGAAAGCCGTTCGGGCAGGAGCTGGCCCAGCGGCGCGGCCACGCCGTGGCGGCCGGCCCGCGGCGCCGGTTCGGCGGTCTCGGTCCCCGCGCCGGCGATGCGGGCCAGCACCGCGTCCAGCGCATCGTCGCGCAGGGCGGCGGGCTCGGCAGAGTCCAGCAGCTCGCCGCCGATGCCCTCGGCCAGGCGGCTGCGCCCGCGGCAGCGCGGGCAGACGGCCAGATGGCTGGCGACGATGGCCGACAGGGCCTCGTCCAGATGGCCGGCGGCGTAGGCGATCAGGGTCGTCTCGGCCGGATGGTGTCGGATCGACATCACGAATCCTCTCCCACGGAATCACGCACCTTGCGGAAAGCGAGCCGCAGCCTCGATTTCACGGTGCCGAGCGGCAGGTCCAGCCGTTCGGCGATGGCGGAATGGGGTAGCTCCTCGAAGAAGGACAGCATCACGATCTGCGCCTGCTCCGGCGGCAGTTCGGAAATCGCCTGGCGGATGCGCCGTTCGTCCTGCTTGCGGGTCACCGTCTCGATGCCGCTCTCCGGCGGGTCGGGCACGAACATGGGATCGTTCGGGTCCGGCTCCGGGCGGTTGCGGCGGCGGATCAGGTCGATGCGCTTGTTGCGGGCGATGGTGAAGATCCAGGTGCTGGCGCCGGCCTTCACCGGATCGAACAGATGCGCCTTGGTCCAGACGGTCACCATGGTTTCCTGCACCACTTCCTCGGCCAGATCCTCGGATGCGCCGGAGCGCATCATGAAACCCTTGATGCGCGGACCGAAATGGCCGAACAGGTCGGCAAAGCTCAGCCGGCACCGCGCCTCGGCAACCCGCGCCAGGAGCGCGACGCCGTCGATCTCCGGTGCGGCCATAGCGCCTGTCGGTCCGTCGCTGCGCACTGTCGCCATTGCCCTCATGATCCCTTCTACGGCCCCGGCGGCCAGTGGATCACCGCCGGGCGGCGCTGTGATCCGCCGCCGAGAGGCAGACGTAGTGGGGCCATGATCGAAATGAAACTGTTCACGATGTCCGCCCCATGACCGCCGGCCTTCCTTTCGGCTCCCGCATCGCCGTCGTCGGCGCCGGCATCTCCGGCCTGTCGGCCGCCTGGCTGCTGGCCGGCAACTACCGGGTCACGGTCTATGACCGCGCCGAGTACGCCGGCGGCCACGCCAACACGGTCGACGTCGACGATGGCGGCAGCGCCGTGCCTGTCGATACCGGCTTCATCGTCTACAACGACCGCAACTACCCCAATCTCTGCGCCCTGTTCGACATGCTCCGGGTCGACACCGCGCCGTCGGACATGTCCTTCTCGGTTTCCGCCGAGGGCGGGCGCTTCGAATATGGCGCCGCCCGGCCCTCCATGCTGTTCGCCCAGACGTCCAATCTCGCCAGCCCGCGCTTCTACCGCATGCTGCGCGACATCGGCCGCTTCCATCGCGCCGGCAGGGCCCATCTCGCCGGCGGCGGCGAGGCCACGCTGGGCCAGTTCCTGGACCGCCACGGCTTCGGCCCGGAACTGGTCAGCCGGCACGTGCTGCCCATGGGCGCGGCGATCTGGTCGACGCCGGCGGCGCGGATGCTGGACTTCCCGGCCGCCGCCTTCTTCCGCTTCATGGACAATCACGGCCTGCTGGGCCTGGCCGACCGGCCGCGCTGGCGCACCGTCCGCGGCGGCAGCCGGGCCTATGTCGAGGCGCTGACCGAAGGATTCCGCGATCGCGTGCGTCTGAACACCGGCGTCGAGGCCATCACCCGCACGCCAGAGGGCGTGCGCGTCGAGGACCGCCAGGACGGCGTCGAGATCCACGACGCGGTGATCATGGCCTGCCACGCCGACGAGGCGCTGGGCCTGATCAAGGATGCCGACGGCGCCGAACGCCGCGTCCTCGGCGGCTTCCGCTACCAGCGCAACCTGGCGGTGCTGCACAGCGACCCGGCCTTCATGCCGCGGCGGCGGCGGGCCTGGGCGAGTTGGAACTACCTGCTGGGCGAGGACGCGGACAACCGCGCGCCCTCGGTGACCTACTGGATGAACCGCCTGCAGCCGCTGGCGACGCGGCGCGAGCTGTTCGTCACCCTCAACCCTGCGGACCAGCCGGCAGACGGGACGGTGCTGCGCAGTTTCCCCTATGATCATCCCGTGTTCGACGGAGAAGCGGCGGCGATGCAGAAGATGGTCTGGAACATCCAGGGCGCGCGGGGCCTGTGGTTCTGCGGCGCGCATCTGGGTTACGGCTTCCACGAAGACGGCATCCAGTCCGGCCTCGCCGTGGCCGAGGGACTGAGCGGACTGAGGCGGCCCTGGCGGGTCGACGACGAATCCGGCCGGCTGCAGATTCCGGCCGGCTGGCCCGAACTGCTGGCCGCCAGGCGGCGGGCCGCCTGATGGCCGATGCCGGCGCCATATATGAAGGCCGCGTGGTCCACCAGCGTCTGAGACCGCGCCGCCATCGGCTGTCCTACCGCGTCTTCACCCTGCTGGCGGACATCGACCGGCTGGACGAACTCGACCGGGATCTCAGGCTGTTCGCCCATGACCGGGCGGGTCTGATGTCGATCCGGAGCCGCGATCACGGACCGAAGGAGCGCGAGGGCACATTGCGCCAATGGATCGACCGGGCCGTCGCCGGGATCGGCGTCGAGCGCCCGGCCAGGGTCGAGATGCTCTGCTATCCGCGGCTGATGGGCTACGTCTTCAATCCGCTGACGGTCTATTTCTGCCGCGACAGCCGGGACGCGGTGACGGCCACGGTCTACGAGGTGCACAACACCTTCGGCGAACGCCACGCCTATGTCCTGCCCGTGGATGGCGCACGCGAAGGCGCCCTGATCCGCCAGCGCGCCGACAAGGACTTTCTCGTCTCCCCCTTCCTGACCATGGAAGGCCAGTACCGCTTCCAGGTCCGTCCGCCCGGCGAGGACGTCGCCGTGGTGATCCGCCATTCCGATGCCGACGGACCCGTGCTGGGCGCGGCCTTCACCGGCCGCCGCCGGCCATTGACCGACCGGGCGCTGCTCGGCGCGGCGCTGCGTCATCCGCTGATGACCTACAAGGTGATCGGCGGTATTCACTGGGAGGCGGCGCGGCTCTGGCTGAAGGGCGTTCCCTTCATCGGCCGCAATGGCGGCGCGGCGGGAACCGTTCGGGGATGACGATGGACCTGGATCTCGGGAACGCCGGCCGCCGCGAGGGCGCGGGGCTGGCGGGACGGCTCTGGCCGCGGCTGCTGGCCGGGCTGCTGGCGCGCATGGAGTGCGGCCGCATCCGCGTGACCCTGCCCGACGGGCGGGTGCTGGAAGGCGGCGCCGGCGGCGAGACGGCGGAGGTCGCGATCCGCGACTGGCGGGCGCTGAGACGGCTGGCGCTCGGCGGCGAGATCGGCGTCGCCCGGTCCTTTCTGGATGGCGAATGGACGACGCCGGACCTGCTGGCGGTGTTCCGGGTGATCCAGGCCAACCGCACGGCGCTGCACGACGCGCTGCAGGGCTCGGCCCTGTCGCGGGTGGTCAACCTGCTGGCCCACCGCCGTCGCCGCAACAGCCGCCGCGGCAGCCGGCGCAACATCGCCGAGCACTATGATCTGGGCAACGACTTCTACGCCCGCTGGCTCGACCCCTCGATGACCTATTCCGCCGCCCTCTACGCCGACGGCGCCAACAGTCTGGAGCGCGCGCAGGAAGCCAAGTACCGCGCCATCGCCGAGCTGGCGGAGCTCCGGCCCGGCTGCCGGGTGCTCGAGATCGGCTGCGGCTGGGGCGGCTTCGCGGCGTTCGCCGCGCGCGAATACGGCGCCACCGTCGAGGGCGTCACCCTCTCCACCGAGCAGCTCGAATGGGCCAGGCGGCGCGCGGCCGAGGGCGGCTTCGCCGACCGCGCCAGCTTCCACCTCACCGATTACCGCGAGACCGCGGGCGCCTATGACCGCGTGGTCTCCATCGAGATGTTCGAGGCCGTGGGCGAGGAACACTGGCCGGCCTTCTTCCACACCGTCCGCGAACGGCTGAAGCCCGGCGGGCGGGCCGTGGTGCAGTCCATCACCATCGACGAGGCGGCCTTCGAGAGCTACCGCCGCCGCGCCGACTTCATCCAGCGCTTCGTCTTTCCCGGCGGCATGCTGCCCAGCGCCGAGCGTCTGGTGCGCGCGGCGGGCGCGGCGGGGCTGGAGGCCCGGGCCGAACGCTTCTTCGGCCAGTGCTACGCGCGGACGCTGCTGGACTGGCGCGAACGCTTCCACGGCGCCTGGGGGGACATCCAGGCCATGCCGGGCTTCGATCAGCGTTTCCGGCGGCTCTGGGACTATTACCTGGCCTACTGCGCCGCAGGCTTCCAGCACGGCGTCATCGACGTCGGCCATTTCCGCCTGACGAAGCCGGGCTGAGCTCCTGGTGCAGGCGGGCCGGGGATGGCCGGGCCGGCCAGCCCGCCGTCTCCAGGATCCGGAAGGTACGCGAGTCGTCATGCCCGCCTCGTGCGGGCATCCGGTCAATTCATGGACAGGCGGCGAAGCCGCTCCGGACCCCCGCACAGAGGCGGGGGTGACACGCTGTGAGGGGGGCGGTTTCAAGGTCACCCCCACCCCGGCCCTCCCCCATTGAGGGGGAGGGAGAACACCACCAGACCCTGCCCCCGCTCTATTCCTTCCTGAGCAGGAAGCGCTGGATCTTGCCCGACGGCGTCTTGGGCAGGCTGTCGGGGAAGGCGACCTCGCGCGGATAGGCGTGCTTGCCGAGGCGCTGGCGGACGTGCTGGCGCAGTTCCTCGGCCAGCGCGTCGGTGCCGTCATGGCCCGCGGTCAGGATGACGAAGGCCTTGACGATCTCGCCGCGCTCCGGGTCCGGCTTGCCGACCACCGCCGACTCGGCCACCGCCGGGTGCTCCAGCAGGGCGCTTTCGACGTCGAAGGGGCCGATGCGGTAACCGGCCGAGGTGATGACGTCGTCGGAGCGGCCGACGAAGCTGATGGTGCCGTCCTGGTTCTCCTCCACCGTGTCGCCGGTGAGGTAGTAATCGCCGACCCAGTCCTGCCCCTCGCGGCCCAGATAGCCCTCGAAGAACATGTAGGGCGATCGCTTCAGGTCCACCGCCAGGATGCCATGCCGCCCCTTTTCGACCGGGCGGCCTTCGTCGTCGACCACGGCCAGCGCGAAGCCCGGCATGGGCAACCCGGCGGCGCCCGGATGGACATCATGGCCGAGCCCGTGATGGTTCATCAGCACCATGGCGCATTCGGTCTGACCGTACTGGTCGAACAGGTGGCTGCCGACATTGGCCTCCCACCAGCGCATCAGTTCGGGGTTGAGCGGCTCCCCGGCGCTGGAGGCGACGCGGATCTGCCCCTTCATCGTCGCCAGCGCCTCGCCGCCGCCGGCGGCGATCATGCGGTAGGCGGTGGGCGCGCCGGTGAAGTTGGTGACGCCCAGCTTCTTCACGATGCGCACGGTGCTGTCGACGCTGAACGGGCCGTCGTGCAGCGTCGTCTGGTGACCCAGCAGCAGCGGCCCGGTGACGGCGTAGTAGAGGCCGTAGGCCCAGCCCGGATCGGCGATGTTCCAGAACACGTCGTCGGGCAGCAGCTCCAGGCCGAACTTCATGTAGGCGGCGAAGGCGGGCAGCGCCGAAAGCGGCACCTTCACCCCCTTGGGCAGGCCCGTCGTGCCCGACGTCGCCATCAGCAGCATGCCGTCGGAACCCTTGCGCATCACCGGCTCGAAGCGGGCCGGCTCGGCGTCGGCGGCGGCGTTGAAGTCCACGTCCCCGCCATGGCCGCCGATGGTCATGATGACGGGGCGTTCCTCGACCTCGTCCAGCTTGGGCCGGTTCTCCGGGTCGGTGACCACGACCTTCGCGCCGCTCGTCTTCAGGCGGTGATCGATCGCCTTCGGCCCGAAGGCGGTGAACAGCGGCTGGTAGACCGCGCCCGCGCGCCAGACGCCGAGCACCAGCGCCACCAGTTCGGGAATGCGCGGCAGCAGGCCGGAAACCCGGTCGCCGGGGCCGACGCCGTGCTTCGCCAGCAGGCTCGCCACCTGCGCCGAGCGGTCCCGCAGTTCCTCGAAGGTGATGGCGCGGCTGGTCCCGTCCGCGCCCTCGTAGTTCACCGCCACCCGGCCGGATCCGGCGTGCCGGTCGCAGCACTCGACGCAGGCGTTGAGCGCGGTCATGTCGCCGGCCAGCTCCCGCACCAGGCTGTCGGGATCGAAGTTGGCCATGAAGTCGTGATAGTCCGGCCGCCCGGCCCCGCCCGCGTTCATGCTGTCCTCCCCGGTGACATCGTCCGTTGCCGGAGAGTGCGGCGAGGGGGCGGGAGCGTCAATCGCCCGCGCGGGCGAGCGCCCAGCGGATGGCGTCTTCCGGGGATTCCACGATCTCGCCGGAAGGCCGGGGCGGGCGGCCGATCACGATAACCGCGATCCCGAGCGCGTGCGCCGCATCCAGCTTGGCCCGCCCGGCGCCGCCGCCGGAATTGCGGCAGACCAGATGCGTGATGCGGTGGTTGCGCAGCAGCGCCGTCTCGTCCGCCACGGTGCCGGGGACGCCCCGGATGAACACAAAGGGCACGACGTCTTTCTCCCTCCCTCCGTCGCCATTCCTCCCCCCTGGTGGGGGAGGTCGGCGCGCAGCGCCGGGTGGGGGGGAAACACCACCGGCGCCGGGTCTCTCACCCCCACCCCGGCCCTCCCCCATCAAGGGGGAGGGGAAAACGGCGGAAGACGCCGTGCTTTCCGGCGCATCCACGCTGCGCACGAGCATGTGCGCCGGGTGGCCGCGGAAGGCGTCGAGATGGCGCGCGCCCAGCGCCAGGAAGGCGCGGGCGTCCGCCGGGAGCGCCCGGGCCGCCGCCGCCAGATCGGGGACCAGGGTCCAGCGCTCGTCCGGGCCGGGCCGCCAGGGCGGGCGGATGACATGGAGCACCGGCGCCGTCTGCGCCGCCGCATTCGCCTTCATCCGCGCGGCGAAAGGGTGCGTCGCGTCGATCAGCAGGTCGATCGCTTCGGCCTCGATGAACCGCCGCAGCCCCTCGGCCCCGCCGAAGCCGCCCGTCCGGGTGGCGACACCGAGATCGGCCGGCCGCGCCGTCGCGCCGGCCAGTGAGGCGGTGACCGCGAAGCGATGTTTCAGCGCCGCCGCGATTTCCCGCGCCTCCCCCGTGCCGGCCAGCAACAAGAGCCGCTTCATGCGTCTGCATCTTCCGCCAGCGCGGCGATCCCGCCCTGTCGGTCGACGATCATCACGCCGACCCGGACCCCTCTGCCCGCCAGCATTTCCGCCGCGCGCGCCCGTCCCGTCTCCGCCACCGGCCCGGCCAGATCGAAGCCGCCATCGCGGCAGAGGTCCAGCGCCTGCTTGGCCGTGTTGGCCGCGGCGACCTTCGCCCGCAGCGCCTCCGGCAGGCCCGGCGTCGCCGCAAGCTGGGCGAAATCCACCTGGCTGCGGCCGGAATGCAGGTCGTTGGCCCCTTGCGCGAATTTCAGCAGCTTGGCGAAACCGCCGGCGATGGTGAGCCGCGGCACGGGATGGGCCTTCAGGTATTTCAGCGTGCCGCCGATGAAGTCGCCCATGTCGAGGACATGGCTTTCGTCCAGGCCGTAGCGGGCGCGGACCGCCGCTTCCGAGGTCGAGCCCGTGGCCGCGGCGACGTGCGCGAAGCCGTTTGCCACCGCGACGTCGACGCCGCGGTGGATGGAGGCGATCCACGCGGCGCAGGAAAACGGCTTGACGATGCCCGTGGTGCCGAGGATGGAGAGCCCGCCCTCGATGCCCAGCCGGCCGTTCCAGGTGCGCTCGGCCAGTTTTTCCCCGCCGGGGATGGAAATCTCGATCTCCGCGTCGCCCGCCGCGCCAAGGGCGCTCGCCGTCTCGAAGATGGCGGCCCGCATCATGTCGCGCGGCACGGGGTTGATCGCCGGCTCCCCGGGCGGCAGCGGCAGGCCCGGCTTCGTGATCGTGCCGACGCCCTCGCCGGCGCGGAAGCGGACGCCCGAACCGGCCGGCAGGCGGCGCACCGTCGCGATCACCAGTGCGCCGTGGGTGACGTCCGGGTCGTCGCCGGCGTCCTTGATCACCCCGGCGCTGGCGGCCCCTTCGGCAAGTCCCTGCAAGGCCAGCGCGAAGGCGGGCGTCTGCCCCTTCGGCAGGGTGATGGTCACGGGATCGGGGAAACGCCCGGTCAGCAGCGCGGTGAAGGCCGCCTTGGCCGCGGCGGTCGCGCAGGCGCCGGTGGTCCAGCCGGACCTCAGCCGTCCCGTCCTTTCCTCCGCCATGGCCGCGCGCGCCCCCCCCGATTGCCCTGAAGCTCCGGACGTTCTACATCACGGGACACGACATGAACCACGGGGATCGAAGCAGATGGAAACGATAATTGGCGGCGCCGACAGCGGCGCGGCACCCGCGGCCGGCGATCTGATCAAGGACACCGATACCCGCAATTTCATGGCCGACGTGATCGAGGCGTCGCGCGAACAGCCGGTGCTGGTCGACTTCTGGGCCCCCTGGTGCGGCCCCTGCAAGCAGCTCACGCCCATCCTGGAGAAGGTGGTCCAGCAGGCCGGCGGCAAGGTCAAACTGGTGAAGATCAACGTCGACGAGAACCAGCAGATCGCCCAGCAGATGCGCATCCAGTCGATCCCGGCGGTGTTCGCGTTCCAGGACGGCCAGCCGGTGGACGGCTTCATGGGCGCCCTGCCGGAGAGCCAGATCCGGGAGTTCATCGACCGCATCGCCGGCGGCATCGGCCCGAGCCCCGCCGAACAGCTCATCGAAGCGGCCAACGCCGCGCGCGAGGAAGGCGACTTCGCCACCGCGGCGCGCGCCTATGCGCAGCTGCTGCAGGAGCAGCCGGAAAGCCCCGAGGGCTTCGCCGGGCTGATCCGCTGCTATGTCGAGCTGGGCGAACTGGACGCCGCCCAGGAGGTGCTGGACCAGGTGCCGGTGGCGATCTCCCTCCATGGCGAGATCTCCGGCGCCAAGGCGGCGCTGGATCTGGCGCGCAATACCGGCGACCCGGCGGGATCGGAGGAAGTCGACAGGCTGCAGGCCGAACTGGACGGGAAGCCGTCCGACTCGCAGGTACGCTACGACCTGGCCGAGGCGCTGCTGTCGGCCGGCCGGCGCGAGGAAGCGGTCGAGCACCTGCTGCACATCTTCGAGCACGACCGCGAGTGGAACGAGGACGCCGCGCGCAAGAAGCTGGTGCAGCTGTTCGAGGCCTGGGGTCCGAAGGATCCGCTGACCCGTCCGACCCGCCGCCGGCTGTCGGCGCTGCTGCTCAGTTGAGCCGCCGCCGGTCCTGGCTGGAGCCGCGCCCCGCGGGACTCTACTGCCATGCCGGCGACTTCTACATCGACCCCGTCCGCCCCGTGGACCGGGCCGTGGTCACCCACGGCCATGCCGACCATGCCCGTCCCGGCAACGGGGCGGTGCTGGCGACGCCGGAGACGCTGGCCATCGCCGAGGCGCGCTACGGCGAGCGCGCCGGCCGCAGCCTGCAGCCGCTCCGCCTCGGCGAGACGCTGACCATCGGCGACGCCACGCTCCGCCTCGCCCCGGCGGGCCATGTGCTGGGCAGCGCCCAGGCGGTGATCGAGCACGGCGGCGAGCGCATCGTCGTCTCCGGCGACTACAAGCGCCGCCGCGATCCCACCTGCGAAGCCTTCGAGGTCGTGCCCTGCGACGTCTTCGTCACCGAGGCGACCTTCGGCCTGCCGGTCTTCCGCCATCCGCCCGACGCGGACGAGATCGCGAAGCTGCTGGCCTCCATACAACGCTTCCCCGAGCGCACGCACCTGCTGGGCGTCTACGCGCTCGGCAAGTGCCAGCGGGTCATCCGCCTGATCCGGGAAGCGGGCTTCGACCAGACCATCCATCTGCACGGCGCGCTGCAGAACCTCTGCAAGCTCTACGAACGCTTCGGTATCGACATGGGCCCGACCGCGCCCGTCGCCGGCCTGCCGCGTTCGGCGCTCAGGGGCAAGCTGGTGCTCTGCCCGCCCTCGGCCATCGCCGACCGCTGGTCGCGGCGCATGGCGGACCCGGTGACCGCGGTCGCCTCGGGCTGGATGCGGGTCCGCGCCCGCGCCAGGCAACGCGGCGCGGAGCTGCCGCTGATCATCTCCGACCATGCCGACTGGGACGAACTGACCCGCACCATCGAAGAGGTCGAAGCCCCAGAGATCTGGGTCACGCATGGCCGGGAGGACGCGCTGGTCCATTACGCCCGCTCCATCGGCCGCGACGCCCGCGCGCTGCATCTCGTCGGCCGCGAGGAGGACGAGGAAGCCGCCTGAACCGCGCCCGGCCCCGGGGACCGGGGGGCTTGCGGGGTGACAGGCCGGCGGCGATCGCCCACATTCGAACGGAGTTCCCAGGCCGACACAGGAGAGACGCCGTGACCGCCGAACCCGCCCGCCGTCCGTTCCGGCTGCCCGCCCTGCTCGCGGCCGGCCTTGTCGCCACGGGGCTTGCCGCCGGCGCCGCGGCGCAGGAAGGCGAGCGCCCGCCCGAGCTCGAGGGCGCGGAGATCGCCCTCTACGACCGCTGGTACGATCCCGTCTGCGTCGGTTCGGTGGCGCTGTTCCAGGAGCACGAGCCGATCCGGCCGGGCGACGTGAAGCGGGTCTACGAGGACGCGCTCCGGTCCGCCGCCCCGAACCTGCCTGAGATCGAGTTCGCGCCGGGCTGCCAGCCCGAAATGCTGCTGTTCTTCACCGATCATCCGGAGTTCCTGCTGCGCCACCCGGACTGGCGGCCGTTCTTCGAGCGCGTCTGGGCGAGCGCGTCGGGCGGGCGCAGCGCCGAGGATTTCGTGGCCTCATGGACGGAAACCGTGGAATCGGGGCAGCTCGTCGACCAGCGCCGCTCCGTCGGCCTGGGCCCCGGCGACCGCCCGACGCGCACGGAAACGGTGTTCTACATCTCGATCGACAATCCCTACGCCATCGAGGGCGTGCGGCCCGAGGCCAAGATCGCCATCGCCCTGGCGTCGGCATTCCTGCACGTCGAGTTCACGGCCCAACCGCCGGGGGACTCGCTCTACGCCACCGACCCGATGAAGCGCAACGAGGCGGCGACGGCCATCGCGCGAACGGGCCGGCTAACCGGGACCGACGCGGCGCTGTTCGACTGGCTCTACGCGGGCGGGCGCTGACGCCGCACGGGCGCCGGGGACATGGAAGCCTTCGCCGAACTGCTCGACCGGCTGAGCCATGTCGGCGCGCGCAACGTCAAGCTGCGGCTGATCGCGGACTACATGCGCCGCACGCCCGACCCGGACCGGGGCGTGGCGCTGGCCGCCCTGGCCGGGGAGCTGAACCTGAAGACGGTCAAGCCGGCGCTGGTGCGCGAACTGGCCGGCGCGCGCACCGACCCGGAGCTGTTCCGCCTGTCCTACGACTATGTCGGCGACCTGGCCGAGACGGTGGCGCTGATCTGGCCCGAAGCGGATGTCCGGCCCAACGCCGCGCCGGGCCTGGCCGAGACCGTCGAACGGCTGGAGGCCGCGGCGCGGAAGGACGCGCCGGCGCTGGTCGCCGACCTGCTGGACCGCCTCGACGCCAATGGCCGCTGGGCGCTGCTGAAGCTGATCACCGGCGGGCTCCGCGTCGGCGTGTCGGCGCGGCTGGCGCGGACGGCGCTGGCCGAGCTGGGCGCGCCGGACACGGCCGAGATCGAGGAGGTCTGGCACGCGCTGGCGCCGCCCTACGGCCCGCTGTTCGACTGGATCGAGGGCCGCGCGCCCAAGCCCGACCTCTCCGGAGCGGTGGTCTTCCGCCCGTTGATGCTGTCGCATGCGCTCGACGACGCCGAGCGCCCGAGGCTCGACCCGGCCGATTTCCGGGCCGAATGGAAATGGGATGGCATCCGCGTCCAGCTCGCGCTGCGCGGCGGCGAGCGGCGGCTGTTCTCGCGCACCGGCGACGACATCTCCGCCGCCTTCCCCGACCTGCTGGAGAGCCTGGAAGGCGAGGGCGTGCTCGACGGGGAATTGCTGGTCATGCGCGAGGGCGCCCTCGGGCGCTTCAACGAACTGCAGCAGCGCCTCAACCGCAAGACGGTGACGAAGAAGCTGATGGCCGACTTCCCCGCGGGCGTCCGGCTCTACGACATCCTGTTCGACGGCGCGGTGGATCTGCGCGGCCTCGGCTTCGACGACCGGCGCACGCGCCTGGAGGCCTGGGCGCGGGCCAGGCCGCATCCGCGCCTCGACCTCTCGCCGCTCGTGCCCTTCCGCGACCTGGACGAACTGGAGGCCCGGCGCATGGACCCGCCGCATCCGGCGATCGAGGGCGTGATGCTGAAACGCGCCGACAGCCCCTACCGCGCCGGCCGGCCGAAAGGCCTCTGGTACAAGTGGAAGCGCGATCCGATGACCGTGGACTGCGTCCTGCTCTACGCCCAGCGCGGCCACGGCAAGCGCTCCTCGCTCTACTCCGACTTCACCTTCGGCGCCTGGCGCGGCGGCGCGACGGGCGCGGAGCTGGTGCCCGTGGGCAAGGCCTATTTCGGCTTCACCGACGCGGAGCTGGCCGAGCTCGACCGCTTCGTCCGCAACCACACGGTGGAGCGCTACGGCCCGGTCCGCGCCGTCGAGGCGAAGCTGGTGCTGGAGATCGCCTTCGACGGCATCCACCGCTCGAAGCGCCACAAGTCCGGCGTCGCCATGCGCTTCCCGCGCATCGCCCGCATCCGCTGGGACAAGCCGGCGGCGGAGGCCGACCGCCTGGAGACGCTGGAGGCGCTGATCGGGGAGTGAGTTTCCCTTGTTGTCCTGCCGGCCGCCGAAGGCGCGCGGGCATCGGGTGACGGAAGGACGTCGGCGTTCGGCTTCGCCCGGTCCCCGAGTGGCCCACCGGCCATCGGGGATAACATCACCGCGGGGCCCCCGATCATTTCTCAGCCCGTGTGACGCATGCACCGTTCCGCCCGGCGCGGCGATATGATACACATGCGAACGAAATTTCATCGGCCGCTGTTTGACTGGGGAGAACGCCAAATGCCGTCGGGTATCCGCGACAAGGTCGCCATTCTGGGGATGGGTTGCTCGAAGTTCGGGGAGCGCTGGGACTGCGACGCCGACGACCTCATTGTCGAAGCCTATGAAGAATGCCTCGCCGACGCCGGCGTCGAGACCAATCAGATCGAGGCGGCGTGGTTCTCGACCGCGCTGGAGGAGATCCACGTGGGCAAGTCGGCCCTGCCGCTGGCGACGGCGCTGCGCCTGCCCTACATCCCGGTGACCCGGGTCGAGAACTACTGCGCTTCGGGCACCGAGGCCTTCCGCGGCGCGGTCTATGCCGTCGCCTCCGGAGCCGCCGACATCGCGCTGGCCTGCGGCGTCGAGAAGCTGAAAGACACCGGCTATGGCGGCCTGCCGCAGAACATGGCCGGACCCGTCGCCAACATGTACTGGGCCAACGCCTCCGCGCCCGGCTCCTTCGCGCAGCTTGCCTCCGCCTACAGCAAGAAGCACGGCGTCGCGGCCGACGACCTGAAGCGCGCCATGGCCCAGGTCTCGGTCAAGAGCCACGCCAACGGCGCGAAGAACCCCAAGGCCCATCTGCAGAAGGCGGTCGACACCGACACGGTGCTGAACGCGCCGATGGTGGCCGAGCCGCTGGGCCTCTACGACTGCTGCGGCGTCTCCGACGGCGCGGCGGCGGCGATCGTCTGCACCACCGAGATGGCCGAGAAGCTGGGCCGCAAGCGCGCCGAGATGGTTTCGGTCAAGGCGCTGCAGCTCGCCGTCTCCAACGGCCTGGAGGCGAGCTACAACGACTGGGACGGCAGCTATTTCCTGACCACGCGGCACGCGGCGAAGCGCGCCTATCAGGAAGCCGGCATCAAGGACCCCCGCAAGGAAGTCTCGATGTTCGAGTGCCATGACTGCTTCTCGATCACCGAACTGGTGACGGCGGAGGACCTGTTCATCTCGAAGGAGGGCGAGGCCTGGAAGGACTTCCTCGACGGCTTCTTCGACGCCGATGGCGGCGTGCCGGCGCAGATCGACGGCGGCCTGAAGTGCTTCGGCCACCCGATCGGCGCGTCCGGCCTGCGCATGCTCTACGAGATGTACAATCAGCTTCTCGGCCGCGCGGGCGCGAGGCAGCTTGACGATCCCACCATCGGTCTGACACATAATCTGGGCGGGTTTCCGCATCAGAACGTGTCGTCCATCGCGATCGTCGGCCTGCACGGAGCCTGACCGGCGGAGGGGACACCAGAGGGGCGCGGCCGCACAGGGGCGGCCGGGTCCGCATGCGAACTGTACGATCAACCGCTCCCGAAGAAGCGTTCGGTATCCTGTGGAGTCAGACAACGATGAACGTACGTAGTTTCCTCGCCGCGGCAGCGGTCGCCGTGCTGGCCGGGTTCGGCACAGCGCAGGCCGCCAACATGGACGTCTGCCAGCAGTCCCAGAACTGGGACGCGCGGGTCAAGGCCTGCACGGCCCTGATCGAAACGGGCGACTACAAGGGCGTGATGCTGGCGACGCTGTATTCCAGCCGCGGCCACGCCTACAACAAGAAGAAATACTATCACCTCGCGCTGCCGGATCTGGACTCGGCCACCCGCCACGACCCGGCCAACGGGCTGCACTTCCACCGCCGCGCCGTCTCCCTGATGGAACTGAACCGCTCCGGCGAGGCCCTCGAAGACGTCGAGCGCGCCCTGGAGCGCGGCCACGAAACCGACGGCGTCTACCTTTCCCGCGCGGTCGCGCTCTCGCGTCTCGGCCGCACCGACGCGGCGATGAAGGCCTATGAGGTCTCCATGAAGAAGGAGCCCAAGCTGGCCGACAGCTTCTACTGGCGCGGCTGGGAGCTGGCCCGGCTGGGCCGCGACCAGGAGGCGCTGGCCGACTTCAGCAAGGCGATCACCCTCAACCCGACCCATCGCAAGGCCCTGATCAACCGCGCGGGCGCGGCCTGCCGGGCCGGCGAGCCCGAGATCACGGTGAAGGACAATGTCGACCTGATCTCCCGCGGCGTCATCCGCGCGACGGTGGCGCAGAGCTATCTGAAGCGCGCCGGCTACTACAAGGGACCGATCGACGGCGCCTTCGGACCCGGTTCGCGCGGCGCGCTGAGGGCTTGGGCGGAAGCCGGCTGCCCCTGAGGGGCGTTATCGCCCGGAAGTCATGCCCAGGCGTTGCCCACCGTGACGTCATCCCCGACGGCCCGAAGCCGGCCGGGCGCACCTCCTGAATCGATCACCGAGTCCTGCGCGGCGCGTAGCACCGGTGCGGGGCCGGATTCCGACGACGCGCGCTCTACTCCCGGAAGCGGTAGACCGAGAGCACGTGGCTGAGGCGGCCATCGGCCTCGCCCTCGCCATAGGGCAGCATCAGCATCTCGGCATCGGCCAGGGTTTCGCCATCGTCGGCGTAGACGATGTCGACCAGCACCGGCCTGGGCCGCTGCACCACGTCGAAATAGACCGGCGCCAGCACGCGGGCCACGCGGCGCGTCGCCGACAGTTCCCCGATGCCGTGGCTGGTGGGGTTGAAGTCGCCATTGCTGGCGATGAAGCCGTCGCCGGCGATGCGGTGGATCAGATCCTCGCCCTCGCGCTTCAGCAGCAGCACGCTGTCCAGCAGCCGGCCGAGCCGCGCCGGATCCAGCGTGCGCCGGTCGGGCAGCGGCCCGCCGCCCGCGCGCCACATCTCGATGGCCGGGGCGAAATGCCCGTGGGCACGGGCCAGGGCGTCCTCGCCTTCGGCCAGTACGGTGACGTAACGGCTGCTGTGCTCCGGCAGTTCCACTACGGGATAGCTCCTTCGCCCTGTCGCATTGTTGCGGAATCGGGACGGCTGGCAATAGTCGGTTGAGAAGTCGAACAACCCGTTAACGGATGCGGCCCAGCAGATCGAGCAGCCGCGCCCGCTCTTCGGCCGACAGCCGGCGCAGCATGTGGCCCTCATGTTCGGCGATGGCGCGGCGCACCTCGCCCACCCGTTCGGCCCCGCGCGGGCTGAGATGCAGCTCGTGGGAGCGGCGGTCGCGGGGGGAGGGGCGGCGCTGCACCAGCCCCGCTTCCTGGAGGCGGTCCAGCACGCCGACGATGGTCGAGCGGTCGACGTCCAGCGCCCGGGCCAGGGCCGACTGGCTGAGCCCTTCATTGTTGGCGATCAGCTCCAGCACCCCGAATTGACCGGGCGTGATCCCCAGCCGGCCGACGCTGTCCGCGAAATCCTTGAACACGGCGATCTGAGCCTGACGCAGATTGTAGCCCACGAGTGAGGGCAGGATGCCCCGGTTCAATTCCTGACGCTTGATCATGAACGCACCTTGAACGATATTGTTGGGTAACCAAACAATAATTCCCGGGGAGCGTCCGTGGCCTTCACCGTCCGCATCGCCAATGTCGAGAAGACCATCGACGTGGACATGGGGGAGACCATTCTCCAGGCCGCGCTTCGTCACGGCATCGCCTATCCGTGCGGTTGCCAGTCCGGGAACTGCGGCGCCTGCAAGTCGGCGCTGGCTTCGGGCGAGGTCGAGATGGCGCCCTTCTCCGAGTACGCCCTGACCGGCGCCGAACAGCGCCAGGGCCTGATTCTGGCCTGCCGGGCCGTGCCCTGGTCCGACGCCGAGGTGACCTGGCAGGATCAGGACGAGACCGTCGCCCATCCGCTGCGCAAGCTGGACTGCGCCGTCGAGAGCGTCGAGGCCCTGACCCACGACACCGCGCGGGTCCGGCTGGAGATCCTGGCCGGCGGGCCGTTCGACTTTTCCGCCGGGCAGTACGCCTCGGTCCGCTTCGAGGGCGGCTGGCCGGCGCGCGACTATTCCATGGCCAACAGTCCCGACGAGCCGGCGCTGGAGTTCCACATCCGCGATTCGGGCGAGGGCGGGGTCAGCAGCTTCGTCCGCCGCGACCTCCGGCCCGGCCACCGGGTCCGCGTCGAAGGCCCGCTCGGGGTCTCGTATCTGCGCGAGAAGCATACCGGTCCGATCGTGGCGGTCGCCGGCGGCTCCGGCCTCGCCCCGATCCGCGCCATCGTCAGGCGCGCGGTCGATGCCGGGTTGGGTCAGCCGATCCGCGTCTTCGTCGGCGTCCGCGACGAACGCGACGTCTACATGGAAGACGAACTGATGGCGCTGGCCGGGACGCACGGGGACATGTCGGTGAGCTTCGCCCTGTCGGAGCCGTCCGGCCCGACGGCGCGGCGCACGGGGATGATGATGGACGTGCTGCGCGCCGACCTGATGCGGCAGTTCCCGCTGGACGGCTGGAAGGCCTATCTGGCCGGCCCGCCGGTCATGGTGGAGAGCTCGGTCGAGGCGCTGGCCGACATGGGCCTGGCGAAAGCCGACTGCCACGCCGACGCCTTCTACAGCGCCGGCGAACTGGCCGAACAGGAAAGGAAGCGGGCATGAGCGCAAGCCTGGAGGGACGCGTCGCCATCGTCACCGGCGGCGGCCGGGGCATCGGCCTCGCCATCGCGCGGGGCCTCGCCGAGGCGGGCGCGAAGGTGCTGATCGCCGATCATGGCGGCGGCATCGCGGGCGAGGGCGGCGACCCGGACGTGGCCCGCCGGGCCGCAGGCGAACTGGGGGCCGATGCAGCCGCATTCACCGATTCCATCGCCAGCCCCGGCGCAGCGCGGCAGGCCGTCGACATGGCCGTGGACCGCTTCGGCGGCCTCGACATCGTCGTCAACAACGCCGCGATCCTGCGCGACGCCTTCATCTTCAAGGCCGATCCGGCGGACTGGGAGGCGGTGATCCGCACCAATCTGTCGGCGGCCTTCTACCTGATCAACGCCGCCGCGCCGATCCTGCGCGAGAACGCGAAGACCGGCCGGGGCGGGGGCGACAGCTACGACCGGGGCCGCATCGTCAACATCGTCTCCACCGCCGGGCTCTACGGCAATTTCGGCCAGTCGCCCTACGCCTCCGCCAAGGCCGGGCTGGTCGGCCTGACCCGCGTCGCGGCGATGGACCTCGCCCGCTCCGGCATCACCGCCAACGCGCTCGCGCCCTTCGCCCGCACCCGGGTCACCGACATCATCCAGCCCGCCAACGACGCCCAGGCGTCCTACAAGGAACGCGCGCTGAAACTCGACCCGAAGCACGTCGCCACGGCGGTCGCCTGGCTTTGCGGCCCGGCGGCGCAGGATGTCTCCGGGCAGCTGTTCGGCGTGCGCGGCCGCGAGATCTTCCTGTTCAGCCAGCCCCGACCCGTCGCCCGGCTGGTGAAGGAGGACGCCGACTGGACGCCCGAAAGCCTGGCCGAGGCAGCGCAGGCCTTCGAAAGCGACTACACGCCCCTCGAAACCGATCTCGAGGCGTTCAATACCGAGCCCTTCGTCTGATGCCGGCGGCTCCGGATCGCTTCCGTAACCTTTGCCGTCACCCCCGCCCTGTGCGGGGGTCCGGACGACCGTTCCGGCCACGCCGCGACGAAGGATGTTTCGACGCAAACCGGATGCCCGCACAAGGCGGGCATGACATCTCCGTGGAGGACTGAGCCATGACCGAGATCCCGCAGGTCAAGACCGCGGCCGAGCTGAAGGGGCTCGACCCGGAATATGTCGAGGCGCTGGAAAAGATCGTCATCTCCCACGCCGTCAACGAGCTGCACGGCGCGCGCGTCTTCGACGAGCCCGCCATCGCGCTGGCGCCGACGCCCTACGCCAAGTGGCTCACCTGCCGGGTGGCCATGGAGGAGTACGGCCATCACGTCCGCTTCCGCGAACTGGGCGAGGAAATGGGTATCGAACCGGCGCGCATGGTGCCCGAAAGCGGCAAGCGCCCGCTCTCGATCTTCGAATTCCCGCTGGAAACCTGGGCCGAGTTCTGCGTCATCAAGCTGCTGGCCGATCTGGCGGAGATCATCCAGGTCGAGGATCTCGCCATGTGCTCCTTCCACCCGCTGCGCAATCTCGCCCGGATGACCATGCCGGAGGAGCGCTTTCACGCCCAGTTCGGCAAGGATTTCACGAAGGAGATGCTGGAGACGGAAGAAGGCCGCACGGCCATCCAGGACGCGGTGAACCGGTATTATCCCTATCTGCCCGCCTTCTTCGGCCGGCCGAAATCGAGGAACAACGAGATCTTCCGCAAATGGGGGATCAAGCAGCGCACCAATGCGGAGATGCGCGACGACTATGTCCGCCGCGCGACGGAAGTCTGCCAGGAGCTGGGCCTGACCCTGCCCGACGTCGAACTGGCGGCCTGAAGCGGCACAAGCGCCAGGTCGAGCCATTCAAACCTCTGACGCCCTTGGACCCCGGATCGCCGTCCGGGGCAGGCTTGATCCAAGGGCCCAGCGAACCGAAGGACTGGGTCCTGGGGTCAAGCCCCAGGACGCCAGCTCTCCTGAACCTCCCCGGCCCCCGTCTCAGTACCCGCGCGCGAGGTCGACTTCGGTCTTCAGCGGCTGGCCGGCCTCGAAGGCCCCGACGTTGTCGGCGAACAGCCGGCTGATCCCGCCCATGTAGTCGGGGAAACCGCCCGCGACATGGGGCGTGATGATCAGGTTCGGCGTCGTCCAGAGCGGGCTGTCGGCCGGCAGCGGTTCCTGCGCGAAGACGTCGAGCGCCGCGCCAGCAAGGTGACCTTCCTCCAGCAGCTTCATCAGCGCCGCCTCGTCCACCTGCCCGCCGCGGCCCAGATTGATGACGTAGCTGCCGGGCTTCATCGCCCGCATCAGTTCCTCGTCGATCAGGTTCTCCGTCTCCGGCACCAGCGGCAGGATGGAGACGACGACATCGGCATCGGCCACGGCCTCTTTCGTCTGCTCCGCGGGCCAGATCCGGTCGACATGCGCCACTTCGCGCGGGCGGCGCTGGGTGCCGGTGACGCGCATGCCCAGCGCGGCACATTTCGCGGCGGTGGATTCGCCGATCCGGCCCAGCCCCAGGATGCAGACCGTGGCGCCGCTGGCCGAGCCCGGCATGTACTGCCGCCAGGTGGCGGAGCGATGGCCGGTGACCGCCCAGCAGGCGCGCTTCAGGCACATCAGGATCAGGGTCAGGGCGTATTCGCCCATGGGTTCGGCGGCGAGGCCGGCGGCGTTGCAGACCTTCACGCCGTCGGGCAGACCGTCCATCGGCACCAGATGGTCGATGCCGGCGCCGAAGCTCTGCACCAGCTTCAGCCGCTTCGCCTTCGCCCAGTGGCCGCGCGGCGGTTTCAGGCACATCAGATATTCGGCCTCGCCCAGCCCCTCGGCGAACTCGGTCTCGCTGTCCAGAGTGATGATTTCCGCCCCGGGGAAGACCGCCTGCAGCGGCTCTACGATACGGTCGTTGAACTTGGAGTAGACATGCACGCGCGACGGCATCAGGCGGCGCTCCTTGCGAGAGGGGCGGCCTGCGCGCCGCGGATCAGGCGGCCGGGCAGGGCGCCCGTGGACTCCCCGTCGCGCCAGGTGACCTGGCCCGCGACGATGGTCGCGTCATAGCCGCTGGCGCGCTGCATCAGCCGCCGCCCGCCGGCCGGCAGGTCGTAGAGCACTTCCGGGCGGTGCAGGGTCAGCCGCGCATGGTCGATGACGTTGAGGTCGGCGCGGTAACCGGGCCGCAGCAGACCACGGTCCAGCAGGCCCACCGCCTCGGCGGTGTCGCGGCACTGCGCCTTGATCACCCATTCCAGGTCCAGCTTCGGTCCGCGTTTCCGGTCGCGGGTCCAGTGGGTCAGCATGGTGGTGGGAAAGCTGCCGTCGCAGATCAGGCCGACATGCGCCCCGCCGTCGCCCAGGCCCGGCACGGTATTGGGATCGGTCAGCATATCGAAGCTGGGCTGCAGGTCGCGGCCGGCGAAGTTGAGGAACGGCACGTAGAGCATGCCCCGGCCGTGATCGGCGGCCATCATCTCATAGGCCAGCGCCGCCGGGTCGACGCCCTGACGCGCCGCCATCGCGCCGATGGAGCGGTCCGGCGCCGGTTCGTAGTCCGGCGGGTCGCCCAGCGGGAACATGTTGTCGTAGTCGGCCAGCGTGTGGCGGGCGAAGCCGGAGCGCTTCTCCGGCGCGCCGGCCAGCAGCTCGCGGCGGAAATCGTCCGTCTGCACCAGCTTCAGCCGCTCCGCCACCGGCAGGGCCGCCGCCCGGTCCCAGGCCGGGAAGTCGCAGAACGGGTTCATGGTCAGCTCGAAGCCGAAGATGATGCCCACGGGCCGGCCGCAGACCTGCGCCCGGATGGGCAGGCCGTCGGCCGCCGCCTGCCCGATCATGTCCAGCGTCGTCCGCCAGGCCTCCGGCGCGCGGGCGTTCTGCGCCAGCGAGACCGAGAGCGGGCGGCCGGACTCGGTGACCATACGGCGGAAGATCGAGAACTCCTCCTCCCGGTCCTTGAGGTCGGAAACCACCTGCAGCACGCCCCTGCCGGCGGCGCCGAGGCTGTTGGCGATGCCGACGAGTTCGTCCGCTTCCGCCGTCAGCGTCGGCGTCGGCTGGCCATCGCTGGTGCGGTGGTTGAGCGTCCGGGAGGTGGAGAAGCCGAGCGCCCCGGCCTCCACACCCTCGCGCGCCAGCCGCGCCATTTCGGCGATGTCTTCCGCCGTCGCCGGCTCCCGGTCGGCGCCGCGCTGGCCCATGACGTAGACGCGCAGCGCCCCGTGCGGCACCTGAGCGGCGAAGTCGATGTCGTGGGGGATGGATGCGACCGCATCCAGATATTCCGGCAGGCTTTCCCAGTTCCAGGGCAGGCCCTCGTCCAGCACCGCGCCGGGGATATCCTCGACGCCCTCCATCAGGCGGATCAGCCGGTCATGGTCCTCGGCCCGGCAGGGCGCGGAGCCGACCCCGCAATTGCCCATCACGGCGGTGGTGACGCCGTGCATGGACGACGGCGTGAGATGCCGGTCCCAGCTCGCCTGGCCGTCATAGTGGGTGTGGATGTCGACGAAGCCGGGCGTGACGATGCGGCCCTTCGCGTCGATTTCCTCCGCGCCCCGGCCGGCGACATCGCCGACCGCCGCGATCACGCCGCCGTCGATCGCCACATCGGCCTCGAAGGGCTTCACGCCCGAGCCGTCGACGACCGTGCCGCCGCGGATGACCAGATCGTGCTTCGCGTCCATGCCAGTCTCCCCTGATCCCAATCAGCGGAGGAGATTAGTGCAGCCGGCCCGCACTGCGAAGGGCGATCACTGTCCACCCGCCATGCGCATGGCGGACCTGCCGGGAGTTGCGGCCGGGGCGGTTTGACAACCCCCGCGCGGGCCGCCACGATCCTCCGACGCCCCGAGGCAGCGCAAAGCGGCGGCGCCCGAACCGCCGGAGAGACCCCGATGACGCAGCCGCCGGAACGACTGATCCAGGATCTGGCGCGCGGGCGGCTGACGCGGGAGAGCGCGCCGGAAATCTGGGACGCCCTGCACGGCCCGTCGGCGACGGTCTTTCCCGACACCGCGGAGCTGCCCTACCGGCCCCTGGCCGTGGTCCACGAATACTGGAAGGACATGACCCGGATCGACGGCGTGGCCCAGCAGCTCCGCATCGAACCGGAGCGGATCGTCGGCGCGCTGGGCTATGTCATGCTGGTCGATGCGCTGGAGGGCGGGGAGGGGTTCCGCTATGCGCTCTACGGCTCGCGCATCGCCAGCGTGGCGGGCTTCGACATGACCGGCCGGCTGGTGACCGAGGTCCCGACAACCCTGCCGACGCGGCTGTTCTTCGTCGCCTGCTACATCGCCGTCCAGCGCCACCACGCACCGATCTACACCGTCCACCAAGCCCCGGACGACATCATGATCGGCAGCTGGCACCGCCTGATGCTGCCGCTGGGGGAGGGCGCCGAGGTGCGCCGGCTGCTGGTCTGCAACGTCCCCGTGGACCCCCATGGCCGGCCGAAATGACTGCCCCCGCGGCATGAACATCGCCCCGCCCCCTGTTCGCCGGCGGCCGCGTGCTCCATAATCAGGGCCAAGAGGCAGCAGTTCGCATCGGGGAGGCGGAAACATGAAATTCGGCATTGGCGACGGCCCGCGGCGGGTCGAGGATCCGGTCCTGGTGCGCGGCCAGGGACGCTACACCGACGACGTGCACGTGGAGGGCGCGCTGAAGGGCCATGTCTTCCGCTCGCCCGTGGCGCACGCGACGATCACGAAGCTGGACGTCGAAGCGGCCCGCAGCGCGCCCGGCGTGGTCGCGGTGCTCACCGGCGAGGAACTGACGCAGGACGACGTCAAGCCGCTGGCCTGTCTCACCGATATCCGCAATGGCGACGGCTCGAAGCATCCCAAGCCGCCGCGCCACATCCTGGCGAAGGACAAGGTGCGCCATGTCGGCGAACCGGTCGCCTTCATCATCGCCGAAACGCTGGCGCAGGCGCGCGACGCCGCCGACCTGATCGAGTTCGACTTCGACGAACTGCCCGTGGCCACCGGCACCTACGAGGCCACGCTGGACGGCGCGCCGCAGGTCTGGGAGGAGGCGCCGAACAACGTCATCCTGGACTACGAGAAGGGCGACAAGGAGGAAGTCGCCGGCATCTTCGACAAGGCCGCAAAGGTCTCCAAGGTCCGCATCATCAACAACCGTCTGGTCTGCAACGCCATGGAGCCGCGCGCCGCGGTGGCCGAGGTGAAGCCGGGCGACGGGAAGATCACCCTCTACGTGCCCAGCCAGGGCCCGGCCATGCAGATGCAGCAGCTCTCGGCCATGCTGGGCATCGACATGAAGAATCTCCGGCTGGTCACCGGCCATGTCGGCGGCGGCTTCGGCACCAAGGCGTTCCTCTATCCGGAGGCCTGCCTGACGCTGTGGGCGGCGAAGCGGCTGGGCCGCTCCGTGCGCTGGACCGGCGACCGGGGCGAGATGTTCGTCTCCGACAGCCAGGGCCGCGACCACGTCACCTTCGTGGAGGTGGCGATGGACGAACAGAACCGCTTCCAGGCGCTCAGGGCGACCACCTATGCGGCGCTGGGCGCCTATCTGGCGAACTTCGCGCCCTTCATCCCGACCGACGCATGCGCCGGCATGTACACCGGACTCTACAAGATCCCGAAGATGTACCTGAACGTGAAGGGCGTCATGACCAACACCGTGCCGACCGACGCCTATCGCGGCGCGGGCCGGCCGGAAGCCGCCTACATGATCGAGCGGCTGGTGGAGCAGGCGGCGAAGGACGCCGGCGTCAGCTCCGACGAGATCCGGCGCATCAACTTCCCCAACGCCGACGAGATGCCCCACACCATGGGGCTGGGCGACGTCATCGATTCCGGCGACTTCACCGGCCTGATGGAAGACGCCATGAAGGACGCCGGCTGGGCCGGTTTCGCGGAGCGCCGCAAGCAGTCGGAAGCCCGCGGGCGGCTGCGCGGCATCGGCATGGCGACCTATGTCGAGCGTTGCGGCGGCGGCGCCGGGGTCCCGGCGCGCCTCAGCTTCGAGGAGAAGGGCAAGGTCCGGATCTATTCCGGCGGCCTCGATTCCGGCCAGGGCCACGCCGTCTCCTACGCCCAGATCCTGTCGCAGAAGCTGGGCATCGACGCCGAGGACATCGAGCTGATCCAGGGCGACACCGACCGTTCGCCGCCCGGCTTCACCGGCGGCTCCAAGTCGATCCCCGTGGGCGGCGCCTCGGTGCTGGACGCGGCCGAGAACGCCCTGGAGAAGGGCCGCAAGGTCGCCGCGAAGATGCTGGAGACGGCCGAGGTCGACATCGAATTCGCCGACGGCCGCTTCTCGGTCGCCGGCACGGACCGGGGCATGTCCCTCTACGAGGTCGCCGAGGCGGCGAAGGACCCGGCCAACCTGCCCGAGGGCGTGGAGCCGGGCCTGGACAACGAGCAGAACCACAACAACGAGAAGCCGACCTTCCCCAACGGCTGCCACATCTGCGAGGTCGAGGTCGATCCGCAGACCGGGCAGGTGGAACTTCTGGACTACACCGTGGTCGACGATTTCGGCGTCACCCTGAACCCGATCCTGCTGGAGGGCCAGGTGCATGGCGGCATCGTCCAGGGCATCGGCCAAGCCTGGCACGAGCACACGGTCTATGACGAGGAGAACGGCCAGCTGCTCTCGGGCAGCTTCATGGACTACCAGATGCCCCGGGCCGAGGATTTCCCGGCGATCCGCTTCCGCACGCGCAATGTCCGCTGCACGACCAATCCGCTGGGCGTGAAGGGCGCGGGCGAGGCGGGCGCGATCGGCGCGCCGCCGGCCTTCGTCAACGCGGTGCGCGACGCCGTCGACGGCAAGGGCAATCTCGAGGGCCTCGAGATGCCCCTGACGCCGATGAAGGTCTGGACCGCGCTGCACGGCTGAGGCCGCGCCGGCATTCCATCGCGTCACCCGCCCCGGGACTTGATCCCGGGGTCCAGCGGGATGCGATGGTGCTTGTCTCCGGCCCGAACTTCACCTTTTCGGCAGCAGCGCCGTTGTGGGTCCCGGGGTCAAGCCCCGGGACGTCATCTGCATCCGGGTCTTCCCGGAACGCGCGCAACGCGGTTTCAGAGCGCCTTGCCGGTGAAGGTGGTGCGTTCGCTGATCTCGATCATGTTGCCGTCCGGGTCGCGCAGGAAGCCGAAGCGGACAACGTCGCCCAGTTCGCGCAGCGGCGCGCCGATCGCCGCGCCCTTGGCTTCCGCCTCCTGGAAGGCCGTCTTCGCGTCCGTGACCTGGAAGGTGATGTAGCGGAAGCCCGGCCCGCGCCAGTCGGCGTCGTCGATGACCCGGACCTCCCCCGGCTGGATCAGGATGCGGCCCTTGCCGTGGCGGAAGACCTTCGGATCGCCGAGCTGCTCCAGACCGATCACATCGCGGTAGAAGCGCATGGTCGCTTCCGGGTCGTTGGCCGAGAGCTTGAGCGCATAGCCGTCGATGCCGTCCTTGCCCGCCGGGGCGAGCGTCACCCGGTTGCCGTCCGGGTCGGTTTCCGAATGGGTGCCCGGGCGTCCCGCGACCGCGACGATCAGCTCCGCATAGCCCGTCGGCGGCATCGCCGGCAGGGGGTCGCGGGCATGGTTCATCTTCAGGATCGCGTCGTGGAGATGGTGGCGGTGCTGCTGCACGCCGCCGCCCAGCTTGCCCATGTGGTCATATGCCAGCCCGACGGTCTTCCCCCAGAAGTCGAGCTGGGGCTCGCGGGCGTTGGAGAACAGGCCGATATCGAAGCCGGCGCGGGCGAATTCCATGATGTCACCTGGTCCGCGTGAAGGTCTCCTCGACATAGGCCATCAGCTTGTCGAGGCAAGCGTCCACCGGCAGCGCCGCGGTGTCGACCGACAGCTCCGCCGCCTCCGGCGCCTCGTAGGGCGCGGAGACGCCGGTGAACTCCTTGATCTCGCCGGAGCGCGCCTTCTGGTAGAGGCCCTTGGGATCGCGCGCCTCGCAGGTGGCGACATCGGCCTCGATGAAGATCTCGTGGAAATCGTGGCCGGCCGCCTGGCGCGCCCGGTCGCGGTCGGAGCGGTAGGGCGAGATGAAGGCAGTGATGACGATCAGCCCCGCCCGGGCCATCAGGGCGGCGACCTCGCCGACGCGGCGGATGTTCTCCGCGCGGTCTTCGGGACTGAAGCCCAGATCGGCGTTGAGGCCGAAACGGACATTGTCGCCGTCCAGTACGTAGACCTGGTAGCCAAGATCGAAGAGCCGCCGCTCGGTGGCGACCGCCAGCGTCGACTTGCCCGCGCCCGACAGGCCGGTGAACCAGAGCACGCCGCCCTTGTGGCCGTTGCGCCGGGCGCGGTCGGCGTCGGTGATATCGTGCATCACCTGGGTGATGTTGGAGGCGCGCTTCGTGATCATCTGGCGCTGGTCGGCATAGCCCTCCATGGAGACGATGCCGCCGCCGGAGATGTCGTAGCCGTCAATCAGCACGAAACGGCCGGTCTTCTGGTTGTCGCGGAACTCGTCGAGCGCCAGCATCTTGCGCGAGCGCACGGTGATCTCGGCGACGGCGTTGCGTTCCACCGTCTCGCCGGCGCGCTGGCTGAGGTCGCCGGTGTCGATGACGTTGTCGATGGACTGCACGGTCACCGGCGCCTCGGTGTTGGCCAGCTTCATGCGGTAGGTCTTGCCGGTCTTCAGCGGCTCGCGGCCCAGCCAGAAGACATGGGCGCGGAAGACGTCCGTCTCTATCGGCGGGTGGGCCTCGTGGCTGGCGACATGGCCGCGCTCGACGAAGATCTGCTCGTCCAGGGTGATGCCGATGGACTGGCCGGCCGAGGCCTTCATCGGCGGCGCCGGCGCGTTCCAGGCCTCGATGGACTTGACCCGCACGGTCTTGTTGGTGGGGCTGAACAGCAGCGTGTCGCCGACCCGCAGCGTGCCGCTCTCGATACGGCCGGCGACGATGCGGCGGTCGTCGAACTTGTAGACGTCCTGCACGGGAAAGCGCAGCGGCTGGTCCGTCGCCGGCGCCGGCACGCGGAAGCCGTCCAGGGCGTCCACCACCGATGGGCCGGGGTACCATGGCATGTTGTCCGACGGCCCGACGATCAGGTCGCCCTCCCGGCCCGAGACCGGAATGACGTGGTCGGGGCTGACGCCGATGCTCTGCAGATAGCCGCGGATCTCGCGCTCGATGGCGTCGAAGCGGTCCCGGGAATAGCCCACCAGGTCCATCTTGTTGACGCAGACCGTGACCTGCGGCACGCCCATCAGGTGCAGCAGGTAGCCGTGGCGGCGCGACTGTTCCTGCACGCCTTCATTGGCGTCGATCACCAGGATGGCGGCGTCGGCCGAGGCCGCGCCGGTGATCATGTTCTTGAGGAATTCCTTGTGGCCCGGCGCGTCGATGATGACGTAGTCGCGCCTGGCCGACTTGAACCAGATCTGGGTGGTGTCGATGGTGATGCCCTGGTCGCGCTCGGCCTGCAGCGCGTCCAGCAGGAAGGCGTACTCCATCGGCATGCCGCGGCGCTCGCACATGCGGCGGATGGATTCGACCTTGCCCTCGGGCAGGCTGTCGGTGTCGTGGAAGATGCGCCCGACCAGCGTCGACTTGCCGTGGTCGACATGGCCGACGAAGACGATCTTCAGGAAATCGCGGATATTGCCGTTGGTCATCTGACTGTTCCCCTCTCGCCGGCGCCTACATGTACCCGTCGGCGCGCAGGCGCTCGAAGGCGTCCTCGGCCTCGTGGTCCATGGCGCGCCCGGCGCGCTCGGGGATCTTCGTGGTCCTGAGCTCCTCGATGATCTCCTCGATGGTCGTGGCGTTCGAGGCGACGGGACTGGTGATGTCCTTGTCGCCCAGACTGCGGTAACGCTTGCCGTCCTTCGCGAAGTACAGGTCGATGACCGGGATCTTCTCGCGCTGGGTGTAGAGCCAGATATCGACCTCGGTCCAGTGCAGCAGGGGATGGATGCGGATGTGCGTGCCCGGCGGGAATTCGGTGTTGAACTGGTCCCAGAACTCCGGCGGCTGGTCGCGGAAGTTCCACTGCCCGCCTTCGCCGCGGGGGCTGAAGACGCGCTCCTTGGCGCGGGTCGCCTCCTCGTCGCGGCGGATGCCGGCGAAAATGCCGTCGAAGGGGTTCTCGGCCAGGAAGCGCTTCAGTCCCTCGGTCTTGCGCGCCGCCGAGCGCGCCGCCGGCGGCAGGCTCGGGTCCATCTCCTCGATCGGCGGGCACTCGCCGCGCAGGAAGGTCAGGTCCCACTCCTTGGCGTAGCGGTCGCGGAAGTCGTACATCTCCGGGAACTTCTTGCCCGTGTCCACGTGCATGACGGGGAAGGGCACGCGGCCGAAGAAGGCCTTGCGCGCCAGCCAGATCATGACGTTGGAGTCCTTGCCGAGCGACCAGAGCATGCCGACCCGGTCGAGCCGGTTGAAGGCCTCGCGGAAGATATAGATGCTCTGGCTCTCCAGCTGGTCGAGATGGTCCATTCGGGCGGCTCCGTGGTCGGGTTCCGTGTTGCGGCGCGGAAGACAGAGACGAGTGCAAGGAGCGTGTCAAGCGCCGGGGTGCTGTCTGCGTCACATAGAAGCCATTTTTTCTGTGGGAAGCCTTTTGAATACCTCCATTTCAACTGTGAAATAGGCTATCATGGCGCCGTTCGGCCCGTTTGCGGGCCCGTGACAGAGGGGGACACGCCGATGATCATCGGAAAACCGCTCGCGGCGATCGGCTTCGCCGCCGCGATGGGCGCCGCCGCAGCATGGGCGGCGGACACGCACTGGAGCTACGCTGGCGCGGACGGCCCGGCGCAATGGGCGGCGCTGTCGGAGAGTTTCGCAGCCTGCGGCGGCGGCGTGCAGCAGTCGCCGGTCGACATCGTCGAACCGGATTCCGTCGAGGCGGAACTGGAGGAAATCGAGCTCGCGTGGAACGCCGGCGCGGCCTGGACTGTGCTGAACAACGGCCACACGATCCAGGTCCAGGCGCCGGACGCGGGCCACGCCGTGATCGACGGGGAGCGCTTCGATCTGCTGCAGTTCCACTTCCACAGCCCTTCCGAGCATGCCATCGATGGCGAGCGCTGGCCCATGGAGGTCCATTTCGTCCATGCCGCCGAGGACGGCCGGCTGGCCGTGATCGGGGTGATGATGTCGGGCGGCGGCGCCAACGGCCTGTTCGAGCGGGTGATGGACGCTGCCCCGGCGGCCAAGGGCGAGGCGGCGCTGGGCGCGGCGGACGCGCGGGCGCTGATGCCCGGCGACGACGATTTCTTCCGCTATCAGGGTTCGCTGACGACGCCGCCCTGCTCGGAGATCGTGCTCTGGTCGGTCATGGAAGGATCGGTCGCGGTGTCCGACGGGGCGATCGCGAAATTCCGGGATATCCACGCCATGAACGCCCGGCCGCTGCAGCCGCTCAACCGGCGCTACGTGCTGCAGGACTGAATCCCGTGCCGTGCGGCGGAGCCGACGGCCGCCTCAGAACTGGATGCGGGTGCCCAGGAAGATCAGCGCCGCGCGCTGGCTGTCGCTATCCAGGCTGGAGATGTCCTCCTGGTCCCAGAGCTGGACGCCGCCGACGAGGTTGACCGAGCGCGAGACGTTCCACACGCCGCCCAGCTCCACCGCGTCGGAGATCGCGGTCAGGCGCTGCTGGTCGCCGGAAAGCGAGCGCATGTACTGCATGCCGACACGCCAGTCCTCGCCGCCATAGCTCATGCCCAGCCGGTAGTCGCGGACACCTGCGCCCTCGGCCAGCCGCCATTCGCGGGCCATGTCGGCGCCGAAGCTGAAACCGGCATAGTCGATGCGGCCGCCGACGCGCCATTCGCCGCCGCGGCCGTCGTCCGGCGCGGCCAGGGCCAGCGGCCCGGACGCCGGTGCGCCGAGCGACAGGCCCTGCGCCTGCAGGCCGGAAATGCCGACCCGGTCGCCGCGCGCGTCGCCGACACTGCCGAAGATCTGATAGCCGACGCCCGCGGCCTGATCGCCGAAGTCGAGGCGGACGTCGGGCATATCCTCGGCATGAGCCCGGTCGGCGTCGAGATTGAGGTTGAGACCGCTGGCGCGCGGCGTCATCGACAGCAGTTCGTCCAGCGTCGCCGCGGCCGGCGCATTCTGCACGGACTCGCCCTTCGCCGGCGCCTGAAGGTTCAGTCGCAGCGTGCCTTCCTGCGCCTGGACGGCGGCGCCGGCGGCGCACGACAGGCCCAGGCCGATGGCGAGGATATGGCGGTTTGAAAGCGGCATGGCGTATCGAGGATTCCGCGTTGCGTGTTAACAGCAGGTTATTATGGCTGAGCGGGGCGTGAATCAATTGACAATTCCGTGGCGGGACGGCGTCGCGGCGCAGTTGTGCGCGGCGCGGGGCTCGGATATGAAGGCGCCATGATCCCGTTCGTGACATCCCTTCGGCCGCGTCGCGCGGTCGCCGGCCTGCGCCGGGCGGCGTTCGCCGCCGCGCTCGCCATGGTTGCGTCTGCCTGCGGCGTCTTCGGCGGCGACGACGAACCGCCGGCTCAGCCTGTTTTGAATCAGACGGTTATCCCGCAGCCTTCGAGCGGCGGCGGAGCCGCGGGTTCGGAAGCGGTGCCGGCCAATCCGTTCATGTGGCAGGCGACGCTGGAAACCATCGGCTTCATGCCGATCCTCGAGCTCGACGATCTGACCGGCGTGATCGAGACCGGATGGTACATTCCGCCCGGCGCGCCGACCGAAAGATTCCGCGCCAACGTGGCATTTTCATCACGCGCGCTGCGGGCCGAATCCATGGAACTGACGATGGAGCGCCAGGAACTGGACGACGCCGGCAACTGGCGCGAGGTGCCGGTCTCCCCGGCGGTCCCGACCAATCTGGTGGATTCGATCCTGGCCCGCGCCCTGGTGCTGCGCCAGGAGTCCGGCAGTCTCTGAAGCCCCGTCCGGGGCGCCCATCCCTTCCGCTTCTTCAGTTCCCGAACGCATGACCGAGATCAACGAGAGATACAATCCCGCCGAGGTCGAGCCGCGCTGGCAGGCCGCGTGGGACAGCGGCCAGTGCTTCCGCGCCGCGACCGACACGTCGCGCGAGAAGTATTACGTGCTGGAGATGTTCCCCTATCCCTCGGGGCGCATCCACATGGGCCATGTGCGCAACTACACGCTGGGCGATGTGGTCGCGCGCTACAAGCGGGCCCGCGGCTTCAACGTGCTGCACCCCATGGGCTGGGACGCCTTCGGCCTGCCGGCGGAGAACGCCGCGCGCGACCAGAAGGTGCATCCGGCGGAATGGACCTATCAGAACATCGCCAACATGAAGGCGGAGCTGAAGTCCATGGGCCTCAGCCTGGACTGGTCCAGGGAATTCGCCACCTGCGACGCGGACTACTACCGCCACCAGCAGAAGCTGTTCCTGGACTTCCTGAAGCAGGATCTGGTCTATCGCCGGGAAAGCTGGGTCAACTGGGATCCGGTCGACCACACGGTGCTGGCCAACGAGCAGGTGATCGACGGCAAGGGCTGGCGCTCGGGCGCCCCGGTGGAGAAGCGCCGGCTCACCCAGTGGTTCTTCCGCATCACCCGCTATGCCGAGGATCTGCTGGCCGAACTGTCGAACCTGGAGCGCTGGCCGGACCGGGTCCGCGCCATGCAGACCCAGTGGATCGGCCGGTCGGAGGGCCTGCGGATGACCTTCGATTTCGCGGGCGGCGGCCCGGCGGAAGGTCTCACGGTCTACACCACCCGCCCCGACACCATCTTCGGCGCCAGCTTCATGGCGGTCGCCGCCGAGCATCCGCTGGCGCAGCAGGCAGCGGCGGAGAGCGCCGAAGCGGCCGCCTTCGTCGAGGAATGCCGGCGCATGGGCACCTCCGAGGAGGAGCTGGAGCGCGCCGAGAAGCGCGGCTTCGACACGGGCCTGCGGGTCAGGCACCCCTTCGTCGAGGGCGAGACCCTGCCGGTCTACATCGCCAACTTCATCCTGATGGAGTACGGGACCGGCGCGATCTTCGGCTGCCCGGCCCATGACCAGCGCGACCTGGATTTCGCGCGCAAGTACGGCCTGCCCGTTGTGCCTGTCGTCTGCCCGCCTGACGCCGATCCGGCGAGTTTCGAGGTCGGCAACACGGCCTTCACCGGCGAAGGGCGGCTGATCAATTCGGATTTCCTGGACGGGCTGAGCATCGAGGAAGGCAAGGACGCCGTCGCGGGCCGGATGGAACAGGCCGGCCGCGGGGAGCGCACGGTCAACTTCCGCCTGCGCGACTGGGGCCTCAGCCGCCAGCGCTACTGGGGCTGCCCGATTCCGGTGATCCACTGCCCGTCCTGCGGCGTCGTGCCGGCGCCGGCGGAGCAGCTTCCCATCGAGCTGCCGATGGACGTGACCTTCGACAAGCCGGGCAACGCGCTTGACCGGCACCCCACCTGGAAGCACGTCGCCTGCCCCGACTGCGGCGCGGACGCCGAACGCGAAACCGACACGATGGACACCTTTGTCGATTCGTCGTGGTACTTCGCGCGCTTCGCCAGCGCCGACGCCGGGACCGAGCCCGTGCGTCGCGCCGACGCCGACTACTGGCTGCCGGTCGATCAGTATATCGGCGGCATCGAGCACGCGATCCTGCACCTGCTCTATTCGCGCTTCTTCATGCGCGGCATGACCGCGACCGGCCATACCGACCTTTCGGAGCCCTTTGCGGGGCTGTTCACGCAGGGCATGGTCGTGCACCGGACCTACCGCGCGGCGGACGGGCGCTGGCTCTATCCCTCCGAGGTGGAGAAGGGCGCCGACGGCGCCTGGCGGCATGTGGAGACCGGCGAGCCGGTGACCGAGGGCGCGCTCGAGAAGATGAGCAAGTCGCGCAACAACACCGTCGACCCGGGCGCGATCATCGACCGCTTCGGTGCCGATACCGCACGCTGGTTCATGCTCTCCGACAGCCCGCCCGACCGCGATCTGGAATGGTCGGACGAGGGCGCCAACGGCGCCTGGCGCTTCCTGCAGCGGGTCTGGCGGCTGGTCCGCACCGCTGCGGCCGGCGACGCCGGGGCGCCGGACCCCGGTCACGACCTGGTCCGCGCCGCGCACCGCGCCATCGAAGGCTTCACCGGCGATCTGGAGAAGTTCCACTTCAACCGCGGCGTCGCCCGCGTCCACGAACTGGCCAACGAGATCGAGAAGACCGGCGGCGACAGTCCGGCCGACCGGGCCGCGCGGCGCTTCGCCGTGGAAACCATCGTGCGGCTGATGGCGCCCATGACCCCGCATCTGGCCGAAGAGTGCTGGTCGGCGCTGGGTCATGCGGGCATGATCGTCGACGCGCCCTGGCCCGAGGCGGATCCGGCCCTGGTGCGCCAGGAGACCGTCGCCATCGCCGTTCAGGTGAAGGGCAAGAAGCGCGCGGTGATCAACATGGCCCGCGACGCCGACCCGGCCGAGGTGGAGGCCGCGGCGCTGGCCGAGCCGAACGTGCAGCGCGCCATGGAGGGCAGGACCGTGCGCAAGGTGGTGGTGGTGCCGAACAGGATCGTCAATGTCGTCGTCTGAGCGCCGCATCGCGCGGCGCGCCGCGCTCGGCCTCCTGGCGCTGGGCGCGCTGGCGCTGGCGGGCTGCGGATTCCAGCCGGTCTATGCGCCCGGCGGCGCGGGCGATGTGCGCGGCCCGCTCTCCCGCCTCGAAGTGCAGGAGCAGAAGGGCAACGCCGCCTTCGCCACCCGCAACGCCCTGCTCGACGCCCTCGGCGCGCCGGACAAGCCCGCCGACCCGGAACATTTTCTCCGTCTCGAGGTGCTGGAGGATCGCGAAAGCGCCGGCATCCAGGCCGACGAGACCGTCTCGCGCATCAATGTCAGCCTGACCGGTCACTGGTGGCTGCTGGCCGCCGACCGGGAGAGCGTGCTGGACAGCGGCTCCGAGCGCCGCACGGTGTCCTACAACGTCGTCGATGACGAATACGCCACCCTGATCGCGGGCCGCGAGGCCTCGGAACAGGCCGGCCGGCTGGTCGGCGAGGCCATCCGCACGCGGCTGCTCTTCCACTTCACCCGCAACTGAGAGCGGCGCCCGGTGGAGGTCAAGCCCTGGGAGGTCGACCGCTATCTGAGCGGGTCCGACTGGCCGCACCGGATCTTCGTGATCTATGGCCCCGATACCGGACTGGTGCGGGAACGCGCGGAGCGGATCGCCAAGCGGCTGCTGGGCGACAACCCCGACCCCTTCCAGATCGTGCGGCTGGACGCCGACATGCTGTCCGACGATCCATCGCGGCTGTCCGACGAGACGAACCAGATCGGCATGTTCGGCGGAGAGCGGGTGATCCGAGTCGCTGACGCCGGTCAGGCGGCCGTGGGCGCGGCGGCGGCGGACCTGTTCGAAACCCCGTCCGACGCGGCCGCGGTGATCTTCGAGGCCGGCGACATCAAGCCTTCCAATCGCCTGCGCAAGCTGGCGAAGGACAGCAAGGCCGCGGTCGCCCTGCCCTGCTATCCGGACGGCGCGCAGGATCTGGACCGGCTGATCGGCGAGGCGCTTTCGGGCCTGCGCGTCGATCCGGCGGCGCGGGCCATGATCGCGCGGCGGCTCGGCCCCGACCGCCAGGCCAATCGTGGGATGCTGGAGACGCTGGTCACCTACAAGCTGGGCGACGACAGCCCCGTCACCGAGCCGGACGTCGCCGCCGTGCTGGGCGACCAGTCGGCGGTCGGTTTCGACGCCATCGCCTTCGCCGCCTTCGAAGGCCGCACGGCGGATGCGCTGGCCCTGCTGGACAAGAGCCTGGCCGAGAAGACGCCGGCGATGCTGGTGACGCTCTCGCTGGCGCGGCATATTGAGAAGTTCGACGAGGCCGACGCCCAGATGGAGCAGGGCAAGTCCACCGACCAGGCGGTGGGCGCGCTCCGCCTCGGGCCGAAGGACCGCCAGGCCGCCTTCCGCCGTCAGCTCGGCCTCTGGCCGTCGCGCAAACGCGCCCTCGCCCGCCGTCTCTGCATCGAGGCCGATATCGACATGCGCGGCGGCGATGCCGACGACCGCATCGTCTGCCGCAACCTGCTGCTGCGCCTCGGCACGGCCGCGCTGCACCGTCCCGCTTCGCGGTAGGTCCGCCGGAACGGTCCGGTCGATCTTGACAAATGCGCTTTCCCCGCCCTACCGGAAGGCCGGAAGGGCCGGCGGATCAGGCTCGTTCAGACGGTGTGACCCTGAATGGGCCCGAGGCCGGCAGGATCCTGGGATCAATGGCGCGTCAGGCGCCGGCAGATCTCGTCGAGCTGCTCCAGGGACCGGTAGGAAATCCGCACTTCCCCGCCCTTCTGGCCCTTGTGGCGCACATCCACCGCCAGGCCAAGGGCCTCGCGCAGGCTCTGCTCCAGAGCCGCCGTGTCGGCGTCCTTCTGCACGCGCGGCGGCGCATCCTCCGCCGCTTTCGTGACCTTGCGGCGGATGGCCTCCGCCTCGCGGACATTGAGGCCGCGTTCGACGATCTCCTGCGCCAGACCTACCGGGTCTTCGGCGGTCAGTACGGCCCGCGCCGCACCGGCAGTCAGCTTGCCCTCGCGCAAGTATGCCTTGATCTGATCCGGCAGGCCCAGCAGCCGGATGGCATTGGCGACATGGCTGCGGCTCTTGCCCACGGCCTCGGCGATCTCGGTCTGGCCGTGGCCGAACTCCTGCATCAGGCGGCGGTAGCCCTCGGCCTCCTCCAGCGGATTGAGATCCTGACGCTGGATGTTCTCGACCAGGGCGATGCGCAGCGCGTCCTCGTCGGACAGGTCGCGGACCACCACCGGGATCTCGTGCAGCTGCGCCGCCTGGGCGGCCCGCCAGCGCCGTTCGCCGGCGACGATTTCGAACAGCTCCGGCTCGTCATGGTCGCGGCGCACCAGGATCGGCTGCAGGATGCCCTGGCGGCGGATCGATTCCACCAGCGAGCGCATCTCCTTGTCGTCGAAGCTCTGACGCGGCTGATAGCGCCCCGGCCGCAGACGCTCGACGGGCATGGTGCGGATGTTGCGGGCGCGCTGCAGGGTCTCGTCATCGGCCTGCGAGGCCTCGCCCAGCAAGGCGGACAGGCCGCGCCCGAGGCCTCTGTTGCCGGGCCGGCGCGGCGGCTCGTTCTGGTCCGACATGCGCGCCTCAGGCCGCGGCGGTGCGGGCGCGTTCGCGCCGGATGAGCTCGCCGGCGAGGCGGATATAGGCCTGGCTGCCGGCGCAGCGGTAATCGTAGAGCAGGGCCGGGCGGCCATAGGACGGCGCCTCCGAGATGCGGACATTGCGCGGAATCACCGCATCGTAGACCTTCGCCCCCATGTGGCGGCGGACATCCTCGGCGACCTGCTCGGAGAGATTGTTGCGGCGGTCGAACATGGTGAGCACGATTCCCTGGATCTCCAGTTCCGGGTTCAGGGTACGCTTCACGCGGTCGATCGTCGACATGAGCTGGCTCAGACCCTCCAGGGCGAAGAACTCGCACTGCAGCGGCACCAGCACCGCCTCGGCCGCGGCCATGGCGTTGACCGTCACCAGATTGAGCGAGGGCGGGCAGTCGATCAGCACATAGTCGTATTTGGCCGGTAGGGCGGCGAGCGCATGCCGCAGGCGGAGCTGCGGCTCCGGCAGTTCGATCAGCTCCAGCTCCGAGCCACTCAGCTCTACCGACGCCGGCATGATGTCCAGGCGCGGTACGTCCGACGGTATGATTGCGTCCCTGGCAGAGGCCGCGTCGACGAGCACGTGATAGCTGCTGGTACGGCGGCGGTCGCGGTCGATGCCGAGCCCGGTCGAGGCGTTGCCCTGGGCGTCGAGATCGACGATCAGCACCGAACGGCCGACCGCCGCGAGGGCGGTGCCGAGATTGATGGCGGTTGTCGTCTTGCCGACCCCGCCCTTCTGGTTCACCACCGCCAGCGTGCGCGGGCGGCGGGAGGCCTGGGCCTTGATGTCATGCTGGATCGTCACGGCGCGTCAGCTCCTCCATGACCAGCACCGTCCCGCGCTTGTCGCTGAGGCTTCGGTGCCTGGAGAGAGTGAATTTCCAATATTTCGTGGCCGCAGTCAACTCACTCTCTACATCTTGGCCCTTGAGGAACAGACAGCGTGTATGTGGCCCGCGCAGATGCGCCGACAGATCGAGCAGTTTCGGCAGCGGCGCCAGCGCGCGGGCCGTGATCGTGTCCGCCGGCGGCAGGTCGAGATCCTCGATCCGCTCGGCGTGGATCGCCGCATCGACGCCCATCGCCCGCGCCGTCTCCCGAAGGAAGGCCGTCTTGCGGCGGTCCGATTCGATCAGCGTCACGCCCTCGAGGCCGCACGCGACCAGCACGAGGCCCGGAAATCCACCCCCGCTGCCCAGGTCGTACCAGCGCCCGCCTGCATCGCCTATCCCGCCGGCGATATCGAGAAGCTGCCACGAGTCCAGGAAGTGGCGCGACCAGAGGGCGTCCAGGGTTTTCGGGGCGACGAGATTGATCGCCCGGTTCCAGCGCCGCAGCTGCGCGGCGTAGATCTCCAGACGCTCGACCGTTTCACGTGAAACACCGGTGCGGGCCGCGAAGCCAACTGCGTCCATCGGCCCCTCAGCCCGCCGCGGCGCGCGCGCCCTTGCGCAGCTGGGCCAGCACCAGCGACAGGGCCGCCGGGGTCACGCCCGGGATCCGGCCCGCCTGACCGATGGTCGAAGGCCGGGCCGCAGACAGCTTTTCCTTCATCTCGTTGGACAGTCCGGCGATGGCGCCATAGTCGAGATCCGCCGGGAGGGCCACGGCCTCGTCCTTGCGGAACGCCCGGATATCCGCCTGCTGCCGGTCGAGATAGCCGGCGTAGACGGCGTCGATCTCGAGCTGCTCGACGATGCCAGGCGCGACTTCGGCCAGCTCCGGCCAGATGCGCGCGAGGTCGGCGAATGCGATCGACGGATAGCGCAACAGGTCCATGGCGCTGCGCCGCTGGCCGTCGGCGTTGACCGAGAGGCCGTGGCGCTGCGCTTCGGGCGGGGTCAGGCTGCGCTCCGCCATCATCGCGCGGGCATTGTCCAGCTCCGCCATCCGCGCACGGAACATGGCTGCGCGTTCGGCGCCGACAACGCCGGCCCCGATGCCGATCTCGGTCAGGCGCTGGTCGGCGTTGTCGGCGCGCAGCGTCAGGCGATATTCGGCGCGCGAGGTGAACATGCGATAGGGCTCGATGGCGCCGCGGGTCACCAGATCGTCGATCATCACCCCGATATAGGCGTCCGCGCGGCCGAGAATCACCGGCGCCTGGCCGGCGGCGTCGCGGGCGGCGTTGAGACCGGCCAGCAGGCCCTGTCCGGCCGCCTCCTCATAGCCGGTCGTACCGTTGATCTGACCGGCGAGATAGAGTCCGACCACGCGTCGGGCCTCGAGGCTCGGATGCAGCTCCCGCGGGTCGACGAAATCATATTCGATGGCGTAGCCGGGACGGACAATGCGCGCCTTCGCCAGTCCCGGTAGGACCGCGATCATGGCGCGCTGCACGTCCTCCGGCAGGGAGGTCGAGATGCCGTTCGGGTAGACCAGATCGCTTTCCAGGCCCTCGGGCTCCAGGAAGATCTGGTGGCGGTCCCGGTCGGCGAAGCGGACCACCTTGTCCTCGATCGAGGGGCAGTAGCGCGGCCCGGTGGACTCGATCCGGCCCGAATACATCGGCGAGCGCGCGAGATTGGCGCGGATGATCGCGTGGGCTTCCGGCGTCGTCTCGGTGATGTGGCAGGGCAGCTGCGGCGTTGCGATCCGCGCGGTCATCCAGGAGAAGGGCACGGGCGGCTCGTCGCCCGGCTGTGCCTCCAGCGCGGCGTAGTCGATGCTGTGCCGGTCGAGCCTGGGCGGCGTGCCCGTCTTCAGCCGGCCGAGACGGAAGCCCAGCCTGTCGAGTGTGGCGGCGAGACCGACGGCCGGCGCCTCCCCCGCCCGCCCGGCGGGCCAGTTCTTCTCGCCCAGATGGATCAGACCGCGCAGGAAGGTGCCCGTGGTGAGTATCACCCGGCCCGCCCGGAGCCGCACGCCGCGGTCGGTGACCACGCCCGCCACGCCCGGCGCGGCCCCGCCCCGGTCCTCCAGGATCAGGTCCTCTGCCCCGGCTTCGTGGATAGCGAGATTCGCCTGTTCGGCCAGGGCGCGCTGCATCGCCGCCTTGTAGAGGGCGCGGTCGCTCTGGGCCCGCGGACCGCGCACCGCCGGACCCTTCGAACGGTTGAGCAGACGGAACTGGATGCCGGCCGCATCCGCGACCCGCCCCATCAGGCCGTCCAGGGCGTCGATCTCCCTGACCAGATGGCCCTTGCCGACGCCGCCGATCGCCGGGTTGCAGGACATCTCGCCGATGGTGTCGGCGCGGTGGGTCAGCAGCAGGGTCGCCGCGCCCGTGCGCGCCGCCGCCGCCGCGGCCTCGCAGCCGGCATGGCCGCCGCCGATGACGATGACGTCCCAGGTGATGTCCGCGATGTCGCTGGCCGTGCCCATGGGCCGCTAGATACGCGCATCGGGCCGCGCCCTCAAGCGGTCGCATGGCGGACGGCTCGTTTCACGTGAAACGGCAGACCCACCGGCCGGTGCAGAAGGCGCGCGGGCCGGCCCAGCCATCCCCCGCGCGCCAACCGGCATCACTTCCCGATACAGAAATCCCGGAAGATGACGTCGAGCAGGTCCTCGACGTCGACGGCGCCGGTGATGCGGCCCAGCGCCCGCATGGCGAGGCGGAGGTCCTCGGCGATCAGTTCCGGCGGCCGTTCGGGGCCGCCTTCGGCCGCCCGCTCCAGCGCCGAACGGCAGTCCGCCAGCCCCGCCCGGTGCCGCGCCCGGGTCGGCATCGCCCCGCCGCCGGACGCCATCAGCTCCGCCGCCAGCGCCGTCAGCCGTTCCAGCAGTTCGGGCAGGCCCTCGCCGGTCGCCGCGGACAGCCGGAGCCGCCCGCCGGCCGCCGCGCCGGGGCCCAGCCGGTCGGCCTTGCTCACCGCCTCGATCAGCGCCGCCGTGGTTTCATGCGACGGCATGGAGAATCCCGCCGCCCCGTCCGCCGGGTGCAGCGCCAGCACCACGTCGGCGGCGGCCATGCGTTGGGCGGCGCGGCGCACGCCCTCCCTTTCGATGGCGTCCTCCGTCTCCCGAAGCCCCGCCGTGTCGATCAGGGTCACCGGCCAGCCGCCCAGATCGAGATGGACTTCCAGCACGTCGCGGGTCGTCCCCGGCGTCTCCGAGACAATGGCGACATCGCGTTCGGCCAGGGTGTTCAGCAGGGTCGACTTGCCGGCATTGGGCGGGCCGACGATGGCGACCTGCAGCCCGCGGCGCAGCCGCTCGCCGCGCCGCGCATCGGCCAGATGCGCCGCGATCTCGCCCGCGAGAGCGGCCACGTCGTCCAGCACGCCGGCCATGACGCCGCCGGGCAGTTCCTCGTCGGGGAAGTCCAGCCAGGCCTCCAGATGGGCGAGATGGCGGATCAGCCGCCCGCGCCAGCCGTCATAGAGGCCGGAAAGCGCCCCGCCCGCCTGGTCCAGCGCGGCGCGTCGCTGCGCCGTGGTCTCGGCGGCGATCAGATCGGCGACGCCCTCCGCCTCGGTGAGATCCATGCGGCCGTTGACGAAGGCGCGGCGGGTGAATTCGCCGGGCTCGGCCATGCGCAGCCCTTCGAAACCGCCCAGCGCACCTAGCAGATCCTCGACAATGGCGCGGCCGCCATGGACGTGCAGCTCCAGCACGTCCTCCCCGGTGAAGCTGCCCGGTCCGGGAAAACGCAGCACCAGCCCGCGGTCGATCGCCGCGCCTTGCCCATCCCGGAGGGTGCGGAGCGCGGCCCGCCGCGGTTCCGGCATATCCCCGGCCAGCCCCCGGCAGACCGTGTCGCAGGCCGCGCCGGACAGGCGGATCACCGCGACTCCGGCGGGACCGGGCGCGCTGGACAGAGCGTAGATCGTGTCGGCGCCGGACAGCCCGGTCAGTCCTTCTTGCCGTTGCCCGACATGGCCGCCCACATCGCCTTCTGCATCTGCTCCACGCCCTGCATGCCCATGGGCAGCCACTTGGCGAACAGCGCCTCGGGCTCCAGGTCCTGGATGTTCTGGCGCAGCCGCTCCTCGAGGTCGGCCATCAGGCGCTGCTGCATGGGCTGGACGTCCGGCAGACCGAAGAAGATCCGCGCTTCCTCGGGCGTGCAGTCGATGTCGATGGTGATTTTCATGTGCTGGCACCTATTCTCTGGGGGAACGCCCCGAAGCAAGACGCATCATAGAACGTGGGAGCCGCCGCCGTCATGACGCTCGATCTGAAGCGCAACAATCTCGACCAGAGCACCAGTCCATACCTGCTGCAGCACAGGGACAATCCGGTCCACTGGCAGATGTGGTCGGCCGAAGTCCTGGAGGCTGCGGCCGCGGAAGACAAGCCGATCCTGCTCTCGGTCGGCTACGCCGCCTGCCACTGGTGCCACGTGATGGCCCATGAAAGCTTCGAATCGGAGGCGATCGCCGGGCTGATGAACGAGCTGTTCGTCAACATCAAGGTCGACCGCGAGGAACGCCCCGACATCGACACCATCTACATGACCGCCCTGCACATGCTGGGCGAGCAGGGCGGCTGGCCGCTGACCATGTTCCTCACGCCCGACGGCAAGCCCTTCTGGGGCGGCACCTATTTCCCGCCGGAAAGCCGCTGGGGCCGGCCGGGCTTCCCCGACGTGCTGCAGCGCATCCGCGAGGTCTACGACGAGGACAAGGACACGATCGCGAAGAACACCGAGGCCCTGACCACGGGCCTGCGCGAGAACGCGATGCTGGAGATCCGTCCCGACCGGCCGCAGATCGCGCCGAACGTGCTCGACCAGGTGGGCCAGCGCCTGCTGCAGGAGGTCGATTCCCAGCATGGCGGCATCGGCGGCGCGCCCAAGTTCCCGCAGGTGCCGGCCTTCGAGCTGCTCTGGCGCATGCATCTGCGCACCGGCGACATCAACGCCCGCCACGCCGTGCTCAACACCCTCGCGCGGATGGCTCAGGGCGGCATCTACGATCATCTGGGCGGCGGCTTCGCCCGCTATTCCGTCGACGCCGAGTGGCTGGTGCCGCATTTCGAGAAGATGCTCTACGACAATTCGGCGCTGATCACCCTGATGAGCCAGGTCTGGCGCAAGGAGGGTCTGCCGCTGCTGGAACAGCGGGTGCGCGAGACCGCGGAATGGGTGCTGCGCGAGATGATTGCCGCCAATGGCGCCTTCGCCGCCTCGCTGGACGCGGATTCGGAGGGCGTCGAGGGCAAGTTCTATGTCTGGGACGAGTCCGAGATCGACGCCGTCCTCGGCCCGGAAGCCGCGCTGTTCAAGGACTTCTACGACATCACGCCGGACGGCAATTTCGAGGGGAAGAACATCCCCAACCGGCGTCTGAAACCCGATCTGCTGGACGCGGAAACCGAGGCGCGGCTGGCCGCGGCGCGCACGAAACTGCTGGCGAAGCGGGCCGAGCGGGTCCGCCCCGCCTGGGACGACAAGGTGCTGGCGGACTGGAACGGCATGATGATCGCCGCCCTGGTCGAGGCCGGGCTGACCTTCGGCGAGCGAGCCTGGATCGAGGCCGCCCAGCGCGCCTTCGCCGCCGTGGTCAAGGACATGCAGGCCGAAAGCGGGCGGCTGTTCCACGCCTGGCGGGAAGGCCGCGCGCGCCATACCGGCATGCGCGACGACCACGCCTGCATGGCCCACGCGGCGCTGGCCCTGCACGAGGCGACCGGCGCCAGCCACTACATCGAGCACGCCACCCGCTGGGTGCAGGTGCTGGACGAACACTTCCTGGACGAGCGGTCCGGGGCTTACTACTTCACCGCCGACGACGCCGAGGCCCTGATCGTGCGCACTCTCGATCTCGGCGACAACGCCGCGCCCAACGGCAATGGCGTGATGATCGGCGTGCTCAGCCGGCTGTGGCGGCTGACCGGCGACGCGGCCTGGCGGGAGCGGCTGGACACGCTGGCCGGGGCTTTCGCCACCCAGATGACGAAGAACTTCTTCCCCGTCACCACGGCGATGAACGCCATGGCCTTCGACATGGCCGCCCTCGACATCGTGATCGCCGGCGGGCGCGACGATCCGGCCACCGACGCGCTGGTGGCCGCCGCCGGTCGCCATGCCGGACCGGACCGGCTGTTGCAGATCGTCGACCCCGGCGCCGGCGCCCTGCCCGACAACCACCCGGCCCACGGCAAGGGCCCGGTCGACGGCAAACCGGCGGCCTATGTCTGCCGCGGGATGGTCTGCGGCCTGCCGATCACCGACCCGGAGGCCCTGGCGCGGGAGCTGCGTGGCGGCTGACGCACCCACATGGCATCTCCGATCCCCCACCCCGCCCCTCCCCCTTGGCCAAGGGGGAGGGTGGGCCGCGCCAGCGGGCCGGGAGGGGGTCGCCCTCCCCATCGGTGTCATCCCGGCCAACCCGAGCAGCGCAAGGCCCGAGCCGGGACCGCCGCTTTCACCGCAACAACCGGGATGACGGCAACCCGCGCCCGCCCTATCTTCGTTGCATGCCCGTGACCCTGCATGACAGTCCCCTGGGGACCATCCGGATCGAGAGCGATGGCGCGGCCATCACCGCGCTGCGCTGGTCGAAGAGCGGCTGGCCGGATGCGCCGGAAGACTGCGGCCTGCACGACCGCGCCGCGGATCAGCTCGCGGCCTATTTCGCCGGCGAACTGGATGAATTCGACCTCCCCCTCCGCCCCGCCGGCTCGAACTTCCAGCGCTCGGTCTGGGCCGCCATGCAGGCGATCCCGAAGGGCGCGACCCGTACCTATGGCGACGTCGCCGGCGAGATCGGCGCCCCGGCCCGGGCGGTCGGCACGGCCTGCGGCCAGAACCCGATCCCCGTGATCATCCCCTGCCACCGCATCGTCGCGGCCAATGGCAGCCTGGGCGGCTTCTCGGCCGCCGGCGGGGTCGAGGACAAGGTCTGGCTGCTGCGCCACGAGGGCGTGCTGCTCTGACGCCCCTCCGGGCGGTCCGCCGCCCTTGCCGGGATAGTCTCCCCTCCCTACCATCCCTGCCGGGTTTCAAAGACACGCGTTTCACGTGAAACGGCGCGCGGCACAAGGGAGGACAACATGGGCGAGGACATCCGCATCAAGGCGAAGGACGGCGGCAGCTTCGGCGGCTATCTGGTGAAGCCGGCCTCGGGCAGCGGCCCGGGCGTCGTCGTCATCCAGGAGATCTTCGGCGTCAACCAGGTCATGCGCGGCATCACCGACTGGCTCGCCTCGGAAGGCTTCGTGGCGCTCAGCCCCGACCTGTTCTGGCGCATCGAGCCGGGCATCCAGATCACCGACAAGACCGAGCAGGAATGGGCCAAGGCCTTCGAACTGTTCCAGAAATTCGACGCCGACAAGGGCATGGAGGACGTCCAGGCCACCATCGACCACCTGCGCGGCGTCGACGGCTGCACCGGCAAGGTCGGCACGGTCGGCTTCTGCCTGGGCGGGCTGCTGACCTATCTGTCCATGACCCGCACCGACGCGGACGCCGGCTCCGGCTATTACGGCGTGAACATCGACAAGATGCTGGGCGAGGCGAAGAACATCACCCGGCCGCTGATCCTGCACGTCGCCACCGAGGACGGCTTCGTCGACAAGGAGGCGCAGGCGAAGATGCACGAGGGCCTCGACAGCCACGAGCACGTCACCCTCTACGACTACGAGGGCAACGACCACGCCTTCGCCCGCGTCGGCGGCGAGCATTACGACGAGAAGGCGGCGCAGCTCGCCAACCAGCGCACGCTGGAGCTGTTCCGCTCGGCGCTGGCGTAGTCCGACGTCATGGCCCGGCTTGTCCGGGCCATCCATTCCACACCTCCCCCCATGGACCCGCCCGGACGAGCCGGGCGGTGACGGGTTGCAGGAGAGATCCACATGGTCAAGGCGATACGCGTGCACGAGCCGGGCAGCCCGGAGAAGATGCTGTTCGAGGATGTCGAGCTGGCCGATCCCGGTCCCGGCGAGGCGCGGGTGCGCCACACGGCCATCGGGCTGAACTACATCGACGTCTACCACCGCACGGGCCTCTACCCGCAGTCGGCGCCCTATGGCGTCGGCATGGAGGGCGCGGCGGTGGTCGAGGCCCTGGGCGATGGCGTGAACCATATCGCCGTCGGCGACCGCGTGGCCTATGCCGCCCCGCCGCCGGGTTCCTACTCGGAGGCGCGGGTGATGGACGCCTCCAAGCTGGTGAAGGTGCCCGACGGCATCGACGACGAAACCGCGGCCGCGATGATGCTGAAGGGCATGACCGTCGAGTACCTGGTCCACCGCACCTACGAGTGCAAGGCGGGCGAGACGGTGCTGTTCCACGCCGCGGCCGGCGGCGTCGGCCAGATCGCCGGGCAGTGGCTGAAGGCGCTGGGCGTGCGCGCCATCGGCACCGCCGGCGGGCCCGAGAAAGTGAAGCTCGCCCTCGAACACGGCTATGACGAGGTGATCGACTACAACGCCGAGGACTTCCGCGAGAAGCTGATGGAGCTGACCGGCGGCAAGGGCGTGCCGGTGGTCTACGACTCGGTCGGCGCCGCGACCTGCGAGGGCTCGCTCAACTGCCTGCAGCCGCGCGGCCTCTACGTCACCTTCGGCAACGCCTCGGGCCCGATCGAGAACTTCGCCCCGGCCACGCTGGCGGCGAAGGGCTCGCTCTACATGACCCGCCCGACGCTGATGACCTACACCGCCACCCGCGCCGACCTGGAGCTTTCCGCCGGCCGGGTGATGGAGATGGTCTCCTCGGGCAAGGTGAAGATCGAGATCAACCAGCGCTACGCGCTCGCCGACGCGCCCCAGGCGCACCGGGATCTCGAGGGCCGCAGGACGACGGGCCAGACGGTGCTGCTGCCGTAGACAGCGGTTCCACATGGCGCGCGGGGGTTGGTTGGGCCGGCCCGCGTGCATTGCCGGTCGGCGCGCCGGGGACCCCCGGGTCGCCGCCCGAGCGCAGGTGGCATGGCCGGCCCGCGCGCCTTCTGAATCATGGAAACGCCGCTTCCCCCGGACCAGCTCAGGCATGGGTCCCGCGCCGGCGCTGACGCGCCGCGCAGGACGCTGAACCTGCCCAATGCCGGAGTCCTCGGGCTTGACCCGAGGACCTGTGTCGTGGCGCGGATGGGTGCACAGGCCCTCGGATCAAGTCCAAGGGCAACAACATATGATGGCTCAATCCAACTTTGGACCGTTCTAGACGTCCAGCCGGTAGGCGTCGCCGTCCTTCCTGAGGTAACCCGCGGTGGCGCCGGCGAAATGGGTGCCGATGATCAGCGTCGGCGTCTCCGCGAACTCGGCGAAGACGCGCTCCCGCGTCGCCTGGGCGGCCTTCTGGTCGTAGTCGGCGGTGCTGCACCAGTCGACCCGCGCCATCTGGCAGGGATGATGGACGAAGTCGCCGGTGATCATCGCCTTCTCCCCTTCCGATTCGATCAGCACCGAGACATGGCCCGGCGTGTGGCCGTGGGTGGGCATCAGCGTCACCTCGGGGCAGATCCGATGGGTCGTGTCGACGAAATCGACCAGACCCGCATCGAAGACCGGCTGCACGGAATCGGCGAAGATCTGCTGGCTCGCCGGATCGTCGTCCTTGGCCCGCCAGTAGTCGAACTCGGGCGTCGCCATCAGATAGCGCGCGCCGGTGAAGGTCGGCACCCACTTGCCGTCGACCAGCCGGGTGTTCCAGCCGACATGATCCACATGCAGGTGCGTGCACATCACCGTGTCGATGGAATCGGCCGGATAGCCCGCCTTCTCCATGTCCTCCAGGAAGGGCAGCGAAAGGTCCGACCAGGCCGGGATTTCGCGCTTCTTGTCGTTGCCGAGGCAGGTGTCGACGACGATGCGGCGGTCCGGCGTCTCGATGACCAGGGCGTGGATCGACATGATCAGCCGCCCCTCCTCGGTCATGAAGTGCGGCTTCATCCACTCGATGGGCTGGCAGGCTTCCTTCGTGGCGTCGGGCAGGATGAAGCGCGTGCCGCCGGGCACCTCCATCTCCACGATCTTGGTGACCTTGACCTTGCCGATCTTCCAGCTCTGCATGACGCGCCCTCCCCTGGCTCCAGATGCGGCCCGCAGCCTAGCGCGCCGGGGGTCCGGGGGGGAAGAGTGGCGGACGCATGCGTCCTGGCCAATCCCGGGTCCTGGACGGACCGCAGATCCGATCCGGGGCCCATGCCTGAGCAGGTCCGCGCAACGCCTTGTAGCCGGAAAGGCTCCGGTGTGGGTCCCGTGTCGCCGCGTACGCGGCGCACAGGACTCGGAACGAGGGCGATTCAGCAGGGGCGCGGGCCGGCTCCCCTCTTGGTGTCATCCCGGTCAAGCCGAGCAATGCGAGGCGCGAACCGGGACCTCAGCAGCATGATTCAGCAGGCCCGCCGGCCGGCCATGCCATCCCCGGCGGGCCGACCTCTAACCGTTGAAATGATCGTAGATCTGTTTCGCCATGGCGCCGGAGATGCCGTCGACGCGCTCCAGGTCGGCAAGGCCGGCGCGGGCCACGCCCTTCGCGGAGCCGAACTTCAGCAGCAGCGCCTTCTTCCGCTTCGGGCCGATGCCCCCGATCTCGTCCAGCGGCGACTGGCCGATCTGCTTCGAGCGCCGCGCCCGGTGCGTGCCGATGGCGAAGCGGTGCGCCTCGTCGCGCAGGCGCTGCAGGTAGTAGAGCACCGGATCGCGTTCGGGCAGGCGGAACGGCGCCTTGCCGGGGACGTGGAACTCCTCGCGGCCGGCATTGCGGTCGACGCCCTTGGCGATCGAGACCACGGCGACGGCGTCCTGCAGTTCCAGCTCCTCCAGCACCGCCTCGGCAACGCCGAGCTGGCCCTTGCCGCCGTCGATGATCAGCAGGTCCGGCCAGTCGCCGTCGCGGCTCGCATGCTCCTTCTTCAGGCGCTGCAGCCGCCGGGTCAGCACCTCCCGCATCATCGCGAAATCGTCGCCGGGCGTCAGCTCCGTCGACTTGATGTTGAACTTGCGATAGGCGGCTTTCCTGAAGCCTTCCGGCCCCGCAACGATCATGCCGCCGACTGCGTTGGTGCCCATGATGTGGCTGTTGTCATAGACCTCGATGCGCGCCGGCGGCGCATCCAGCCCGAAGGCCTCGGCGACGCCTTTCAGCAGTTTCGTCTGCGCCTGGGTCTCCGCCTGCTTGCGGCCCAGCGCCTCCTCGGCATTGCGGACGGCCTGGTCGACCAGCTCCTTCTTGCCGCCGCGCTTCGGCGTCAGCAGCTGCACCCTGCGCCCCGCGCGGACGCCCAGCGCCTCGGCGATGAGCTCCTGGTTCTCCACCTCGTGGCTCAGCAGCACCTGCCGCGGCGCGGGCCGGGAATCGTAGAACTGCCCGACAAAGGCGGCGAGCACGTCGGCGGTGTCGTCATCCTTGGCATGGCTGGGGTAGTAGGCGCGGTTGCCGTAGTTCTGCCCGGCCCGATAGAAGAACACCTGCACGCAGGTCTGGCCGCCCGCCGCCGCCGCCGCCATGACGTCGGCCTCCTCCAGCCCCTCCACGTTGACGCCCTGTTTCTGCTGGATCTGCGCCAGCGCCCAGAGCCGGTTGCGGTACATGGCGGCGTCCTCGAACTCCAGCGCATCCGCCGACTGCTGCATCTTGCGGCCCAGCTCGTCGCGCACCGCCTGGCTGCGGCCCGACAGGAAGTCGCGCGCCTCGCCCACCAGCTCGGCATAGTCCTCCTGGCTGACATAGCCGACGCAGGGCGCCAGGCAGCGCTTGATCTGGTACTGCAGACAGGGCCGGGTGCGGGTGGCGAAATCCCCGTCGGAACAGGACCTTAACGGAAAGGCGCGCTGCAGCGCCGTCAGCGTGTGATTGACCGCCGTGGCGCTGGCGAAGGGGCCGTAATAGTCCCGGTCCTTCTCCCGCGCGCCCCGGTGCTTAACCAGCATCGGATAGTCGTGGTCCAGATTGACCTCGATATAGGGGAAGGACTTGTCGTCGCGCAGGATGATGTTGAAGCGCGGCTTCAGCCGCTTGATGAGGTTGGCTTCGAGCAGCAGCGCATCGACTTCCGTGTGGGTGGTGATGATCTCCAGCTCGGCGGTCATCTGCACCATCCGGGCGATGCGGATGGAGAGGCCCCGCGCCCGCGTGTAGCTGGTCACCCGCGCCTTCAGGTTGCGCGCCTTGCCGACATAGAGCACGTCGCCCTTGTCATTGAGCATGCGGTAGACGCCGGGACTCTCGGGCAGGGACTTCAGCCGCCCCTGCAGCACGGCGAAACCGTCCTGCTGCTCGACGTCCTCCGCTGAATCGCTGCGCTCTGCCATCACGCTGCGCCTGCGGAAATGTTCTGAAACACGGGGTCATGCCCGCCCCCGTGCGGGCATCCGGTCGATTCATGGACTCGCGGCGCAGCCGCACCAGACCCCCGCACGAGGCGGGGGTGACGCGCGGCGGGAAGGGTACGGGCCTCAAAATCACTCATGGCCACAAGGATAGGCATCGGGGCATCATGTTGAAAGCAAGTGCACGGTTTCAGGGGAGGAACGCCATGCGCCTGACGGTCGCCGAGACCATTGCCGTCCGTTCGATCAGCCAGCCGGACAAGACCGCCATCGAGGTCCTGCAGGGCGGACCGACCTATACCTATGGCCAGATCCTGCCGCGCATCGTCGCCCTGGCCGAGGCCATCCGCGACGCCGAGCCCGGCCCGCAGGGCACGATGGTGGCCCTCTATCTGCCCAACGCCGCCGACCATGTGCTGGGCTATCTCGCCTGCATGTGGCTGGGTTACGCCGCGGTGCCGGTCAATTCGCGCCTGGCCGAGCCGGAAGTCGATTTCCAGATCACCGATTCGGGCGCCCGGACCATCCTCGCCGCCGGCGAATGGCTGGAGGCGGCGAAGAAGGCGGGCGCGCGGACCGGCGCGAAGGTGATCGACGCCGACACGATAGAGACGCCGGCCAGCGTCGACCGGCCGGTGCTGGGCGAGCACGAATTCGGGCCGAAGGACTGCGTCGTCGGCTACACCTCCGGCACCACCGGCTTCCCGAAGGGCGCGCTCTATTCGAACGACCACTATCTGACGGCGCAGATGCGCTGGGGCTGGGAATACGGGCTGACCGCCGACCAGGTCATGCTGGTGCCGGGGCCGATCTTCCACCTGTCCTATGCCGGCCTCGCCATGGGGGCGCTGATGATCGGCGCGCGGGTTCGCATCATGCAGCACTTCGACCCGGCGCTGGCGCTGGACGAGCTGACCGAGACCTGCACCTTCGCCTTCCTGGTGCCGTCCATGACCACCATGATCGCCGAGGAATGGAAGGCCCGCGGCAAGCCGGAGGTCGGCGCCTTCCGCTTCATGATCTCGTCGGGCGCCCCGGGCCCGCTGTCGATGACCACCCAGGCGATGGAGATGTTCGCCAAGGCCCGCATCGCCGAGGCCTATGGCTGGACCGAGGGCGGCTGGTGCACCTTCGAGGTCAAGGACAAGGAGACCCTGCTGGCCCATTCGGTCGGCTGGCCCACCGCCGGCAACGAAGTCCAGGTCTTCCGCGAAGACGGCACGCCCGCCCCCGTCGGCGAGCCCGGCGAGGTCGGCGTGAAGTCGGTGACCCACTTCTCCGGCTATCTCGGCCGCCCCGAGGAAACCGCCGAGGCCTGGAAGAACGGCTATGTCATGTCCGGCGATATCGGCATCTGGCAGCCGGACGGCCGGCTCTGCATCGTCGACCGCAAGAAGGACATGATCATCTCCGGCGGCGAGAACATCTACACCGCCGAGGTCGAGCGCATCCTGGTGGAACATCCCGACATCCTCGAGGCGGCCGTGGTCGGCCTACCCGACGAGCGCTGGGGCGAGATAGTCACGGCGATGGTGGTGCCGCGCGGCGCGGCGACGCTGACGGCCGAGGACGTCATCGCCCACTGCCGCGCCAATCTGGCCCACTACAAGGCGCCGCGTCGGGTGGAGATCGCCGCCGAGCTGCCCCGCAACCCCATGGGCAAGGTGCAGAAGTTCCGCATCATCGAGAGCCTCGCCGGGTGACCGGGCCGCGGACGCGGAGGCCGACGCCTTGAAGCGCGGGGCCGCAGACATACATCCACCGCTCGACCCGGCCGCGCCCCTGCGCTATGCGGAGACCCCATGAACGACGGCAATTCCAATCTCTGGCACGGCACCACGATCCTTTCGGTCCGCAAGGGCGGCAAGGTGGTGGTGGCCGGCGACGGTCAGGTCACGCTCGGCGACACCGTGATCAAGTCCAATGCGCGCAAGGTGCGCCGCCTGGGCAAGGGCGACATCGTCGGCGGCTTCGCGGGCGCCACCGCCGACGCCTTCACCCTGTTCGAGCGGCTGGAATCGCGCCTGGAGCAGCACCCCGGCCAGCTGCTGCGCGCCGCGGTGGAGCTGGCCAAGGACTGGCGCACCGACCGCTATCTGCGCCGGCTTGAGGCGATGATGGCCGTGGTCAACGCCGATGTCTCGCTGGTGCTGACCGGCACCGGCGACGTCCTCGAGCCCGAGGACGGCCTGATCGGCATCGGCTCGGGCGGCAACTACGCGCTGGCGGCGGCGCGGGCGCTGATCGACCGCGACGACATGGACGCCGAGGCGATCGCCCGCCGGGCCATGAAGGTCGCCGCCGACATCTGCGTCTACACCAACGAGAGCGTCGTCGTGGAGACGGTGGAGGGCTGAACCGCCCCGGCGCTCCTGACCCAAACGAGAGTACAGGACGACATGGCCAACTTTTCCCCGCGCGAGATCGTGCACGAGCTGGACCGCTTCATCATCGGCCAGAACGAGGCCAAGCGGGCCGTCGCGGTGGCGCTGCGCAACCGCTGGCGGCGCCAGCAGCTGCCCGAGGATCTGCGCGAGGAGGTCCTGCCCAAGAACATCCTGATGATCGGCCCCACCGGCGTCGGCAAGACCGAGATCTCGCGCCGTCTGGCGAAACTGGCCGAGGCCCCCTTCATCAAGGTCGAGGCCACCAAGTTCACCGAGGTCGGCTATGTCGGCCGCGACGTGGAGCAGATGATCCGCGATCTGGTCGAGATGGCGCTGGTCATGGTGCGCGAGCGCCGCCGCCGCGAGGTCAAGGCCCGGGCAGAGCTCGCCGCCGAGGAACGGGTGCTCGACGCCCTGGTCGGCGAGAGCGCCAGCCGCGACACGCGCGAGAAGTTCCGCCAGAAACTGCGAAACGGCGAGCTCGACGACAAGGAGATCGAGCTGCAGGTCCAGGAACAGGGCGGCATGAACCTGCCGACCTTCGACATTCCCGGCCAGCCCGGCGCGCAGATGGGCATGCTCAATCTCAACGACATGTTCGGCAAGATGATGGGCGGACGCACCAAGCCGCGGCGCATGACGGTCGACGAATCCCACGAGATCCTGATCGCCGAGGAATCCGACAAGCTGCTCGACGAGGAAACGCTGACGGCCGAGGCCATCTCGTCGGTCGAGAACAACGGCATCGTCTTCCTCGACGAGATCGACAAGATCACCGCCCGCTCCGACCGCCAGGGCGCCGACGTCAGCCGCGAGGGCGTGCAGCGCGACCTGCTGCCGCTGATCGAGGGCACCACCGTCTCCACCAAGCACGGCGCGGTGAAGACCGACCACATCCTGTTCATCGCCTCGGGCGCTTTCCACATCGCCAAGCCGTCGGACCTGCTGCCCGAACTGCAGGGCCGCCTGCCCATCCGCGTCGAGCTCAAGCCGCTGACGAAGAACGACTTCCAGCGCATCCTGACCGAGACGGAAGCGAGCCTGATCCGCCAGTACACGGCGCTGATGGCGACCGAGGAGGTCACGCTGGAGTTCACCGACGACGCCATCGAGACCCTGGCCGACCTGGCCGTGCAGGTTAACGACTCGGTCGAGAACATCGGCGCCCGGCGGCTGCACACCATCATGGAGAAGCTGCTGGAGGAGGTCAGCTTCACCGCCTCCGACCGCGCCGGCGAGACCGTCCACATCGACGCCGCCTATGTGAAGGACAAGGTCAGCGAACTGGCCGAGGACGCCGACCTGTCGAAGTTCATTCTTTAACAGCGCCCCCACATGGCGCGCGGGGGATGGTCTGGCCGGCCCGCGCGCCTGCTGACTGCCATCCCGCCGTCCTCAAGCACGCCATTGTCCGGCCATCCCCCTTCCTGACCCTCCCCCTTCCCCGAAGAGGGAGGGAATTCGCGCTCGAAGGACCGCGGACCCCCACGAGTCCTGCGCGCCGCATCGGCGGCGGCGCGGGACCCATGCCGGAGCATCACCGCCTCGCACCACGCTGCCGGAAAACTTCAGGCGTGGCTCCCGGATCGGACCTGCGGTCCGTCCGGGACGCGGAGCGGGTAATGTTTCCAGGGGTCCCGGATCGCCGGCGCTTCGCGCCTGGTCCGGGATGACACCGGGGGAGAGGCCCTTCCATTGGTGTCATCCCGGCCGGACCCCGGACACTTGATCCGGGGGAGAGCCGGGACCTGCTCGGCCAGTGACCGAACCCGGTCGATTGACCCCCAGTCTCGACGGCCGGTTGAAGTTCTGCTCCAATAGCTCCCGCGAGCGCGAAGCGGAGCGGTTGATGGATTTGTCCGGCGTCACATACCTGATCCTGTTCGCCCTGATCGTCGCCATACCCCTGATCGCGATCGCGACCGAAGACACCGACGCGCGCATGAGCCGCGGGGATTTCATCCGCCGCGCCCTCCCGGCGTGGTTCGCCGCCATCCTGGTCGAGCGCGGCGCACGGCATGTCGCGCGCGGCCTGGAGCTCGAGCCGGCTCTCGCCACCATGCTCGTCGGCAGCCTGATCGCCGGCTGTCTGGTTCACTATTTCTACAGGGCGGTCGCGCGGCGCAGCCTCGACGCCACCGGACGCAAGAAGATGGCCGATCTCGTCCTCATTCCCCTGATCGGACTTTTCGTCCTGGTCGGTCTCTGCCTGCTGCCCAGCGACAATCCGCGCGCGGGCGGCCCCTCATCGCCTCTCCCGGCGGGCTGACTTCGCCATTCCCCCGCCCTACCGACTGTCCGAAGCCCTTGGAATACTGGGGCCCTACAGCGCTTCGTCCGCCCTACTCCGGCTATCCCGGAACGGGCGGACGCCGTGCCTAGCCCTGCCGTTTCGCCGTCATCAGCCGTTCGGCGATGGCGTGTTCGCAGCCTTCGGCGCCCTGGCCGTCGCGGCGGCCGAGCGAGACGTCCTCGATCAGGTTGCGGCCGTTGACGAACAGATGGATGACGCAGTCGTCGGTCACGTACTGCCACATGGCGTGCTCGCCCTCCCGCCAGTCCAGGGCGGGCCGGCCGAGCCAGCCGCGCACCTGGCCGGCTTCCGCGCCCAGCAGCGCCGCCGGCGTCACGTCGGGCAGATCGTCACCGCCGGTATCGGGGCTGGCCGTCACCACCGCCGGCAGGGCCGCCTGACGGCGCTTGCGCGCATCCAGCGCGGCGCGCAGATCGTCGGAGCGGGTGATCGGGGCCTTCCTGGCTTCGGGCGCGGCGGGCGCGCTCTCGCGCAGACCCAGTTCCGCGCAGGCCGAAAGCAGGGCCGCGGCGACGGCGGCCGTCAGGACGGATCGAAGCAGGGGCAAGCGGCTATTCCGCCGCCGCCGAGGTCACCAGTTCCGGCTCGATGATCTCGATCTCGCCGTCGATGCGTCCGCCGGGCTCGATCTCCAGCTCGGCATAGGCGATATTGCCCTGGGCGCGGCCGCCCGCGCGGACCGTCAGCCGCCCACGCACCCTCAGCGTGCCCTCGAAACGGCCCATGATCTCGGCGCGCTGCACTTCGGCCTCGCCCTTCAGGACGCCGGTCTCCGAGATCTCGAAACTGCGGCAGTTGGTCAGCGTGGCCTCGGCCGTGCCGTTGATCAGCAACCGTTCGCAGTCGCCGATCTCCCCCTTCACGTGGATTTCCTTGCCGATCACCAGCGTCTTGGCTTCTGCCGCCATGGCGCGTCTCTCCCTATCCTCGGCGTCCCGGCCGCGCCGCCCTGTCGGCGGCGCCTTCGGAATCGTCTGCTGCTGACCCGGCCGGTCGGGCAGGCCGGAAACGTTCCCGACCGGCGGCGCGGGCTCGGCCGTGTCCCTCTTCCTGAACATGATGCGTCACGGTTCCCGTCAATCGCGGCCGCCCCCCGATGGCGCGCGAAGTCTGCCCCGTCTGCCGAGGTCCTTGAAAATATGCACCATCATCGCCGCGCCGACCACCGGAACGATGAGATTCAGGAAGGGCACGGTGAATCCGACCGCGATGGCGATGCCGCCGAGCAACACCGGCGTGCTGTTTCGGCGCCGCACCGCCACCACCTCGTCGTCGTTCAGATGGTGGAAGGCGGCGAGTTCGAAATACTCCCGCCCCAGCAGCCAGCCGTTGACAAGGAAGATGACGATCAGGATGGGCGGGATCAGCAGGCCGATCAGGTAGAACGGCATGATCAGGATGTTGATGGACAGCACCAGCGCGGTGAACTTCGCCGCGCGCCAGATCGACGGCCAGAGCGGCGGCTCCTGCCCGGGCGGGTCGCCGGGGTAGTGCCGGGCCTCCACCGCGGTGACGACGTCGTCCAGGAAGACGCCGCAGATGCCGGTGACGATGGCGGGGAACAGGATCCACATCACCGCCAGCAGGCCGAGCACGGCGGTGCCCTCGATCAGGCTCAGCGCCCAGGAGGAGATGGAGCCGACATAGTAGACCAGGATGTAGTCGATCGCGAACCAGGCCGCGGCGGCGGTGACTGCCACCGCGATCAGGCTCAGCCCCAGCGCCTTCCACAGCACCTTGCGCAGCTTCGGATCGGCGGCGAGTTGCTGGAATCCCCTGGCCGCCCCGTTGACGACGGCGCCGATCAAGCCGCCGCCTCCCGCGGCATGACCGGCGTCGCGCCGGCCAGACCGGTGGCCTGCTCGAACATCGCCGCGCCCGAGAGCAGCGACGCCTCGCCCCGTTGCGGCCCGACCAGCTGCAGCCCGACGGGCAGGCCGCCGGGGGTGAAGCCGCAGGGCACGGAAATGGCCGGGCAGGTGGTCAGCGTCAGGGCGAAGGTCATGATCAGCCAGCTTATGTAGCTATCGAAGGCCACGCCTTCCAGTTCTTCCAGATAGCGCGTATCGGCGTCGAAGGGCGGCGTGTTGACCGTCGGCGTCACGAACAGGTCGATATCGGCGAACTGGGCCTGGAAGCGCTGGAACAGGTCCGCCCGCTGCCGCTCCGCCCGCCCGATCTCGTCGGCGGTGAGCGCCAGGCCCTTCTCGATGTTCCAGACCATCTCCGGCTTCAGCTGGTCGCGGTGAGTCTTCAGCTTGTCGCCGTGGGTGGCGGCGAACTGGGCCGCGCGGATCACCTGGAAGACCGGCTCGGCGCAGGAGAAGTCCACGGCCGATTCCACGATCTCCGTGCCCATGGCCCGGAAATGCGCCAGCGCGGGCTCGACCGCGGCGCGGACGTCCCGGTGGATCGGCGAGATGCCCATGTCCATGGAGAAGGCGATGCGCTTCGGCGGCCGCGCGTTGGCCGTGGCGGCGGCGAAGGATGTCGCCGGCGCGGGGAGGGAGATCGGGTCGACCGCCATGTGTCCGGCCATGGTGTCGAGGAACAGCGCCACGTCGCCCACGGTCCGGCCCATGGGCCCCTCCACCGAGTTCGGCGCGAAGGGCAGCGCCGACGGCCCGTGCGGCACCCGTCCCGGGCTGGGACGCAGGCCGACGACGCCGGTGAAGGCCGCGGGGATGCGCAGGCTGCCGCCCATGTCGCTGCCCTGGGCCAGCCAGACCTGTCCCGTCGCCAGCGCCACCGCGGACCCGCCCGAGGAGCCGCCCGGCGTCATCGCCGTGTTCCAGGGATTGCGGGTGACGCCGAAGACCTCGTTGAAGGTCTGGGCCCCGGCGCCGAATTCGGGCGTGTTGGCCTTGGCCACGACCACGCCGCCGCGCGCCTCGATACGCTCGACCATGGCGTCGGAGCGTGCCGGCACGTGATCGGCGAAGATGGGCGAGCCGAAGGTGGTGCGGACGCCGGCCACCTCGGTCAGGTCCTTGATCGCCACCGGCAGGCCCCAGAGATAGCCCGGCGGCGGATCGTCGGGGTGCTTCAGGCGCTTCGCGTGGTCCCGCGCGCGGTCGAGGCAACGGGTCGGCAGCGCGTTGACGGCGCCATCGGCCGCGGCGATCTGTCCGGCGGCCGCGTCGATCAGGTCCAAGGGGGTGACGTCGCCGGCCTTCAGGCGGGCGACGGCTTCGCTGGCAGACAGCCGGATGAGTTCGTTCATGACGGGGCGGATTTTGCGCCACGGCCCCGAGCGTGTAAACCGGGGCCCGGTATCGAGGCGCAGAGGAGATTGAAATGAACGGAACCGATCTGGACGTCGTGGCGCTGGGCAATGCGATCGTGGACGTGCTGTCGGAGTCGGACGACCGGTTCCTGGACCTGCACGGCCTGCCCAAGGGCGGCATGCAGCTGATCGACGAATCCCAGGCGAAGAAGCTCTATGGCGACATGGGCCCCGGCGTCGAGATGTCGGGCGGCTCGGCGGCCAATACCGTCGTCGGCGTCGCCGCCCTGGGCGGCAGGGCCGCCTTCATCGGCCGGGTCCAGGACGACCAGCTGGGCGAGGTCTTCACTCACGACATCCGGGCTTCGGGCGTGGCCTTCGAACCGCCGGCGCCGAAGCCGGGCGCGGCCACAGCGCGCTGCCTGATCCTGGTGACACCGGACGCCCAGCGCACCATGAACACCTTTCTCGGCGCCAGCGCCGAGCTCGGCCCCGACGACATCGATCCCGCGATGATCGCCCGCGCCCAGGTGACCTATCTGGAGGGCTATCTGTGGGATCCGGAGCCGGCCAAGGCCGCCTTCCGCAAGGCCATGGACGCCGCCAAGGCCGCCGGCCGCAAGGTGGCGCTGACGCTCTCCGACAGCTTCTGCGTCGACCGCCACAGGGCCGAATTCCGGGAGCTGGTGAAGGGCCCGGTCGACATCCTGTTCGCCAACGAAGCGGAGATCATGTCGCTCTACGAGACCGGCAGCTTCGACGAGGCCCTGGCGCAGGTGCAGAAGGAAACCCATCTGGCCGTGCTGACGCGCTCCGAGAAGGGCTGCGTCATCGTCGCGGACGGCGAGCCTCTGACCGTCAGCGCCAGCAAGCCCGACATGCTGGTCGACACCACCGGCGCGGGCGACCTGTTCGCCGCCGGCTTCCTGTTCGGCTACACCGCGGGGCGCGACCTGGCCGACTGCGGCCGGCTCGGCGCCATCGCCGCGGCGGAAGTCATCGGCCACTACGGCGCACGGCCGGAAAAGGATCTGAAGACGCTGATCGGCGGGATCTGAGGCAGGTCAGCGAACAATGTGGCGTCCTGGGGCTTGACCCCAGGACCCAGTCCATCGGTCGGCTGGGCCCCTGGATCGAGTCCAAGGGCGACAAAGTCAGGAACAGAACTTCTCCCTAAACCCGGAAGGGGCTGTTGCGGCGTTCGGCGATGCGGCGGCCGATGCGCGCCGGACTGGGCAGGCGGACCCCGGCGTTCTTCAGCCGCGCCTTGGCCTTCTCGAACTTCATCACGTCGCCGATGCGGCGGTCGAGAAAGGCCCAGGTCCGCTCGTGCCCGGCGGAGCTGTCGTTCAGCCAGTAGAGCAGCGTCGAGCCGTAGACACCGGCCAGCAGGGCGCGCTTGGAATAGAAGTTGAAATCGGTCGAGGTGTCGCCGATCGCGCGCCACATCAGGTCGACGGTCCGGTAGAGCGCGCGCATCGCCCGCGGACCGCGGTGCGGCAGCCCCAGATGGGAGAGGCCGCGGCGCACGGCCTCCCTGTGCGGCGCCGCCCGCTCCAGCCGGAGCCGCACGGCGGCCGTGATCTTGTCGCGGATGCGCATCTGGTCGAGATCGAGTTCCAGGACGTCGCGCACCATCTGCTCGTCGGCGCGCGCCATGAAATGGTCCAGCAGGCCTTCCGACCCTTCGGGAAAGGCGCGGTAGACATCCAGCGGCGTCATCTCCGTGTCGTCTGCGGCGCGGCGCAGGGTCTGCTCGGTCCAGCCGTCGAAGGCGGCGTGCGGCAGGGCGGCCTCCAGCAGCCTGTCGCGCATGGCCTCGATCCCGGCCTGCGGATCCTGTTCCGTGGTCTCGCTCATGTCGTCGCTTCCTCCAGGTGGTGGCGGAATTCGCTCTCGAAGATCAGCCGGCTCAGGTCGTCCATGCGCTGGGGATAGAGAACCCCGTCCAGGTGGTCGCATTCGTGCTGGACGACGCGGGCGTGGAAGCCCTTCGCCTCGCGCTCGATCCTCTGTCCGTCGACGCCGTAGCCCGAATAGCGGATGTATGCTGGCCTGGACACCAGACCGCGCAGGCCGGGCACCGAAAGGCAGCCTTCCCAGCCCGCCTCGGTCTCGTCCGTCAGCACCTCGATCCGGGGATTGACCAGCACGGTGAAGGGCACGGTTTCCGGATCGCCACGGCCCGGCGGCACGTGGAACATGACCACACGCTTCGAGACATGCACCTGCGGCGCGGCCAGCCCGGCGCCGGCGATGTCCTCCAGCGTGGCCATCATGTCGCCCACCAGACGCAGGATCCCCGGCGCCGTGGGGTCCTCCACCGGCTCGGCGACCTGCCGCAACACGGGATGGCCCATCTTCGCGATCTTCAGTATCGCCATGGTTTCCCTTCCGGAATACGCCCTTCATTAGATAACGTCGGGGACCGGGCCCGCGCGTTGGCATCGTGACGCAGGCCGGCGGCGACAGGGAGGCGCGAAACCATGGTCGAAGGACACAATCTCGGCATCGACGGCGACCGGCTGTGGGACAGCCTGATGGAGATGGCGAAGATCGGCGCCACCGAGAAGGGCGGCAACTGCCGCCTGGCGCTGACCGATCTCGACCGGGAGGGGCGCGACCTGTTCGTGCGCTGGTGCGAGGAGGCCGGCTGTTCGATCCGCGTCGACCGCATGGGCAACATCTTCGCCCGCCGTCCCGGCCGGGACGACAGCCTGGCCCCGGTGATGACCGGCAGCCATCTCGACACCCAGCCGACGGGCGGCCGCTTCGACGGGGTCTACGGCGTCCTCGCCGGGCTCGAGGTGGTGCGCACGCTCAACGACCTGGAGATCGAGACCGAGCGCCCGGTGGAGGTCGCGGTCTGGACCAACGAGGAAGGCAGCCGCTTCGCGCCGTCGATGATCGCCTCCGGCGTCTTCGCCGGCGTCTTTGACCTGGACTACGGCCTGGCCTGCGCCGACCAGGACGGGCGGACCATCGGCGAGGAACTGGAGCGCATCGGCTATGCCGGCGAGGAGCCCTGCGGCGGGCGCGAGATCCACGCCTTCTTCGAAACCCATATCGAGCAGGGCCCGATCCTGGAGGCCGAGGACGTCACCATCGGCGTCGTCACCGGCGCACAGGGCCAGAAATGGTACGAGCTGGAGATCAAGGGTCAGGAAAGCCATGCCGGCCCGACGCCCATGCCGGTGCGCCGCGACGCCCTGCTGGGCGCCGCCCGGATCGTCGACCTGGTCAACCGCATCGGCCTGGATCACGCGCCCACCGGCTGCGCCACCGTCGGCATGCTGAACGTCCATCCCAACAGCCGCAACGTCATCCCCGGCCGGGTCTTCATGACCATCGACTTCCGCCATCCGGATCCGGACGAACTGGCGGCCATGGACCGGGAAATGCGGGCCGGCGTGGCGGAAATCGCCGAACGCAGCCGCGTCGAGGCGAAGATCAAGCAGATCATGGACCTGGCGCCCCTGCCCTTCGATCCGGCCTGCGTCGAGGCGGTGAGCAAAGGCGCGGAAGCGCTGGGCTACTCCTTGCGCGCCATCGTCTCGGGCGCCGGCCACGACGCCTGCAACATCAGCCGCGTGGCGCCGACCGCGATGATCTTCATCCCCTGCATCGACGGCATCAGCCACAACGAGATCGAGGACGCGAAGCCGGAATGGATCCACGCCGGCGGCAATGTCCTGCTCCGGGCCATGCTGGACCGCGCGGGGCGGGGTAGGGCGCTTCGGTGTCATGCCCGCCCCCGTGCGGGCATCCGGTCAGGACCATAGACTTGCGGCGAAGCCGCTCCGGACCCCCGCACATAGGCGGGGGTGACATGTCAAGTGAGCGTCGATTGGTGGATTGCCGGAACGATCCACCCGCTCAGAACGGTTTCACGATCGCCATGATGACGACGACGATCAGGGCGACGGTCGGGATCTCGTTCATGATCCGGTAGAAGTTGGCCGAGCGGGTGTTGCGGTCGACCGCGAAATCCTTGCGCCAGGCCGAGAACATGCCGTGCAGACCACTCATCACGATGACCAGCAGCAGCTTCACGTGCAGCCAGCCGTCGGCCATGGTCAGGAACTCGTTGGTGAAGCCGACATAGAGCATCAGCAGGCCGAAGATCCAGGTGGCGATCATCGCCGGGTTCATGATGCCGCGCAGCAGGCGCCGCTCCATCACCTTGAAGGTCTCGGACTTGTCGGAGCCAGGCTCGGCGTCGGCGTGATAGACGTAGAGCCGGGGCAGGTAGAGCATGCCGGCCATCCAGGCGATTACCGCGAGCAGGTGCAGCGCCTTGAACCAGATGTAGTAGTCTTCCATTCATTCGGCCTTCCAGTTGCGGACCAGATCGGAGAGTTCGCCGACATGCTCGGGCGGGGTCTCCGGCACGATACCGTGGCCGAGGTTGAAGATGAACGGCCCTTTTGCAAGCGCCCGGAGAATGTCGCGCGCCGCCGCCCGCATGGGCTCGCCGCCCACAACCACCAGCCGGGGATCCAGATTACCCTGCACGGTCAGGTGCGGCTGCAGCCGTTCCGCCGCCCAGCGGGGATCGGTCGCCCAGTCGACCGAAAGACCGGCAAGTCCCTCGATTTCGGCCGCACGTTCGGCCGCCGCACCGATACCGCGCGGAAAGCCGATCACCGGCACGTCGGGAAAGCTCTCGTGGATGTCGGCGGCGATGCGGCGGAGCGGCGCGAAAACCAGCGGCTCCAGCCAGGCGGCGGGCAGGGCGCCGGCCCAGGTGTCGAAGATCTGCACCACTTCCGCGCCGGCGCGGATCTGCTGCTTCAGATAGGCGCCGGTGGCCTGGGTCAGCACGTCGATCAGCCGCCCGAACCCCTCCCGATCGGCAAAGGCCCAGCCCTTCGTCGCCGCGTAGTCCTTCGACGAGCCGCCCTCGACCATGTAGGTCGCCACCGTCCAGGGCGCACCGGCGAAGCCGATCAGCGCAACGTCGTCGGGTAGTGAATTCGACAACCGCCCCACGGTCTCGTAGACTGGGCCCAGATGATCGTGCAGCCGGCCGGCATTCATCTCCGGGATATCCTCGTTGCGGGTCAGCGGCTCCAGCACCGGTCCCTCACCGGCCCTGAACGCCACCTCCCGGCCCAGCGCCTGGGGCAGCAGCAGGATGTCGGCGAACAGGATCGCCGCGTCCATCCCGAACCGCCGGATCGGCTGCAGCGTCACTTCCTCGGCCAGCTCCGGGTTGTAGCAGAGCTCCAGGAAGTCCCCGGCCTGTTCGCGCGTGGCGCGGTATTCGGGCAGGTAGCGGCCCGCCTGGCGCATGAACCAGAAGGGCGGCCGGTCCACCGGTTCGCCGGCGAGCGCCCGCAGCAAGCGTTTGTCAGTCATGGGGGACGTCGTTGTCCTGTGTTCTATGGATGGAGCGGCACGGTGGGGCTGGCGCCCTCGACGACAATGCCGCCGCGGTCGCCCAACGTCACGCTGCCATAGCGTTCCGCATAGACCGGAGGCAAGGGCCGCGCGCCGGGCACGGCCAGCCAGAGGCGCAGCAGATGGCGCTTGCGCGCCGCTTCCGGCCAGTCTTCGTAGGCCAGGCGGTCGTGCAGGATGGTGTGATTGTGCAGGAACTGCATGTCCCCCGGGCGGAACTCCATCTTCAGGTTCATCTCCGGATCGTTGGCGAGCCGGTCGAATTCGTCCAGGGCCTCGATTTCCAGCGGCCTCAGGCGTCGTGCATGGTCGAACTTCTGCGCCGAGGTGATGTAGCGGCGAGCATAGATCGCAGAGAGATGACCCCGGTAAAAATTGAACACCGGGATCTCGAAATACGGACCCTTGCCCGGCGGGATCTCGCCCCGGCGGTCCGTCGGAAAGCCGTGGAAGAGCTGCGCCAGCAGGTCGGGCCGGCTCTCGTACATGGCCCGGTAGATCGCCATGGAGCTGACGATCGCCGACTCGCCACCGGTCCTGGCTGTCTTGAGACACAACAGCCCGACGACATCGCAGCTGTCGGTATGGAAGGTCTGGCGCTCGGTCGTCTGATAGATGCGCACCCGCGGATCGTCCGTCGACAGGCCCAGGTCGCGCACATGGCCCAGCAGGTGGCCGGCGGCGTTCTGGCTGCGCGGCGCGCCCATCAGCAGCCCCAGCCCGAAATACGCCGCGGCCGTCTTCTCGTGGGCCCATTCCCCGACCGGCATCCCGCGGACCAGCAGGAAGCCCCGGCCCTCCAGCAGCTCCTGCCGCCAGCCGCCGGCCAGCCGCTCCAGCGCCGGATCGGTCATGTCAGAGGCGGTCATCTGCGCCAGCGGCCGCCCGCTTGACAGAAACGCGTCCACCTTCCCTTCCAGGCGGGATAGCGCCTCCGTATCCATATGGCCGATCCAGTCGGTCCGGTCGCGCATCTCGCGTCCCGTCCAGACGCTCGGGCCCGACGGAGGTTTGGGCAGGCTCTCGGTCGATGGCGGTTCGGGCTTGGCCGACATGGCTGGGACTCCTCCCCGGTCCGGTCTCTCTCTTTTCTTATATTATATATAGAATCTTGAAGATGATGTTGTTGTCCATGTGGATATCGGGGAGCGAATCCGTCCCCCGTTCATGCACAGGCGCCGCCGTCGTCGCTCCGGTTCATCCCCGCTCTTCACAGCGGTGGACTGAATCGCAGGCACGGTGACAGCAGCCTCGTCCGCGCCGGCCGTCCCCTGCGGGTCCGGCTCGGCGCCGGTTGTCCTCCCTCCGGGTTGTCGGTGGGCGGCTGCGGCCGGTGGACGGCGCGATGCTGTATGGCACTGGACCTTGGCGGGACAGCCGTGCCAGCATGACGCTGTCATCCGTGATATCCACAGATCGACCCGACTTATCGACTCCGGCCTGCCTGCATGACCCGTTTCCATCTGCACCTCGTCTCCGACGCGACCGGCGAGACCCTCACCACGATCGTCAATGCGGCGGTGGTGCAGTTCGAGAACGCCCAGCCGGTCAAGCATCTCTGGCCGATGATCCGCAACCGGGCGCAGATCGCCAACGTGCTGGCGGGGATCGGGCAGGAACCCGGCCTGGTGCTCTATACCCTGGTCGACGCGGAGGCCCGGGCGGCGCTGGAGGAAGGCTGCCGGCGTCTCGGCGTGCGCCACATCTCGGCCCTCGACACCGTGATGATGGGCCTGCACGAGTTCCTGGGCGAGGCGACGACCGGCCGGCCGGGCAGCCAGCACGAGATGAACCAGGAGTATTTCGACCGCATCGAGGCGATGCACTACACGCTCTCCCACGATGACGGGCAGCAGGCGGCGGATCTGGACCGTGCCGATGTCGTACTCGTCGGCGTCTCACGCTCGTCGAAGACGCCGACGTCGATGTACCTGGCCAATCGCGGCCTGAAGGTCGCCAACGTGCCCTTCGTGCCGGGCGTCGCCCTGCCGCCCGAACTGGAAAACCTGCGCCGGCCCCTGGTGGTCGGGCTGACCACGGCGCCGGAGCGGCTCAGCCAGATCCGCCGCAACCGCCTGCTTTCCCTGAAGGACACGGCCTCCAGCGACTACGCCGATCAGGAGCGGGTCAAGGAGGAACTGTTGGCCGCACGGCGCGTCTTCGCCCGTCATGGCTGGCCGGTCATCGACGTGACGCGCAAGTCGATCGAGGAGACGGCGGCGGCCATATTGACGCTCTACCAGCGCCGCGAAGGCGAACGCGCCTCATGACCCTGCGTCTGGTGCTGGGTTCGGGCAGTGCGACGCGGCGCGCCATGCTGGAACAGGCCGGCCTCGTTTTCGAGGTCGATCCGCCGCGGGTCGACGAGGACCGGATCAAGGCGGGATGGACCGGCGACGCGGCCGCGCTGGCCGCCGCACTGGCCCGCGCCAAGGCGCTGGAGGTTTCGGCACGCCATCCGGACGCGCTGGTGATCGGCGCCGACCAGGTGCTCGATCTCGACGGCGAGATCTTCTCCAAGCCGGGCAACCGCGCCACCGCTGCCGACCACCTCCGCCGTCTGGCCGGCCGCACCCATGTGCTGAGAACGGCCATGGCCCTGGCGCGCGACGGGGCGGTCGTCTTCGAGACGGCGAGCGCGCCGGCGCTGACCATGGGGGCCTTGCCGGAGAGGGCGATCGAAAGCTATCTGGAGGCGGCGCCGGAAAGCGCCTGGGCGACCGTCGGCGGCTATCAGGTCGAGGGTCCCGGCATCCGCCTGTTCGAGCGTATCGACGGCGGCTGGCACGATATTCTGGGTCTGCCCCTGCTTCCACTGCTGGGTTGGCTGAGGGAGAACGCGGATGAGTGAGGGCGCGCCCACCGGCGCTGCGAAAGTGGCCGGCGTCACCGGCTGGCCGGTCGAGCACAGCCTGTCGCCCAGGCTGCACGGCTTCTGGCTGCGCCGGCACGGTGTCGACGGCGTCTATGCGCCCTTTCCCGTCGTCGCCGGCGCATTCGAGACGGCGATCCGCGGGCTCGCGGCCGCCGGACTGTCCGGCGTCAACGTCACCGTGCCCCACAAGCGCCGCGCCTTCGAGATCGCCGACGAACTGGACGCGGCGGCCCGCGCCATCGGCGCGGTCAACACGCTGGTCTTCCGCGACGGCCGCATCCTCGGCCGCAATACCGATGCGCCCGGCTTCATGGCCAATCTGCGCCAGCACGGTGTCGATCCGGCGGTAGGACCCGTGACGGTGATCGGCGCCGGCGGCGCCGCACGGGCGGCCCTACATGCGCTGCTTCAGGCGGGCGTATCCGACATACGTCTGGTCAACAGGACTCCTGAAAGCGCTTGGAAACTGGCGCATGATGCAGGCAATACCGCTGTCACCGTAAAGCCCTACCCGGTTTCGGAAGCGGTTCTGAGGGATACGGCCCTTCTGGTCAACACCACATCGCTGGGTATGACTGGACAGGCGGCGCTGGAGATCGATCTGTCGCCCTTGCCCGAAACCGCCGTGGTCCATGACATCGTCTACGTCCCGCTTGAGACGCCGCTGCTGGCTGCCGCACGGGCGCGCGGGCTGAAGACGGTGGACGGGCTGGGCATGCTGCTGCACCAGGCGGCGCCGGCCTTCGAAGCGTTCTACGGCGTGCGCCCCGAGGTCGACACGGCGCTGCGCCGACATCTGCTGGAGGTACTCTGAATGGTCTACGTGGTCGGTCTCACCGGCTCCATCGGCATGGGCAAGTCCACCGTCGCCGGCATGTTCCGCGACGAGGGCGTGCCGGTGTGGGATGCGGACGCCGCGGTGCACGAGCTCTACAGCCCCGGCGGCGCGGCGGTGGCGCCCGTCGCCGAACGCTTTCCCGGCGTCGTGGTCGACGGCGCGGTCGACCGCGAGAAGCTGAGCCACCGCGTCGTCGCCGACGACGAGGCGATCCGCGACCTGGAAAAGATCGTGCATCCGCTGGTCGGCCAGCACCGCCAGCGCTTCTTCGCCGAATGCGAGGCGGCGGGCCACGACATCGTCGTGGTCGACGTGCCTCTGCTGTTCGAGACCGGCGGCGAGGCGCGCATGGACGCGGTGGTCGTGGTCAGCGCCGGGCCGGAGCAGCAGCGCGAGCGCGTGCTGGCGCGGCCGAACATGACCGAGTCGAAGTTCGAGGCGATCCTGGCCCGGCAGACCCCCGACCACGAGAAGCGCGAACGCGCCCACCATGTCATCGACACGGCCGTCACCCATGATGAAACGGCGGCCCGGGTGAAGGCGCTGGTGGCCGAACTGCGCCGCGAAGCGCAATCGCAATGATGGCATCGGACGGGTGGATGTAGTAGGCTTGGGCCCTGCCGCCTGCCAGATTTAGAGTACCGTCATGCGTGAAATCATCCTGGACACGGAAACCACGGGCCTGGACCCGAATGACGGCCACCGCATCGTCGAGATCGGCTGTCTGGAACTGGTCGACCGCGTCTGGACCGGGCGGACCTGGCAGCAATATATCAATCCCGAACGCGCCATGACCGACGACGCCTATCGCGTGCATGGCATCTCCGACGCCGATCTGGCGGACAAGCCGACGTTCGGCGCGATCGCCGAGGAATTCCTGGCCTTCGTCGACGGCGCCCCGATCGTCGCCCATAACGCCGCCTTCGACATGAAGTTCCTGAACTGGGAGCTCACCAACATCGGCCGCGAGCCCCTGCCGATGGACCGGGTGGTCGACACCCTGGCCATCGCCCGCAAGCGCTTTCCGGGCGCGGCGAACAGCCTCGACGCGCTGTGCCGGCGTTTCGAGGTCGACAACACCGACCGCACGCTGCACGGCGCGCTGATCGATTCCCGGCTGCTGGCGGACGTCTACTACCACCTGGTGGGAGTCAAGCAGGCGGGCCTGACCTTCGGCGAGGACCAGGGCGAAGGCGCGGCGGGCCCGGCGCGGCGCTACCGCGCGCCCAGGCCGCATGCGCCGACCGAGGCCGAACTCGCGGCCCACGCCGCCTTTCTGGAGAGCCATGTCAGCGCGGCGATCTGGCTGAAAAACTGATCCGCGCCGCGAATTCGATCTTGCGGCCCGGCCCGATCCGTGTATTAACAACGGACAGCCGCTGAAGCGACTTCACTCCAGAACCGGCCAATTCCCTGGCCGGCGCTTGATCCGGAAACTGCCGACACGATCTGGAACCTCAGCGGTCCGTCCGTCCGGACACCTGTTCAATCACATATTCCTGCGACCGGTACCCATGAACCTACGCGAACTGAAGGCGAAATCGCCCACCGAACTCCTCGAAATGGCCGAGGAGCTGGAGATCGAGAACGCGTCCACCATGCGCAAGCAGGACATGCAGTTCGCGATCCTGAAGCAGCTTGCCGAGGACGGCGAGGAGATCACCGGCGTCGGCGTGCTCGAAACCCTCTCCGACGGTTTCGGGTTCCTGCGCTCGGCGGAATCGAACTACCTGCCCGGCTCCGACGACATCTATGTCAGTCCCAACCAGATCCGCCGCTTCTCGCTCAGGACCGGCGACACGGTCGAAGGCGAGATCCGTTCGCCCAAGGACGGCGAGCGCTACTTCGCGCTGCTCAAGGTCGCCAAGATCAACTTCGAGGACCCGGAAGCGGTCCGCCACAAGGTGGCCTTCGACAACCTGACGCCCCTCTACCCCGACGAGCGGCTGCATCTGGAATTCGCCGACCCGACGAAGAAGGATCTCTCCAACCGGGTGATCGAGCTGGTCACGCCGATCGGCAAGGGCCAGCGTGCGCTGATCGTCGCGCCGCCGCGCACCGGCAAGACCGTGCTGATGCAGAACATGGCGCACGCCATCGAGAGCAATCACCCCGACGTCTACCTGATCGTGCTGCTGATCGACGAACGGCCCGAGGAAGTCACCGACATGTCCCGCTCCGTGCAGGGCGAGGTGATCTCGTCGACCTTCGACGAGCCGGCGGCCCGCCACGTCCAGGTCGCGGAAATGGTGATCGAGAAGGCCAAGCGCCTGGTCGAGCACAAGCGCGACGTGGTCATCCTGCTGGACTCCATCACCCGCCTGGCGCGCGCCTACAACACCGTGGTGCCGTCGTCGGGCAAGGTGCTGACCGGCGGCGTGGACGCCAACGCCCTGCAGCGCCCGAAGCGCTTCTTCGGCGCCGCGCGCAATATCGAGGAAGGCGGCTCGCTCACCATCATCTCGACCGCGCTGATCGACACGGGCAGCCGCATGGACGAGGTGATCTTCGAGGAGTTCAAGGGCACCGGCAACTCCGAGATCATCCTGGACCGCAAGCTGGCCGACAAGCGCACCTTCCCGGCGATCGACATCACGCGCTCCGGCACCCGCAAGGAGGAACTGCTGGTCGACAAGAGCACGCTGACGAAGATGTGGGTGCTGCGCCGCATCCTGCAGCCCATGGGCGTCACCGACGCCATGGAGTTCCTGCTCGGCAAGCTGAAGGACAGCAAGACCAACCAGGACTTCTTCGATTCGATGAACACCTAGGAAACCGCGCTGCGCGGGATGGCGAAGGGCCGGCGGGGCGGGCGGCTCCAATCATGCCGTCATCCCCGATGGGCCGCATGAGCCACTCGGGGATCGGGCGAAGGTCCACTCCGGCATCTTTCCGCGGCCCGATGCCCGCGCGCCAGGGGCGGCGGGCACGACACCAGAAATTCATGTAGAGGCATCCCCCACCCCGTCCCTCCCCCTTCCTGAAGGGGGAGGGTAGCCCGCGTCAGCGGGCCGGGACGGGGCAGCATTGAAACCGGCCCGTCGCTGTTGGTTGGGCCTGTGCGCCCCGCGTCCTGCGCGCCGCGTCAGCGGCGGCGCGGGACCCACGCCTGAGCCTTTCCGCCGGACAAGGCGCGGCCGGACCTGCTCAGGCATGGTTCCCGGACCGGACCTCCGGTCCGTCCAGGACTCGGCGGTGGAATCGAAAGCCGGCCGTGGTCAGGAGCGCGGGCGCTCCACCCGGTCGATGCCGGGCTCGTGGCGCAGCGCGGCGATGATGTCGTTGAGATGGCGGACGTCGCGGACCTCGATATCGAGGGTCAGCACGGCGAAGTCCGACTGGCTCTTGGTCATGCGCAGGAAGACGATGTTGCCGTCGTGCTGGGCGATCACTGCGGTGGTGCGGCTCAGCATGCCCGGCCGGTTGACCATCTCCGCCTCGATCCGCCCGACATAGAGCTGCTCGTCTTCCGTATCGCCGGTCCAGGAGGTGTCCAGCCAACGCTCGGGCATGTCCTGCACCAGCTCCAGGCTGCCGCAGTCGATGACGTGGATGTGGATGCCGCGGCCCTGATGGGCGATGCCGACGATGCGGTCCCCTGGCAACGGGTGGCAGCAGTCCGAGAAGTGCACCGCGACCCCCGGCTGCAGCCCGCGGATCGGAAGGGCGCCCTCGCGTGCGGCATCCGCCTTGCGCTTCGTGCGCCGGCGGCGCTTCTTCTCGGCCGGATAAATCTCGGCCAGCACGTCGCGGGGTGCGACCACGCCCTCCCCGATCGCCGTGTAGAGATCGTCGATCGAGGCGAAACCGAGGGTCAGCAGGGCCTTGCCGAGATCCTTCTCGCGGAACCGGCGGCCGGCGCCGGCGAAGGTCGTGCGCAGCAGCCGCTTGCCGACGCTGAAATGTTCGGCGCGGGTCTTCTGGCGCAGCGTGCGCCGGATCGCGGCCCGGGCCTTGCCGGTGACGGCGACGCTTTCCCACGAGGCCGGCGGGGTCTGTTCGCTGGAGGTCAGGATCTCCACCTGGTCACCATTGCGCAGGATGGTGTGCAGCGCCTTGATCTGGCCGTTCACCTTGGCGCCGACGCAGGTATTGCCGAGATCGGTGTGCACCGCATAGGCGAAGTCGATCGGTGTCGCGCCCTGGGGCAGCTGGATCAGCCGGCCCTTGGGCGTGAAGCAGAACACCTGGTCGGCGTACATGTTCAGCTTGGTGTGCTCCAGGAACTCCCGGAAGCTGGCGGCGTCGTTGAGAATCTCCAGCAGCTCCTTGAGCCAGCGCTCCTCCTTCTGGGTCTGCAGGTCGTGGCCCTTGCCGCCGGTCTTGTAGCGCCAGTGCGCGGCGAGGCCGTACTCGGCGCGCTCGTGCATCTCCCGGGAGCGGATCTGGATTTCCGTGCGCATGCGCTCCGGGCCGATCACCACCGTGTGGATGGATTGGTAATTGTTGCGCTTGGGCGTGGAGATGTAGTCGTCAAACTCCCCGGGCACCATCGGATAGGCCCGGTGGATGGCGCCCAGCGCCCGGTAGCAGTCCGCCGGGTCAGTGACGATGACGCGGAAGCCGAAGACGTCGGCCAGCTGCTCGAAGCTGATCTTCTTCTGCTCCAGCTTGCGCCAGATGGAGAAGGGCCGCTTCTCGCGGCCGGTGACTTCGGCGCTCAGACCGGCGGCGAACAGCTTCTGCGCCAGCTCGGTCTTCATGCGCTGGATCAGGTCGCCGGCGTGGGCGCGCAGCTTCTGCAGCCGGCCCATCACCGTGTCGTAGGCGTCCGGCTCCAGCACCTGGAAGGACAGGTCCTGCAGCTCGTCCTTGATCTCGTTCAGCCCCACCCGCTCGGCCAGCGGGGCGTAGATCTCCATCGTTTCCTGGGCGATGCGGCGGCGCTTGTCCGGCTTCAGATAGCCGATGGTGCGCATGTTGTGCAGCCGGTCGGCCAGCTTCACCATCAGCACCCGGATGTCGTCGGACATGGCCAGCAGCAGCTTGCGGAAGTTCTCCGCCTGCTGGGTCTCGTCGGAAACCAGCTCGACCTTGGACAGCTTGGTGACGCCGTCGACCAGCCGCGCCACCTCATCGCCGAACAGGCCGGTGATCTCCTCGCGGGTGGCGAGGGTGTCCTCCAGCGTGTCGTGCAGCAGGGCGGTGACGATCGACTGGCTGTCGACGCGGTAGCGGGTCAGGATGCCCGCGACTTCGAGCGGATGGCTGATATAGGGGTCACCCGAAGCGCGCTTCTGGGCCCCGTGGGCGCGCATGGCGAAGACATAGGCCTTGTTGATAAGGTCCTCGTCGGCCTCGGAGTCATAGCCCCGGACCGTCTCCACCAGTTCCATCTGCCGCATCATGACGGCGAGTCTACCCTTGAATCGGCGGCCGGCGCAGCGCCGCCGGATGACCCGGGGCGGGCGTCAGCTCAACCCTCGGTGGATTCGCCCGCGGCCAGGGCGGCGAGTTCGCGCCGCATGCGCTGGGCGAGGTCGTCCTCCTCGGGCTCGTCGCGCTCGATGCGGCGCTGGTAGCTGCTGATGAGCTGTTCCATGAGGTCGTCCGGCGACAGCTTGTCGTCGGCGATCTCGCGCAGCGAGACGACAGGGTTCTTGTCGTTGTCGCGTTCGACCTTGATCTCCGCACCATTGGAGATGCTGCGGGCGCGCTGGGCGGCAAGCAGTACGAGGTCAAAGCGGTTGTCGACCTTGTCGATGCAGTCTTCGACGGTAACGCGGGCCATGGGGCCTCCGTTGGATCATTCAGAATTCCCGAGAAGGGCGGATATTTAGCTGCCCGCGGCCCCGCTCGCAAGGTGTTTCTCGACCCGCTCCTCCAGCGGCTCGACGCCGCAGCGGTCGGCGGCCGCGATCATCTCGTCAATATGGCGTCCGCTGACCGGATGACGCCAGTCCGGCGCGATGTCCTTGAGCGGCAGAAGCACGAAGGCGCGCTCGCTCATGCGCGGGTGGGGCAGGGCGGCGACGCCGTGCTCGCCGCAGGCCCGGGCGCTGACGCCGTGAAAGGCGATCAGGTCCAGATCGATGCGCCGCGGCGCCCAGCGTTCGGTCCGCACCCGCCCGAAGGCCCATTCGACCTCGTGCAGCGTGCGCAGCAGTTCATCCGGACCGAGCGCGGTCTCCAGCGCCGCCGCGCCGTTGACGTACCAGGGCTGGCCGCTGAGCGACGCCGGCCAGGGCGGGCTGGCGAACCAGCGTGAGCGGGCGCTGTGGCCGACGCCCCTCAGCGCCAGTTCGTCCAGCGCGGCCTCCAGCGTGCGCGCAGGCGCTCCGTGTTCCGGATGAGGCAGATTCGCCCCCAGGCCGATGATGATCAAACGGCTCTCCTTTCGCGGAAAAACGCCGGCTCCGCGGCGGTGGAAATCACTGGCATTCCCGCCCCCGCCAGCCTATGTCAGCACTAACTTTGAACATCGTCCCCGGCGTGTTCGTACGCGGCACCGCGATGTCGTGATCGGGCCGCCGGGCCAGTGCATAGATCATTGAAGGGATTTTTGAAATGGCAGAGGTCGATCTGGGCATATACCCCACGGAAAAGGTCGCCATCTTCATCGATGGGGCGAACCTCTACGCCGCCGCGCGGACGCTGGGCTTCGACATCGACTACCGCAAGCTGCGCGCCCAGTTCGCCCGCCAGGGCACCCTGGTCCGGGCCTTCTACTACACCGCGCTGATGGAGGATCAGGAGTATTCGCCGCTGCGGCCGCTGGTGGACTGGCTCGACTATAACGGCTTCACCATGGTGACCAAGCCCGCCAAGGAGTTCGTCGGCCAGGACGGCCGGCGCAAGGTCAAGGGCAACATGGATATCGAGCTGGCCGTCGACATGCTGGAGATGGCCGAATTCATCGACCACGCCATCCTGTTCTCCGGCGACGGCGACTTCCGTTCGGTCATGGAGGCGGTGCAGCGCAAGGGCCTGCGCTGCACGGTGGTCTCCACCATCAAGACGCAGCCGCCGATGATCGCCGACGAGCTGCGCCGCCAGGCCGACCAGTTCGTCGACCTGGTCGATCTGCAGCCCCTGATCGCCCGCGAGGGCGGCCGCCCCGTGAGCAACCGCCGCGAGAACTTCAGCCAGCGTCACGGGAACGCCGCCGAACCGGACTATGACGACAGCGATGACGAATTCGACGACCCGCTCGTCCGCTGATGGCGGCGCCCGAGGCGCATGAACCGCCCGCGGACTGCCGGCGCTGCCCCCGTCTGGCGGGGTTCCGCGACGACAACCGCCGCGCCCATCCCGGTTTCCACAACGATCCCGTACCCGCCTTCGGGCCGCTGGACGCGCGGCTGCTGATCGTCGGCCTGGCGCCGGGGCTGAAGGGGGCCAACCGCACCGGCCGGCCCTTCACCGGCGACTATGCCGGGGATCTGCTCTACCCCTCCCTGATCGGGGCCGGTTTCGCCAGCGGCGACTATGGCGCGCGGCCCGATGACGGCCTGCGGCCGGCGGGCTGCCGCATCACCAACGCCGTGCGCTGCGTGCCGCCGCAGAACAAGCCGACGCCCGAGGAGACCCGTACCTGCCGGCCCTTCCTGGAGGCCGAGATCGAGGCGATGGGAGAGCTCCGCGCGCTGCTGGCGCTGGGCCGCATCGCCCACGACGCGGTGCTCAGGACCTTCGGGCTGAAGCTCGCGGCCCATCCCTTCGCCCACGGCGCGGTCCACGACCTGCCCGGCGGCCTGCTGCTCGCCGACAGCTATCACTGCTCGCGCTACAACGTGAACACCGGCCGCCTGACGCCGGCGATGTTCGAGGCCGTGCTGGCGGAGCTGAGGGCGCGCCTCGGCTGAAACGCGCCCTCCGCGCCGTCAGTTCTCCGTATAGGGGATGCGCGCGCCGTCCGAGCTGTCCGACCACTTGTAGCAGCCGCCGCCGGACTGGCCGCCGCCCTCGCCGCAGGAATTCAGCTCGAAGCAGCGCTTCGGCGTCTCCGCCTTGAAGATGGTCGACGGCACGTAGCACCAGTTGCCCGAGGTGTTTTCCATCCAGTAGCACTGGGTGCCCGTGTAGACCCGGCAGGCGGAATAGACCTTCAGCGTCCAGACCGCCATGCCGCCCGCGTTGTCGATGTCCAGCAGGTAGAAATCCTCCCGGTAGCTGTTCTGCGCGGCCTTGTCGGCGTTGAAGATCGGTCTGGGGGTCGCGTCGGGATCGTCGCTGTTGACCAGCACCGAGGGGTCCAGGGCGTAGATGCTGTCGTTTTCGATCCAGCCGAGTTCGCGGATGGTCCAGGCGTCGGTCCGCGTCGGATGCGGGGCCAGCACCAGGCGGGGATGGACCCTGTCGATGTTGACGCCCTGCCCCTGAGCGGGGCCGCGGGTCCAGATCGGCGTGCCCGGCTCCAGGGCCTCCGCGCCGCCGCGGAGCGGTTCGCCGTCCGCGGGGCGGAACACCCGCAGGATCCAGTCGCCGGCCCGCCCGGTCTCGGACTCGGCCACCGAATGGATCTCGAAGCAGGGTCCGGCGGGACCGCAGTTGTTGATCTCGGACAGCTCGACCCTGGGCTTGATGCTGGAATGCTGCGCGCCGACCCAGTTCAGGTTGAAGCTGGAAAAACCGCTGAGCTGCAGGTCCGGCAGCGACGGCCCGTTGGGGTCGAGCGCCAGAATCTCCCGCCCGCCATGCGGGATGACGTAGACGGGCTTGCCGGAAACCGGCTCGGCCTCGCGCAGCGTATCGAAGACCGATTGCGCCGCAGCCGGCAAGGCGGCGGCGCTGACGCAGGCCATCAGGCCGGCGCCGAACAGATGTCGAAGCATGTGGATTTCCCTCTCGTCGGGCTGGGCCAGGCGATCGGGGTCTCTCTGGCGCAGCGGTATTCCCGCCCTACGCCAGAGTGAATGAGCCGAACCGGGAGTCAACCGCCGGTCGCGGGCGTTCCGCATGCGGGACGAAGGTTCGGGGACAGAACGACACAGGCATCCGATGGCGGATTTCCCGCCCCTTGATGCGGGAGAGCCGGGGTGCTCTGCGTCCTGTGAGCCTCAGAAGGCGGCGAAGGCTTCCTCGTCCAGCGCCATCAGCGTCGCCGCGCCGGCGCCCGCCTTGGCGGCGTGGGCGTGGACGTCGGGCAGCATGCGGTCCATGAAGAACCGCGCCGTCGCCAGCTTGGACTTGTAGAAGTCCGCGTCGCCCTCGCCGGCGTTCAGCTTCTCCTGCGCCTTCTTCGCGATCTGTGCCCACATGAAGCCGATGGCCACCAGCGCGACGCAGCGCAGATAGTCCGAAGACGCCGCGCCGGCCTCGTCCGCGTTGGCCATCATCTTCGGGCCCAGATCGGCGGTCGCCGACTGCAGCCGGGCGAAGGCCCTGGCCAGCGGCATGACGTAGTGCTGCAGGGCGGCGTCGCTGGCGTTGTCCTGGATGAAGGCGTCGACGGGATGGAAGAAGCGGCGCATCAGCCGGCCCATGCCCTCGGGCAGCTTGCGGCCGACCAGGTCGAGCGCCTGGATGCCGTTGGCGCCCTCGTAGATCTGGGCGATGCGGGCGTCGCGCACGAACTGCTCCATGCCCCATTCCTGGATGTAGCCGTGACCGCCATAGACCTGCATGGCGTCGACGGCGCATTCGAAGCCCATGTCGGTGAGGTAGGCCTTGACGACGGGCGTGATGAAGGCGGCGAAGTCGTCGGCCTTCGCCTTCTCCTCCGGGTCCGGGTGCTTCTCGGCGAAGTCGATCATCAGGCCGGTCCACAGCGCCAGCGCCCGGGCGCCTTCGACGAAGGCCTTCTGCTTCATCAGCATGCGGCGGATGTCGGGGTGGACGATGATCGGATCGGCGGGCTTGTCCTTGGCCTTCGCGCCGGTCAGCGAGCGGCCCTGGATGCGGTCGATCGCATAGGTCACGGCGTTCTGGTAGGCGACGGAGGCCTGGCTGAGGCCCTGGATGCCGACGCCGAGGCGGGCCGCGTTCATCATCGTGAACATGGCCCGCATGCCCTTGTGCGGCTCCCCGATCAGCCAGCCGGTCGCGCCGTCATAGTTCAGCACGCAGGTGGCGTTGCCGTGGATGCCCATCTTCTCCTCGATGGAGCCGCAGACGACGCCGTTGCGCGTTCCCGGATCGCCGTTCGCGTCGGGGATGAACTTGGGCACCAGGAACAGGCTGACGCCCTTGATGCCCTCCGGGCCGCCGGGAATCTTCGCCAGCACCAGATGGATGATGTTCTCCGACATGTCGTGCTCGCCGGCGGAGATGAAGATCTTCTGGCCGGTGATCGCGAAGCTGCCGTCGTCCTGCGGCTCGGCTTTCGTGCGCATCATGCCGAGATCGGTGCCGCAGTGCGGCTCGGTCAGGTTCATGGTGCCGGTCCACTGGCCGGAGACCAGCTTCGGCAGATAGGTCTGCTTCTGCTCGTCCGAGCCCCAGTGGCGCAGCGCCTCGTAGGCGCCGTGGGTCAGGCCGGGATACATCGAGAAGGCCATGTTGGCCGAGGACGCCATCTCGGAGACCGCGAAGCCCAGCACGTGGGGCAGGCCCTGGCCGCCGAATTCCGGATCGGCGGTCAGACCGCCCCAGCCGGCCTCGACATAGGCCTTGTAGGCCTCCTTGAAGCCCTCCGGCGTGGTCACCGAGCCGTCGTCATGACGGGTGCAGCCCTGGCGGTCGCCGATCTGGTTGAGGGGCTGGATCTCGTTCTCGAAGAACTTCGCGCCTTCCTCCAGGATCGCATCCACCAGATCCGGCGTCGCGTCGGCGAAGCCGGGCAGGTTGGAATAGCGCTGCAGGTCGATGAACTCGTGCAGCAGGAACTTGAAGTCGTTCACGGGCGCCTGATACGTCGCCATTTTCTCGTCTCCCTGGTTCGCGCGTTCGCCGGGTCGTCATGCCCGCCTTGTGCGGGCATCCGGCAATCAAACAGTCTTGCGGCGACGCCGCACCGGACCCCCGCACAGGCCTGCCCCTGACCCCGTTCGGGGGGCGGGGGTGACACTGCGTGTCAATTCCTCAGCGGGCGGTTCTTCGTCAGCATGTGCTCGATCCGCTGCAGCGTCTTCTCGTTGCGGATCAGCGTCATGAAGCCTTCCCGCTCCAGCTCCAGCAGCTTCTTCTCCGTCACCTCCTCGGTGATGTCGGTGTCGCCGCCGGAAAGGACGCGGCCGACCTGCTCGGCGATCACCGTGTCGTACTCGGTCGCCTTGCCCTGCAGGTAGAAGCCCTCGACCGCCATCTTCATGGCTGCGAGCGCCGTCGGCCCCGGCAGGTTGACGACGATCGGCTCCGGCTGGGCGTAGTCCCCGGCCATCGCCAGCGCCTTCTTCTTCGCGTCCGCCAGCACGCGGCGGCGGTTCATGGTGATGCCGTCGCCCTCGCGCAGGATCTGCATGTCCCGGGCTTCCTGGGCGCTGGTGGCGACTTTCGCCGTGCTGATCGCCTCGAAGGCGGCCGAGAGGGCCGGCATCGGCCCGCCCGGGCGCTTCTTGTTGGTCATGTTGCGGATCGTCAGCTCCTTGCAGCCGCCCCAGCCGGGCAGCAGCCCGACGCCGACCTCGACCAGGCCGATATAGGTCTCGGCATGGGCCTGGATGGCGTCGGCGTGCAGGCACACCTCGCAGCCGCCGCCCAGCGCCATGCCGGCGGGCGCGGCGACCACGGGGAAGGGGCTGTTCTTCAGCGCCTGCATGGCCTTCTGGCCCTCGGCGACGCCGTTCTCGATCAGGGGCCACATGGCCGCGTTGGCGCCGAACAGCGCCACGCCGACATTGGCGCCGACGGAGAAGTTGTCGGCGTCGTTGCCGATCACCAGCGCCCTGAAGCCCGACTTGTCGATCTTCGCCGCCTGCCTGATCATCTCGATCGAGCCTTCGTCGAGGGCGTTCATCTTGGAGTGGAACTCGAGCACCGCGACGCCGTCGCCGGCGTCCCAGATCGAGGCGGAGGCGTTCGACTTCACCGGCTGCCGGCCGCGCTTGATGTCGGCCAGCATCCAGACGCCGTCGGGCAGGTCGACCTCGCGGTATTCGCCGTCGAAGCCCAGGATGGAGAGCCGCTCGCCCTCCTCCCTGTAGAAGGTCTTGCCCCGCGCGGCCTCCAGCAGCGCCGGCACCGGCCGGCCCTCCCCGGCCAGCCTGTCGGCCAGCCAGCCCGCGTCGAGCATGTCGATCATCTCGAACGGGCCCCACTTCCAGGCGTAGCCCGTCGTCATGGCCAGATCGACGGAGCGGATGTCGGCGGCGATCTCCTCGGCCAGCGCCGCGGAGTAGCTCAGCACGTGGCTGAGCACGGCCCAGGCGTATTGCCCGCCCTTGTCGGGGTGCTCGACCAGGGCGCGGAGGCCCTTCTTCGCCGCCTTCGCGCTTTCGAAATTCGCCTTCTGCGTCGGGCGGTACTCGCCGCTGCGCAGGTCGATGGCTTCCTTGATGGTGCGGCCGTCCTGCTTGACGCGGCGGTAGAAGCCGCCCTTGCCCTTGCGGCCGGTATAGCCCTCGTCGATCATCTTCGCCGTCAGCTTCGTCAGCGGGTGATCCTGGCTGACGAAGTCGCGCAGCGGGTCCTCGGCAGGCACCAGGTCGATCATGGAGGCGATGACGTGGGGGCCGAGGTCGATGCCGGTCAGGTCGCCCAGACCGAAGATGCCGGTCTTGGGCACGCCCGTGGGCCGGCCGACGATGCTGTCGGCCTCCTCGACGGTCAGGCCCATGTCATAGGCCTGGCGGGTGGCGACCGTGGACCAGAAGATGCCGATGCGGTTGCCGATGAAGCCCGGCGTGTCCTTGCACTCGATGACTTCCTTGCCCAGCCGGACATCGCCGAATTCCTTCAGCGCCGCATAGGCGTCGTCGCGGGTCTGCGGCCCCTTCACCACCTCCAGCAGGCGCATGTAGCGCGGCGGGTTGAAGAAGTGGGTGATGGCGAAGTCCTGCGCGAAACCGTCGCCCAGACCCTCGGTCAGCACCTCCAGCGGAATGGTGGAGGTGTTGGAGGTGACGACGGAGCCGGCCTTGCGCACCTTGTCGAGCCGCGTGTAGAGGTCGCGCTTGATCTTCGGGTTCTCGACGATCGCCTCGCAGATCCAGTCGCAGTCCGCGACGAGATCGAGATTGTCCTCCAGATTGCCGGTCTCGATCAGCCGCGCGTTCTTCCTGTGCATGAACGGCGCGGGATTGGTCTTCAGCATGCGCTCCACGGCCGTCTTCGCGATGAAGGAGCGGTCGTCGGCGCCCTCGGGCACGATGTCGAGCAGCACGACCGGAATGCCGGCATTGGCGACATGGGCGGCGATCCCCGCGCCCATGACGCCGGCGCCGATGACGGCGACCTTGTTGATCTCCGTCATCTCAGCAGGCCTCCAGCACCGTCGCGATGCCCTGGCCGCCGCCGATGCACTGGGTGGCCAGCGCCAGCTCCTTGCCCTCGCGCTTCAGCAGCGCCGCGGCCTTGCCGGTGATCCGCGCGCCGGTGGCGCCCAGCGGATGGCCCAGCGCGATGGCGCCGCCGTCGAGGTTGGTCTTCGCGAAGTCGATCTCGGTCTCGCGCAGGACCGAGATCGCCTGTGCCGCGAAGGCCTCGTTCAGTTCGATGATGTCCAGGTCCTTGACGGTCAGGCCGGCGCGCTTCAGCGCCTTCTCCGTGGCCGGAACCGGGCCGATGCCCATGACTTCCGGCGCGCAGCCGGCGACGGCGACCGAGCGGATGCGGGCCAGCTTCTCCAGGCCGTTGGCGTCGGCGTACTCTTCCGAACACACCAGCACCGCGGCGCAGCCGTCGGTCAGCGGCGAGGAGGTGCCGGCGGTCACCGTGCCCGACTGGTCGAAGGCGGGCTTCAGCCCCTCCAGGTCGGCCTTGGTGGCGCCGGGGCGGATGCAGCCGTCTGCCTCGACGCGGTTGTTGCGGTCGGTGATGGCGACGATCTCGTCGTCGAAGCGGCCGGCCTGCTGCGCCTCGGCGGCGCGCTTGTGGCTCTCGACGGCCATCTCCTCCTGCTCGTCGCGGGAGATGGAGAACTTCTTAGCCAGGTTCTCGGCGGTGATGCCCATGCCGATATAGGCTTCCGGGTAGTTCTGGTGCAGGCCCGGATGCGGCATCGGGTTGAAGCCCGGCATCGGCACGCGGGTCATGCTTTCCACGCCGGCGCAGATGAAGGCGTCGCCCGCGCCCATCTGGATGGCGCCGGCGGCCATGTGCACCGAGGTCATGGAGGAGCCGCAGAAGCGGTTGACCGTGGTGGCGCCGATCGACTGCGGCAGGCCGGCCAGGAAGCAGACCATGCGGGCCACGTTCAAGCCCTGCTCGCCCTCGGGGAAGGCGCAGCCGAGGATCAGGTCCTCCAGGTCTTCCGGATCGACGCCGGATTTCTCCACCAGCGCCTTGACCACCTGGGCCGCCGTCTCGTCGGGGCGGACCCTGGCCAGGCCGCCCTTGGTCGCGAAGGTGAAAGGCGAGCGCTGATAGCCCGCGATGACCACGTTCTTCATGATTTCTGTCGCTCCCGGTCGGGTTTCTTCTGGGCCGGCGGCCCCGGCCGCTGCCCGGCCGGGACGCGTCGGCGGATCACGTCGTCAGTCGGCGGCCTCGGCCGGCTGCTCCTCGGCCGGCAGGCCGCGTTCGGCCAGCCAGTCGCGGACGAACTTCATCTGCTCGTCCAGCTCCCGGATCGTTGCCTCGATGTCCTCGCGCTGCTGCACCAGGGCGGTCATGCGCTCACGGGACGCGGCCAGTAGCATCTGCGCCTGGGCCACCTGGCCGTCCCGCAGTTCGTAGAGGTTCAGCCAGTCGCGGATCTCCGCCAGGCTGAAGCCGAGCCGCTTGCCGCGCAGGATCAGCGCCAGCCGGGCCTTGTCGCGGCGGTCGTAGATACGCTGCAGGCCCTTGCGTTCCGGGCCGAGCAGCCCCTTGTCCTCATAGAAGCGGAGCGTCCGCGGGGTCACGTCGAATTCATCCGACAGCTCGCGGATGCTGTATCTTTCCGTATCGGTCATATTTGTGTAGTCTCTGCCTTGATCGCTGGCGCCCCGGGTCGGGGCCGGTTGCGCAGAGATGTAGTTGACGCTTACGTAAACGTCAACAACCATGGTCACCCAGATTGTCGCATTCCGGAGGCTTCAGCTTGACGACGCATCCGACGTCATACCGCCAGTTCTGGCCCTTCTATCTGAACCAGCACAGCGCGCCCGCGACCCGCGGCATCCACTATGTCGGCACGACGCTGTCGATCCTGTTCCTGCTCGCCGCCGCGTTGACCCTGAACCCGTGGTATCTGCTGGCGGCGGTCGTGGCCGGCTACGGCCCGGCCTGGTTCGCGCACTTCTTCGTCGAGAAGAACCGCCCGGCGACCTTCCGCTATCCCTTCTGGTCGCTGGTCAGCGATTTCCGCATGTACTTCATGTGGCTCGCCGGCCGGCTGGGGCCGGAGCTGAAGCGCGCCGGCTGCCACCCCGACCAGATGGACGAAACCCGCTCGGAAGCCGCCTGAAGCGGCGGCGTGGAGCGCCGTCAGGGGCGGATCGCGCGTCCTTCGAATCCACCGTCGAGTCCTGGACGGACCGGAGGTCCGGTCCGGGATCCATGCCTGAGCGCATCCGCCGAACGCCGCTTTGCCGGAAAGGCTCAGGCGTGGGTCCCGCGCCGCCGCTGACGCGGCGCGCAGGACGCGGGGTTCGCCGGCCCGATCCTCCTCGATCAAACGAGGCGAAACTCTGCCATCGTATGTTGGAACTCTCTACCCCACCGGACGGGGCCCGGCGATGATCACCGCCGCGCCGGCGAGACAGAGCGTCACGCCGATCAGGTCCCAGCGGTCCGGCCGCACCCCTTCGACCAGCCACAGCCAGGCCAGCGAGGCGGCGATGTAGACCCCGCCATAGGCGGCGTAGGCGCGCCCCGCCGCGGCGCTGTCGGCCAGGGTGAGCAGCCAGGCGAACAGGGCCAGCGAGACCAGGCCGGGACCGATCCACCAGACCGGCTTGTCCAGCTTCAGCCAGGCCCAGAAGGCGAAGCATCCGGCGATTTCGGCGATGGCGGCGCCCAGATAGGCGGCGGCGGTCTGCATGCGGCGTTCCTCCTGCTCCGGGGCCCGGCGCGACAGCGTTACACGATCCGGGCCGCCGGGGGTACGCCTGGCAAAGGGCGGCGGCCGGCCAAGTGGCTTGACCCTCCGCGCTGCCTCGCGCCTACTTCCGGCCCATGGGATTCTACTTCGCGCAAGCGCTGACGGGCCTGGCCAGCGCCTCCTCTCTGTTTCTGGTGGCGGCCGGGCTCAGCCTCATTTTCGGCGTCACGCGCATCGTCAATTTCGCCCACGGCACGCTCTACATGCTGGGGGCCTATGTCGCCCTCGACATCATCGGCCTGTTCGGCAAGGAGGTGGGCTTCTGGCTCGCCCTGCCGCTGACGGCGCTGATCATCGCCGCGGTCGGCGGGCTGATCGAGTTCACCGCGCTGCGCCGCGTCTACCGTGCGCCGGAGATGTTCCAGCTCGTCGCCACCTTCGCCATCGTGCTGATCCTGCAGGACGTGGCGCTGGCCATCTGGGGCTCGGCCGACCGCTTCGGGCCGCGCGCGCCGGGGCTGGACAGCGTGGTCCGGATCTTCGGCGAGCCGGTCCCGGAATACGACCTGTTCCTGATCGCCATGGGGCCGCTGGCGCTGGGCGTGCTGTGGCTGGTGTTCGAGCGCACGCGCTTCGGCGTCCTGGTCCGCGCCGCCACCCAGGACCGGGAGATGGCCGCGGCGCTGGGCGTCAACCAGGCCCGGCTGTTCACCGCCGTGTTCTGTCTCGGATCGGGGCTGGCGGGCCTGGGCGGCGCGCTGCAGATTCCGCGCGAATCGGTCGCCCAGGGCATGGATCTCGCCATCATCGCCGAAGTCTTCGTGGTCACCGTCGTCGGCGGCATGGGTTCGATCCTGGGCGCCTATCTGGCCGCCGTGCTGATCGCCATGCTGAACGCCTTCGGCATCCTGATTCTGCCCGAGATCACGCTGATCGTCGCCTTCGCCGCCATGGCCGTGGTGCTTGTCATCCGGCCCTACGGTCTGCTGGGCCGGCCGCCGTCCGCGCCGGAAAGCCATCCGCCGCCCGACGTGCGCATGGGCGCGCTGTCCGGCCGGGGCTGGCTGGTGGTGCTGGCAGGCTTCGCCGTGCTGCCGCTGTTCGTCGGCGACTTCCTGGTGGTGCTGGCGACCGACATCGTCGTCCTCGGCGTCTTCGCCGCCAGCCTGCAGTTCCTGATGGGACCGGGCGGCATGGTCAGCTTCGGCCACGCCGCCTATTTCGGCGCCGGCGCCTATGGCGCGGCCCTGCTGAGCCACCACTTCGGCGTCGGCATGATCGGCGGACTGGCCGCCGCGCCGGTCGCCGCCGGGGTGGCCGCGCTGCTGTTCGGCTGGTTCTGCGTGCGCCTGACCGGGGTCTACCTGGCCATGCTGACGCTGGCGGCGGCGCAGATCGTCTGGGCCGCGGCGGTGCAGATGCAGGAATATACCGGCGGCGACGACGGCCTGACCGGCATCTGGCCGGCCTCCTGGGCGTCGTCGAACGACGCCTACTACTACCTCGCCCTCGCCGGCGGCGTGATCGTGGTCGCGATCCTGCGCCGGGCGGCGAGCGCACCCTTCGGCATGGCGCTGCGCGCCGGGCGCGACGCCCCGCTCCGCGCCGAGGCGATCGGCGTCGACGTGCGCCGCCAGAAGTGGTTCGCCTTCACGCTGGCGGGGATGCTGGCCGGCCTGGCCGGCGGCATGTTCGTCTACCAGAAGGGCAGCGTCTTCCCTGACGCCGCGGCGATCCCGCAATCCATCGACGCGCTGGTCGTCGTCCTGCTGGGCGGCGTCGACCATCTGGTGGGCGCGCTGATCGGCGCCGGCACCTTCCGCTATCTCGAGGACTCGCTGAACCAGTTCCAGTTCTGGCGCGCCTTCCTGGGCGGGCTGATCCTGCTGATCGCCATCGCCGCGCCGGGCGGCATGACCGGACTCTACCCGCAGCTGACCGGGCTGGCGGGGCGCCTGCGGCGGCGGCCGGCGGCATGAGCGCGCTGCTGGAAGTGGCCGATCTGGCCCGGTCCTTCGGCGGCGTGGCCGCCGTGGACGGCGTCAGCTTCCGCGTCGGCGCAGGCGAGCGCGTGGCCCTGATCGGCCCGAACGGTGCAGGAAAGACCACCTGTTTCAACCTTCTGAACGGCCAGTTGAAGGCTGATCGGGGCGAAGTGCGCCTTGACGGACGGGTGGTCACGGGGCGGAAGCCGCGCGAGCTGGTCCGCCTGGGTATCGGCCGCACCTTCCAGATCGCCCAGAGCTTCCAGTCCATGACCGTGGGCGAGGCGGCGGGCACCGCGCTGGCGGTGGCCGACGGGCGCATGTACTCCTTCAGCCGCCGGCCCGCCGACCGCGAGCGCGTGCTGGATCTGCTCCGCCGCGTCGAGCTGGCCGGCGCGATCGACCGGCCGGTGACGGCGCTGCCCTATGGCGACGTCAAGCGCCTCGACCTGGCGCTGGCGCTGTCGGGCGAGCCGAAGATCCTGTTCATGGACGAACCGACGGCGGGCATGGCCTCGGGCGAACGCGCGGCGCTGATGGACCGGGTCAGCCGCATCGTCGCCGAAGAGGGCGTGGCGCTGCTGTTCACCGAGCACGACATGGACGCCGTCTTCGGCCATGCCGACCGGGTCATGGTGATGGCCGGCGGGCGGCTGATCGCCGAGGGCGCGGTCGACGAGATCCGGGCCGATCCGGAAGTCCGCCGGGTCTATCTGGGCAAGGCCGCCGATGCTTGAGGTCTCCGGTCTCACCGCCGGCTATGGCCCGGCCACCGTGATCCACGGCATCTCCTTCTCGATCGGGCGCGGCGAGGCGGTGGCCGCGCTGGGCCGCAACGGCGCGGGCAAGTCCACCACCATCAAGGCGCTGGTCGGCATGGTGCGCCGCGCCGCGGAGACGCTGCGCTTCGACGGCACGGACATCTCGCGCATGGCGCCGCAGCGGATCGCCCGGCTGGGCCTGGGCTACGTGCCCGAGGAGCGGCGTGTCTTCCCTGAACTGACCGTCGCCGAGAACCTGGAGGTCGGCCGTCAGGCCCCGCGCGAGGGCGCGCCGCACTGGCCGGCGGAGAAGCTCTACGAGCTGTTCCCCGAACTCGGCCGCATGCAGGGCCGGCGCGCCGGCCGCATGTCCGGCGGCGAGCAGCAGATGCTGACCATCGCGCGGACGCTGGCCGGCAATCCGAAGCTGCTGCTGCTCGACGAGCCGGCGGAGGGCCTGGCGCCCGTGGTGCTGGAGCGTATCGTCGAGACGGTGAAGACGCTGAAGGCGGAGGGGCTGACGCTGCTGATCGCCGAACAGAATCTCGGCTTCGCCGCCGAGATCGCCGAACGCTGCCTGGTGATCGAGAACGGCGCCCTGGCCCATGAGGGCGCGATGGCGGCCTTCATGGCCGACGCCGAACTGCGCCGGCGCTACCTGGCCGTCTAGGCCTTTATTGGGCTACCCCGGTGCGGTGCGGCCGGGGCCCTTCGGGTGACGGCCGAAAGGCCATAGGATAGGCGCACGGATTCGGCGGCATTTGCGAGGGAGGACAAGGAACCATGGCGCAGGAGATCGATCTTTCGGGGCGGGTGGCCCTGGTGACGGGCGCGGGCTCGGGCATAGGCCGCAAGGCCGCGACGGTGCTGGCCGACGCCGGCGCGGCGGTCGCCTGCACCGACATCAACGCGGCCACCGCGCAGGAGACCGCGCGCATGATCGAGGGGCAGGGCGGCCAGGCGATCTCGCTGACCCATGACGTGGCCGACGAGGATCAGTGGGCCGACGCCGTGACGGCGACCCTCGAAGCCTTCGGCGGACTCCACATCATGGTCAACAACGCCGGAATCGAGCTGGTGAAGACCATCGCCGACATCTCCGTGGACGATTTCCGCCGCGTCATGGACATCAACGTCTTGGGGGTCTTCCTCGGCATCAAGGCCTGCGCCGACGCGATCCACGACTCGGGCGGCGGCTCGATCGTCAACCTGTCCTCGGTCGCCGGGCTGATCGGCGCGCCGCGCCAGGCTGCCTATTGCGCATCCAAGGGCGCGGTCCGGCTGATGACCAAGGCCACGGCGCTGGAACTGGCCGGGCAGGGGAAGAAGGTACGGGTCAACTCGGTCCATCCGGGCATCATCGACACGCCGATGATGCAGGATCTGATCGACGGCGTACCGCCGGAGGAGCGGGACGCGCGCATCCGCCAGATGCACACCCGCCACCCGATCGGGCGGCTGGGCCAGCCTCTCGACATCGCCAACGCGATCCTGTTCCTGGCCTCCGACCTGTCGGACTTCATGACCGGCTCGGAGGTCGTGGTCGATGGTGGCCTGACCGCGAACTGACGCCCGGATCCTGAAATCGTCATTGCCCGGCTTGTCCGGGCAATCCATCCATCGGCGCCCATGCCCGGTGGGCTGCCCGGACAAGCCGGGCAGCGACGGTTGCGCCGCATTGCCGACGAACTTCCTCTCGTCCCGCTGACGCTGTCCACCCTCCCCCTTCCCGGAAGGGGGAGGGCAGGGAGGGGGATGAACGCGATCGGTTCAGCAGGCGCGCGGGCCGGCCAGACCATCCCCCGCGCGCCAACCTGTCATGCCACCAGCACGTCGTCGTCGATGGCGTAGAGCGGCTCCGCGCCGGCGGTGGCGGCGCGGGCCAGCGCCGGGGCCTGGACCATGATCTGGGTGGCGAAGAAGTGCGCCGTGGCGATCTTGGCCTTCAGGAAGGGCTGATCGTCCGCGCCCTGCTCGACGAGGTCGGCGGCGGCGATGGCCGCCTTCGTCATCAGCCAGCCGCCCACGGTCAGCCCCATCAGGCGCAGGAACGGCGCGGCGCCCGCGCCGGCCCCGTTCATGTCGGACCCCAGCATCGCGGCCAGCTTCTCGCCCGCCTCGCGCGCCGCGTCAGCCGCCTCGGCCAGCGGTCCGGCCATCGCCTGCACGGACGGGTCGGCCGCGCCCTGGGCGATGTCGGCGGTGGCGACAATGTCGGCCAGCAGCGCGCGCATGGGCTCGCCGCCGTTCAGCGTCAGCTTGCGCCCGACAAGGTCCATGGCCTGAATGCCGTTGGTGCCCTCGTAGATCGGCAGGATGCGGCTGTCGCGGTAGTGCTGGCCGGCGCCCGTCTCCTCGACGAAGCCCATGCCGCCATGCACCTGCACGCCGACCGAGGCCATCTCGACGCCGATATCGGTGCCGAAGCCCTTGGAGATCGGGGTCAGCAGCTCGGCCATGCCCTGGCGGATCCGGCGCACGCTCTCGTCGGGGTGGCGGCGGGCGAAGTCGAGGCACTCGGCGTTGTAGATGCAGATCGCCCGCGCGGCCTCCGAATAGCCCTTCATGGTCATCAGCATGCGGCGGACGTCGGCATGGTCGATGATGGCGCCCGTGCCGCCGGGGCGCAGGCTGCGGCCCTGCACCCGGTCGCGGGCGAAGCGCACGGCGCGCTGATAGGCGCGGTCGGCGATGGCGACGCCCTGCACGCCGACCGAGAGCCGGGCGTTGTTCATCATGGTGAACATGGCCCGCATGCCCTTCATCTCCTCGCCAACCATCCAGCCGACGCACTGGCCGTTGTCGCCATAGGACATGACGCAGGTGGGGCTGCCGTGGATGCCGATCTTCTCCTCCAGCGAGGCGCAGCGGACGTCGTTGCGCTCGCCCGGGGTGCCGTCGTCGTTGACGAAGAACTTCGGCACCAGGAACAGGCTGATGCCCTTCGTCCCTTCCGGCGCGCCCGGCGTGCGCGCCAGCACCAGGTGGACGATGTTGTCGGTCATGTCGTGTTCGCCGAAGGTGATGAAGATTTTCTGGCCCTGGATCAGCCAGGCGCCGTCGCCGCGCGGCTCGGCCTTCGTGCGCAGCGCGCCGACGTCCGATCCGGCCTGCGGCTCGGTCAGGTTCATGGTCGCGGTCCACTCGCCGGAGACCATCTTCTCGAGATATTTCGCCTTCAGCTCGTCGGAGCCGTGCGCCTCCAGCGCGTCGATGGCGCCCTGAGTCAGCAGCGGGCAGAGCGAGAAGGCGAGGTTGGCGGCGTTCCACATCTCCGTCAGCGGGATGGTCACCGCCCAGGGCAGGCCGCCGCCGCCCAGCTCCGGATCGAAGGGCACGCCGTTCCAGCCGCCTTGCGAGAACCGGCGGTAGGCGTCGGCGAAGCCCGGCGCGGTTCGGACGACGCCGTTCTCCAGCTTCGCGCCCTCCTGGTCGCCGGCCCAGTTGATGGGGGCGAGCACGCCGCCGGCGAACTTCGCACCCTCCTCCAGGATGGCGTCGACCAGATCCGGCTCGGCATGGTCGTAGCCGGGCAGTTCCGAGAGCGCCTTGAGATCCACCACGTGGTTCAGGACGAAGCGCATGTCGCGCACGGGCGCGGTATAGTCGGACATGGCGGCTGACCTTTCCTTCCGGCGTTTCCTCGCTGGCGTATCTATGCCCCTCGGCTGCCGCGCTCAAGCGCGAAGCGAGGGGACGGGTGCGATACGCCGGCGGGGGCCGGCCGGATTGCCGCCGGTCAGTCCTTCGGCCTGGTCGCCATCACGACCTTGGTCATGGCCGGAATCAGCTCTTCGACGCGGATGCCGGTAAAGCCCGCGCCCTCCATCACGCCGCTGACCCAGTCGGGCGTGATCGACTTCGCCGCCGGGGTGAAGGCCATGTGCTGCAGCTGCCAGAGCGCGGCCAGCGTCGGGCCGGAGCGGTCGTCCTCGACCATGAAGTCGTGGACGATGTAGCGCCCGCCGGGGTTGAGGACGCGATAGGCGTGGCGCGCCAGGTCGGGGATCGACTCGCCGGGGACGCCGTTGAACAGATACGACATGATCAGCGCGTCCTGACCCTCCGGCCATTCGGTCTCCAGCGCGTTGCCGGGGATGAAGTCGATGCGGTCCGACAGGCCGGCCTCGGCGACGAAGGTCTCGCCCAGCTTCACCACGTTCGGGAAGTCGAGGATGGTGACCTTCAGGTTCGGCCAGGCGCGGCAGAGTTCGATGGCGAAGGCGCCGGTGCCGCCGGCGACGTCCAGCAGGCTGCGCGCCTCCGACAGGTCGACCATGCGGGCGAGCGTCCGGGCCGGGCCGAGCGAGCCGGAATGCTGGCTCTCGGAATAGAGCCGCGCCTCCTCCGGGTCGTCCATCCAGCGGGCGTAGGAATCGATCTGTTCGGGCTCCATGTCGTCCTTCACGACGGCCTCGAGGCCCTGCATGAAGGGAAACATCTGGCGGTCGATCTGGAAGCGCAGATAGTCGCCGAAGTCGTACTTGGCGCCCTGGACCAGGAAGGCCTGCGCGCCGGGCGAGTTGGCGAAGGCCGAACCCTCCCGCACCAGCAGGCCGATGGAGTTGAGCGCGGTGAGCAGCGTGGTCATGCGGTTCTCGCGCACGCCGGCCTCCCGCGCCAGTTCGGCGGCGGATTTCGGTCCTTCGGACAGCCGGGTGAAGACGCCGACATGCAGTGCGACGAACAGCGCCTTCGACGCCATGAACCCGAAGGCAATGTTGGAAATCTGCTCGGCTTCCGTCACGGGCTGGGCCACGGTTCTTTCTCCCTGATGATTTCGGTGCCCGCTCTGTCTAGCAGCCTGTCAAGGATATCGCAGCGCAGCAAAAGCGCGCGGCAGGCCGCCGGGCGGATGACGCGGCGGCCGCGAGGCTCTATATCGGGGTCATGAGCATCTTCGATTTCCTCGTCGGCCTGTCGCTGTTCATCGTCCTGGCCGTCCTGTTCACCGGCATCGTCTCGATGGTCCGGGGCGGGGAGTTCAACCGCAAGTACGGCAACAAGCTGATGCGTCTGCGCGTGGGGGCCCAGATGCTCGCCATCGCGATGCTGGGCCTCGCGTTCCTGCTGGACGGCTGAGCCATGGTGACGCTGTCGAAGATCTACACCCGCGGCGGGGACAAGGGGCAGACGTCGCTCTCCGACGGCTCGCGGCGGGCGAAGACGGATCCGCTGATCGAGGCCTATGGCGCGGTCGACGAGACCAACGCCGCCATCGGCGTCGCCCGTCTGCACACGGACGGCGAGGCCGACGCCATGCTGGCGCGCATCCAGAACGACCTGTTCGATCTCGGCGCCGATCTCGCGACGCCCCATGCCGAAAGCTACAAGTGGGAGCCGCTGCGCATCGTCCAGACGCAGGTCGACCGCCTGGAGGCGGAGATCGACGCGATGAACGAACGCCTCGAGCCGCTGAAGAGCTTCATCCTGCCCGGCGGCGGCGCGGCGGCGGCGCAGCTTCACATGGCGCGCACGATCTGCCGCCGCGCCGAGCGGCTGATGTGGCGCGCCGCCGAGACGGCCGAGATCAGCGACGCAGCGCTGAAATACGTCAACCGCCTGTCGGACCACCTCTTCGTCCTTGGCCGGGTGCTGAACGACGACGGCCGCGCCGACGTGCTCTGGACGCCGGGAGCGAACCGCTGAGGTTCCGGCAATGAGCGAGGGCCTGATCGAGGGGGCCGACGGGCTCCCCCGCTGCGGCTGGCATGGCGGGCTCGACGACTACCGCGCCTACCATGACGACGAATGGGGCCGGCCGGAAACCGACGACATCCGCCTGTTCGAGAAGATCTGCCTGGAGGGCTTCCAGTCGGGGCTGAGCTGGCTGACCATCCTGCGCAAGCGCGAGAACTTCCGCGCCGCCTTCGACGGCTTCGACTACCGGCGCGTCGCCGAATACGGCGAGGGGGATGTGGAGCGGCTGCTGGCCGACGCCGGCATCGTGCGTCACCGGAAGAAGATCGAATCGACCATCAACAACGCCCGCCGGGCGATGGAGCTGGAACGGGAGGCGGGCGGCCTCGCGCGGTTCTTCTGGAGCTTCGAGCCGGACCCGGACGCGCGGCCCGACCCGGTGACCCATGCGCACATCATGGCCAATCCGACGACGCCCTTTTCCACGCGGCTGTCGAAGGAGCTGAAGAAGCGCGGCTGGAGCTTCGTCGGCCCGACCACCGCCTATGCCTTCATGCAGGCCATGGGGCTGGTCAACGACCACATCGAGGGCTGCGCCTTCCGCGCCCGGGTCGAGGACGAACGCGCGGCGCTGAAGCGGCCGTAAGGCGTCCGGAAATCGCGCGGCGCGGGATGGTCCGGCCGGCGCGCTGCGCGGCTGTGACTTGCCGGATCGGTCGGAGCGTTGCCGCCTTTGACGTCATCCCCGATGGCGCGTGCGCCACTCGGGGATCGGGCAGAGGCGGACACCGGCGTGCTGCCGCGGCCCGATGCCCGCGCGCCGTCGGCGGCGGGCATGACATCGATGAAAGGCGCCGCGGCCCCATCGGCGAATGCATTCCCCACCCGGTCCCTCCCCCTTCCCGAAGGGGAAGGTGGCCCGCGTCGGCGGGCCGGGAGGGGGTCCGTTTGCAGGCCCCTTATCGCTTCACGACGTAGCCGATGGATTCGCGGTCCCAGGCATCGGCCGTGACGCCCGCGTCGCGCAGGTCGCCCTTGCGCAGCTTGCCCGACGCGGTCTTGTCCAGCTCGGCGATCCGGCGCACGAAGCGCGGCACGGCGTAGCGCGGCATGCGCGGCGCGCAGTAATCCAGCAGCTCCTTCGGCTCGACGCTCTGGCCCGGGGCCTCGACGATGACCGCCATGACCTCCTCCTCGCCGCCGGCGCCCTCGACCTTGACGCCCACCACCGCGCTTTCGGCGATGGCGGGATGGGCGTTGATCACTTGCTCGACCTCGAAGGCGGAGATGTTCTCGCCGCGGCGGCGGATGCAGTCCTTGATGCGGTCGACATAGTGGAGCCGGCCCTTCGCATCGATGCGGCAGGCGTCGCCGGTGTGGAACCAGAGATTGCGCCAGGCCTCCACCGTCTTTTCCGGCATGCGGTAGTAGCCGGCGGAGAAGATGCCCGGGAATTTCGGGCGGATGAGAAGCTCGCCGACCTCGTCGGTCGCCAGCGGCCAGTCGGTCTCCGGGTCGCCGATGCAAACCTCGTAGAACTCGTCGTCGATATAGCCTGCGCAGCCCGGCTCCAGGCCCGATTCGTTGACGTCGCCCAGGGCGGTCATGCCGCATTCGGTCATGCCGAAGCCCTGCACGATCTTGAAGCCGAAGCGCTGCTCCATCGCCGCGCCCCATTCCTTCGAGATCGGCACGGCGGTGACCATGCGGAGCCTGTGGTCGCGGTCGCGGTCGGTGGGCGGCGTGTTGAAGACGAACTCCGGCATCACGCCCAGCAGGTTGGTGATGGTGGCGCCGGTCTCGATCACCTCGTCCAGCCAGCGGTTCGGGCTGAAGCGCTGCACGACGTGCGCCCGGCCGCCGGCCATCATCGTGCCCAGGCACTGCAGGTTGAGCGCGTTGACGTGAAACAGCGGCATGCAGATGTAGTAGACGTCGTCCGCGGTCTGGCCGAGCTTGGCCAGCTGCCGGTCCATCCAGACGTAGAAATGCCCGTGGGGCAGCAATACGCCCTTGGCCGGTCCGGTGGTGCCGGAGGTGTACATGATGGCGGCGAGGTCGTGGATCCCGGGCTCCACCGCCGGCGGCGTCCCGCCCCGGCCCGTGGCCTCGAAATCGTCGAAACCGCTGATCTCCGCGCCCAGCAGCGCTTCAGGCAGCTCGGCCGGCGGCGGGCCGCCGACGACCACCACGTGGCCGGGCTTCGCCTCGCCGCGGTCGACGCCCTCGAAATGATGCACCAGGTCGATGTCGACCAGCACCGCCTTCGGATCGGAATTCTGCAGCTGATGCTGCAGGAAGGCGCCACGGAGCTCGGTGTTCACCGGCACGAAGACCGCGCCGGCCTTCATGATGCCGAACAGCGCCACCATGAACTCGGCGCGGTTCTTCACCAGCATGAGCACCCGGTCCCCTTCGCCGATGCCGGCGCCGGCCAGCGCGGCGGCGAGATCGTCGGAGCGCCGGTCGAGGCCGGCATAGGTCAGCTCCAGCCCCGTGTCGAAGGTCAGGTAGGTCTTCTCGCCCAGCTTTGCCGCCTGGCGGCGGACCAGATGAACCACGGTCCAGTCGGAAAAATCTCGCATCGTGTCCTCCCCCGGAAACGGGCCGCATATTCGCCAGCGCGCGGCGGCTTCGCAAGCCGGAGAAACCTGACGCGACGTCACCCCGGCCGGTCCGACAATTGTCTTTGCCAATTCGCCGGAACCGGCCCTAGAGTTTTTTCGAAGATGCCGGACCGGCGGCCAACGCCGGCTGATATTCAACAGGGAGGGACGGACGATGATCCGCAAGATCGCGCTGGCGGCGGCAGCCGCGGCGATACTGGCAACCGGCGCGGCGGAGGCCGAGCCGACAGAATTGCGCTACGCCACCGCGGCCCCGGAAGGGACGCCCTGGGGCAAGTTCCTGAACGAGACCGTCGCCGACATCCACAAGGCGACGGACAAGCTGAAGATCGTGCCCTATTTCTCCTCGGCGCTGGGCGACGAGCAGACCGCGCTGCGCCAGGTGGTGCGCGGGCGCATCGACATGTCGGGCCAGTCGGGCGTCGCCACCTCGCTGATCGCGCCCAGCTTCGCGCTGCTCAACGCGCCCTATCTGTTCGATTCGCCGGAGCAGTCGGACTGCATGTTCGACAACCATGTGCGGCCGATCTTCGAGGAGAAGATGCAGGCCTCCGGCGTGGTCACGCTGTCCTGGGTCGAGGTCGGCCACAGCTACACCTCGTCGAAGGAGAAGATCCACACCCTGGAGGACATCCAGGGCATGAAGATCCGCATTCCGCCGACCGCGGCCAGCCAGTTCTTCTATGAGGAACTGGGCGCCAACGGCGTGCCCATGGGCGTCGTCGACATGGTGCCGGCGCTGAAGACCGGCCAGGTCAACGCGATCACCACGTCGACCGTCTACGGCATGGCGATCGGCCTGCCCAAGCTGGCGCCGTTCACCCTGGTCCACCGCGCCACCCACGACATCGGCACGGTGACCGTCTCCAAGCGGGTCTGGGACGGGCTGGACGACGAGCAGAAGAATGCGCTGGCCATCGTCGACAAGCGCGTCAACGAACTGCGCAAGGGGATCCGCGGGGCCGAGCAGTTCCTGCTGGGCAAGGCCGCGGAGGCCGGCGCACCGGTCTACGAGCTGCCTGCGGCGGAGAAGGCGCGCTGGAAGGAAGCGGCGGCCCGCGCCACCAGCCGCCTGATCGAGGAGATCGGCGGCGACGCGCCGGAAATCTGGGAGAAGATCCAGAAGGCGAAGGCGGCCTGCCTGAACACCTGAACGCCTGAGACCGTCGAACCGGCATGGCGGCGTTCCTGAAAGCCCTCCTGCGCCTCGAAAGCCTCGTGGCGGCGCTGGCCTATGTCGTCGTGGCCGGCCTGCTGCTGGGCGAGATCGTGGCGCGGGAGGCGTTCTCGACGACCATCTGGGGCTCGCAGAAGATGGCGGTCTTCGCCGCCATCTTCGCCGGCTTCCTGGGCCTGTGTCTGGCCACCGCCGCCAACGCCCATCTCAGGCCGCAATTCGCCGACAGCTGGTGGCCGGCGCGCTGGAGCGCCCCGCTCGGCCGCATCGGCGACCTGATCTCGGCGGCGTTGTTCATCGGCCTCGGCGTGGTCGGCCTGGACTACGTCTCCCAGACCTTCCACTACAACGACGTCGCCGCCGTGCTCTACTGGCCGCTCTGGCCGTTCCAGTCGGTGATCGTCTACGCCTTCTTCTCCTCGGCGCTGCGCCACCTGGTCTTCGCCGCGCGGCCCGACCTGAAGCCCGCGCCCGAAATCGCGAAGGGCTGAACGCGCGCCATGGAAGTCCTCCTCCTCGCCGGCCTCGTCCTGCTCCTGCTCTCGCTCCGGCAGAGCGTGATCCTGATCCTGTTCGCCGCCGCGGCCTATGTGCATTTCGTCTGGGGCGACGGCGAGCTCACCTACCTGATCGAGGACCTGTGGACCAGCGTGAACCGGGAGGTGCTGCTGGCCATCCCGATGTTCGTGCTGGCCGGCAACATCATGACCCGGGGCTCGATCGCACGGCGCCTGATCGACATCATGCGGGCGCTGACCCAGTGGCTGCCCGGCGGCCTCGCGGTCTGCACCATCCTGTCCTGCGCGGTGTTCGCCGCGCTCTCGGGCTCCTCGCCGGTGACGCTGCTGGCGGTGGGCTCGATCATGTACCCGGCGCTGATCGCCCAGGGCTATCCGAAGAAGTTCTCCCTCGGCGCCCTGGCCTCGGCGGGCACGCTGGGCATCGTCATCCCGCCGTCGATCCCGCTGATCCTCTACGGCATCGTCACCGAGCAATCGATCGTCGACCTCTTCCTGGCCGGCATCGTGCCGGGGCTGCTGCTGACCGTGGTGCTGACGGCCTATTCGCTGTTCCACAACCGCCATATCGAAGCCTTCCCCTTCGAGGTCCGCCAGCTCGGCCGTGCGCTGAAGGACGGCGTCTTCGCGCTGATGACGCCGGCGATCCTGCTGGGGGGTATCTATTCGGGGTTCTTCTCGGCCACCGAGGCGGCGGCCGTGGCGGTGGGCTACGCCGTGCTGGTGGAGATCTTCATCCACCGCGAGCTGCAGCCGCGCGACTTCTACGGCATCGCCGTGGAGACCTCGCGCCTGCTCGGCACGCTGCTGCCCATCGTCGCCATCGCGCTCTCGATCAACCTGCTGCTGACCGCCGAGCGCATCCCGCAGGAGCTGGCGGTCTGGATGACCAGCCTGGTCGACAGCCCGTTCGCCTTCCTGGTGATCCTCAACATATTCCTGCTGATCGTCGGCTGCCTGGTCGACATCGGCGCCGCCATCCTGATCCTGGCCCCCATCCTGCTGCCCATCGCCCAGGCCTATGGCATCGACCCGATCCACTTCGGCATCATCATGGTGGTGAACCTGGAGATCGGCTACATCACCCCGCCGATCGGGCTCAACCTGATCGTCGCCATGACGGCGTTCAAGGAGGATTTCCTGCTGATCTGCCGCTCGGTGCTGCCCTTCATCGCACTGATGGTGTTCGTGCTGATCCTGGTGGTCTGGATCCCCGGGCTCTCGCTCTGGCTGGTGCGCTGAGGCCGCTCAGCCCTTGGCGCGCAGCAGGCGCTGCTTCTGGCGCTGCCAGTCCTTGTCCTTCTGGGACTGGCGCTTGTCGTGCTGTTTCTTGCCCTTGGCCACGCCGAGCATCAGCTTGGCGATGCCCCGGTCGTTGAAGTAGAGCTTCAACGGCACCAGGGTCATGCCTTCCTTCTGGCGCGCGCCGATCAGCCGGCCGATCTCGCGGCTGCGCATCAGCAGCTTGCGCGGCCGCCGCGGCTCGTGATTGTTGCGGTTGCCCTGCTTGTATTCGGGGATATGGGCGTTGATCAGCCACAGCTCGCCGCGTTCGGGCGAGGCGTAGCTCTCGGCGATGTTGGCGCGCCCGGCGCGCAGCGATTTCACCTCGGTGCCGGTCAGCACCAGTCCCGCCTCCATCGTGTCCTCGATGAAGTAGTTGTGGCGCGCCTTCCTGTTTTCCGCGACGACCCGTCCCACGATGATCTAGTTCAGCAGGCCTGCATGGCGCAGCGCGCCGTCGACCTCCGCCTTGGTCTCGTCGGTGATGGGCGCCAGCGGCAGCCGTGTGTGGGGTGAGAGATCGGTCATGATGCGGGAGACGGCATATTTCACCGGGCCCGGGCTGGGCTCCAGGAACAGGGCGTTGTGCAGCGGCATCAGCCGGTCCTGATAGGCCAGCGCCGTGGCGTAGTCGCCGGCCATGCACGCGGCCTGGAACTCGGCGCACAGCTTCGGCGCGACGTTGGCGGTGACCGAGATGCAGCCATGGCCGCCATGCGCCATAAGCGCCAGCGCCGTGCCGTCCTCGCCGGAAAGCTGGATGAAGTCGGGTCCGCAGGCCTGGCGCTGCAGGGAGACGCGCTCCAGCTTCGCCGTCGCGTCCTTGACGCCGATGATGTTCTCCAGCTTCGAGAGCCTGGCCATGGTCTCCACGGACATGTCGACCACCGAGCGCGGCGGGATGTTGTACATGATGATGGGCAGGCCGATCTCGTTGAGCGCCTCGAAATGGCGGTAGAGGCCTTCCTGGTTCGGCTTGTTGTAATAGGGGGTGACCACCAGGCAGGCGTCGGCGCCTGCCTCCTTCGCGTGGCGGGTGAGGCCGATCGCCTCCCGGGTGTTGTTCGACCCGGTGCCGGCGATCACCGGCACGCGCCCGTCGGCGACCTCGATGCAGAGCTCCACCACCCGGCGGTGCTCGTCATGCGACAGCGTCGGCGATTCGCCGGTCGTGCCCATGGGCACAAGGCCGGTGCTGCCCTCGGCGATCTGCCATTCGACGAATTTGCGGAAGCCGGCCTCGTCCACGGCGCCGTTCTGGAACGGCGTGATCAGCGCGGGGATCGATCCCTTGATATCCATCTCACTGTCTCCGTCGGTTGAGGCCGGGGGCCGGAACGACCGCTTATAGCGACGCCGCCCGAGGCCGGGCAAGCGGCGAGTTGTGGCGGCGGCCGCGACGGCCCTGCGAAATCCGGCTTGACGTCCCCATATGGTCGGGCAGGCTCGACCCAGCAACGGAGGCCCTGTTTGCGACCCTCCCCGATTCTTGCGATCGCCCTCGTCCTGTCGGCCATGACGGCCGCCGCCGCCACAGCCGCGCCCCTGCCCCCGGCCAACGAGGAACGGCGCGTGCAGAGCCGCGAGAGCGCCATGCTCTCCGCCGCCGACCGCCAGGCCTACCGCCGGGCTTTCGACGCGGCGCGGGACCGCGAATGGGATGCGCTCGACCGCATTCTCGGCGGCATCCGCGACGACCGTCTGTTTCCGGTGCTGCAATGGCTGCGCATCCGCCGCGAGGGCGTGGAGGACCGCGACGCGATCCGGGCCTTCCTGGACGCCCATCCCGAATTCCCCAGCCTGGACGCGGTGCGCGTCGAGCTGGAGCGGCTGGTGGCGCGGGAGGCGGGCGTCAGCGAGGCGCTGACCCACTTCGAACGGCACCCCCCGGTGACCGGCGAAGGCGTCGTGCGCCACGCCCTGCTGCTCGACGGGCAAGGCGCGCGCCTGCCGGCCATCCGCGTCGCGAAGCACGCCTGGCACGACCACGATCTGGACAAGTCGCTGGAAGCGGATCTTCTTGCCGCCTTCGGCGACGCCTTCACCACCGAGGACCACTGGAAGCGCCTCGACCGGCTGGTCTGGAACGGGCAGAGCAGCGCGGCGGGACGCATGGAGCCGCTGGTGCCCAGCGACTACTGGCTGCTGGCCGATGCGCGCCTGAGCCTGCGCTTCGCCCGCAGCCGCGCCGAAGCGGCCCATGACCGCGTACCACCGTCGCTGAAGGACAATCCGGGACTGGTCTACGAGCGGGTGCGCTATCTGCGCCGCCACGACCGCAACGCCGAAGCCCAGGACATCCTGTCGAAGGCCGGGCCGATGCCGGGGATCGACAGCCGCTGGTGGGTGGAGCGGCGCATCCAGATCCGCAATCTGATCCAGGATGGCGATTTCGAGAGCGCCTACCGCATCGCCCGCGATCACGGCATCGACGAGGGCATCAACTTCGCCCGCCTGGAGTTCGAGGCCGGCTGGCTGGCGCTGCGATTCGTCGGCCGGCCGGAAGCGGCGCTGGCGCATTTCCGCACCCTCTACGACGGCGTCGGCACGCCGATCAGCCGCGCCCGGGGGGCCTACTGGACGGCGATGGCCCATCACGAGCTGGGCAACGCGCGGGAGGCGCAGGAACTGCTGGAGCTGGCGGCGATCCATCCCAACACCTATTACGGCCAGCTTGCCGCGCTGCGCCTGGGCCGGGCGGATCTGGCGCTGCCGCCGCCGGAGCCGGTCGCGGAAGCGCGCGTCCGCGCCTTCGCCGAACGGCCGCTGGCGGTCATGGCGCGCCTGCTGATGGAGGTGGACCAGAACGCCCTGGCCCGCACCCTGCTGTCGCACGCCGTGGAGACCGCCGAAACGCCGAAGGACTACGCCGCTGCCGCGCGCTTTGCCGACGATACCGGCATGACCGACATGCAGGTCCTGCTCGGCAAGATCGGCCTCGCCGCGGGCGCCGACGTGATGCAGACGGCCTATCCGGTGCACGCGGCCCTGCGCGACAACCCCTTCGTCGATCCCGCCCTGGCCCACGCCATCGCCCGCCAGGAAAGCACCTTCAATGTCGAGGCGGTGAGTCCCGTCGGCGCGCGCGGGCTGATGCAGCTCATGCCCGACACCGCGCGCGAGAAGGCCGGCGACATCGCGCTCGCCTACACTCCCGCCCGGCTGACCCGCGACGCGGCCTACAACGTCGCCCTCGGCAGCAGCTATCTGAGGGAGCTGATCGACCGGTTCGACGGCTATCTGCCCATGGCCATCGCGGCCTACAACGCCGGCCCCAGCCGGGTGAATCAGTGGATCGAGGAGAACGGCGACCCCCGCAGCGGCGCGGTTCATCCCGTCGACTGGGTGGAGATGATCCCGTTCTACGAGACCCGCAACTACGTGCAGCGGGTGCTGGAGGGGCTGCAGGTCTACAGGGTGCGCCTCGCCCGGGGCCGATCGGCGCCCAACCGCCTCGACGAGGATCTCGGCCTCAGACCGGCGGCGGTCTGTCTCGCGGCTTCAGCCCGCGGCGCCTGCTGACAGCCGCGCCGCCGGTTCGGTCTCGGTGCGGAGCACCAGGTGGCCGGGGAAGAAGAGGCGCACCGTGGCGCCCGCGCCGCGGCGGCTCTCGATCTCGATGCGGCCGCCGTGCATGCGCATCAGGCTGTCGGCGATGCTGAGCCCCAGCCCCGTGCCGCCGCCCTGGGACTGGTACTGATTGCGCGCCTGATGGAAGGGCTGGAGGATTTCCCGCAGCTGGTCCGGCGAGATGCCGATGCCCTGGTCGGCGACCTCGACCAGGTATTCGCCGCCGGCGTCGCGGGCGCGCACCTCGATGACGCCGCCCGGATGGGAGAACTTGACGGCGTTCGACAGCAGGTTGAGCAGGATCTGGCGGATGGCCTGGGCGTCGGCGTTGAGCCGGACGTCCGGCTCCAGCCGCTGGCGCAGCTCCAGATCCTTGTCCTCCATCTGGAACTCGATCATGGGCGTGACCGCGGCCACGGCCTCGCCGAGATCCAGCGGCGCCAGCTCCAGTTCGCGCTTGCCGGCCTCGATCTTGGAGAAGTCCAGGACATCGTTGATCACCGCCAGCAGGTGCTTGCCGCTGGTGTTGATGTAGCCGGCGTATTCCTCGTTCTTGCCGGGATCGAACTTGAAGATCGTGATCATCTCCGAGAAGCCGATGATGGCGTTCAGCGGCGTGCGCAGTTCGTGGCTCATGTTGGCCAGGAACATCGACTTGGCGCGGTTCGCGGTCTCGGCTTCCTCGGCCAGCACCTCGGCCTTCTCCTTGGCCTCGGTCAGGCGCTGCTCGCGCTCGGTGACCGCGCCGACCATGTAGTCGAAGGCGCGCCCCATGTCGGCGATCTCGTCGCGGCCGTCGACGGGGATCGGCGCGCGCTCGCCCTCGACCCAGGCGAACATGGACGACTTCAGGTTCGACAGGCGCGCCAGCACGTCGTTGCGCACGAAGAACAGCAGGCCGCCGATCAGCAGCACGCTCAGCACCAGGGCGACCGTCAGGATCGCGGTGCTCTCGCGCTCCAGCTGCACGATGTCGGCGTTGCGCCGCTCGGTGTCGTCGCGGATGTGGAAGAACAGGTCGGACACGGCGCTGTTGAGCCGGTTGGACAGCAGCTTGTTGTTGGCCAGCAGGCCTTCCTGGCGGCGCTCCAGGACCACCAGCTCGCGCTGCAGACCGAAGGAGATGCGCGTCGCGGCGACCAGTCGGACGAAGGCCTCGTGGACCGACGCCACCTCTTCGGGCACGGGCGCCACGGAGGCGAAGTTGTCCATCCGCTCGGTGGCGATGCCGACATGGCGTTCGAACTCGTCCTCCAGCCTGCCGATCCGGACCGAGCTTTCCGCCGCCGGCAGGGCGAGCTGCGCGCCCAGAGCCCAGTCGACCTCGGTGAGCCAGCCGAAGGGCACGGCCAGGCGGCGCTCGCGCCCGGCGCTCTCCAGATCCTGCACCCGGGCGCGGAGCCGCAGCGCCCCGCGGGTATGTTCGGCGATGCTGTTCTCGATGACGATGCGGCGGGCGACGGAGTCATTCAGCCGCTGCAGGTTCTCGATCATGTCGGCGCGGCGGGATTCGACGGCCCTCACCAGTTCCCGATCGGCGGGCGAGCCGACGCCGACGCGCCGCTCGAAGGTCGACAGCGCCGCTTCGAGCGACCCCAGGTGGTCGGCCAGGCGGTGGTTGATGGCCTGGCGGACGAATTCCGAATCGACGCGCGCCAGCGACGGCGCGGTGGACGAGATGGCGCTGGTGATCGAGCCGAGGCGGGAGGCGGCGATGAGCTTCGGCATCGCTTCGCGCGCCACCGCCTCGTAGGAGCCCTGCATGCGGTCGAAGGTGAACAGCGCCGTGACGATCGCGCCGATCACCACCAGCGCGATCACGGCCAGCGCCGCGGAGAACTTGGTCGCGACGGAGCGTCCCCTCATCGTCCCGGACTCCGGGATCCGGGCCTATCTGACCGGCGGTGCGTAATGCAGCCCTCCCTCGGTCCACAGCGCGTTCAGGCCGCGGTCCATCTTCAGCGGCGAATTCTCGCCGACATGACGGTCGAAGATCTCGCCGTAATTGCCGACGGCGCGGATCGCCCGCACGGCCCAGTCATTGTCGACCCCCATGCCGGCGCCGATGGCGCCGTCGGCGCCCAGCAGGCGGCGTACCTCCGGGTCGTCGGATGCGCGCATCTCGTCCACGTTCGCGGCGGTCACGCCCATCTCCTCGGCGGCGATGGTGGCCAGCACCGTCCAGCGCACCAGGTCGAACCATTCCTGGTCGCCCCGGCGCACCGCCGGACCCAGCGGCTCCTTGGAGACGATCTCGGGGAACAGCACGAAGTTGCCGGGGTCGCTGGCGCGGTTGCGGAGCTGGGAGATCAGCACCACGCGGTCATAGGTGATGATCTCGCACTCGCGGGCGAAGAAGCTCTCATAGGTGCCGTCGATGGACTGGAACTCGATGACCTTGAGGCCGGGGTAATAGGTGCGGACCAGTTCGTTGACGTTCTTCAGGGTGGTGGTGCCGCCGCTGACGCAGACATTGGCCTGCTCGACCTCGGCCAGGTTGCGGGCGCCCAGGGAGCGGTGGGCCAGGAAGCTCTGGCCGTCATAGTAGATTGTCCCGGTGAAGCTGATCCCCAGCGCGGTGTCGCGGGTGATCGTCCAGGTGGTGTTGGCCATCAGCACGTCGAAGCCGTCGGCCGCCAGGGCCTCGAAGCGGATGACGTCGTTGACTTCGTAGAACTCCACCGCCTCCGGATCCTCCAGAGCGGCGGCGGCAAGGGCCCGGCAGTAGTCGATGAACATGCCCTGCCAGCGGCCGTTCTCGTCGATCGCCGAGAGGCCCTGGCCGCTGCGGGTGACGCCGCAGCGCACCACCCCGTCGGCCTTGACGCGGTCCAGCACCGCGCCGGCGCGGACCCCGGAACCGGGCGCGGCGGCCATGACGAGGCAGCCGGCGAGCGCGAGCGCAGCGGCGAAGCGGGCGATGGCGGAGGGTGCGGAAATCATTCGGGGCGCTCCGGTGGCCATTGTCTGAACGCGTTAACCATTATGCTATCGCCCCGATCCTTGCCGAAAGGTAAACGATGCCGGCGCTTCAGGTTGACGGCGGCAGAATAGGCGTCACTTTCAGCACCGCCCGGCGCGGTGTCCGGGCGCCGGAGAGGGGAGAGAGCCCGCCATGACGGTTTCGGTCGACGATATCCGCGCCGCTGCCGCGCGGCTGCGGGGCAGGGCCATCCGCACACCGCTGCTGGAATCGGCGCGCCTCAACGACCGCCTCGGCGGGCGGCTGCTGGTGAAGCCCGAATGCCTGCAGCGCACGGGCTCGTTCAAGTTCCGCGGCGCCTTCAACACGTTGAGCGCCATGGACCCGGCGGTGCGCGCGGGGGGCGTCATCGCCTATTCCTCGGGCAACCACGCCCAGGGCGTGGCGCTCTCGGCGAAACTGTTCGGCGCGCCGGCGACCATCATCATGCCCCATGACGCGCCGGAGCTGAAAAAGCGCAACACCGCCGAGTACGGGGCGGAGGTCGTGCTCTACGACCGCTATTCGGAGAACCGGGAGGCGCTGGGCGAGCGGCTGATGGCCGAGCGCGGCCTGACCCTGGTGAAGCCCTACGACCAGGAAAGCGTGATCGCCGGCCAGGGCACGGTGGGGCTGGAGATCGCCGAGCAATGCGCCGAGGCGGGCGTCGTGCCGGACTTCGCCCTCTGCCCGGCGGGCGGCGGCGGGCTGATCAGCGGGGTCTCCATCGCGCTGAAGGACGCTTTTCCCCGGATCGCCGTGCACCCCGCGGAGCCGGCGGATTTCGACGACTGGGGCCGCTCGCTGGCGGGCGGCGTCCGGGTTGCGGTGGACCCGTCGGCGCGCAGCATCTGCGACGCCATCCTGACGCCGACGCCGGGCGAGATCACCTTCGAGATCGGCCGGCGCACCCTCTCGGCGGGGGTCGGCGTCAGTGACGAGGAGGCGCTGGCGGCCATGCGCGACGCCTTCCTGGAGCTGAAGATCGTGGCCGAACCCGGCGGCGTGGTGGCGCTGGCGGCGCTGCTGTCGGGACGGGTGGAACTGGCCGGCCGCACCGCCGTCGTCGTGGTCTCCGGCGGCAATGTCGACCCGGCGCTGTTCCGCCGCGCCCTCGACATGACGGAGATGCCGTCGGCCGCGTGACGCGGCACGGTGCGTGCGCTAGGCTTTCCGGCGGGGAAGAGACCGGGGAGACGCGCCATGACCGCCTGTTCGTCCGTGCTGGATCTGATCGGCAACACGCCGATGGTCGAACTGAGAAATCTCGACGCCGGCCCCTGCCGGCTGTTCGCCAAGCTGGAAAGCCAGAATCCCGGCGGTTCGGTGAAGGACCGCATCGGCCTGTCGATGATCGAGGCCGCCGAGCGCGACGGCCGGCTGAAGCCCGGTGGCACGCTGATCGAGGCGACGGCGGGCAATACCGGCCTCGGCCTGGCGCTGGTCGCCGCGCTGAAGGGCTACCGCCTGATCCTGGTGATTCCCGACAAGATGAGTCTGGACAAGATCCAGCATCTCAAGGCCCTGGGGGTCGAGGTGCGGCTGACCCGCTCCGACGTCGGCAAGGGGCACCCGGAATATTACCAGGACATCGCTGAACGGCTGGAGCGCGAGATTCCCGGCGCCTTCTGGGTCGACCAGTTCTCCAATCCCGCCAATCCGGAGGCGCACTACCGCGGCACGGGCCCGGAGATCCTGGCGCAGATGGACGGCGACGTGGACGCGATCTTCTGCGGCGTCGGCTCCGGCGGCACCATCACCGGTATCGGCCGTTTCATGAAGGAGAACTCGCCGAAGACGGAGATGATCGTCGCCGATCCGGAGGGGTCGATCGTCGCCGAGGCGGCGAATACCGGAAATATCTCGACGGATGTCGGCTCCTGGCTGATCGAGGGGATCGGCGAGGACTTCATCCCGCCGAACTGCGATCTCTCGGTGATCGCCCGCGGGATCACGGTCTCCGACGCGGATTCCTTCGCGGCGCTGGGCGAACTGATCACGAAGGAAGGCATTCTGGGCGGCTCGTCGACGGGCACGCTGCTGGCCGCGGCGCTCAGCTACTGCCGGGAGCAGACCGAGGCGAAGCGCGTGGTGACGCTGGTCTGCGACACGGGCAACAAGTATCTCTCCAAGGCCTTCAACCGCGCCTGGCTGGTCGATCAGGGACTGATCCGCCGCCGCCGCCACGGCGATCTGCGCGACATGATCATCCGCCGTGCCGACGAGGGCGACGTGGTCACCATCAATCCCGGCGACACCCTGCTGACGGCCTATTCGCGCTTGCGCATGTTCGACGTCTCCCAGCTGCCCGTCATGGAGGGCGAGCGGATCACCGGCATCATCGACGAGAGCGACCTGTTGCTGGCCGTGCAGGGCCATGAGGAGAACTTCAAGAAGCCGGTGAGCGAGTTCATGGTCACGCGGCTGGAGACCATCCGCCCCGACGCCTCCGAGGCCGAGCTGATGCCGATCCTGCGCGCCGACAAGGTGGCGATCGTCGCCGACGAGGACACCTTCTATGGCCTCATCACCCGCGTCGACGTGATCAACCACATGCGCCAGGTCGCGGCCAACGCCGTCGAGGGGTGACGACCCGACCGGGTCCGGGCCGCAGAGGGGCCGGCGATCCGTGAGAACATCACCTCCCCCTGGGATCAGGGGGAGGTCGGCGCGGCACCCGCCGGGAGGGGGTCGCCGGACCTTCGCCATACTGACCGAGTCCTGAACGGGCCGCAGGCCCGATTCGGGACCCATGCCTGAGCAGATCCGGTCGCGCCTTTTCCGGCGGGAAGGCTCAGGCGTGGGTCCCGGGACGCGTGGATGCGCCGGTCCCGCCATGAATCAGGGGGAAGGAAAGCCGGTTCGATCTGGCGGGGAATTGCCCTATATAGCCCGGACCTTCGCAACGGGAGCCACGCGTGCTGGACCGCATTTTCAATTGGGCGGAGCGGAGCCAGGAAGTCTTTCCCCCTGAGCTGCCGTCGAAACCGCCCGCCGGTTTCTTCAGCTTCGTCTGGCATTACGCTAGGCCGTTCCGGCGCATGATCGCGCTGACGGCGCTGACCGCGGCGCTGGTCGGCATCGTCGAGGTCTGGCTGTTCTCCTTCATCGGCGATCTGGTGGACTGGCTGGCCGCCGCCGACCGGGAGACCTTCATGGAGACCCACTGGCCGGAACTGGTCGGCATGGGCTTTGTCATCATGGTGGTCTATCCGGCGGTGATGCTGCTGTCGGAGGTGATGTCGAACCAGGGCCTGCTGGGCAATTTCGCCATGCGCACGCGCTGGCAGGCGCACCGCTATCTGCTGCGCCAGTCCGTCGGCTTCTTCCAGGACGACTTCGCCGGCCGGGTGGCGACGAAGATGATGCAGACCTCGCTCGGCGTCCGCGATTCCGTGCTGAAGACCTGCGAGATCCTGCTCTATGTCGGCATCTACTTCATTTCGGCGGTGGTGCTGTTCGCCATGAGCGACTGGCGCCTGGCGGTGCCGCTGGTCGCCTGGCTGGCGGGCTATGTCGCCATTCTCTACTTCCTGGTGCCGCGCATGGCGCAGCTCGCCGCCGATCAGGCGGAGGCGCGGTCGATGGTCACCGGCCGCGTCGTCGACAGCTACACCAACATCCAGACGGTGAAGATGTTCGCCCATGCCGAACAGGAGGACGCTTACGCCCGCGAGGGGATGGAGACCTTCCTCGGCACGGTCTACCGCTCCATGCGGCTGGCGACGGTGCTGCTGTTCCTGATGACGATGCTGAACGCGGGGCTGTTCTTCGCCGTCGGCGGCCTTGCCATCTGGCTCTGGCAGGGCGGGATCGTCACACTGGGCGCGCTGGCCTTCACGACGGGGCTGGTGCTGCGCATCCACGGCATGGCCCACTGGATCCTGTGGGAAGTCTCCGGCCTGTTCGAGAATATCGGCGTGGTCCAGGACGGCATCGGCACCATCGCCCGCGACCGGGAGGTGGTCGACCGTCCCGGCGCCGCGCCGCTGGCGGTGACCGAGGGCCGCGTCGCCTTCCGCGACATCCGCTTCAACTACGGCAAGGCCCGGGGCGAATCCGACCGCGTTATCGAGCATCTGAATCTGGAGGTCCGGCCCGGCGAGAAAATCGGCATCGTCGGCCGCTCCGGCGCCGGCAAGTCGACGCTGGTCAGCCTGCTGCTGCGCTTCTACGACCTGGAGGCGGGCCGCATCGAGATCGACGGTCACGACATCGCCGGCGTCACCCAGGAGAGCCTGCGCGGCGCCATCGGCATGGTCACCCAGGACACCTCGCTGCTGCACCGCTCGGTGGCCGAGAACATCCGCTATGGCCGCCGCGACGCGAGCATGGCGGAGATCGTCGCCGCGGGGAAAAGGGCCGAGGCGCACGATTTCATCCTCGACCTGGAGGACATGAACGGCCGGCGCGGCTACGACGCCCATGTCGGCGAGCGCGGCGTCAAGCTTTCCGGTGGCCAGCGCCAGCGCATCGCCATCGCCCGGGTGCTGCTGAAGGACGCGCCGGTCCTGGTGCTGGACGAGGCCACGAGCGCGCTGGATTCGGAGGTCGAGGCGGCGATCCAGCAGAACCTCTACCGCCTGATGGAAGGCAAGACCGTCATCGCCATCGCCCACCGTCTCTCGACCATCGCGGCCATGGATCGCCTCATCGTCATGGACGGCGGCCGCATCGTCGAGGAGGGCGGGCACGAGGATCTCATCGCCCGGGGCGGGCTCTACGCCGACCTCTGGTCGCGCCAGTCCGGCGGCTTCCTGCTCGGCCAGGCGGCGGAGTAGGCGTACCGAAACCGGTCGGCGCGGCGCCATCGGGGATGACGACGACTGGATGGATGGGTCGATCCCCCGCCCCGTCCCCTCCCCCTTGGCCAAGGGGGAGGGTGGTTCTGCGTCAGCGGAACCGGGAGGGGGTGCCCTTTCGGCGTGAAAGACCCGATCGCGGCCAGAGCTCGCCGCTCCCCTCTGTCCTGCCCGCCGCCGGCAGCGCGCGGGCATCGGCCCGGAGCGTCAGGTCCGGAGCTCGGGCAGATCGCGGAACAGCTCAAGCGCCTCCGGGTTGGCGAGGGCGTCGCGGTTCTTCACCGGGCGGCCGTGGACCACGTTGCGCACCGCCAGCTCGACGATCTTGCCCGAAAGCGTGCGCGGAATGTCGGCGACCGCGACGATCTTCGCGGGCACATGCCGCGGCGTGGCGTTGCGCCGGATCTGATTGCGGATGCGGTCCTCCAGCGCCTCGTCCAGGCGCGCGCCGGCCGCCAGCCGCACGAACAGCACGATGCGCACGTCGTCCTGCCAGTCCTGTCCGATCACCAGCGCTTCCAGCACGTCGGGCAGGGCCTCCACCTGGCGGTAGATCTCGGCGGTGCCGATACGCACCCCGCCCGGATTGAGCGTGGCGTCGGAGCGGCCGTAGATCACCAGGCCGCGCCGCTCCGTCATCATCACCCAGTCGCCGTGACGCCAGACGTTCTCGTAGCGGTCGAAATAGGCCTCGTGATAGCGGCTGCCGTCCGGGTCGTTCCAGAAGCCCAGCGGCATCGACGGATGCGCGTTCATGCAGCAGAGTTCGCCCTGTTCGCCGGTCACCGGGCGGCCTTCCTCGTCCAGCACGCGGACGTCGAGGCCGAGCTGGGGCTTCTGGATCTCGCCGCGCCAGACCGGCTCGGTGGGCGCGCCGCCGACGAAGCAGCCCAGGATGTCGGTGCCGCCGGCGATCGAGGCGAGCTGCACGTCCGCCTTCCAGTCGCGGTAGACGTGGTCGAAGCCGGCCGGCGCGAGCGGCGAGCCGGTCGACAGGATCGTCTTCACCGCCGAGAGATCGTGGGTTTCCGCCGGCCGCACGCCCTCCTTGGCGCAGGCGTCGATGAACTTGGCCGAGGTGCCGAAGATCTCGCCCTTCTCCGCCTCGATGAAGTCGAAGACCGCGTTCGCATCCGGATGGAAGGGCGAACCGTCGTAGAGCAGTAGTGTCGCCTCGGAAGCGAGGCCGGAAACCAGCCAGTTCCACATCATCCAGCCGCAGGTGGTGAAGTAGAACAGCCGGTCGACGGGATGCACGTCGACCTGCAGGCGGTGCTCCTTCAGATGCTGCAGCAGGGTGCCGCCGGCGCCGTGGAGGATGCACTTGGGCAGACCCGTCGTGCCGGACGAGTACATGATGTAAAGCGGGTCGTTGAAGCCGGTCATCACGTACTCGATCTCGCCGGCCTCGTGTTCGGCGATGACGTCGTCCAGCAGCGCCGCGCGCCCCTCCAGCCCGGAAATGTCGGGACGATCGTTCAGCAGCGGCACGATCACTGCGCGCTCGATCTCCGGCAGCTCCGCCAGGATGCCGCCGACGCGTTCCAGGCTGTCGTGTTCCTTGCCGCCATAGACATAGCCGTCGGCGGCGAACAGCACCTTCGGGCCGATCTGGCCGAAGCGGTCCAGCACGCCGCGCACGCCGAAATCGGGGCTGCAGGAGGACCAGACGGCGCCGAGGCTGGCGGCGGCCAGCATCGCCGCGACCGTCTCCGGCATGTTGGGCATGAAGCCGGCGACGCGGTCGCCTTGGCGCACGCCCATGGCGTGCAGCGCGCGGTGCAGACGGCTGACCAGATCGTGCAGTTCGCGCCAGCTCATGCGCTCGGCGAAGCGGTCCTCGGCGCGGAAGATCAGCGCGGGCGCGTCGTCACGGCGGCGCAGCAGGTTCTGTGCGAAGTTGAGGCGCGCATCGGGAAAGAAGGCCGCGGCCTTGAGGTCGCCGCCGTCGACCAGCACCCGCTCGCCGCGCGTCTCGGCGATCACCTCGCAGAAGTCCCAGACCGCGGTCCAGAACGCTTCCGGCTCGGCCACCGACCAGTCGTGCAGCGCGTCGTAGCCGTCGCCCTCGCGCCCGGCGAACGCCCGGAACCGCGCCAGGTTGCTGCCGGCCACGCGTTCGGGGTCGGGCGTCCAGAGTCTCGTCGCCTCATCCATCATCGCATCGTCTCCCGACGGCGGAGTCTATGGCCTGTGCGCGGCGTGGCAAGAGCGGGACAGGGATGCGCGGATCGGCCTTGCGGTCCCGCGTCCTGCGCGGCGCGCAGGCATCGGCCCGGGGACGCGGGTCAGCCGAGTTTCAGGTCGATCAGCAGCGTCTCGGTGTAGAGGTGATCGACGCGCCAGTCGGGCAGCGCCGGATCGGCGCGGCGGACCATGCGGCGGTAGCGCAGCGGCTCGCGCGCCCCGCCCGTCGCGTGGCCGGCGAAGAACCGCTCGTCGGCCAGCAGCCGCGCCCGGGGCTCGTCGCCCAGGATGCGCGGGGCCGCGGCGTCGATCATCGCCGCCAGCTTCGCCGGATCGCCGGTGTAGATCAGGTCGTGGCAGAAGCCATGATCGCCCCGGTCCTGCTGCAGGAAGAAGGTCAGCACCTCGCCCGCATCGCCCGAAAGCAGGACGGGAAAGGCCTTCATGTCACGGTGGTCGAGAAGATAGCGCTGCTCCTCCGCCGGGACCCGCGGGCCGATCCGGTCGATCCCCTCGATCACTTCCACGTCGCCGGGCCGGCCGTCCGGCGTCCAGAGCCGGCGGTGGGTGTCCAGATCGCGGAAGCCGCAGGATTCGAGGATGCCGTGCACCCGCTTCGAGGGGTCGAAGACGGTGTAGGTGACGTCGGTCCGCGCCTCGTAGGTCCGCATCATCTTCAGGCCCAGGTCGTGGCCGCGCCAGTCGCGGTGGACGTAGAGCGAGGTGAAGCTGCCGAAGAGCCGCGGCGTGCCCTCGATGAACCGCGTCGAGTAGACATTACCGTGGAAGCCGACGATCTCTCCGCGGGCCTCGGCGACCATGCCGACATGGGGCTTCTCGCCGGCCCAGCCATAGTCCATCAGCCGGCGGAAGACCGCCGGCGGGACCTTCCGGTTCATATGCAGATGCAGCAGTTCCGCGACCTGGTCGATATCGGCGTCCGTGCCGGGCCGGAAGAGGGGTTCGGTCACTGGAAGAAGCTCCGGTCGTCCAGCCAGCGCGCCGCCGGGTGCGCCGCGACCAGCGCGAGCACGGCGTCGATCGCTTCCCATGCCGGCTCGTCGTTGATCCAGACATGGGTCAGCAGGCCCGTCGGCTCGTCCTCGACCTCGCCCCGGCGGCGCTGCGCCAGGTGATCGGCCAGCCGGTTCGCGGTCTTCTCCGCGCCGATGAAGCTGCGGCCCCGCTTCCAGGAGATGATGTCGACATGGCCGTTGACCTGCCGCAGGCCGGGCGCCGGGGTGGCGCGGGGACGCGGGGCGAAGGTCGACAGCACCTCGAAGCCCAGCTCCGGCAGATCGGCGTAGAGCTCCGGCGCGATGCGGTTCCATGGCGGGCCCAGCATGGGCCGGTCGCGCGCGCCGAACAGCTCGGCCATCCGCGCCCGGCCGCGGCGCAGTTCGTCCAGGATTTCGTCTTTCGGGCGGTGCAGGCCCAGTTCCCACTTGCCCTTCACCCCGGCCGGCGAATGATCCTCATGCGCCCAGCCATGCTGGAAGGGCACGGCCGTCGGGCAGGCGACGATGGCTGGACCGAGGGCGTCGACGGCGCGGGCCGGCACGGCGGCGATGAAACAGCCGGCTTCGTGGCGGGCCGACAGCTCCAGCATGCGCATGACGGGCGCGTCCGGGGCTTCGGCGTCGTCGTCGCGCCACCACAGCGTCGCCTCGCGGCCCGCCTCGCCCCAGCGGTCCAGTTCGGCCCTCAGCGCATCGAGTTCTTTCATCCGTTCCCGCCTTCGGTCTATCTATCCGTTCATGCAGAACACGCCCGATCTCACCGACGCCACGATCTACAACGAGTGGAGCGAGGACACCATCCGCTTCGGCGACATGGACGCGACCGGCCACGTCAACAACGTCGCCTTCGCACGCTATGTCGAATCCGGGCGGGTGCCCTTCATGCGTTCCGACCTCCTGCCCGATTATGACGACACGCAGCGTTTCATCGTCGGGCACCTGTCCATCCGTTTCCGCGCCCAGGCCTGGTGGCCCGGCAAGGTGCAGATCGGCACCGTGGTGGCGAAGCTGGGCCGCACCTCGCTGACGCTCGGCCACGGGCTGTTCGTGGAGGACCGGTGCATCGCCACGGCCGAGACGGTGATGGTCTACATCGTCGAGGGCAGGCCGAGCCCGCTGCCCGACAATGTCCGCGCCGATCTGGAGAAGCTGCTGGTCGCGTGAGGCCTGGCGGAGATCCCCGCCCCCCTTCTGTCATGCCCGCCGCCGGCAGGCGCGCGGGCATGACAGAAGGGGGGCGGAAAGACGCCGATGTCCGGCCTCGCTCGATCCCCGAGTGGCGCAGGCGCCATCGGGGATGACAACAGCCGGGCCCCTACTCGCCGACGCGGACCACGGTGTTGCGGATGCGGTGGTCGGCATGACGCAGGGTCGCCTGGCGCGCGGCGGGCCAGGCGCTCTCCGGCTTCAGCCAGTCGTCGCGGCCGACGGCGCGGCCGTCGCGGGCCGCATCCATCGCCGCCAGGCCGCTGGAGCAGATCCACCAGGGCGAGGCCCTGGAGGCGAAGAGGGCCTCGCTCTCCCGCGCGGTCTCGAGCGCCTCGACATAGAGCGCGCCCTGCTTGATCGCCGTGATCCGCGCCTCCTCGGTGACGGGGTGAAGCTCGATCAGGGTGGCGGCGATGTTGGGCCGCGCGCTCTCGTCGGCGCAGCGCAGGGCGTCATAGACCGTGCGCAGTTCGCCGAGCGCGAACCAGTAGAGCCCTTCGCGCGGCGCCTCCGCTGCCACCAGACGGCGGGCAATCTCCATCAGATAGGGTGCGGGCAACGTATCCGCGCTGGATTGGAGCGCACGCACCAAAGCGGCCTCGTCCAGGTCGGCGGCGCGGCTGAGACGGTGAACCCGGTCCAGTGTGGTGCGCCACGTGCCGATGCCGCGCACGTCGCGGACGGGCACGCCCACCACCTCGCGGACCGCGATGCGCGGCCAGCGGACGATCTCCAGGTCGGTTTCCGGCGCCGCGATGGCTTCCTCGACCGTCATGTCGGCGAAGGAGAAACGGGGCCTGTCCGCCGCCGCCTCCTGCGCCCAGGCGCCGGCGGCCGGTCCGATCAGCGCCAGTCCCGCGGCCAGGGCCGCCTTCCAGCTCCGCATCTTCTTCTCCTTCATCGCCGCCTACTGCGCCGCGGCCCGCAGGGCGCGGGCGATCTCGGCGTCGAGATGGTCCCGCGCCGCCTTGCGCGCCACCGGCCAGTCGGCGCGCGGCAGCAGCCAGTCGCCCTTCGCCAGGGTCCCGCCCCGCCGGGCCGCGTTCAGGGTGCGCTGACCGCTGGAGCAGATCCACCAGGGCGAGGCCGTGGTGTCGGTGATCGGGCCCTGGTCGCGGACCTGTTGCAGGATCCGGGCATAGAGCCGTTCGTTGTCGAAGGTCTCGACCCGGGCCTTCTCGCTCACGGGTTTGAGGTCGATCAGCGTCGCCTGGATATTGGCCTGCACGCTGGGATCGGTGCAGCGCGCGCCGGCATAGACCGTCCGCGCCTGGCCGAGGGCGTACCAGTAGAGACCCCGTTGCGGGTCCTCCTCGACGACGCGGCGCGCCAGCTCGAACAGATAGGGCGCGGGCAGTTCGGCGGCGCGGGCCTCGATGGCGCGCGCGACCTCGGCGTCGTCCAGCCGTTCCGCGCGGCTCAGACGGTGGACATGGTCCAGGGTGGTCCGCCAGGTTCCCGGTCCGCGCACGTCGACGACGCGGACGCCGACGCGTTCGCGCGCCATCAGCACCGGCTGCTTCGCGGCGTCGATCCCGCGCTCCGGCGCGGCGAGAATCTCGTCGATGCTGCGGCCGGCGAGCGGGGCGTTCCAGTCGACGGGCTCCAGCGGCGTTTCCGGCTGGCCGGCGCAAGCCTGAAGGGTCAGAAGGGCGAGGCCCGCAAGGGCCGGACGGACGGGGAAACCGATCAACGCTCTACTCCACTGCTGCACACGTCGCGACCAAGCCATGGCATGGCCCGCCGGCGCGGCGCAAACGGAAAACGGGCCCGCGCGTTTCCGCCGGGCCCGCCCGATACGACCGCGAAGGCCATAAGGATCAGATGTTGGACTCGATCCACGACTGGATCTGGGATTTCGGCACGGCGCCGACCTTGGTGGCCACGACCTCGCCGCCCTTGAACAGCATCAGCGTCGGGATACCGCGCACGCCGTACTTGGTCGGCGTCGAGGGATTCTCGTCGATGTTGATCTTGGCGATCTTCAGATCCTTCATCTCGCCGGCGATCTCGTCCAGCGCCGGCGCGATCTGCCGGCAGGGGCCGCACCATTCGGCCCAGTAGTCCACCACCACGGGGACGTCGGAGCCGAGCACGTCGGACTGGAAGCTGTCGTCGGTTACCTTGACCGTGGTCATCAGAATTCTCTCCGTTACGGGGGCGCCAAATGGGTCTCGGAATTCGTTCCGGCGCGAGGCCGAATCTAGGTAGCCGCCTGCGACAGGTCAAGCGAGGCCAGCGCATGGTCGAGCCGCTCCGCCGGCAACGCCATCAGCCGCGCCTCCACGGTCCAGACCAGGGCGCAGCGCACCTCGCGGTCCGGGTGGATCCGGCGCATGACGGCGCGGTAGAGCGCCATCTGCCTGAGATAGGCCAGCGGCACGCCGGCCACCTCCTGCGGCGGCGGGCGGTTGGTCTTGTAGTCCACGATCAGCACCGAATCGTTCGTGACGGCGAGGCGGTCGACCTGGCCGGAGACGACATGACCGCCGATCACCCCGGCGATGGCCGCCTCGGCGCGGCTGCCCGGCGCGAAGGCGGCCGCCATCTCCGGCGCGGCGATGACGCCCAGCGCCTCGGCCAGCAGGGCCGCGCGCTCGGCCGCCTCCAGGTCCGCGGCCCGCCGCGCCAGGATGGATGCGCCGGCATCTTCCCGCCGGCCGGGCGGCAGCTCGGGCAGCACCTGCAGCAGGTGGTGGACCAGCACGCCGCGGCGGCGGCCGGCCCCGCCGGTCCGCTGCAGCGGGCTCAGCGCCGCCGGTTCGGCGTCCGGTTCCTCGCCGGGCTGCCGTGAAGGCGCCAGCGGCCGGGGCGGGGCGGGTTCGGCCGGCGCCGGCGCCGTCGCCCAGGCCGGCAGGTCTTCGGTCTCGTCCGCGGCCCCTGCATCGTCGGTCAGCGCCGGCGCGCCGCGGCCATGGCGCAGCACGCCGTCGGCGTCCGTCTCCCCGATTTCCGCCAGCGCGCCCTCGACCGCGCGGTACCAGCTTGCATCGTCGGGAAGGGCGCGTTCCGAATTGTAGAAGCCGCAGACATAGAGCCGCTCCTCCGCCCGCGTCATGGCGACATAGAGCAGGCGGTTGTATTCGGCCAGGCCGCGCTCCTGCTCCCGCTCGGCCTGCTGGGCGATGCGGTCGGGCAGTTCGGCGGCGCGGCCCCGCATGACGGGAATGTCCTCGTCCCCGCCCGGCCCGGGCAGGGCGATCAGCGGTGACTTGCCCGAGCGCGGGGCGCGCGTCGTGTCCGGCAGGATCACCACCGGCGCTTCCAGCCCCTTGGCCCCGTGGACGGTCATGATGCGGACCGCGCCGCCGCCGCGCTCCATGTCGCGCCTGATCTCCGCCGACTGGCCGGCGCGGAGGCGGTGCAGGAAGCCCTGCAGCGAGGGCGGATGGCGGCGCTCGTCGTCCAGCGCGGCGTTGAGGAATTCGTCCAGCGGGTCGAGCTGGTCCGTACCCAGCCGCGCCAGCAGCCGCCGCCGCGCCCCGCCCGCGCCCAGCAGCTCGGCGAAGAAGGCGAAGGGCGTCGACTGGTCGGCCCGGGCCAGCAGATCGCGCAGTTCGGCAGCGGCTTCGGCCCATCGCGGCCGCTCGTCCGCGCGCTGGCGCAGCACGCGCCAGAGCCGTTCGTGCTTCTCCCGGCCATGGGCGAGTTGGAACAGGTCGTCGTCGTCGAAGCCGTAGAGCGGCGATTTCAGCACCGTGGCGAGCGTGAGGTCGTCTTCCGGCAGCAGCAGGAAGTCGCCCAGCGCCATCAGGTCCATCACCGCGATCTGTTCGGTCAGCACCATCCGGTCTGCCCCGGCGACGGGCACGCGCAGGCGCTTCAGCTCGCGGGCGATCTCGGCCACCGTGGCGTCGCGGCGCCGCACCAGGATCAGCACGTCGCCGGGCGTGATCGCGCGCAGCGGCCGGTCCGGGTCGCCGGCCTCGCCGATCGTCTCCCGGTCGCGGATCATGGCCGCGATCCGCTCGGCGATGCGGACGGCCAGCCGCCGCCTGGGGCTGTCGGGGCGCTCGGTATCCATCGGCGCGTCCCAGCGGTTCTGTTCCTCGCTCTCGCCGGGCGCCTCCAGCGGCCAGAGCTCCACCAGTCCCTGCGCGCCAGCGCGCCGGGCGATATGGGCGCTTGCCGCGCCGCCTGCGGTCAGCCCCGCACCCGCCGGGCCGGCGAAGGTGCGGTCGACGGCCGTGAGGATCTCGGGCGCGGAGCGGAAGGAGACGTCGAGGGACACATCCTCGAAGCTTTCCCGGGCGTCCAGCGCGCGCTCGCGGAAATGGCCGCGCATGCGGTCGAAGCCTTCCGGGTCGGCGCCCTGGAAGCTGTAGATCGACTGCTTCTCGTCGCCCACCGCGAAGACCGTGCGGACGACATCCGCCCGCGCGCCCTCGCCGGCGAAGAATTCCGCGCTCAGCAGCTCGGCGATGCGCCACTGGTCGGGGCTGGTGTCCTGGGCTTCGTCGATCAGGATGTGGTCCAGCCCCTCGTCCAGCTTGAAGTGCACCCAGGCGGCCTGGGAGCGCAGCAGGCCCAGCGTGCGGCGGATCAGGTCGTCATAGTCGACCAGCGCCAGGCGCTGCTTCTCCGCGGCGTAGTCCGCCAGCAGCGCGCCGGCGAGGCGCAGCAGGTCGGCGGTGCGGTCGGCGCAGGCGGCCGCTGCGCAGCGGTCGGTGAGCTCCATGATCCGCCCCAGCTCGGCCTCCATCACCGCCAGCGCGCCGGGATCGGCCTTCGCCACGGCCGCCGGGATCAGGGTCTTCCGCGGCTCCCCCTTCTGGGTCAGGAAGACGCCGCGATAGTCCGCCAGCAGGGCCTGCCGCGCGTCGTCGTCGGAGGCGAGCCAGGCCTCGATCAGATCGGCGTTCGCCGCCGCCTTCTTGCCCCCGTCCCGGCGCAGGCCGGCCAGCACCCGGCGCAGACCGAGCTCGTCCCAGGCCCCGAAGGCGCAGCCTGCGGCGGTCACCGCCGCCTCATCCTCGTCGGGGCGCAGGCCGAAGCGCGACCGGATCTCGGCGACGACGCCGTCGACCCCGCCATGACGGGCGATCGCCGCCTCGATGGCCCGCCGGGCGTTCAGCGCCGCGCGCAGCAGTTCGTCGAAGGCGCCGTCGGCCATGCGGTCGATCAGCCGCTCCAGCGCCGCGTCCACCTCCCTGTCCGTCGACCGCCCGGCCAGGATCGTGTGCTTCAGCCGCTCCAGCAGTTCATGCGCCTCCGCCTCGTCCATCAGGCGGAACTCCGGGCTCAGGCCCGCCTCCAGCGGAAAGCGGCCGAGCACCGACTGGGCGAAGGCGTGGATGGTCTGCACCTTCAGGCCGCCCGGGGTCTCCAGCGCGCGGGCGAACAGCCGCCGCGCCAGGTCCAGGGGCTGGCGCGCCGCGCCCGCCTCACCCAGCAATTCGGTCAGCTTCGCCGTCAGCACATCGTCGGGCAGCGCGGCCCATTCGCCCAGGCGCCGGAACAGGCGGTTCGACATCTCGGCGGCGGCGGCGTTGGTGAAGGTGATCGACAGGATGCGGTTGGGCGGCGCGTCCTGTTCCAGCATCAGGCGGATGACCCGGTCGGTCAGAACCCGGGTCTTGCCCGAGCCCGCGTTGGCGCTGACCCAGGCCGAGGCGTCGGGCCGGGCAGCCTTGCGCTGGGCGGCGATGGTGCGGGCGAGGGGGTCGGCGGCTGCGGTCATGGCTCCTCCTCCCCGCCGGCGACGGACCATTCGGCGACGCGGGCCAGGTGGTCGTAGTCGCTGCCCAGCCCCTGGAACTGAACCCGGGGCCGCGAGAGATAGGGCCGGGCCGGATCGTCATAGGCGGAAAGCAGCCGGGCCACGCCTTCGGCCGTCTCCGCCATCAGCGGCTCCAGGTCCAGCGGAACCCGCTTCCACGCGCCGCCCTCCTGCGCGCCGTGGACGCGGATGTGGACCAGCTCGGCCGGGGCGGCGGGCACCTCGGCGGAAAAGCCGCCGCGCGCCAGGATGACCGCGGTCAGCGGCAGCTGGACGGCGAATCCGGCCTCGATCTGCTTCTTCGTCGGCGGGTTGCCGGTCTTGTAGTCGACGATGACGACGCCACCGTCGCCGGTGACGTCCAGTCGGTCGGCCTTGGCGGTAAGGCGGAAATCCTCGAGTCCCGGCAGGCCGTCGACCGCGCCGCGGATCTCGGCGAAGCGCCGCGTCACCCGCTCGCTGCGCCGGCCCTCCTCCGCCAGCAGCCAGGTCGCGGCGTTTTCGAAGCGCCGCCACCACAGCCGCCGCCATGAGGGCGGCAGCCCGGCCTCGTCGAAGACTTGCTCGCCGATGCGCGCCAGCACCGGCCAGAGACCGGGACTCCAGTCGCCGTCGTGACGCTTCGCCAGGCGTTCGAAGGCGTCGTGGATCAGGTTGCCCTTCAGCATCGCGCCCGGCGTCTCGTCGATCGGGTCGAGCGCGCGCAGTCCCAGGATGCGGCGTGCGAAGATGGCGTAGGGGTCCCGGATCAGGGTTTCCACCGCCGTTACGGGCAGTTCCCGGGGCCGCGCTGCGACGGGGGGTACGGGCCGGGGTGCGGCCACGGGCTGCGGGTCGCCCGCCTGGTCCAGCAGGCGCGCCCAGGCCACCGGCCGTGACTCCGGCTCCAGGTCCAGCGAAGCGCCGGCCGCCACGCTCTTCAGCCGCAGCAGCCAGCGCGAGGGTACGGTGGGCGAGCCGCCGGCGCGCGCGGCGCGGGTCAGCACCACCTCCGGCCCGGCGGCGAGCTGCAGGAAGTCGTGCGCCTGCAGGCCCGTCCGCCGCTCCGGCGCGGGCAGGCCGAAGGCGGCGCGCATGGGCCGGCTCATCCACGGGTCGACTTCGGCCGTGGCCGGCCAGACGCCCTCGTTCAGTCCGCCCAGCACCACCAGATCGAAGACCTGCAGCCGCGCCTCCAGGGGGCCCAGGATCTGTACCCGCGGATGGCCGCCGAAGCGGGGCCGGACGGTGACCCCGCCGATCAGCCGGTCGAACAGTTCCGGCCAGTCGCCGGGGCCGGCGGGGGGCGCGGCGGCTGCGCTGTCGGCCAGATCGGCGATCGCCTGCGCCGCCGCTTCCCCGTCCTCGCCGCGCCAGAGCCGGGAAGCTCCTTCCCCGGTGTCCGTCGCGGCCAGCCATTCGCAGAAGCGGACATGGCCTTCCAGCCGGCGCTGGAAATTGTCGCCGGCCTCCAGGAAGGGCCGGGCGGCTTCGGCGGCCTCTTCCAGCCAGGTGGCGTGGCGCTCCGCCCCCTTCACCGCCGGCGCCCGGGCGGCGAGGCCGGGCAGGTCGTCATACTGGCGGATGCCGCGCAGCATGACGCGCTCCAACGCGCGCACGTCCCGGCGGAAGGCCGCCGGTTCGCGCCCCCCGGCGGCCAGCGGATGCTTCAGCAGAGCCAGCAGGTCCGCCGGGGCCGCGCCCTCGGCCAGCACCGTGGCGGCGAGCTGCAGGAAGCCGCCGGCCCGGGTGTGGCGCAGCGGCGCGCCGGCGGAATCATCGACGCGGATGCCGAAACGGGTGAGCTCGGCCGCGACGCGCCGGCCCAGCACGCGGTCCGGGGTGACCAGCGCCGCCGTGCGCCCCGGCGTCTCCAGCGCCTCCCGGAGTTTCAGGGCGACGGCCGTGGCTTCGGCGCGGGGATCCGGCGCCTCGACCAGCGTCAGGCCGTCCAGCGCGTCCGCCGGCAGGGTGTCCAGATCCCGCCAGCGGTCCGTGGTCGCCGCCGGCCGCAGCGCCTCGCGCAGCAGCGTCAGACGCGGCGAAGGCGCGTCCCCGCCCAGCACCTGCACGTCGCCGGGGCTCGCCCGCAGGGTCTGAAGCAGGCTCAGCATGCCGTGCTGGGGATGGCCCGGTTCGTCCAGCGCGGCCTCCCGGTCGCGCGGCTCCATCGTTGTCTCCAGCGCCGGCAGGACGACATGGCCCGCGGGCAGGGCCAGCGCCGCCGCCATCAACTCGGCGGTGCCCGGCACGCTGCCGGTCGAGCCGGCGATGTAGACCGGATGGGCCGGCTTCTCCCGCCGCCAGCGCGCCGCCAGCAGCGCCATCAGGCGGTCGCGGCGCAGGGCGGGGTCGATCTCGCCCCGCTCGTCCAGCACCGCCGGCCAGAATTCGGTGACGATGCGCAGGAAATCGAGCGTCTGCCGCCAGTGCTCCTGGAAGCGCTCGGGCGCCAGGCCGGCGAGGCCGGCGAAGTCCAGCCGCTCGGTCTGGGTCTCGTCCATCAGCCGGCCCAGGGCGTCGGCCAGCCCCAGCGCCTCGGCCGGCCCGGCGGCGCGGCCGGGCATGCGGGCCACCAGCCGCGACAGCAGCAGCCGCCGCGCGGTCGGCGCGATGGCCGGCGGCAATTCGCTTTCGTCGCGCGGGTCGAGGATCAGCAGGGGCGGCTCGTCTTCCGTCAGGTCGCCCAGCGGCCGGATCAGAGGCAGCATCAGCGCCTCGCCGCCGCCCACGCGCAGGAAGGCCTCCCTGAGCGAGCGCACCGCGCGGCGGGTCGGCAGGAAGACCTGGGCGTCCGCCAGCAGGCCGTCGCCGCCGGCGCCATGGGCGGCCAGCATGTGGCGGGCGAGGATGTCCACGAAGGGCAGCCCGGCCGGTACGGTCAGCAGCCCGGTCATGATTTCAGCCCGTCCGCCGGAGCAGGGACTCGGCCCGCTCCAGCCCGTCCGGCGTGCCGATGTCGATCCAGTCCCCCTCATGGCGCATGCCATAGAGCCGGCCTGCCTCGGCGGCGCGGTCGAAGATCAGGTTCAGCGAGAACGGCCTGACCTCCAGGCCCTCGAAGATGCGCGGGTGCAGGATCTGGACCCCGGCATAGAGGAAGGGGGCGAGGCGGCCGGGCCGGCGCCGGGTGAGGCGGCCGGACGGCGCCATGGTGAAGTCGCCCAGGCCGCGATAACCGATGGCGGTGACCGTGGACTGCATCAGCAGCAGCACATCCATCCGCTCCGGATCCCAGGCGCGTCCCAGCCGCCTGAACGAATCGCCGAAGGCGTCGCGCCAGATGGTGTCGGAATTGACCGACAGGAACGGCTCGCCGCCGAAGCGCTCCAGCGCGTTCAGCACGCCGCCGCCGGTGTCGAGCAGTTCCTCCTCGTGGGAGAATTCGATCTCCGGCGTCTCCCGGCGTTCCAGGTGCTCGCGCAGCATCTCGCCCCTGTAATGCAGGTTGACCACGCAGCGCGTCACCCCCGCGGCGGACAGGCGGTCCAGCACCCGGTCGATCACCGGCCGGCCCGCGACCGATACGAGCGGCTTCGGCCTGGCGCGCGTGACCGCGCCCAGCCGCTTGCCGTAGCCGGCCGCCAGCACCATCGCCTGTGCGGGCAGTTCGGGGTGGACCTGATTGCTCATTCCGGCGTTTCTCCTCGGGCGGCGGGATCGTCGGGCATGTGGCGCTCGAACCACGCCGCGACCGGCTGCAGGGCGGGGTGGCCGAGGTCCCGGCGCAGCAGACGCCACGCGCGGGGCAGCCAGTCCAGATAGCGCGCCTTGCCGTCCCGGCGCCAGAGCCGTGTGAAGACGCCGAGGATCCGCGTGTTGCGCTGTGCGCCCAATGTCGCATAGGCGGCGCGGAAGGGCGCCTCGGCCGCGCCGGTGACGGACAGATAGCGCCGGATCATCCCGTCCTCCAGGACCGCGGGCACGTCGCGGCGCACATCGGCGAGCAGGGAGGCCAGGTCATAGGCCGGATGGCCGCCCACCGCGTCCTGGAAGTCCAGCAGCCCGACCCGGCGCGGGCCGTCGCGGTCGGGCAGCCAGATCAGGTTGTCGACATGGTAGTCGCGGAGCACGAGCGTGTTCTGGCTGTCGGAGGGACAGATCAGCGCTTCGGCCCAGGCGTCGCGGAAGCTGCGGCGTTCGGCCTCGCTCGCCGCCCGCCCGCGTACCTCGGGCAGGCGCCAGTCGAGGAACAGCGCCACCTCGTCCAGCAGCGCCGTCAGATCGTGGCGCGGCAGGTCCGGCGGCGCGGCGCGGCCGGCGAGGCTGACGAGGACGTCGACCGCCGCCGCATAGAGCGCTTCCTCCATCGCGGGGTCGCGGGCGATGACACGCCCGAAAAGATCGTCGCCCAGATCCTCGAGCAGCAGGAAACCCTGTGCCGCGTCGGCGGCCAGAACCTGCGGCGGCGACAGCCGCCATTCCGCCAGCACCTCGGCGACGTGGCGGAAGGGGCGCACGTCCTCCCTGTCCGGCGGCGCGTTCATCAGTACGGCGCGGCGTCCGTCCGGCGCGAAGACGCGGTCATAGCTGCGGAAGGAGGCGTCGGCCGCCAGCGGCTCGATCCGCGCGCCGGCGAAGCCGGCTTCCGTCAGCAGCTTCTTCAGCGCCTGCGACCGTTCAGGCGTCATGGAGCCGCTCCATGAAACCGGATGTCGCCTCGACGGTCAGCCGCCGTCCGTCCCCGGCCGTCTCGATCGCGATCCGCACCGCGTCCGGCGGCGCGAGATCTCCCAGCCGGTCCGGCCATTCCACCAGCGCCACGCCTTCGGCCGCGGCCTCTTCGAAACCGAGTTCCTCGACCTCGCCGGGACCCGACAGGCGGTAGAGATCAAAATGCCAGAGCCGGAAATCCGGCAGGTCGTAGGGCAGGACCAGATTGAACGTCGGGCTCGGCGCGTCAATGGCGCGGCCGGCGAGAGCCTGGATGACGGCGCGGGCCAGCGCGGTCTTGCCCATGCCCAGATCGCCGCTCAGCAGCACCACGTCGCCCGGACGCAGCGCCCGCGCCAGCCGGCGGCCGAAGGCTTCGGTCGCTGCCGGGTCGGGCAGATGGAACTTGGCGCGCCGGACGCTCAAGACCGCAACGGTTCGACAGGCGCGCCGGAGATGCGGATGGTTTCGGTGTCCTCCGGCATCTGGTCGCGGAAGTGGCACACCACGCGGGTGCCCACGCCGACCTCCGAGGTCAGCTCGACCGAGCCGCCGTGCAGCTCCATCAGATTGCGCACCAGGGCGAGGCCCAGCCCCGCGCCCCGCCTCGTGTGGCGCTCGCTGGTGCGGAAGGTCTCGAAGACGCGTTCGCGCTCCTCCTCGGGGATGCCGATGCCGGTATCCTCGACCCAGATGTCCGCCCCGTCCTCGGTGCGCGCCGCGCCGATGGTGATGGCACCGCCGGGTGGCGTGAACTTGACGGCGTTGCTCATCAGGTTGTTCAGGATCTGCTGGATGCGGCGCGGATCCCCGTCCAGCCGGGGCAGGTCGTCGGGCAGTTCGCTGGAGAGCGCGAGCTGGCGGCGCTCGGCGCGCTCGCCGTACTTCTCCTGCACCTGCTCGATGATGTCGGAGACCACGAACACGTCGCGGTCGACCTGAAGATGCCCGGCCTGGATGGAGGCGAGGTCCAGCATGTCGTTGATCATCGACAGGAACTGTTCGGACGCCTCCAGGATGCCGGAGGCGTATTCGCGCTGGCGGTCGTTGAGCGTGCCGAAATAGTCGTTCTGCAGGATCTCGGCGAAGCCGAGGATGGTGTTGAGCGGCGTGCGCAGCTCGTAGGACATGTTTTCCAGGAATTCCGACTTGATCATGTCGGCGGCGACTAGCGCCTCGTTGCGTTCCCGCAGCGCCCGCTCGATGCGGTAGCTGTCGGTGACGTCCAGATAGGTGAACAGCGTGCGCGCGTCCGGCAGGGCCGTGGACGCGGCGTCGATGATCTGCCCGTTCGGGAGTTCGATGCGCCGCTCGCCGGAGCGGATCTCGGTGGCGCTGGCGATCCAGGCGTCGCGCCGGGCGGCAAGCTCCGGCGGATGGCCGAAGCCCTCCAACATGTGATCCACAAGTTCGCGCGCATGGGGTTCGCTGTCGGTGAACTCCCTGGGCAGGTTCCACATGATGCGGTAGCCGGCGTTGCACAGGCTCAGCCGACCGTCCGGGCCGAACACCGCCACCGCCTCGTAGAGATTGTCCAGCGTGGCGCGCTGCACGGCGATGTAGGTGTTCAGGTTCCGCTCCAGGACGATGCGGTCGGTGGCGTCGTCGAACAGGAACATCAGCCCGCCCAGGCCGTGGCGGACGATGGTCACCCGCATCATGCGCTCGTCGGGGCGCTGGTAGAGCTCCTCGACCGGATTGATCAGGCTGTTGAACAGCGCCTCGCGGCTCTTGCGGAACTGGCGGTACTCGGTCTGCTCGGGCAGCTTGCGCAGCTCCTTCACCCGGTCCAGCACCTCGCCGATCGACGGGCCGGAGGCGAGGAACGACTCGTCCAGCCCCCAGAGCGAGCGGAAGGCGCTGTTGGCGTGTATCAGCCGTTTGTCCGCATCGTAGATCGCCACACCGGTCGTGATGTGCTCCAGCATCTCGGTATTGGCTTCGATCTGGCGGCGCATCTCGCGCCGCACCTCGTCGAGCAGGGACATGTCGACGGCATAGCCGGCGGAGCCGCCGTCGGGCAGTTCCGGCGTCTCGAAGACGCGGAAGATGCGGCGCTGGCCCTCGACCACGAAACGGCGTTCCTCCTCGGCGGTTTCGCCGCGGTCGCGGGCTTCCTGCACCAGGCGGATGGGCTGGTCGAGATCGCTGGCCGAGGCGATCTCGTCATCGGTTGCGTCGGGGCCGAGAATGCCCTCCAGCATGCGGTTGCGCCAGACGATGGCGCCGTGGGAATCGCGCCGCCAGGCGGCCACGGGCGCGGCGTTGAGCAGGGCGCGGTAGCCGTCCCGCTCGCGGCCGAGCGCGGCGATCTTGTCGCGCAGCAGCGCCAGCTCGGCTTCCTGGCGTCCGGTCTGCACCGTCCGTTCGCCGCTCTCGCTCTCGAGGATTTCCAGCCGCTCGGCAAAGCCGGCCCGTTCGGCCGCGGCGCGGCGGCGCTGGCCGAGATGAAGCGCCAGCAGCACCAGAAAGGCCGCCGCCGCCACGGCCGCTGCAATCATCCAGCCCGTCGCTGTGGCGCCGTCCGCAAGACCGTCCTGCGCCCTGGCGGGCCAGGCCGCCAGAGCCGATATCGTCGGAACGGTCAGGGCGCCGGCCGGCCATGAGGCGCGGCGGCGGATCGGGGTCGGCGTCATCGATTCGTCCACTCGTGGACCGCCAGATTATGGCCGGGCCACGGGGACCACAACATGTCCCGGCGCCGGACCCGTGGGCCGGCGCCGGAGGTGCGACCTCAGTACCTGTAGTGTTCGGGTTTGTAGGGTCCGCTTTCGGGGATGCCGAGATAGCGGGCCTGGTCGGGGGAGAGCTTCGTCAGGTTGA
>MRWG01000113.1_pt1 | contig 150316 bp, 126 predicted proteins | sample 1013341 | NCBI WGS metagenome assembly MRWG01 (sample SAMN06117577, study PRJNA244670) | biofilm metagenome | biome: Water; feature: Cathode Biofilm; material: Biofilm; isolation source: microbial consortium enriched at the cathode of a solar microbial fuel cell | place: USA: District of Columbia...
GGTGTGGAAGTAGGCGCTGCCACTCGTGACGCCGCTGAAATCGCCACTGCCATTGCTGCCACTGGCACCAATGTCTCTGCCACCGCGACAAACCAGACTGCCAACCTGTCTTTCACCGATTACGGTACAACCGGCGGTGGTGAGACCTATACTCTGACTGTTAACAGTGTTGATATCGATGTCACTGAAGTGGGTGCCGGTATTACAGGTGCCATGCTGGATACTGCCCTGACTGGCGCCACTGCTGCCCTGACCGCCGCAGGCGTCTCTTTCACGGGTACTGCCGCTGGCGGTGACCTGCAGTTCTCCACCACAGATGGCAGCAACATCGACATCTCCGAGGCCAATGGCGGTACTACAGCCGCTATCAGCGCTACCGGTACTACCTACGGTACCGTTTCTGTCACCAGCACCGGTGAAGATCTGGTAATCGCCGGAGCGACTGGCGCTACTGCCTCGGGTCTGACTGCTGGTACTACTACTGCTACCGGTAACACCCTGACTGTTGAAACTGTCTCTGGCTCCAACGCGGTACTGACTGCGATTGACACTGCTCTGGACAATGTAAACAGCTCTCGTGCAACTCTGGGTGCGGTTCAGAACCGTTTCGAATCTGTGATCACCTCGCTGCAGACTTCTTCCGAGTCCATGTCAGCTGCCCGTTCACGTATTCAGGACACTGACTTCGCTGCCGAGACTGCCAACCTGACCAAGGCGCAGATCCTTCAGCAGGCCGGTATGGCAATGATGGCCCAGGCCAACTCACTGCCGCAGAACGTACTGTCACTGTTGGGTTAACCCCGGCGGACTGATGACAAGTCACGTCAAACAACTACAGCCCCTGATGGGGCTGTAGCTGTTTAAAACAGAAAAAGACCGGGGCACACCGGTTATCAGGGCCTGGGAGCAGGCCTTCAGGAGAGACATCCGGGGAGTACGAGCATAAAAATAACAATGGTAGTTTTCACGACGAGGTTAGCATTATGACAACTCTGGATAAGTCAGCCATGATCGCCAATCAGATGCGCGCGGCGATCAAGATAGATCCTGTGCAGGCCACCCAGACTCGGCAGCAACTTGCCACCGGCGGCAAAAATGTCCCCGTGGTGGCACCCGCGCCGATCCTGCCTGACCAGGAGAAGAAAAAAGGATTTGAGCAAGCCCTCAAGAGCGTTTCCGGCTATGTCCAGAATATCTCACGGGAATTGAATTTTTCCGTGGATGAGGACCTGAATCGCTCCGTAGTCACCGTGCTGGACGAGGAAACAGGCGAGGTAATCCGGCAGATCCCCTCCGAGGAGATGCTGGAATTGGCCAGGCACGTTTCCGATGCCCAGGAATCCGGTGAAAACAAGCCCTCCAAGGGCCTGTTGTTCCAGGGAGATGCCTGATCCCTGAACAAGTCCTAAAAGTGGTACAGAAGTTGCAACTTACTTGCTGTGGAATAACAGAGTAAGGATTCTGTCTGATTGCGTCGTAATAACAGTCGCAATTAACAAAGGCAGGATTGTGTATTTGGGCCCGGCCCAGACTACAGAGGTGCAACATGATTACGGCAACAGGACTTGGGTCCGGACTGGACATTAACGGTCTGGTGGACCAACTGGTGGCTGCTGAGCGTGCAGGTTCCGACCTGCAGCTCAACAGGCAGCAGTCCCGTTACAATGCCAAATTTTCCGCACTCGGTTCGCTCAAGAGTGCGCTCTCTACTTTTCAGTCATCGCTGTCCAGTGTCAATACACTGAGCAATTATGACAAGAACACCGCCACGTCTTCTGACAGTTCGGTGCTCAGTGTCAGCGCCAGCAGCGAAGCGATTGCCAATCTCTACAGTGTCGAAGTCAGCCAACTGGCCTCTTCCCATGGCCTGGCCAGCGGTACATTTGCCGATAGTGATACCACCACAGTGGGCACCGGCAGTATCACCATTCGCTTCGGCACCACTGACTATGAATCCGGGACTGATACCTATAACAGTTTCAGTCTGAATGCGGACAAGAATGCTGCCACCATCGATATCGACAGCAGCAACAATACCCTCGAAGGCATTATGACGGCCATCAATGACGCCGATATCGGCGTTAGCGCATCCATTGTCAATGATGGCTCCGGCTTCCGTTTGCTGATGCGATCTGAAGATACCGGTGAATCCAACAGCCTGGAGATCGCTGTCAGTGATGATGACGGCAATAACACTGATGCCAGCGGTTTGTCACAACTGGCCTTCAATTCCTCCGCGACCCATATGGCGCAAACCGCCGCTGCCCAGAACGCCCAGTTCAGTATTAATGGTCTGGCCGTCAGCAATGATACCAATCAGGTCAGTAGCGCCATTCCTGGTGTGAGTATGACCCTGAAGAAAGTCAGTGAATCTCCGGTAAGCCTGACTGTGGCCCAGGATACTTCTGCCATCACCAATGCCATAGACAGTTTTGTCAGTGGCTATAACAAATTCATCAGTACCGCCAATGCCCTGTCTGCCTATGATGCAGAGAATGACGTGCCGTCGGCACTCGTGGGCGATTTTACCTTGCGGTCGGTGGAAGGACAGGTGGGTAATATTCTGCGCAGCACGCCGCCGGGTTTCAGCGGTAGCATTGGCAGTCTGGCAGAATTGGGAATCAGCACCTCCTCCAGCGGCACCCTTGAGTTTGACAAGGATACCTTTCTGGATGTCTGGGAAGAGAATCCTGACGATGTGATCAAGATGTTTGCGGCCTATGGTACGCCTGATGATGAAGACATCAGCTTCAATAGCGCAACAGAGACGACCGTTGCTGGCGATTTCGCAGTGGAGATCAGCCAGTTGGCAAGCTATGGTTATTACGACGCTGCGGCAGTGCTGCCGGATTTCGGTGGCGGTTCAACGCTGGTCATAGACAGTGACAACGATAATCTGACACTGGAAATCGATGGCATCGACATCGGTGAGATCACCCTCACTGCCGGCACCTATACCAGCGGTGACGATCTGGCCGGTGAATTGCAGACCCAGATTAATGGCACGACAGCCATGCGCGATGCAGGTAAAACCGTGTCAGTTGCCTATGACAGCGGCAGTGACAGTTTCACAATAACTTCCTCAGTGTTAGGAAGTACTTCAGCCGTGAATATTTTAGCCGTAGATACTAACAGCGCCGCGGAGCTGGGATTCAGTGTTGCTTCCGGTGTTGATGGAGTCGATGTAGCCGGCACTATCGATGGCATTGCAGCCAATGGCGCAGGCAATATCCTGATAGCCGCCGAAGGCAGTGATGCCGAAGGGCTAAGCCTGACTATCGGTGGCAGCACCACAGGCAGTCGTGGCACAGTCAATTTCACCCGGGGAGTGACCAGCCAGTTTGATCAATTACTGGAATCACTACTGGATGACGACGGGGCGCTGATTGATCGGATAGATTCATACGAAGACCGCATCAAGGATGTTGAAGAGCGCCGTGAGGAACTGGAATTACGCTGGGAAAAGGTCCGGGCCCGTTATACGGATCAGTTCAATGCGCTGGATACCTTGATGAGTCAGCTACAGAGCACCAGCAGTTACCTGGAGGGGCAATTGGCGAACCTGCCAAAGCCCAACTCCGTTAAATCGAATTAATAGACCCGAATTATTGCAGCAGCAGTAATCGGGGCAGGAAACCAAAGCAGGGCTGAATTATGTACAATCAAACTCTTTTGAACGAATACCAGCAAATCGGTGTACAGAGCCGGGTTAATTCCTCCAATCCACACAGCCTGGTTGCCATGCTGTTTGATGGCTTGCTGGAAAAACTGGCACGCGCCAATGGTGCCCTCGAGCGTGGCGATGCCTCCGGACGCGGCAGCTCAATCAGTGCCGCCATTCGCATTATCGATGGTCTGCGCGCCAGTCTCGATACCGCGCGCGGTGGTGACATTGCGGCCAATCTCAGCGCCATGTATGACTATATGGAGCGCCGTCTGGTGGAAGCCAATGCCCAGGCCGATGGCCGCATCATTGCCGAAGTCAATTCCCTGGTCAATGAGATCAAGGAAGGCTGGGATTCCATTCCAGCTGAATATCGGGGTGCCTGAGCGTGCAACTGGTTCCCAACACAGCACCCAGCATGACCGAATTGCTCGAGGATGAGCAGAATCGCCAGCGCTTTCGCCTGGCCAGCCTCCTGCGTTCCACCGAAGAGGTTCTTCACTGTGCCCAGATGGGTGATTGGGAATCGGTGGAGAAAATGGAAAAACAGCGCCAGACTGAACTGGTTGCCTGTTTCTCCGGTGACAAGGCTGAGGCTTCACCGCTGATTGCCGAGGCACTGGCCACGCTGCTGTACATGAACAACCAGATCGCCGATCTGGTGAAGCAGGCCAAGGCAGAGCTGGTGCAGGAGCAGCAGCGCATGGAGTCGCAGAAAAGCGCTGCCAACCAGTATCAGGATCTGCTCTAGCAGTATTGCCGCGGCTGGCATCAAGGAGAACCCTGTGAGCGTTGGCGAAAGCAAACAAAGTGGCAGCCTGGTCTATGATGGTCTGCTGCCAGTCAGCATCCAGCCCGTGGATGCCATGCCCAGTGATAACACTCTGGTCATGGTGAATGAGAAAAACGAACACAGTCTGCGCTCCAGTCTGGTTGGCAATGACAACTTCGATCTGGAAGAGCATGATGAACTGGGTCAGTATCTGAAGCGTCAGGAAGCCAAGATTGATCTGCTTCTGGATATGGTGACGGAGTTACTGACCCAGCAAAAACGCCTGCCGGAAGAACGGCAGCTGCGCCTTACGCCACATGGGCTGCAGTGGCAGACGAGCGAATCCGACCTGCCTACCGATACTTGCGTGGAGATTCTGCTCTACCTGACTCCCTCCCTGCCCAGACCCTTGCGCTTCTTTGGTACTGTAAAAGCAAAGTCAAAGAACCATTCGGTGGACTTTATCGCGGTCAGTCAGCAGGTAACTCAGCTGCTGGAAAAACTGTTGTTCAGACATCACCGCAGGGCAGTTGCCCAACAACGTCAGCGTCGTCAGCCGACCTGATCTTTCCCCCGGCCTTTCCTCTCTCAGTAACGCAGTAACCAGGCGTCAGCGCCATAATTCTGGCGAAATTGTCCCAGTGCTGCTTCCGCGTTTTCCAGACTATCGTAATAGGATGCGGCAACACGATAGCGGTTGGCCGGCGGGTAGGGGGCAATGATGGCGGGCTGTTCTCCCCGTTGCACTAATTGTCCGGCATGGCTGCGGGCCAGCTGTTCATTGGGAAAACTGGCAACAATGATATAGGTAGCACCGCTTCTTGAACTGATCAAAGGCACACCAGGTGAGGGCGGGTAACGCAGAGGCCAGATGCCGCTGCCAAACACAGCCTGCAGACCCGCGATATTCTGGCGCGCCTCGGCCATGGAGCGATAGTTGGCGACAGCAACCCGGTAGTTGTTTGATCCGCCAAAGGGAGGGATGACATAGGCACTGATTTCGCTGTCGGTGATGCTGCTGGCATGACTGTTGGCATCTGCGGCCGACGCGAAGCTGGCCACGATCACGTGATAGTTGCGCCCCTGGGCAGTGCCCGGAATGTCAGAGCCGGTTGAAGATGGCGAGGCGGAGTCAGTATTGCTGCTTGCCGGGGGTTCTGTTTCATTGGTCGCTGCAGTGACTGGCGCAGTCTCTGGCGCTGCTTCTGATGCAGCTTCCGGTTCAGCTTCCGGTTCAGAATTGTCCTGAGCGGCTATTTCGGAAACCGTTTGCTCGGGCGCCTGCTCAGGTTCGTTCTGGGCCAGCAGAAAGGCATCATTATTGAACGTGTCTGTTGCAGTTTCAACGGCTTGTTGGGGGCTCTCTTCTGGCGCTAACGCTTCCCGGTCTTCAGGGCTGCTGTTGTCGGCGCTGTCAGCATTGCCAGCCTGGTTTGCTGCGGTCGGCTCCGCGCTGCTGCTATCTTGCTGAGTTGTTGCCTCCGACGTCAGCCGGGGCACTTCACGGCGAGTGGCGGCCAGTGCCGGTTCGATTTCTTCCGCCGTCAGTCCGGGCACATTGACCGGCTCGCTGTCGCGATCGATGCTGCCGTCACTGCTTTGCACAAACGGATTTTGCGCCGAGCCCGCTGCGGCAGTGTCGCCAGCGCCGTTTTCCTGGGCTCCTGACGAATCGCTATTGATGCCGAGAATGGCAAAGATGACGATGGGTAGCAGCACTGCCGCGGTACCGGCCACGATCATGCGCGGTGACAAACTGGTGAGGGAAGCAAGAAAAGGGGGCAGGGCGATAGCCGGGCCTGTTTGCGGGGCTTCGTCCTGCTCATCGGCAGCAGGCTCAGGGCGACTGTCTGATTGGGCTTGGGGGGCGGTCATTTCAGTTACTTCAGCAGTGGGTTCCGGAGCTGTGTCTGCGGCAGGAGCTGGCTCGACAACAGCTGCGCCGCTGTCTTCCTGCTCCATGGCCGCGAGCTCTTGGGCAATTTCATCGTCACTGATGTCGATAAGGTCATCATCGAGTTCATCGGCAAAATCATCAATGGGGTCATTGTCCGAATCCGGGTCGAAGTCGCCTTGCAGCTCGGCTTCAAAATCTTCTTCTGCGGTGGATAGTTCAGGGTCAGTACGGGTGGTCTGTTCCTGCTCTTCGTCGGCGAACAGGTCCAGATCGAAGTCCTCATCGAGATCTTCGAAATCGTCTTCCTGGTTTTGGTCTTTGTCGTCGGCCATAGTGGGTGTTACCGCTTCCTGAGGCATTCAGCCTGGGGCTGAGAGTCGCTCGATACCTTGTCTACTTCTTTAAGGCAGGAGCGAGAAACGGCCCCGTGCAGGGCTGGCTCACTTCTACCACTCTATAGCTTGATATCGTTTGTTGACAAATAAATATAAGCCGACAAATATTTATTAATAAAAACAATAAGATAAAGCCTGCTGAATAATGGGTCAGCAGGCTTGGGCAAGCTTTAGAGGCTTCTGGCGCGCTCTTCCAGGCTGATGATATCGGTAATCTGAATACCAAAGCGGTCTTCTGCCAGTACCACCACGCCGTGGGCGATCAACGCTCCGTTGACCAGAATGTCGAGAGGTTCATCCAACAGGCGTTCGAGTTCGATGACCGCGCCTTCCTGGGTGTCCAGCAGATCATTGAGGGGCATCTTGGTACGCCCAACCTCGATGGACAGAGAGACCGGCACCTTTAGCAGGGCATCGATATTGACGTCTTCTCCGGCCACGGTGCGGGCGATAGCTTCAGCGCTCTGGTTGGGAGTCACTTCAACATCCAGTGCAGCCATATCAGGCTCGGGCTCGTCACCCTGGCCTGCTTCGGCCATAGCGGCGGCCATGGCAGCCATATGATCTACCGGTTCTTCCTGCTCTTGCTGCTGGGCTGTGCCTTCTTCGCTCACAGCTTCTTCGTTGCTTGCATCGTCGTTTTGCTTGTCGACGTTGTCATCATTGGAATTATCCACTTGTTGTCCTCCCGAACGATAATTCTGGCCGCTTTTCCAAATTGGTCGGCGGTGCTATTGCATTACAAAATTTGTGATAAAGACTTCGCCATGGACCATGCCATGGGCTTCATCCTGAACCCGGCTGTTAATGGCGGCGAGCATTTCGCCGCGCAGCTCTTCTTTGCCTTCAAGGCTGCTGAGTTTTTCAAAACTCTGATCGCTCAGCAGCAAAATCAGTTCATTGCGAATGGCGGGCATGGAATGTTCTACCCGCTCCAGAACTTCACTGTCTTCGTACATGACCTCCAGGGAGATCTGCAAAAAGCGCAGGCTGCCCAGATGGGTAAAGTTAACGACAAAAGGCGGATTGATGGGCACATACTGCGCCTCACTGCCGCTCTCCACGGGATTGCCATGGGAGTCCAGCTCGACTTCGCCATGTTCCGCCGCTGCGGCCTCGGCAGGCGCGCCGCCAATGGGGAGATAGCCCATCAGGTAAGCGCCGGCGCCGCCGATCAGTATCAGGGCAACCACTATCACTACTTTTTTCTTCACCTCTGACTCCTTAAAGATTCACGGATCCTGACGCTGCTAAACGTAGTGGTCTACCTGGGACCGCGATTCGCGTTTCATGTGAATTATCTGGCTTTCTGTTTCGCTGTCCTCGTCGGCATCGAATCGCTGATTGCTGCCCAATTCCGCATCGGCTTGCCCGGCGCCCTGTTCCCGCTGGGAGACATCACCCTGCTCCAGTTGCAGGCCGCTGTCGCCCAGGAGTTCCCGCAAGCGGGGCATGGAGGATTCAATGATTTCGCGGGCAGCGGCGTTGCTGGTGACAAAGCTCACCCGGGTCTGGTCATCTTCGGTGGAAATGCGTACCTCAATACTGCCCAGCTCTGCCGGATGCAGTTTCAGTTCCGCCGCTGACATTTTCAGATTTCCCATCCAGCGAATTCGACTGGACAGTTGTTGATCAAACTCGCTACTCCCGGCGGCTGCTGTCAGACTGAAGCCCGGCATGGATTCCAGAGCGGCAGTGTTACCTGGTCGGCTGGCAGTCAGGCCGCGCTCGACGCTACCGGCAGTTGTGAACTGGTTCAGTACGGTGCTGGCATCACTGCCGGTCTGGCTAGCGGTGCTGGCAGTCGGGCTGTCGCCACCGGCTGCCGCCTGGGCAGTAAGAATGCTGCGCAGCAATTTGTCGCCACCGCTTTCAATATCCAGTTTGCCGCTGCTCTCCATACGCCCCAGAAATTGTCCATCCAGACTGATTGGGTCCTTGCTGTGGGTCAGCTTGTCACCCAGGCGTTGGAAAGCCTGCGGGTCACTGCCGGCAGCGGGAAAAAAACCAGCCGGCAGGCTTTTGCCGGGAGGCGGCAAAGTTTTGCCTGCGGCTGAAAAAGACTCACTATTGTTTGCCTGTTTGACCTGCTCATCACTGTCGTCTGACAATTTGCGCTGTAACTCGGCTGCATGCTGGTTGTTGTCGCCAGCCTGTTTGGCAAGCGGCATGTCTGCTGGCTTGAGCAGAGTATTCTCATCAGTGTCGGTATCAGTGGCAGTGACAGAGGCCTGGGCAACAGCCTGGGGATTGTCTGCCTCCTCGCTGACCAGCACAGTTGTCTGCAATTTACTGCTACCTGCCGCAATTTGCTGCGGGTCATCGGCCCCCTTGCCAGAGTCAGCGACGATAGCCAGCAGCAACTCGCTTTGCTGCCCGTCAGCCACGTCTTCAGTGGCCTGGGCCTCTTCGGCATCGACAGGCTCCGCCTGGGCTTCACTGACTGATTCAGTATCGGCCTGGTCGGCTGCAGCCTTGTCCTGTGCCGGGCGCTGGCGGCTCTGCTCTGTTTTGGCAGGGCTGCTTTCGGATTTCAGTACATTGGCGAATGAGGACTCATTGCTGCCTTGTTCGCCCCCGTCTTGCTTGTCTGCCTGGGACGCTACAGCCTGGCTCTGCTGACCCATGACAGCGGCGTCCCTGCGGCCTGCAGCGGCGACGGGTTCAGTTGTTAGATTGGCAATGTTAAGCGCTGTATCCATAGTTCAATTCCAGCTAATTGATTGACGAGGGAGCTGATCGAGTGGCATTCAGGCTACTCAGTCCACTTAGTCCACTTATGTCGTAAAATGCAATTACCGGGCCACTTTTCCTAGTTCAGGCTAATCCCTGTGCCCCGGCTTTGGAGTAAAAAATTGAGATTGCTCGCCTCGTCGCTCTCGATCTGGGCCTGGCGTTCCATATCTGCGGCTTCCCGTTGCCGCAAATTATCTGCAGCGCGGTTGAATTTTTTCACTTCCTGACGCCGGTCCAGCCAGTTGCGTTCCACTTGTTCAAGTTCGGCGGCGGCTTTCTCCACTTCCAGATTCTGTTGGGCGATAGCCTCATCCAGGGAAGCAAAAAAATACTGAAAATCCCGAATTACCTGCGCAGAAGTACTGCCAGACATGCGCTCGCTGAGCTGATTACGATAGTCCTCGCGATAGACTTTCAGTTGCTGCAGTTGCTGCTCCTGTTTCTGGTAGGCGGCACGGGCCGAAGCCAGGGCTGCCAGCGCAGCGTTTTCATGGCCAATATTGATATCAGCCAGTTTTTCCATGCGTGTAGAGCGTTTCATTTAACCTCCTGTGGATGCATGAGAGACAACAGATCATCCAGGCTTTGTTGATAATTGGCGCTTTCACCGCGACCCTGCTGGATAAAAGCCTGCAGATGCGGGTAGTACTGAATGGCCTGATCGATCTCCGGATCGCTGCCCATACGATAGGCGCCGACATTGACCAGGTCCTTGTTCTGCTCATAGCTGCTGTAGAGCTTCTTGAAGCGAATGGCAGTAGCCGACTGCTCGGGGCTGACGATGCTGTTCATCACCCGGCTGATTGAGGCTTCGATATTAATGGCCGGATAAATGCCGGACTCTGCCAGTGAGCGCGACAGTACGATGTGGCCATCGAGAATGGCACGGGTGGCATCCACAACCGGATCGTTCTGGTCATCACCCTCGGCCAGCACGGTATAGATTGCCGTGACCGAACCACCGGTTTCGCTGGTGCCATTGCCCGCCCGTTCCACAATAGAGGGGAGCTGGGCGAAGACCGAAGGCGGATAACCCTTGGTTACCGGCGGCTCACCGATGGCCAGCGCCAACTCGCGTTGGGCCTGGGCAAATCGGGTCAGGGAGTCCATGAGCAATAACACGTGTTTGCCCTGGTCACGAAAATGTTCGGCAATGGCGGTGGCACGCCAGGCGCCATGCAAACGCATCAGGGGCGGGTCGTCGGCGGGTGTGGCCACCACAACCGCTTTGCCGATGCTATCGGGGCCGAGAATGTTCTCAACAAATTCCCGCACTTCACGGCCGCGTTCGCCGATCATGCCCACCACCACCACGTCGGCTTCGGTATTCTTGGTCATCTCGCCCAGCAAAACACTCTTGCCGACACCGCTGCCGGCAAACAGGCCCATGCGCTGGCCGCGGCCGATGGTCAGCAAACCATTGATGGCCCGGATTCCCACATCCAGAGGGCGGTCGATAGGCATGCGGGAGAAGGGGTTAATGGGCGGTCCGATGAGCGGAACATGTCTTTCGCAGCGCGGTTCTTCGCCGGCATCAATGGCATTGCCCATGGCATCGATAATGCGGCCCAGCAGTGCATTGCCCACGCCGACCTCCGGGTAGTGGGGAATTGGCAGGACCCGACATCCGGGTTTGAGGCCGTGGACCCGGCCAATGGGCATCAGATAAAGATTGCCGTCGCTGAATCCAACTACTTCTGCTTCTTCTTCCCGGTCAGGAGACACCACGATACGGCAGCGGCTGCCAATATTGGCCTGGCAGCCGGCGGCCACCAGAGTCAGGCCGGTCATCTGGATCAGCCGTCCTTCCACCGGCAAGTCAGGCGCGCGCACCAGGTCGGCATAGCTATGCAGACGATTGCGCAGAAAAGCCTGTCTCTGCTGGCGTGGATTCTCGTATTGGGTCTGGGTCATTCCCGGCTCCCATTGCGTTCATCGCCCAGGAACTGGGTAATGATCATGCTGATACGGGCGTCCAGGTCGGCATCGATGATGGAGTCGCGGCAGCGCACCTTACAGTTGTTCAGGGAAATCATGGGGTCGTCCACAATCTGCCAGCTTTGCTCACGGCCGGTGTCATTGATCAGTTCGCGAATGACCTTGGCATTATTGGGATTCAGATGAATGGTGATTTCCTGCTCCACGGCATTGAGCGCAGCAACAGTGTCCCTCACCAGTGCCATCAGGGTTTCCGGTGTGGTGCGCAGTTCCCGGCGTACCAGGCTTTTAGCAATGCGACCCGATAACTGGGCCAGGTATTCAACCAGTTCTTCGTTCTGATCAGCAAAGGGATGCGACAGCGATGTTATGAAGTTTTCCAGCACCTGCAAGCGTCTGGAGATTTCTTCCAGACCTTGCTGCTTGCCAGCCTCGTAACCTTGCTTGCAAGCCTTTTCATAGGCTTCCTGGCGCAGTTCTTCGTCGCTTTTTTCCGGCTCCGGGGCAGCGGCAGCAGCACCGTTCAGTTGCGGTGTTTTCCAGGTGCTGATTCCGCCTTCCGCGAATTTGCGAGAGAAATTATTCATTGGCCATCCAGTTTTGAATCATGCGTGCCGCGCGCTGAGGTTCCTGGCTAACCAGGGCCTGGGCCTTGTTGAGATTGCTGTCGTAGGCGGAGGGTGCCGGTTTGGCCAGGAGCTGTTCCTGGGCAGCATCGGACAGGGCAACCTGCTCCTCGCCCAGTTCGCCCGTGGCGACAGCCAACTGCCGTGCCGGAGCCTGTTGCACAACGATGGATTTCATGGCCGGGCGCAGCACGCCCAGTACCAGAAGCAGAACCACGAATCCGGCACCCAGTTGCTTGAGAGTGCTCAAGAACCAGGTCTCTTCCCAGATGGGTGTGCTGATTTCCGGCAGTGGTTCCGGGCTTAAAAATTGTTCATTGATGACGCTGACGCTGTCGCCGCGGGCTTCATTGAAACCGATGGTATCGCGAACCAGTTGGGTCAGGCGCGCCACCCGTGCATCAATCTCGGCCTGGCTGAAAGCTGCTTCGCCTTCTTCTCCTTCAACAGCGTCAGTGGCGGTGCCGAACAGACCGCTCTCCAGATCCACCAGCACTGCCACCGATAATTGCTGGATAGTCCCGGGTACCCGTTTGATGTGATTGACGCTGCGATCAATCTCATAATTGCGGGTGGAAGAGACACGGGAATTATTGGCAATGTCGTTCTGGCCCTGACTGCTGATGCCATCCTGGCCAGCTTGTTCCTGGGGCGGAATGGGAGACAGGGCACCTGGCTGGGCACCGGCACCAGTGTTATTGCTGACACCGGAGCGTTCTTCCTGCACCTGTTCACTACGAACCACCGAGTTCTGCGGGTTATAAAGTTCTTCAGTTGTCTCGGTGGCGGTGAAATCGAGATTGGCGCTGACCTGGGCGCGCACATTACCGGCGCCGACAATGGGCGTGAGGATATCGATGATGCGGTTGCTGTATTCTTCTTCGATGCTGCGGGTATAGCGAATGGTTTCGCTGGTGTTACCGAGCTGCGAGTTGTTCTGGTCGGACAGCAGATTACCGCGCTGATCAACGATGGAAACACTCTCTGCTTCCAGCCCTGCAACGCTGGAGGCTACCAGGTGCAGTATGCCGGACAATTGCTGGTCGCCAGGCTGGCTGCCGCCAGCAATGTCGATCATTACCGAAGCGCTTGGTTTGCGGGAGTTGCGAATGAAGGAAGTCTGTTTGGGAATACTCAAATGTACCCGCGCCTCGCGAACACCCTGAATCTGCTTGATGGTTTGTACCAGTTCCTGTTCCAGTGCACGCTGATAGCGGGCCTGTTCAATAAAATTGCTGGTGCCCAGACTCTGTTCGTCTTCGAGAATGTCGAAACCGCGATTGCTGGAGCGGGGCAGGCCCTCGTTGGCCAACTGCATGCGAATCTGACGTACCCGGTCTCCCGGTACCGTTACCATGCCGGTATTACTGTCAATCCGGTAGGGTACGCCGCGCTGCTCCAGAGCAGTGATAACGTCGGCAGAATCCTGACTGCTCATGCCGCTGTAAAGGGCAGTATAGGTGGCCGATTGCGACCACAGCACCGTGGCAATACCAAGAGCGATCGCCATGGCCAGTATCAGCATGAAGCCGACCTGTCGAACCAGATTGAGCTGGCTCAGGGAGTTGAACTGTGCCAGTAAGTTGCTGAATGATGAATTAGCCATTGTTAGTGTCTGTCAGTTTTAATTGGATTGAATGTTCAGGTATCAGACCTGCATGTTCATGACTTCCTGATAGGCAGTCAGCAGTTTGTTACGGACCTCGGTCATGGCCTCGAACGACAGGGAGGCTTTCTGTGCCGCCACCATTACTTCCGGCAGATCCACATCCTTGCTGCCAGTTTCGAAGGCAACCTTCATCGCTTTAGACTGGGATTGCAGTTCGTTTACCTGGTCCAGGGAGTTGGTCAGCATCTCGGAAAAATTGGGTTTGCCGACGGCATCTGCCTGTTGTGCTCCCGGAATCACATTGTTCTGGGAGAGAATCTTCATCTGATTCAGTACTTGATCAATATTCATGTTGTTCATGATCTACTCCTAATCAAGCGCGAGCTTCGTTGTGGAAACCGGGGATCGTAATGCCGTCACGGCGAAACTGGGCCAGCTTGTAGCGCAGGGTGCGCGGACTGATGCCGAGCTTTTCGGCGGCTTCTTTGCGGCTGCGATGGTTGGCTACCGCATCGATAATGATTTCTTTTTCGCGAGTCTTCAGATCGCTCTCCAGTGCCGCCGGACTGGCATCCACGGCAACGGCAGGGCTGACACTGGCAGAAGGATTTTCAAATATGATGTCGCAGGCTGAGATGCTGTTGCCTGCCTTGAGAATCAGGGCGCGCTGAATAACATTTTCCAGCTCTCGCACATTGCCTGGCCAATCGTGACTGAGCAACGCGGTTTCGCCAGATTCCGCCAGTTGCACGGCCTTGCCAGGCTCGTAGCTTTCCAGGAACTTGTGGGCCAGGGGCAGAATGTCGGCACGACGCTCACGCAGTGGTGTCAGGTGCAGAGGGAAGACATTGAGCCGGTAGAAGAGGTCTTCACGAAAACGACCGGCGGTCACTTCTTCCTTGAGATTGCGGTTGGTGGTGGCAATGATGCGCACATCCAGAGGCATGGGCTTGCTGCCGCCCAGGCGTTCCACTTCTTTTTCCTGGAGCACACGCAGCAGTTTCGCCTGCAGGCCAATATCGATCTCGGAGATTTCATCCAGCAGCAGGGTGCCACCATTGGCTTGTTCGAATTTACCGGCCCGGGAGGTGTAGGCACCGGTGAATGCGCCTTTCTCATAGCCAAACAGCATGGATTCCAGCATGGGCTCGGGAATGGCCGCACAATTGATGGCTATAAAAGGCTTGTCGCTGCGGCGAGAATTTTCATGAATGAAGCGGGAATAGACTTCTTTGCCGCAGCCGGAATCACCACTGATCATGACGGTAACATCGGTGGCAGCGACACGACGTCCCAGTTCCGCCAGTTCACGGCTGCGTGGGTCTTCCATAATCATGGTGCTGGAATCGACAGTGCTCAGGCAAAGACGCTCAACCATTTCCACCAGAACTTCTGCCTCGAAGGGCTTCATCACATAGTCGGCGGCGCCGGCCTGCATCGCTTCGACCGCCTTGTTGACAGTGCCGTAGGCGGTAATCAGCACGAACGGAATTTCCGGATACTGACGCTTGACCGTTTTCAGCAATTCATCGCCATTGAGTCCGGGCATCTGCACGTCGCTGATAATCAGGTTAACTTCCTCGCTCGAAAGCAGGCGCAGTGCGGGTTCGGCTGCTTCGGCCTGTAGCGTGGTATAGCCTGACAGCTCGAGGGTATCTGTCAGTGCCTGTCGCAGATCGGCGTCGTCTTCGATAACCAGAATGACTTTGTTGCTCATGGTTGAATTCCTGTTTCTCATATTTGGTGAATAAGTGCTGAGATTTTTTGAATGCTGTTGTTTATTCCGGGTCACTGGCCCAGATGCCAATCTCTTCAGTCTCGCCCTGGGGCCAATGGGGTAGCGACAAGGTAAACACTGTGCCGCCGGTCTTGAGGTTTTCGATGCTGACTTCGCCGCGGTGAGCTTTCACTGCCGACATCACTACCGCCAGGCCCAGTCCGGTGCCACCTTCGCGGGTGGAATAGAAGGGATCGAATATATTTTCCTTGTGGTATTCGCTGATGCCGCGGCCGTTGTCTGCCACCTTGATGTTGATATTGCCGTCGGCCTCGAAAATTCCGATGGTGATATGAGGTGCTTCTTCGGCGGCTTCGATAGCGTTGTCAATCAGGTTCAGCAGAGCATTGACGAGTGCTTCCTTGTCGCCGCGCATGGTCAGATCCTGCACCGGGCAATCGATGAGCAGTGAGCCTTTGGCTTCCTGCAGTTTCGGCTGGCTGGTGTCATCAACTTCCTTGAGAAGCGAGTCGATGGAGAAACTCTGGTTGGCACCAATATCACCGCGAATATAGGACAGCATGCCCTCTACCAGTTTTTCGATCTGGCGCAGGCGGTTGCGGATATTATTGGTGATTACCTCATTGTGCTCAGGTGCAGTCACCTTGCCGGAACTAAGATGGGACAGATAAAGCATGGCTGATGACAGGGGAGTACGTACCTGGTGGGCCAGGCGAGCTGCCATTTCGCCCAGTGCAGTGAGACGCTTCTCGCGATTGATCAAATTGCCCAGGCGATAGTTTTCCGAGATGTCGGTGAGCAGGATGATGGTATCTCCCCGCTGTCCATAGGCATTGCTGCTGATGGAAATGCGTTTGCCGTTATGCAGACTGGCTTCACCCTCCATGAAATCTTCTTCGCTGGTCAGTTCAGTCAACACGCTGTGCCAACACTGGCCAATGAGTGACATGCCAAGAATGTCGCGAGCGGCGGGATTTTCATCCTGAACCTTGCCGAATGGATCGAGGCTCAGCACGCCACCGGGCAGGGCTTGCATCAGGGCAGAAAGTTTGGCGGCCAGTTGCTCCTTGGCCGTCAGTTCCCGAACCCGTGCCGAATTGGATGCCGCCAGTTCCTGGCGCAATGCCCCGACCTTGTCCTCCAGCTGTCGATAGCTGGAGCCCAGGTCTTCCGATAACTGATTGAACATGTCGAAAGCCTGCTCCAGCTTGTTCATGTCCATGCTGATCTCGGGAGTACTGATAGTCGCTGCTTTCATTGTCCGTTTCCGCCTTGCTTGCATCGCTGTGGCAGCCTTTGCCGCCCTGTTCATTGTCTGTTTTATTCTTAGCAAACTACGTGCCAATAAAATAAGCTAATAAAAACAACAAGATAGCGCCCATGGTCAAAGAAATGACCGGCGGTATTCAGACGACGTCAGAATTTTTACAGGTCACTTGCCGCCAGACGGCAAGGGCTTGCCAGGGCTTGGGGCCAATCGGCAGCAGGGCGAGTGGCGAGGCGGCAGCGCATCGGCATAAGGGCAATAAAGCGTCACTGAAGCGGCACTGTCAGTGGATGGCAGAGAGGCATGTGAAGGGAAAGACCTAATCAGGGAGAAGGCCTTGTGGAGGGGCTTGTTAAACGCAGGGTAATCAGTGCTGCAGCCACTGGCCGGACAGCAAGGGCAGGCATTTACAGCGAGGCGGCTTCGTCTTCTTCGGCAGGCTGCTTGATTTCCAGCTTGCGGATTTTTTCGATCAGGGTGGTGCGTCGCAGGGACAGGGCCTTGGCGGCCTGGGAGACCACCCAATTGGATTTTTCCAGAGCCCGGCAAATCAGGGTGCGCTCCATATTGGACAGATAAAGTTTCAGGTCGATGCTGTCTTCATTGTCCAGTGGCAGTGCGCCGCTAGCCATGGTGGCGGCAGAGGCACCGGCACTGGCATCAGCCTCGCCAGCCTGACCCCGATAGCGCGCCGGCAATTTGTTGCGGGTAATGGTTTCGCCGGGATAAAGAATGGCCAGGCGTTCCACCAGGTTTTCCAGTTCACGGACATTGCCGGGCAAGGGATTTTTCACCAGGGCATTGATAGCCGATTCGTCGAACTCGATGGGGCTGCGCTTTTCCAGCTCCATTTTATAGGCAAATTCCTTGATCAGCAGAGGAATGTCATCAGGTCGATCTCGCAAGGGCGGCAGTTCGATGGGAAAGACATTCAGGCGGTAAAACAGGTCCAGACGGAACTTGCCTTCGCCAATGCGCTTTTCCAGATCCTGGTGGGTAGCCGCAACCAGGCGCACATCGCTGGTGATGGTTTTGGTGCCACCAACCCGCTCGAAGGTTCTCTCCTGAATGACCCGCAGCAGTTTTACTTGCATTGGCATGGGCATGTCACCGATCTCGTCGAGAAACAGCGTGCCCCCTTCTGCCAGTTCGAAGCGCCCGGCGCGACTGTGGATTGCGCCAGTGAAGGAGCCCTTCTCATGGCCGAATAACTCGGATTCGAGCAATTCCGGCGGGATAGCACCACAGTTGACTGCCACAAAAGGCTTGTCAGCCCGCAATGAGAGATTATGAATGGAACGGGCGACCACTTCCTTGCCGGTGCCGGATTCCCCGGAAAGCAGGACATTGGCGTCGGTCATGGCGACGTGCCGGATAAGTCCTTCTATGGATTTGACCTGGGGGCTGTTGCCGGTCAGGGAAACCGACAGCTTTTTACGGGCCCCCTGATGTTTGTTATCCAGCTCTGCCTGTCGAATCAGGCTGAGCACATCCCGGTACTGCACCGGATAGTTGATTACTCCGGCCAACTGCTTGGGCAGTTTTGCCGGGCGTTCGCGGTCCACTTCTTCCTGTAACAGGAAAATCGGCAGGGACGGAGAGTTCCTGTTGATATGGCTGATGGTGACATCCTGCTGCTGGGAGTCGGACAGCATCACCAGGGCTACCAGGCATTTTTGCTCTTCAAGCAGGGCGCCAGCCTGTTCGGCATCGCTGGCGTGCACTACCTGATGATCAATAAACTCAAATACCGTGATGGTCTTGGCGGCTGTCTCGTCACTATCAGTAACCAGCAGTACTGCATTGGCCATGGTTCAATTATTCCGCTTTTTATTGTCAGAGTCTGTCGAGCAGCCTGTATCAGAAGCCCAGACTGGACAGAAGATTGTCGACTTCGTCCTGGTCAAGATGCTCCTGGCTGTTCAGGTCATTGAACTTGTCAATATTGTCCTTGAGCTGGGCACTTTCCTCGACATTGACCTCGGTGGCCGATTTGCCGGAAAACTGGGACAGCTTGGTTAACAGGTTCGCGTATTGTGTCAGTGAGATCAATGAATTCTCAACCTGTTTGATGATTTTCAGGGCCTTGGTCAGGGATTGGCTGGCCAGATCCTGGAAATTCTGGGCGATTATGATCTCGGTGATGTTTTTGTTCAGCTCGGCAATATTGTCGTCCTTGCTGGAGGAGAGCTGACGAAGTTTTTCCAGTAATTCCCGGGTTTCTTCGTCCACCTGATGATTGGCCAGGTAGCCGTCGATCAGTTCACTCTGATCGTTACTGTGCTGCACAATCTCCTGGGTCTGGGCCTTGGCCTTTTCAGTCATGGCCAGGGTTTTTTCGGCGGCGTCCTCAGTGAGGCTGATGACATAATTGAGGTCACTGCGGGTGCGATTGTTCACCGGCTCCGAAGAGGCTGTGGGGATGCTGAGATCAGAGACTGCATCGTGCAGACCCCGGGTCAGCTTGCCAATCACGCTGTAAAAGTTTTGACCATTCAGGTTGTTCAACTCGTCTATGCACTTCAGTGCTTCCTCAATATTATTATTCTCCAGATCGGCCAGTAACTGGTCGGTCTTTTCCCTGAATCCGTCGAGTTTAATGCTTTCCATTATCTGGGGTGCCAGATTGGGATCGTTAGAATTTTGCAAGACTCTGTCCTCTTGTATTCTGCGGCAGTAGCTGGATTAACCTGGCTTGCCGACGCTTAGGGAAAGATGCGGGAAATCTTTTCTGACAGGATTTCCGCGTTAAAGGGTTTGACCACATAGTCATTGACGCCGGCCTGGGCAGCTTCAATGATCTTGTCTTTTTTCGATTCTGCTGTGACAAGAAGTACCGGGGTCTTGCTGATGCGCTCGTCGGCGCGGATTGCGCGCAGTAACTCGATGCCTTCCATCTGCGGCATATTCCAGTCACTGATCACAAAGTCATAGTTGCCTTTCTGCAACATGGGTAGGGCAGTGGATCCGTCATCGGCCATATCGACATTTTTATAGCCGAGGTCATTGAGGATCTGTTTTTCAATCTTGCGCATGCTTTCGTGGTCATCGACGACCAGGATTTTCATGTCGAGTGATGCTGGCATTTCGCTCTCCGTTTGCTAGCTGGGATTAAATGGTGCTCAGCCAGCCTGAAGCAATTACTGCGCCAATATTGAAAGCCCAGATTTTATGGGCACTGTAGAGCAGCTTCCGAAAATTGTCAAAATTCCGACAGGCCCATGAAACAGGGGTGCTGTCCAAAAATTGACAGATATGCCTGCCAATTGCCACGCCTGGCACCCGATTCGCCAGTCCTGACTTGCCCTGAGCTGTTTTCCGAAAACAGGCATGGGCTTTGCAATACGTTTTCTGATCAGTCTTGTGACGGGCGCCAGCGGGCCTGGCAGAGATACTGCTTGCCTGGCGCCGGGGGCTGGATTCCAGGGTGATCGAGCCTGCAGTACCTGCTCAGGCAGAGCGCTGCCAGGAACAGACTGCAGAAATCCTGAGGGCAATAGCAGGCATGAGGCTGCCGTTGAAGCGGAATAAAGCGGCAAATGATTGCCGCCCGGGAGAAAAATTAAAGATTTGAAAATTTGGTTCCGTAATCACTCCCAAGTTTATACACACAGTGTGATCGGGTTCCGGAAAATTTCGGCACCCCAATGTAGTGCTCCGGCGCTACCAAACCTATATAGGCAAACATGGAGACAGAAACATGTCCGAAGTCCTGATAGTCGATGACTCGCATTCCATCCGGGAGCTACTTTCCAGCGTCCTGCAGAAAGCCGGCTACCGCGTTACGAGTGCGGATAATGGCCGGACCGGTCTCGAGACAGCGCAATCTTCCAGTTATGACCTGGTCATTACCGACATCAATATGCCGGAAATGGATGGTCTGGAATTGCTATCCAAGCTGCGTTCCCTGCCGGAATACAGCTTCAAGCCAATTCTGATCCTCACTACCGAGTTTTCCCAGGAAATGAAGATGAAAGGCAAGCAAGCCGGTGCTACCGGTTGGCTGGTCAAGCCCTTCGACCCGGACAAACTGATTAGTGTGATCGCAAGAATTCTGAACTAGCAACAAATTTGATTGATCGGACAGACCGGGACGGGGAAGCATGCCTGAATTAAGCGCAAGTAGCAGCGGAATGGATGAGATTCGGCAGATCTTTGAAGCTGAATGTCATGACGGCCTGAATGTCATTGAGTCCGGATTACTGGCCCTGAAAGCAGGGGACAATAATGCCGAGACCATCAATGACATCTTTCGTGGTGCCCACTCCATCAAGGGAGGTGCGGCTACTTTTGGCTACAGCAATATCGCTGATTTCACCCATGTCATGGAAACCCTGCTCGACCGCCTGCGGTCTGATGAGCTGGCAGTGGTACCTGGCCTGGTGCAGGTATTTCTGGAGTCGGTAGATTGTTTGCGCGACATGGTGGAATGCATGGGCGGCGGTGAATACGACGTCGAGCGCACCGAGCGGGTCAAGGCCGAGCTGGAAAAATGGCTGGGAGATGAGGTTCAGGATACAGAGATTGCTGCAGAAGACAGCACTGCAGGCGCTGCTGAATCGGCCTCGGAAGAGCAAGACGGTGGCCACTGTTGGGATATCAAATTCAAGCCCGGGAAGGATTATCTGAAAACCGGCAATCAGCCCCAGCATATCTTTCGTGCCCTTGCCGAGCTGGGCGAGGTGAAATTGCAACCGGACTTTTCAGATCTGCCGGCTTTTACCAAATCAAAACCGGATGAGATGTATCTCAACTGGCAAATCGAACTGAAGTCCGATGTCTCCAAAGAAGAAATCCTGGCGGAATTCGACTGGGTCGAGAATGAGTGCGAAGTCGAAGTGACGGCGCGTGAGGGCACAGAAAAGAAAGTAGCCCCGCGGCCGGCAGCGGGTCCGGCGCCCGCCGAATCGGCCGGGACAGCTCCGGCGGCTGCCAATACCCGTCAGGCCAAGAAGGAATCCGGATCTATCCGGGTGGAGATCGACAAGATCGATACCTTGCTGAATCTGGTGGGTGAAATGGTTATCAACCAGTCCATGCTGAATCAGTTCAGTAGCAGCAACCGCAATGGTGAGAACCTGGGTAACGGCACTGAGCTGGATCAGGGACTGGCCAATCTGGAGCGCACTACCCGCGAGCTGCAGGAAGCGGTGATGAGTATCCGCATGTTGCCGGTGAGCACTACCTTTAACCGCTTTCCGCGCCTGGTCTATGACCTGAGCAGCAAGCTGGGCAAGGATGTGGCGCTCAAAATTACCGGTGAAACCACGGAGCTGGACAAGACGGTTCTGGAAAAGATTGCCGATCCCTTGTCACACCTGATTCGCAATTCCCTGGATCACGGTGTAGAGGCGCCGGATGTGCGTCTGGCACGTGGCAAGGACAAGGCCGGCACCATCAGTCTCAGCGCTTCCCATGAGGGCGGCAATGTCATCATTCGCGTTGCGGACGATGGCGGTGGTCTGAACAGTGAAAAGATTTATACCAAGGCCCTTGAGCGGGGTCTGGTCAAGGAGGGCGATACCCTGTCCTCCCAGCAGATCAATAACCTGATTTTCCAGCCGGGATTTTCCACGGCAGATGAAGTCACCGATGTTTCCGGCCGTGGTGTAGGCATGGATGTAGTGCGCAGCAATATCGAAGAGATTGGCGGCCGGGTGGAAGTCTTTTCGGATCCCGGTAAAGGCAGCACCTTCCAGATTACCCTGCCATTAACACTGGCGGTGCTGGATGGCCAATTGGTGCAGGTTGGGGAACAGGTCTTTGTAGTCCCGCTGTTGTCCATCGTCGAGACTGTGCAGGTGGATATGGACAAGATCAATGTGGTTTCCGGCAGTGAGCCACTCTATCGTCTGCGGGGCGAGGTGATACCCATTATTGATATGCGTTCGCTCTACATCATCAATGGCGAAGAGAAACTGCATTCCTATGAAGGCAAGCAGCTCGTCATTGTCGACATCGACCGCAATTATATCGGCCTGGTGGTAGATGATCTGCTTGATCAGCATCAGGTAGTGATCAAGAGTCTGGAAACCAACTATGTGAAGATGCCGGGTATTCTCGGTGCGACAATTCTGGGCAACGGCACGGTTTCCCTGATTGTTGATGTCACGACGTTTGCCGGGCCCATGCTAAAGGGCGGCTCGAACCGGGTAGCGCACTAATTTTATTCAGCCTTGAAAAGCTGTGAGGAGAACAATTAATGAGTAATGAAGAAAAAGTGACAGAAGAATTGGAGCAATATCTGACTTTCGTGCTGGATAGCGAAGAGTATGGTGTGCCAATTCTTTCGGTGCGCGGTATTCAGGGTTGGGAGAAAACCACGCCGATTCCCAATGCCCCCGAGTACGTCATGGGCATTATCAACTTGCGCGGTGAAGTAGTACCCATTATCGATCTGCGTCGCCGCTTTGGATTGGAGTCCATCGAATACAGTGCCAATACCGTGGTCATCGTGGTGCGTGTGGAACAGGGTGGCAGTGAAAAAACCGTGGGCCTGGTTGTGGATGCGGTTGCCGATGTGCATGACATCAAATCTGGCGACATGCGGGAATCACCGGACTTTGGTTCCGATGTGAACCAGGAGTATGTCAACAGCCTGGGTCTGATTGGTGAAAAGATGGTCATTATTCTCGACATCAACAAAATCATGGACTGGGGTGATCTCAACACAGCAGACCAGAACGCCCCGCAGGCAGAATCAGTAGCGGCATAAGCAACCATATTCTGCTGCGGCAGGATCGTGACAATCACGGAGACTATACAATGGGCATTTTCAGAGATTTTACCCGCGAGTCAGGCAGCAAAAACGCCCAGCAGCTTGCCGCGGCGCGCGCCAAAGAGGGCGCCAGGGATCATTCAACTTTGCAGGCAGTGCGTTCCTGCGTGATGGTTGCTGATCAGGACAATGTCATTGTCAAGATGAATCCGGCGGCCTTGCAACTGATGCGAAGTGTGGAAAGTGATATCAGGAAATTCCTGCCGCATTTTGATGCCAACAAGTTAATTGGCGAGAAGGTAGATGTTTTTCATCGTCAGCCTGAGCATCAGACCCGATTTCTGCAGCAGTTGGATTCTACTACCGAAACCACGATTGAGATTGGCGAGCGGACTTTCGAAATAACCTTGAGCCCGATGTTCGACGAGCAACGTTCTCGCATGGGCACTGTGGTGGAATGGATCGATATTAGTGCCCGGTTGGCGCGTGAGGCTGCTGATGCCAAAGCGGCAAGTAAAGAAAAGAAAGTACATGCTGAAATGGCGCGTATCAAGTCGGCCCTGGATTCCTGTTCTTCGAAAGTCATGATGTGTGATGAATCGGGAAGCATCGTGTATGCCAACAAGGCAGTACGCAAGATGTTGCTGGATTCAGCGGACGACATTCATAAGGAACTGCCACAGCTGGATCTGGAAAACCTGGTGGGTGTCAATCTGGAAAGTTTTAACAGCGACAAACACAACAAGCTGATCAGCAACCAGGACCAAAGCCATGAAACCGTAGTAACTCTTGGCAGCAAGGCTTTCGGTCTGCTGTCAAATCCGGTGCTGGATGACGACAGCAATCGTATCGGTATTGTCGTGGAATGGAACGACAAGGTAGCCGAACTCAAATTCGAAGAAGAAGTGAATAATCTGATTCTGGCAGCAACAGCCGGCAAACTGGATGATCGTATCAAGCTCGATACCGACTGCTCGCCCTTTATTACCAACATCTCCGAGGGCATCAATCAGCTTCTGGAAGTATTCGACAATGTCATCAAGGATGCCTGTGCTTCCCTTTCCAGTCTGGCTGAAGGCCGCCTGACCCGTCGTATGGAAGGCAGCTATGAAGGCGGTTTTGAGCAATTGAAAACAGACGTGAACACCACTATCGACAAACTGGTGTCTGTGGTCACAGAAATTGCCGACTCGGCCACCCGGGTTAAAAGCGCTTCTACCGAAATTACCCGTGGCAACTCCGATTTGAGTCTGCGCACGGAACAACAGGCAGCGAGTCTTGAAGAGACCTCCTCCGCCATGGAAGAGATTACCGCCACGGTACAGCAGAATGCCGAGAACTCGGTACAGGCCAATACCCTCGCTCGCGGTGCCCGTGAAGCGGCGGAAAACGGTGGTTCAGTGGTTGGCCGGGCAGTCAGTGCCATGGAAGCCATCAGCGAATCCAGCAAGAAGATCAATGACATCATCGGTGTCATTGACGAGATTGCCTTCCAGACCAATCTGCTGGCTCTGAATGCGGCGGTGGAAGCCGCCAGGGCCGGTGATCAGGGTCGGGGCTTTGCCGTGGTTGCCGACGAAGTACGCAGCCTGGCTGGCCGCAGTGCAACTGCCGCCAAGGAGATCAAGGAACTGATCAAGGACAGTGGCAATAAGGTGAGCGAGGGCTCTGAACTGGTTAATCGCTCCGGTGAGACCCTCGATGAGATTGTCACCGCCGTCAAGAAAGTGAATGACATTGTTGCTGAAATCGCCACCGCCAGTGATGAGCAATCTACCGGCCTGGGTGAAATCAGCAAGTCCATTACTGAGATGGACAACATGACCCAGCAGAACGCAGCGCTCGTGGAAGAGGCTGCTGCTGCCAGTGAATCCATGAATTCCCAGGCGGATACCCTGGATCGCCTGATCGCCTTCTTTGATACCGGTATCAAGCGCAAGCCGGCGCCAGCAATATCAGCGCCCGCAGCGCCAGTGGCAAAACCAGCCACCGCCCCGGCCGTCAGCAGGCGCGATGATGCGTTGAAAACAGCGGCGACACCGGCTCCGAAGGCGGAAGCCAGAGCGCCGAGTAGAGTTGTTAGCCCGCCTGTTGATGATGAAGGTGACGAGTGGGAAGTGTTTTAGTAGTGCCGCAGCTGAAGAACTGAACTGTTAGTAATCGCCAGAAATTGATTGGAGAGTAGATATGCCCAGGAAAAAGCAGCCACAGGAAGAGACCTATGTGTTGCCCCGTGTTCTGGAAATTGCAGAACTGGATTCGGTCTACAAGGAACTCGCGAAGTTCGCCAGGAAGACCTATAGCAAATTTACTCTCGACGCCGGCCAGGTGGCATTGATTGATGCTGCTGGCATGCAGCTAATAGTTCAGTTCTTACTTTTTATGCGCGCCAGAGACTGCCAGGTGGAGTGGATCAATGACTCTATCCAGATCTACCAGATTGCCGCCGAACTTGGGCTGGAAAACCAGCTGGAAGATCAGTTGGAAGCCTGATTGATTCTGCAAATGGATAAGTCCGTCATGAGAGAACAAGCAACAGAAACCATGAGTGACAAGCTGTTTCAGCTCTGTGAGCAACAGCTGCTCGCCATTATTACTGACTCCGGTGCCTCTATCGAGAAAATTGTCGATAGTACCACTGCGGCGGTGCAGGACAGTGCCATCCTTTCTGGCAAGATCGAACATTGCGATCAACTTGGGCCGGAAGAAAAGCAACTCTGTGCCGGCCTCGAGTCGAAAGTGGCTGCCATCCTGACCAATATGCAGTGTTTTGATGAGTTGTCGCAGCGCATTGAACATATCAGTGAAATAGTCAGGCTAATAAAGCTTGAATCAGATCGCGAGGGTTTTCTCAGTGATCCCAAGGACTCTGAAGATTTATTCAGGGATATCAGCAGTATTTTCTCGATACGATCCGAATTTGAAGTTCTGGAAAAAATATTTCCAGAGAGCGGACAGGCGGATACGGGAGATATGGTAGAGCTGTTCTAGAGCCGAAATATTTTTCGGATGCTATAGCTGCTGCCAATTTGTGGAACCGCATGCATGAATACAATTGTCTCCCTGGAGCTCAGCGAAAGAGAGTTTTCTTCGATCAAGCAGCTTGTTTTTGACGTTACCGGTATTTGCCTGGGGGAATCCAAGCGAGAACTGGTCAAGCGTCGCTTCTCACCAAGAATCAGGGCGCTGGGGCTGCGCAGTTTCAGCGACTATGTGAAATATGTTCAGGATAATGGCGAACTGGAAGTATCCAACTTCTGCAATGCCATCACCACCAATCTGACTTCCTTTTTTCGTGAAAACCACCATTTCGAATTTCTGGCCAGCGAAGTGCTGCCCAAGATTGCAGTGCGCAATCTGGCAAGCAGACGTTTAAGGGTCTGGTCAGCGGGTTGTTCCACGGGCCAGGAACCCTATTGCCTGGCAATAAAATTGCGCGAATCGTTTCCGGGTCTTGAGAAGTGGGATGCTCGTATTCTGGCAACAGATCTTGACGAAAATTGTCTGAAGACAGCGCGCAATGGTGAGTACCCTCTGGAGGGCTTCGAAAAGACGCCCCAGAAGGTCGTTGAAAAATTCTTTCAGGCACTGCCACTGGATAGAAATGACAGTTTCGCCAAGCCCATGGTCAAGGCCCGGGAAGAAATTCGTAATCTGATTACGTTCAACAAATTAAACCTGATGCAGCAGCCCTGGCCAATGAAAGGTAAATTTGACGTGATCATGTGCCGTAATGTGTTCATATACTTTGACAAGCCAACCCAGGCAAAGCTGCTGGCCCGCTTTGCCGACTTACAGGAACCAGGAAGCTATCTGTTTCTCGGTCACTCCGAAGTAGTTCAGGATCCTCATACAATTGGCTACAAACTGGTAGAGAAAACTACCTACCAGAGATTATGAGAGTCCATAATGGAATTAACTGTTCAACCTTGCCCGTCGACTTTTTCCCATATAAATCGCTATGTGGATCGCACTAACAAATGTGTAGCCGCCAAGCTCATGCCTGGCGAGTACTATATCTCTGACAAGCAAGAGATGATTACCACAGTGCTGGGCTCCTGTGTTTCAGCCTGTATCTATGATGAAAAGCGCCATATCGGCGGGATGAATCACTTCATGCTGCCTGCCAAAGGCACTGCCGCGCTGATGGATGAATCGGCTCGCTATGGCTTGTTTGCCATGGAAAGCCTGATTAACGAGTTAATGAAATCCGGCTGTCGCAAGCAAGACCTGAAAGTCAAGCTGTTCGGTGGTGGGCAGATTATTGCCAATATGTCCGATGTGGGTCGCAAGAATATTCTGTTTGCCAAAAACTTTCTGCATGCCGAAGGGCTGCCGCTGGAGGCTTCGGATCTGGGATTGATCTTTCCCCGCAAGGTAAATTTCTTTCCTTTCTCTGGTAAAGCCATGGTCAAACGACTGAAGACCCTGCATAACGATACTATTACCGAGCGTGAGAAGCAGTATGCAGAAAGTCTGCGCAGCGAAGAAATTGCTGGCGACATCGAGCTGTTCTGACGATTAATCTGCTCAGCGGAGACTGATTTATGAGCAAAGGCAAAATCAAGGTACTGATCGTGGATGACTCCGCGCTGGTACGAAAGCTGCTGTCTGACATCCTGTCAGCCGATGCCGAACTGGAAGTGGTCGGGACTGCCATGGATGCCCATGCAGCCAGGGAAAAAATCAAGGCCCTGCACCCCGATGTAATAACACTCGACATTGAAATGCCCAAGATGGACGGTATTACCTTCTTGCGTAATTTGATGCGCCTGAATCCGCTGCCGGTCATCATGATCTCAACCCTGACCGAGAAAGGGGCCGAGGTGACACTTGACGCGTTGCAGGCGGGGGCTGTGGATTTCGTATCCAAGCCCAAGATAGATATTTCCAACAGCCTTGATGAATATTCCGAAGAAATTACGACCAAGGTTAAAGCAGCTGCCAGTGTGCGGGTGCGTCGCCTGGAAGCCGGAAGATCGGCAGCCTCTGCAAATGGCAGCAGGCCGACAAAGGCTGCGGTAGCCACTGCCCGCCATTTCAGCACCACTGACAAGATCATTGCTATCGGTGCCTCCACAGGAGGTACCGAGGCCATCCGCGAGGTGCTGGAAGAAATGCCGCTGTCGGCACCGGGGATAGTCATTGCCCAGCATATTCCTGAATATTTCAGCAAGGCTTTCGCTGACCGCGTCAATCTGAGCTGTGCCATCACCGTTGCCGAAGCCAAAGACGGCGATATTGTGTTGCCCGGGCATGCCTATATCGCTCCCGGTAACCAGCATTTGTCCATCCGCAAGGGTGGGGCACGCTGGCGCTGCCGCCTGCTTGATTCCGAGCCCGTCAATCGTCATCGCCCCAGCGTTGATGTGCTGTTCAATTCGGTGGCCGAATGTGCAGCTCAGAACGCCCTGGGTGTGATACTTACCGGCATGGGTAAAGATGGCGCCCGCGGGCTGTTGGCATTGCGTACAGCTGGTGCCCACACCATTGCCCAGGATGAGGCCAGCAGCGTGGTCTGGGGTATGCCCGGCTCTGCCGTAGAAATCGGAGCTGCGGCCGAGGTGCTGCCCCTAGGCAGGATTGGCAGTACCCTGCTGGGCGCCCTTGCACAGAAAGCCGGCTAGGAAAATTCCCCTCCAGGCAATGATCCGGCCAGTAGACCGGGTGTTTTGCCGTGGCTACAGGCCGGTAGCCCATTTTCCCTAAATTTCAGTTAAGAAATACCGGCAGATGTCGTAGCTAATTCATGGAACAAATCCTTGCGGCGTGATGATCGGGAAAGCCAGCGATACATCACCTGCCACGTTCAGGACTAAACAATGAATCAAGCTATCAATCCCATGTCCATATTGCTGATCGATGATGATCCGTTTTATGCCCAATTGGCTGTCGAAGTATTGGGTAATCTGGGTTTTAACGAAGTCGCGGTTGCCAACGACGGTACTGCTGGCCTGGACCGGCTAAAAAATGCGGAGCAGGGGTTCGATGTTGTTATTTGCGATCTGAATATGCCGCAAATGAATGGCGTTGAATTTATCCGCCACGCCTCAAAAACCAAGTTTGGTGGCGGCATTATTTTGCTCAGTGGTGAAAACAAGCGCATGCTGGAAACAGCCTATGGCGTTGCCAAGACCCATGACGCCAATATTCTGGGTGCCATGTCCAAGCCTATCAACCCAGAAGATCTGCGCGAAGCCATGGGCCGGCTGCAACCTTCGGAGAAAAAGCGCAGCTTCACTCCCCAGGAACCGATTACCGAAACGCAATTGCGGGATGGAATCGAGGGCTCGGAGAACGATGATGTGCAGCTGGTCTACCAGCCCAAGATCGATGTGCGTTCCGGCAAAATAGTCGGAGTGGAAACTCTGGCGCGCTGGTGGAACAAGGAGCGCGGCATTCTTGGTCCCGGGGCTTTTATTCCCCTGGCAGAACAAAGCAATCTGATTGATGACCTGACCAACAGAATCTACCGCAAGGCAGTGCAGCAGGCATCGGAGTGGCAGCAAGAGGGCATTGACCTGCGTGCGGCCATCAATTTCTCGGTGAATTCATTCTCGAGCCAGTCGTTCTGTGATTTCCTGGTGAGCACCGTGCAGGATTGCAATATCGATCCCAGTAGCCTGTGCCTGGAAATCACTGAAACCCAGGCGATGACCATTGCCGTGAACTGTCTGGAGTCTATTATCGGTATGCGCCTGAACCGCTTTGGACTGTCCATCGACGATTTCGGAACCGGCAATTCCTCGCTGGCGCAACTCAAAAATATTCCTTTCACCGAACTCAAGGTAGACCGCGCCTTTGTCACCGGTGCCAACAGCAACGAAGGTGCCCTGGCGATCCTGGAGGCAAGTATCTCCCTGGCCAGAAAACTGGAAATGGTGGTGGTGGCCGAAGGGGTCGAGACCCGCGAAGACTGGGACCTGGTTGAAGAACTTGGTGTTGACTATGTGCAAGGTTTTTATTGCGCCAGACCCATGAGCAATGATGACCTGATGGGTTTCATGGATAAATGGAGCGGGCCTCACTGGGCCTGTCAGGGCTAGGCGGCGACCAATCGGGCATTTCACGCCATCTGAAATTGGCAACCGCATGCAGCGTTTTGTATCGCAATAACTGAACAGGCTGGTTCTTGAATTACACCGGGTCAGGGAGTAGGAGAAATTGAAACTTGAAGAAGTAATGTCCAGGGCAGATTCCGGTTTTACACCGGATGCACTGCTGGTGGACGTCATAGGCTTCCTGGCATCCAAGTCAGCATCCTGCATGGTTATTTGTGAAGACAGTATACCTGTGGGCATTATTACCGATCATGACCTGGTCAAGCTGTTCTATAAGTATTCCGAATATGGATTGCCGGATTCGGTGACGGCCGGAGATGTCATGACCCGAAATCCGGTAACCTTCAAAACCGGCATGGAACTCAATGAAGCCATTCTCCTGTTCAGAAACCACAATCTCAAACACTTGCCGGTGGTGAGCGAGTCCGGCAAGCTGGCTGGCATCATCACCCTGGCAGATATGGTGAATGCCTATATTGCGCTGGCCGAAGAGCACAACAAACTGGAAGAAGTGTCAGAGGAACTACACTGGTTGTCTCTGGAAGATTGTCTGACCGAGATGCCGAATCGCCGCGCCATGGAGCGGGATCTGTTGCAGGCCGAAGCCCGTGCCCAGCGTTACGGTGAAAATTACACAGTGGCGCTGATAGATATCGATCATTTCAAGGCGTATAACGATTACTATGGGCACCTGGCCGGCGATGAAGCGCTGAAACAGGTGGCGGCAGTTCTGAAGGAGATGGCGAGAACATCAGATAAAGTGTTCCGCTACGGCGGCGAAGAGTTTCTGTACTTCATGCCGATCTCAAGAGTTGATGAAGCTCACACGGCTGCCGAGCGCATGCGCAAGGCACTGGAAGCCAAAAACTACGAGCACGTCAAGAACCCGCAGGGCATGATTACTATCAGTATCGGCATTGCCCAGGGCACAGACGGTAGCTGGCAGGATACCATTCAGCGTGCCGATGAGGCCTTGTACGAGGCCAAGGAAACTGGTCGAAACCGGATTTGCATGGCGAAAACCGCGAGTGACCCTGATCTGGACAAGCCTGCCATGCTGCAGTCGGAAATTGGCAGTAATCTGGAGCAGGCGACATCAAAGTCGATCTGATTCCCGAACGGATCGGCCCATGGCTTTGCCCTTACGGCCGGGCCAATTTACATTGCCCCGGCTTTGGGGGAAACTACAAGTCCGTAGTGCTTGATCGGAATCAAGACAGCAGTTCAAAGCCACACTATAATAGCCACTGAAACCAGTAGCCAACGAAGCTTAGTCATCGGCCAGACTCATTAACTCTGGCCGCGCCTGGCATCCCGGCTGACAATTTAAATTGACCCGACACATCGACTGCCCTAGCCCAGATGCCGCAAATTATCAAAAAGTCCTCACAACTCGCCGAGCAGTTACTGGACCTCATCAAACAGCGCAATGCCCACCAGTTGCATGAAGCCGGTTTCACGGATTTGCATGCGGATTTCGTGCAGGTTCTCGATGGCGCCGGTTTCGGTGGAGAAGGGGTTGAGACCAAACGGGTCGTAATACTGCTGTCCGACATACGGGGCTTTTCCGAGATTGCCGAGGCCTATCCCGCCAGTGAGGTGGTGGGTATGCTGAACCGCTACTTTGCGGCCATGGGCGATATTATTGTCAATTACGGTGGGTCGATCGACAAACTCATGGGGGATTCCATTCTGGTGACTTTTGGCCTGCCGGATTCCCGCGAGGACGATGTTCAGCGCTGTATTACCTGTGCCGTGGAAATGCAACTGGCCATGGGCAAATTCAATGAAGAGAACCTGGCCCTGAACCTGCCAGCGATTTATATGGGCATTGGTATCAACTGCGGTGAAGTTGTTGTTGGTGCCCTGGGTTCAGAGCATTACAGTGAATATACGATTATTGGCGAAGAAGTGAATCTCACCTCGCGCATCGAGGCACACTGCCTGCGCGGACAAATCCTGATCAGCGAACAAACCCTTGGTCTGGCCAAAGACTTCATTGAAGTGGGCCCGCCAAACTCGGTCGAGGTCAAAGGTGCCAGGGAACCCGTCAAGCTTTACGAGGTTTACTCCATCAATGGCCCCAAAGCCATGCAAGTTCCGCGTCGGGAAGGCCGAAAGAGCCCCCGGGTAGCGGTACAAATGCCGGTGACCTTCCAGTGTCTGGCGGGAAAGATCATTTTGCCTGACAAGATCAAGGGACAGGTCATCGATATCAGTTACGGCGGTATGCTGATTGAGAGCGATGCCCGCCTGGCACCGCTTTCTGAAATCAAAATGAAGATTTCCCTGGAGATGTTCAGTGATGAAACCACGGATATCTTCGCCAGAATCATCAAATCCGAGCAGCAGGGCAGCAATTATCTGAGCAGTATGGAGTTCACGTTCGTGGACCAGACTGGCCAGACCGCCATCAAGAATCTGGTAGATCGCCTGGTGCTGACCCTCTGACAGCCTGCCCCGGCCAGTCATCCCGCCACTTTCGTACTGTTGTTTTCCTTGGTTTTCAGTATCTTGCCTGACTCTTTCCTGTAATTTCCCGGTATTAGTCTGGACAAGGGCTGTACTGCTACCTATGCTAGGGCTGTCAGTAATATCGTGGGAACCCATTCCTGTAGCTCTGACGTTTATCTTGAATTTAGCGGTCCGGGAATGCGCAAAAAAAGCAGTAAAACAGCAACTGGCGGTCAGCAGACTGCCGAACTGGCGAAAGACGAGTTGGCTCTGCTGGCCAGGGTATTTGACCACGCGCCGGACGCCCAATTACTGGTTGATAGTGACGGCGTAATCATCAAGGCCAACCACCAGGCCGAGGGCCTGTTCGGATACCCGCAGCAGGAATTACTCGGTAACAGCATAGAAATGCTGATCCCCGAGCGCTTCGTGCCCCAACACGCGGTCTATCGCAAGCAATTCATGGATGCACCCCGACCCCGGCCCATGGGAGCGGGAGTGGATCTCTATGCGCGCTGCAAAGACGGCAGTGAAGTGCCGGTTGGCATAATGCTCAGTTATCTTGATACTGACGATGGCCGGGTGGGCCTGGCGGTGGTGCGTGACATCAGCGAACGACGCAAGGCAGAGGAAAAATTTCGCGACTTGCTGGAATCTGCCCCCGATGCCATGGTGATCGTCAACGAACGCGGCTTCATCCAGCTGGTGAATTCCCAGACCGAGAAGGTATTCGGCTATCCACGCAGTGAGCTATTGCAAAAACCGGTAGAAATGCTGATCCCCGAACGTTACCGGACAGCACATCCATCCCATCGTGCCTCCTTTTTTCAGCAACCGCGATTTCGGCCCATGGGCCAGGGGCTGGAGCTCTATGGCCAACGCAAAAACGGCGAGGAATTTCCGATTGAGATCAGCCTTAGCCCTCTGCAGACCGAAGAGGGAATGCTGGTGTCCAGCGCTATTCGGGATATTACCGACCGCAAGCAAGTCGAGGAAAAGCTGCGCACATCACTGGAAGAGAAAGATACTTTGCTGCATGAAATTCACCACCGGGTAAAGAATAATCTTACCGTGATTGGCAGTAGTTTCTATTTGCAATCCACCTATGTGGACGATGATCAACTGGTTGAAATCCTGCAGAATTGCCAGGACCGGGTTCGCTCCATGGCGCTGGTGCATGACCGGCTCTATCATTCGGGTAATTTTGCGGCTGTCGATTTTGGCGAGTACACGCGAGAGCTGTGTTCCGATCTTTTTTCCAGCTACGCCGTTAACCAGAATAACATCAACCTAGATATCGACATTGAAAAAGTCCATGTTGGACTCGATCAGGCCGTGCCCTGCGCACTGATTCTTAATGAACTGGTCAGTAATAGCCTCAAGCATGCTTTTCCGCCGGATTACAGTGGCCAGTTGAAGGTGCAGATCCGTCAGGAAGAGGATGCTGAACTGGAAGTCATAGTGGCCGATAATGGCATAGGTATGCCGGACCAGCCTGAGCAGCAACCGGAAGGGTCGTTTGGCATGCGTCTGCTTACTGCCCTTACCCGGCAAGTGGATGGTACAATCGAATATCTGCCGGCAAACCCCGGCACCATTGCCAGACTGAATTTCCGACAGCATGAATAATCTTAATCTCGACAGCATGGCTGGGCTGCGTATTCTCGTGGTAGAGGATGAGGGCCTGATCGCCGAGGAAATTCGGGAACGGCTTGGCCGCCTGGGTGCCAAGGTGATTGATGTGGTGGATACCGGCAAGGAAGCGGTGGAAGCTACCGTTGAACATCAACCCGATCTTGTGTTGATGGATATCCGCCTGAAGGGATCCATGACCGGTATCGAAGCGGCTGAACTGATTAATGAGAGCACCCACACTCCGGTGGTGTATCTGACCGCTCATTCAGACTGGGAAACCGTACAACAGGCAAAGCAAAGTAATCCCTTCGGCTATCTGTCCAAGCCCTTCAAGGAAACCGATCTGATTTCGGTGATTGAAGCGGCTTCGCTCCGACAGAGCCTGGAACAAAAACTCAGTGATTCGGAAAAACGATTCAAGGCAACTCTGGAAAGTCTTGGCGAAGGTGTTATCACCGTCGATACCAATGGCCACATCAGCTTTATAAACCCCATTGCCGAGAAGTTAACTGGCTGGAATTCCATTGAAGCGCTGGGTGGTGAGCTGAAATACATTTTTCGCTTCTACCCGGAAGAGTCGCCGGAGACGGAGTGCAAGCTTTCAGACTATCTGCGGACCGAGTTTCCCTTCTCCAGGCAGGGCATCTTGCGGGACCGCTATGACAAGCGCATACCTGTTCAACTGAAAATTGCTCCGGTGATGGCGAATCCGGCCAACAGCGAAAGGCTGGGTGCCGTGTTGACCTTCCAGGACTTGACTGAACAGCTGGATATCGACAAGCAGATGCGTCATTCGGAAGAGCGCGTGTCTGCGGTGTTTCGTCACAGTCCGGTGGCGATGACCATTATTGACCTGGATGATCCGGGCAAGACTATCGATATCAACGAAGCCTTTATCGCCATGACCGGTTATAGCCGGGAACGGGTATTGAATGCCGACCATACGGACTCCGTGTTCTGGCAGGGCGAAGCGGATTTCCTGGAAATATTTGAAGAATTTCGCAAGTACGGAAAGGTAGTAGGCAAGGATTTTCGTTTCCGTCATGCCGATGGTGAGATGCGGCATGGTCTTATCTCGGCAGCGCCTTATTACGTAGACGAAAAAGCCTATGTACTGACCTCCATCATGGATATTTCCGACCGGAAAAAGACTGAACTGCTGCTACGCCGCAGCGAGGAAAAATTTCATGCCATTTTCAGCCAGTCTTTTCAGTTCATTGGCTTGCTGGATATCAATGGTAAGGTACTTGAGGCCAATGAGACTGCTCTGGATTTTGCCGGCGTACAGCCTGCTGATGTGATCGGCAAACTGTTCTGGGAGACGCCCTGGTGGGCTCATTCGGAAGAGCAGCAGGAAAGGCTCAAGATGGCGGTAAAACGGGCGGCGCGCGGTGAAATTGTGCGCCTGGATGTGAATCATCTGGACGCCGAAGGGCGCCGCTACGATTTTGACTTTTCTCTCAAGCCGGTAAAGGACGACGAGGGCAATATCAGCTTGCTGATACCCGAAGCCAGAGACATTACTGACCTCAAGGAGATGCAGGCTTCATTGCAGATCAGTGAGGCGGAGAAATCTGAATTACAGGCCAGTTATTTGCAATCGCAGAAGATGGAGGCGGTGGGCCGCCTGGCCGCGGGCGTTGCCCATGATTTCAATAATCTGCTGACAGTGATCAATGGTTATGCGGATCTGATCGATCATGGTGTTGGCGCCGGAAAAGAAGCCAATCAACTGATCAGTGAAATCCGCTCGGCAGGGCAGCGGGCCAGCAGTCTGACCAAGCAGTTGCTGGCCTTTAGCCGCAAGCAGGAATTGAAACCGGAACGGGTCGACCTTGCCACCCTGCTGCGCGATTTGAGTAGCCTGTTGGAAAGGCTGTTGGGAGAAGACATTATTCTCACCACCAATATTGGTGAAAAACTCTGGCCGGTCAGTGTGGACCCCAATCAGCTTGAGCAGGTTATTGTAAATCTGGCAGTTAATGCCCGGGATGCCATGAATCTGGGTGGCACACTGATTATTGAAGCCGAAAACCTGGTGTTGGAGAACAGCATCAAGCTGAATGCCGAAGGCCAGAGCCTGAAACCTGGACAGTATGTAGTACTCAGGGTAAAGGACAATGGCATAGGCATGGAATCAGAAATCCTTGGCCATATTTTCGAACCCTTCTTTACTACCAAGGATCAATCAGAGGGAACCGGATTGGGCCTGGCGACTGTCTTTGGTATCGTGAAACAGTCCGGTGGCAATGTCAGGGTACAGAGTGAGCCCAACAAGGGAACCAGTTTCGAATTATTCTTTCCGGGTCTGGCGGAAGAGGAAATCAAGGTCAGTAAAACATTCGAGAAACAGGCTGTGGCCACCGGTTCTGAAACTATCCTCGTGGTAGAAGACGATGCCAGTGTGCGGGAGCTGATGACGACGGGTCTTTCAATGCTTGGCTATAACATACACTCTGCCTGCAATGGTCATGACGCCCTGGAAATTCTTAGCCAGCATCAACAGGATATTGGCCTGCTGGTGACGGATGTTGTGATGCCGGGCATGAGTGGTGGTGAACTGGTTGAAGCCACCCGGCAAAAGTACCCGGATATCAAAGTTGTCTGTCTGTCCGGTTATAACAATGATGAGGTGGTCAAGCGGGGTGTAATACAGGGAGATGTGCGCCTGCTGAGGAAGCCCTTTACCATCGATGAATTTTCCCGAGTGGTGCGCGAAGAACTGGACGGCCAGGCGGGATAAGCGGTCAGGATTCAGACTGCCGCTGACTGCCGGTTAATTCAGAAATCATACTGCTCAGGTTTTCGAGCCGCACCGGTTTATCCAGAAAGCGGGAAACGCCCAGTTCTGCCGCTGCCTGCTCATCAACCATCTCATTATTTCCGGAGCATAGTACTACCGGAATATCCCTGCGCTTGTCCCTGATACGTCTGGCCAGCTCCAGGCCAGAGAGATTGGGCATGGTCTGATCAGTGATAACGATGTCGAAGGCTGCGCTGTTTTGGGCAAACACATCCCAGGCGTTCTCACTATTATTGATGGCATGTGAATCTATACCTTTGCGCTCCAGATAGTTTGTCATCAAGCGAGTAACCGATTCATCATCATCCACTATCAATACACGGGGTTTGCTGCTATCGGTGAAGGCCGGCGCAGCAGCGGGTGTTGCTACGGCTTCCTGTTCGTTTGTATCGATGACATCCAGGGGAAACAGAATGCGGAAACAGGTACGGTCGTCCTCACTGTTCACCTGAATATGACCATCATGCATATGCACGATCCCGTGTGTCGCAGACAGGCCAAGACCGGCTCCCTCGCCAAGCTCCTTGGTGCCGGTAAAAGGATCAAAAATGGTCTTGCGGATAGTGGGGTCGATACCTATGCCATTGTCGACGACTTCGAGGCAGGCATAACGACCATCGATACTCTGAAAGCATGAATCACAACGGGCATTTTGTAGTTGCCTGACTCCGGTTTTCAGCCAGATGGACGCATCATTGCTTTTTAATGCCTCCTTGGCGTTCTGGCATAGATTCATCAGCACCTGCTGAATCTGGGGTTTATTGGCCACGACTTCCGGCAATTCTGCATCCAATTCCGTGATCAGCTGGATGGAGCTGGAGATCATGGCCTGCAGCATTCGCTGGGAGTCATTGACCACCTCGTTCAGGTCCATCGGCTCCTTGGAGAGAACGTTCTCGCGGCTATAGTCCAGTAGTTGCGATACCAGTTTGCCGGCTTTTTTGGAGGTGGCGCGAATAGCGCCGAGATAGCGGTCTGACTCGACTTCGGCATTGCGCTTGATTGCAATCTGGGCGAGGTCGGCATAGCCCATGATGCTGGTAAGCATATTATTGAAATCGTGGGCGATGCCGCCGGTTAATTGCACGATAGAATGCATTCTCTGCACATTCTGCATTTCTTCCTGCAATCGGGCCTTGTCTTCACGCTGTCGGGTCAGTTCAGTAATATCTTCCCCGGCACCCAGAATGCTGTCGATCTTGCCTTCATCATCATACTGATAAACATTGTTCCAGCGAATCAGCAGTTCTCTGCCATCCTTGGTCACAACATGATTCTCAAAACTGCTGACGACGTTGTTCACAGAGTCTTCGGTTTCAAGGAAAAGCTCATTGAGTTGCACGCGTTCGTTCTCGGGAACGAAATTTTCGAACCAGTGTTTGCCTTCGATTTCTTCGGGAGCATAACCCAATAGTTCACAGCAGCGATTATTCACCAGTTTGACAAAGCCTTCCGAATCGATGGAAACGATCATCACATTGACTGTATCCAGATAGGACTGTGCCCGGTCTCGCTCTTTGCGCAAATCTTCTTCAATCTGCCTGTTAACGGATATTTCCAGTAGCAGTGAGACCACATTGGAGATGGAGCGGGCGAAATTGCGTTCATCGATTGTCCAGTGTCGGGTCTCATATTTATTCTCGGCACAGACAATACCCCGGACTTCGCCATCGATCTTGATCGGCGTATCCATCATGGAGACGATATCCCGGGGTGCCAGATAGCTGGGTGTCAGCTCCCGGGTTTTCTCATTGCTCTGGGCGGAACTGGTAGCAACAACGTCGCCCAACTCCATGAAGCTGAAGTAGCCCGGATAATTGGCCACCAGTAATTCGTCTTCATCCAGATGGCTGTCTTCATCGGCCGAGTAGAGGTCCAGACAAACGATGCGGCTCTTGTCCTGGCTGAATAACCAGACACCGGCGCGGCTGACACCCAGCGTCTGGGCCATCAGGCGGGTGACCTGCTGCATGGCCGATTCCAGGCTGCCGCTGAATTCGCTAAGCGCCAACAGGGCTCCCTGCTGTGCCTGCATGCGCTCTTCCCGCTCGGAAAGGGCCTGCTCAGCGGTGACCATGCGAGTAGAGTCCAGAATGATGCCGTCGACATAGACAGCTTTGCCATCAGGCGCTTCGATTGGCTGGCCGCGGTCCACTACCCAGATAATATCGCCGGCACTGTTAAAAAGGCGATATTCGAGAGTAAAGGGTTTGCGCTGCTGGATGGCTTCCAGATAGATAGGCAGAATTGAGTCGCGGTCTTCCGGGTGCAGAAACTCCAGCAGGCTGGGATGTCGGCGCTGAAGTATTTCTTCAGCACTGAGTCCCAGCAGGCTGCTGATATTCTCACTGATGTGTTCCAGTCGGGCATCCTGATCACCGCTGGATCGGTAAGACACACCGGGCAGGTTTCGAATCAGCGCCTGATATTCGCGGTTCTTCCTGACGATTTTTTCACTCAGCCTGGATTGGGCGTAGGCGATAATAAATAACAGAAAGAAAATGGGGACCAGGAATTCCAGTGTGTCTACCAGCAGGTCCATGCCGGCATTGTCAAACAGTATGGGGTCAACATGGCGCCGGTAGATTGATGCCAGCACCGAAACTAGAAAAGTACCCAGTAGCCAGCCCAGCAGATAGCGGCTGTAGCGGTCCAGTCGCAAGCCACCCTGGCGCTGCAGCAACAGGCAGCTAATCAACAGGCAAGCGGCAATAATATCCATGAATGAAGACAGCAAGTTCATGGGCCAGCCTTTCTTCGCAGCCAGATCCAGGCCAGCAAGCTTGCGGCGGCAGCGGCGTGAAAACTGTGCTCCAGGGGCTGGAGCCAGATGGTGTCAAACTGATTGTCCAGCAGATTAAAAAACCAGCCACAGATCAACAGAACCAGACTCAATAAAACCAGGCGCAATGAGGTAAACAATTCCAGTTCCCGATGCAGGAAAAGGAAATAAACAAGTACTCCCAATCCGAATATCAGTATCAGTAATTCGCGCTCTTGCATGCAAAATTCGACCAGTTATTAACCAATTGCCTGCCACCAGAGGTCCGGTGTGGGGGCTTTGAGCTGAGAATTGTAAGGTATATTGTCCTGCGCTTCACTGTAATTGGTGAATTTTTAATCAATCTGCCCAGGCAAGCCTTGCACAGCCTTAAGAAACGCAGCAGCTCGTAGTTTGCAGGCCAAATTCCTACAAGCTTGTGGTCAGAGCGTGATGCGCATCAAATCCCGCCACACTTAGCAGTAAAAGTTCAGGCGCTGGCTGTCGTAATACCCTGAACATCAACCCACCGGAAGATTGGTACAGTGAATAAAGTAGAGAGCGTTTGTCCTGAAACCCTGCTGAGCGACACCAATGCGCTGATTTCCCTGCCTCAGGTATGCCTGAAACTGCGCGAGCGCCTTGCCGATCCGCAGCACACCCGCAAAGAGGTAGCTGATACCATTTTGTATGACCCGGCCTTGACGGCTCGACTGCTGCGTATTGTCAACAGTGCCTACTATGGTTTACCTCAGCCAGTGCGGGAGATCAGCCATGCGCTGAATATCCTGGGTGAAGAAGAACTGCATAATCTGGTCATCGTAACTTCTATTGTCAAAACAATGGCCAAGGTGGATTCACCGGTGGACATTAACAGTTTCTGGCGCTCCAGTGTTTACAGTGCCGTAATGGCCAATAACCTGGCCAAAAACAGCATTACGGAAGCTGACTCCTGGGAGGAGTTTTTTATTGCCGGGCTGTTGCTCAATATCGGACGCTTGCTGCTTTACCATCACGAGCCAGATTTGCTCGCGGAAGTTGAGCGGCAGATGGCCGAGACCGGTGATGCCGATTTTGTCGTAGAGCGTGACTTGCTTGGCTTTGATCATGCTGATGTAGGTTCACTGATGGCCCGGCGCTGGAATTTTTCTGATGATCTGATTGATTGTATCCAGTGTCATCACCGACCTACGGCGAATATTCAGGGCGTCAGTCAATCTATCATGGCCCTGACTGCCTATTTTACTGACCAGCTGGATTTCAAAAATCCACGTCAGGTCGATATTGCTGCTCTCAAGCAGAGCAAAGATACCCTGCTCAAAAATCTGGGCCTGGACTGGCAGGAATTCTGCGTCATTGCCAATAACAGCTACGAAGACTATCTGCATGCCTATGAGGCATTCTGCGGTAGCTGAGCCACGAAACCGAATTGCACAGGACAGCATCGGCTGTCCGGATTGAGTCTATGAGAAACTGGTTGTCAGAACGAGCGCATCGCTTCGAAAAACTGCAACGGCAGCGCCAGCTAGCGATCACCGAGTCCACCACGGATCTGGTGGCCACTGTTGATATAGATGGTTTTATTACCCGTCTTAATCAGTCTGGCTACGATATGCTGGATCTGCCGGTAACGGTGGATCTGTCGGGTCTGCGCCTGGTCAGTTTCTATGATCGGGACAGCGCCGAAGCCTTCGTCAAGCAGGAAATTCCCAATGCGGTGAAATACGGTGCCAGCCACAGTGAGGTTGAACTGTGCACCCGTGATCAGAAAAAAATTCCTGGCTCACAGGTATTGATTGCCCATAAGGACAGCGTTGGCAATATCGAATGTTTTTCCGTCATTCTGCGTGATATCAGCAGTATTCGGGAAGCCGAAGAAGAAAGAAGGATACTGCTGGAGGAATTGCATCAGACCAAGAAGATGAACACCATGGGTCGGCTGGCCGGTGGTGTCGCCCATGATTTCAATAATCTGATGACGGTCATCATGGGTTATGCCGAGCTGGGTATGATGAACAATGCCAAAGACAAGCCCAATGAACAGGAATTGAAGATGATTCTTGATTCGGCGCAAAAGGCCGCGCGGCTCAGCAGTCAGCTTCTCGATTTCAGCAGCAAACAGATGATCGAGCCGCAGATTCTCAATCTCAATGAGGTTATCCGGGAATCATTGCAGTTTATGGAATCTCTGCTTGGAGAAGGAATTATTCTGGACTGGCAGGGCGAAGAAGATCTCTGGGCGATACGCATTGACCAGTCGCAGTTTGAGCAAATACTTCTGAACCTGACTGTGAATGCCAGGGATGCCATGGCCGACCACGGCCAGTTTACAGTCAGCACCGAAAATCAGCTTCTTAGTCGCAAGCAGGCCAATATGTTGGGTTTGTCAGAGGCCGGTGATTATGTGCAGCTTAGCATTGCCGACAATGGTGCCGGTATCGAAGCAAGGCATCTGGAACATATCTATGAACCCTTTTTCACCACCAAGGAAAAGGGCAAGGGCACAGGCCTCGGTCTTGCGGCAGTGTTCGGCGCGGTCAAGCAAAACAATGGCTTGATCCGGGTTGACAGTGAACCGGGCAGGGGTACCAGATTTTCTATCTATTTCCCGCGTGCTGAATACCCGAAGCAACTGGATGACAGTAATGTGCCGGTGGTTGCTGCGGCGGCGCGAGAAGCTTGCAATGAATCCATTCTGTTGGTTGAAGACAACGAGCAGGTACGCAGTTTGTTGACCACTGTGCTGAAGGATTCCGGCTATCAGGTGAAGACAGCAGAAAACGGTGCTCTGGCGCTGGATCTCTACCGTCATGAAGATTCCCACTTCGACCTGGTGGTGTCGGATGTGGTCATGCCGGTAATGAACGGCATGGAACTCTATCGACAGCTGCAGCAAACCAATCCCGATGCCCGCGTCATCCTGATGTCCGGTCATACCGATCAAATGGTGTCTGTGGAAGAATTGAACCTGAAGCGGGTAAACTTGCTTAGCAAGCCATTCCCCACCGCCAAGTTTACAGACACCATCAGGGAAGCACTGGATAGTTTATGATCTTGCCCAATGCTGGCCGTAGTGAAAATCAACGCTAAACAGCAGAAACACAAAAAAGGCTGCTCTCTGGAGCAGCCTTTTTTTGTGGTTTTTTAGCTGAGCTTTTTTGCAGGGCCTTTTCACGGGACCTTTTAGCGGGCTTTTTTGCAGGCTTTATTGTTCGTCAGATGTGCAGGGCAACAAAGATAAGGTCTTTGACCTGTCTTTCCTGTTCGCTGGTCAGGCTCTGGTAGGCAACACCAAACTTGCGGGTATTGCCGGTCACCCAGGAATTACTGAGGGTGGCGGGTAATTTGGCCAGTTCATTGTTTTCCGGATGCTGGATTGTCAGCTCCATTGCTGTACCTGGCTCGGGAATTTCCGCAGCACCGAGTGTTTCACTCGAGATACTGATGCAACAGCCGCCCATGCTGATGTCCAGCACATTGCCGACCAGATCATTGCCTGCGACGGGCAGCCAGCCCTTGAAATCACATTGATAGCGTTTCCAGCCACGCAGGTTCTGGCGGGTAATTTCCCTTGGATAGGCCAGAAACAGCAAGTTGGCCGGGGCCTGGATAGAATTGAGAATCGGTGTCTGAAAGGCAATTACTACCCCATCGTGCACATATTTGATAACCACGTTCGCACCTGGTTGCCAGCTCTTGTTGTTGCAGGTGCCGGACCGCGGGCAGGCAATAATGACAAAATTCTGCTGGTCATGGCCGACTATGCGGCTCTTGAGCTTTTCTGATGTGTCGCTGATTTCCACGAACACCGGGCAGCCGGTGGCGATTTCCAGGTTATTTTCACTACTCATCGATAAATTCCTGTAACAGGCTTGCAACGGCTATGCCGGACTTCGGGACGCAGGGTATCGGACCGATAAGCCCGCGACCATATAGCCGTTCTACGACCGGATTGCACCCCTGCTTTAGCAGTATTCGGGCGATAAGTCAGACCTTGAGCCTGGCAGATATTGCAAAGTTGCAAGCGGGGCCACAAAACTGGTCTTTTTAGTGCTCAAGAATTTACGGATTTCTGTCGTAGGAGACATTGCTTACCCGTAGGGCTTACTCACAGGGCTTGATCGTTGTTGCCGGAAAACTGGCAGCCGCTCAGGCAGAAAAGGGAACTCCAGAAATCAATGTCCGCGAATGCCAGTAAAACAGTTGCTCTTAAAACTCTGATTGACGAATGCGTTGGTCTCTCCAGACCTTCATCTGATGTCAGTCCCAGTGAGGTCTGGTTCACCGCCAGCAAGGAATTTCGCGTCATTGGCGAGCGAGACCGCCTCAAGGAAATTTTATTGCAATTGCTTAATCACGGTATCGATTCACCCGACTATCGTGGCGTTAAGGTATGGATATCCCGTTCTCCCGTTATCGACTCTGGCTTGCGTCTTGGATTTCGTAGCGCTATGCCCTGGCCAGGCGAAGACCAGATCCTGCAATCAGAAGAGGAACGAGAATGGGTACATCTGGAATACGAGGATGAAAATAATGTGCTGCCGATACGGGATTTCGGTGGGCGCGAGCAAGACCAGCCCAAACAGGGAAACTACAGTGTCTTGTGGATGGATTTAAAACTGTGTGCCGATGCACAGTTCAGCCAGGATACAAGAGGAGAGAATTCCGTGGAAGAATCCAACAGGCGATCGTATCGGATCCTTTACATCGAAGATAACAGTGCCAATTTGAGCCTGGTGGAAACGGCATTGACCCACCGGGATCATGTCGAATTGCTAAAATCCGGTAATGCCGAAGACGGTATTGAACTGGCAATCAAGGAACAGCCCAACCTGATTTTACTGGATATCAATCTGCCGGGTATTGATGGCTATGAAGCCCTGTATCGATTGTCCACAAACCCGCTCACTAAAGAGATACCGGTAATCGCTGTATCGGCCAATGCCATGGGTCAGGATGTGGAGCGGGCACGCAAAGCCGGTGCGAGAGACTACCTGGTTAAACCATACAGCATAGCCAAGCTGTTTGATCTCATCGATCAATGGTCCGGGCATGCCTGTAAAACCCTCAGCGCCTGATCAGGGCAGCACAGAGCCGGGTCGGCCTCGCACTGCGGTGTGTGTGCCAAAAAATATGGGCGCTTCGGCGCCGACCAAGTAAAAAGAACCGCCAGGAAGACAGCAATGGAGTTACTGACTCCCGAATCCAGATTCAAGATGGACAGCAATGTCGATCATCTGTTTGTCAAGATGATGGAGTCTTCCCCTGTTGCCTCGATAATTCTCAATGCCGGTGATGGCAGTATTGCTTATCTGAATCCGGCTGCTGACGCTCTCACCGCCTTGTCGCGCAGTGAATCCAGTGGCAAGCCATTATGGGCTGTACTGAATGGTCTTGACGCGGATTCTGTTCAGACCGCCATCGCAGCAATTGAAAATGCCAATGCAGACGCTCCGGAACTGTCGGCCTTGGCTGCAGATGGATCCGGTGCACTCACTCTTGGCCTGAAGGCTCTGGATGCAGACTATGTCGCTGCCTATATTGAGAACATCCAGTCACCCACAGAGTCTTGTTCGCAAGATGATGGCCAGCTCAGCCACCGTTTACACGTGGTGGAGGATTTGGCCAATATCGGTTATTGGGAAGTTGACCTGGTGAGCGGCTATCGGGAATGGTCGCCCTGGGTTTTAAATCTGTTCGGCCTGCAACCGGAGCAGAGTAATGCGGTGTATTCCGAGTTGGCCCAGGCAATACATCCGGCTGACCGTGAGCGAATGTCAGCAGTGCACAGGGCGGCCAGAGAAAAAGGAGTCGGATACAATACCCAGTTCCGGATTATCACCAATAATGGCGCGATACGCGTTGTTCAGGATCGCTGCAAGGTGGATCTGGATGATGATGGCAAGCCGCTTCGATTGATTGGTGCAGTGCAGGATGTGACCGACATCAGGGAGCAGGAGCACGAACTGATTCGGCTCAATGAAATTGTCAATGCCTTGCCAAGCCCGGTTATGGTGGTGGAAGCCAAAAGCGGCCAGATCTGCTTTAGCAACAGCGCCGCCGCAGCGAAGTACGGCAGCAACGCCGAAGCCATGATTGGGCACTCAGTCAGGGAGTTTCTCGGTGAAGAGTTGCACGATACCTTGCTCGACCGCTACCAGAAACAGCTCACTGCCAATGAGATGGTTACGACCCTGGAGCTGGACGTGGGCAAGGACGCAGCCAGCCCGCACTGGCAGAAATTCATCATGCGCCGTTTTTCTGTCGACGGGCAGGACTATGTGGTTTCAATCTCGGTAGATATCAGCGAACGAAAGCAGGCAGAGCTGGATCTGAAGCGCGCCTATGCCAGGGTTGAGGAACTCTGCCGGGAACGCGCGCGTCAGTTGGAAGTCAAGACCCAGCAGGGTGAGAGTATCGAGAAAGACCTGAAGCTCAGTGAGGAGCGGTTTTTCGATATTGCCTCCTCTCTGGCCGATGGCATCTGGGAAACCGGCCCCGATCTGAAATTTACTTATCTGGATGATTCTATCGTCAAGATACTCGGTATTAGCCGCGACCTTTTCAATGGGCTCGAATCGCCCATAATTGAAGCCAATATTGCCAGCGCCCAGAGCTGGGTGACATTCTGCAAAAATCTTGAACAACGCAAACCCTTCAGGGAAATGCGCTTCAGCTATGAGTCACCCGGTTACGGTGAACGTTACTTCTCCATGAATGGCGTACCGGTATTCAATGCCAATGGTGAGTTCAATGGTTACCGGGGTACGGGAACCGAAGTGTCAGAACATGTGGCCAGTGAATTCAAGGCGCGTAAAGTGCAACAGGAAATTCTGCAGGCCAAGGAAGCGGCCGAGAAAGCCAACCGTGCCAAGTCAGACTTTCTTTCCTCCATGAGTCATGAGCTGCGCACACCCCTGAATTCCATTCTGGGCTTTGCCCAGTTGCTGGAAATGAACTGTGCAAAAGACGACACACAGCAGTCCGAATATATCAATCATATACTGATGGCCGGACAGGAGTTGCTGAGCCTCATTTCACAAATTCTTGAACTGAGTACCCTGGAGAAAGGCCGCATTTCCATGCGCATGACGGAAGTGGTGATGGATCCGGTCATTGATGCCAGCCTCAAGGACGTGGAGTTTCTGGCCCAGCAGCGAAAAGTGCGCTTGCTGGACAAGCGTGACGATGGCAGACGTTGGCCGAAACTCTGGGCCGATGATACGCGGCTCAAGCAAGTGCTGATTAATTTGCTCAGCAACGCTATCAAATACAATGTGGAAGGTGGTTCGGTGGTGATTAACTGCAGCAATGGGCCAGAGGGCACATTGAGAATTACGGTGGAAGACAGCGGGCTGGGAATTCCCCTGGAGAAGGGGCGCAACCTGTTCCAGCCGTTCGAACGGATGGGCAGGGAAACTGGCGAAGTGGCAGGTTCCGGTGTGGGCCTGAGTATCGCCAAGCGGATTATGGATCTGTTTGGCGGTGATATTGGCTACCGCAGCGAGCCCAATATTGGTACTACCTTCTGGATCGATGTGCCCATTGCAAAATCCGCCTACCGTCAGGCTGGCTTCGGCAATCAGTCTGCAAGCCTCGAAGGCAAGCAATCCGAAGCCCTCAAGGCAGACTGCCATTCCCGGACTATCCTGTATATCGAGGATGACCCTGGCAGCCAGGAACTGATGGTGCACATCCTCAACAGTTTCAAGGACTACAATCTCAATGTGCTGCGCGCCCATAATGCCGAACTGGGGATCGCCATGGCAACAGAGCAGCGCCCCGACATGATCCTGCTGGATATCAACCTGCCGGGCATGGACGGGATTGACGCTGTCCAGGAATTGAAGCGCATCGACGAGACCGCCGCTGTTCCGGTGGTGGCCATTTCCGGAGACTCGGAGCTCGTCGATGAGGAGACTGCCGGCAATCTCGGGTTCGTGGATTTTATTGCCAAGCCATTGAAGATCAAGACTGTGCATGCGGTGGTCAGAGATTATCTGGGAGATTGTTCATGAATCCTGGAATGCGGGAAGTTTCTTCAGAAAAGTTCGTTGCCGGCAGTGACAAAAACGGACTGGATCTGTTCGAACATTTTCACTGCGGTGTAGCCGTGCTTGACTGTGAGCGCCGGTTTCTTTTTTACAACCGGCAATTCAACAGTTTTCTCTGTGAGCAAACCGGGCTGGAGCTGAATCAGTCGGATTTGATTGGTCAGTCATTGCCAATTCAATCGCTCTGGGAGGCTGAGCCAGCGGCGCATGAAACCAGCTGGAAACTGGAGACTCCCGGCGGCAAGTATGGCCTGTCGGCGGTGCGTCTGTGCGAGGATTCCAGCCTGCTGCGTCTGCACCCGGAGGCTGCTTATGTCCTGCAACTGAATGTCTTGACTGCAAGGCGCGAGTTGGAAGCCGAACTGGCGGCGGCAATTACCCAGAGCAATCGCAGTGAGGCTGACAAACTGGAGCTGTTGACCAGCTTCAGTCACGAGTTCAGAACGCCGCTGAATGCCGTTATGGGTTTTGGCAATCTGTTACTTGAAGAGAGCGGCAATTCACCAAAGCAACGGCAATATATCGAGGGAATTGTTGGCGCTGGCAGTCATTTGCTTAAACTGGTTAATGAAATACTGGTGTTGTCCAAGGCGGATCATGATATCTCCGAACTGGAACTGAACAATGAAAATGTGGACGTGGGTGAACTGATCAGTGAAACAGTGGCGATGGTGCAACCCTTGCTGGATCGCGCCGATGTCAGTCTGATTCAGAGTGGGCCAGCGGGCAAGCTGATTTGTGACAGAACCCGACTCAAGCAGGTGCTTTTGAATCTGGTTTCCAATGCCGTCAAATACAATAATCCCGGTGGTGAAGTGGTGGTCAATTGTCTGGCCATCGGCAACCGTTGTGCCGGCATCGAAGTGCGGGATACCGGCATCGGTATTCCCGGGGAAATGACCGAAACCATATTCAACCCTTTCAAACGCCTGTTGCAGGGCAAGTCAATCAGTGAGGGTAGCGGTCTGGGATTGATGCTCAGTCGTCGCCTGGTCAATCTCATGGGAGGCCAGATTCGGGTGGCCAGCCAGCCAGGAAGCGGCAGTATATTCACGGTTGATTTCAATCTTGATAGCGAGTGTGAAGGAAGCAATGGTTTTAATCGGCAGTCGATAGCCTGGCTTGGCAATGATGCAGAAAAGGCACAACTGGCACAAAATTTTCTGGAGACCCGGCCAGCTGTGTCGGTCTGCCGTATACAAGGTACAGACGCCATGGCCAGCGAAGCGTTTGCAGTTGACGCCGATCTGGTCTTCGTCGATGGAGAATTGCTGGAGCAATGTGATGCGCAGTCTCTGACCAGACTGAGAGAATTACTCTCCTCCAGCACTGTCATTGGCATCGAAAGCCGCAGCAGCGGTTTGCAGCGGGATGCGCTGCTGGATCTGGGAGTCGTCAAGCGCTTGCCGAATCGCCTGAATCCGGTGAATTTGCTGGATGTGTATGACCGCGTGCAGCAGGCAGCCGGGGAGTGCGCAGGATGATCGGTGGCCTGGAAAATACCGGCAGCAAGTCGAATCCCTCAATTACTGCCGACGGGATTACAGACGCCAGTGCTGGCCTGGTCAGCCAGGCTGTCATGGTGGTGGATGCCGACCCCGCTTTTACGGACAGTTACACAAGCGCACTGAAAGCCCTCGGGCATAGCAGTATCGAGTTCCAGACCCAGGGTCCCCAGGCGCTGGAGCGACTGCAGGCAGGGTCTGCGACGGAGCTGTTGTTGCTGGATTTGCATCTGCCGGATATGGACGGTATCCGCTTTATGCGGCAATTGCTGCAGATTCGCAGTGACGTCGAACTGGTGCTGATCAGTAGTGAAAACAGGCGCCTGCTGGAAACAACTATCAATCTGGGTCGTTCCATGGGGCTGAATGTGCTGGGTGCGCTGCCCAGGCCGGTAGAGCTGTCGAGCCTGAAAGCCCTGCTGACACAGAAAATCAAATGCGGTATCGACAGTGCAGACAGCCAGCCCCTGAATCGCCCTCTGGCGGAGAGCGATCTGCAAGGAGGCCTGGCGGGAGATTGGGCAAACAATCGTCCGGTACTGCTGTATCAGCCTATCGTTTCCCTGGCGACCGGTAATATTGTCTGTGTCGAGGTGCTCACCCGCTGGTGGAACCGGGAGCGAGGATTGCTCACGCCCGAGAAGTTTCTGCCCCTGGCAGAGAAGTATGGCTTGCTGGATGAGTTAAGCCGGCTGATTTATCAGCAAACCCTTAAACAGGTAGCAGAATGGCTTTCCCATGATCAAAAAATTTCGGCGGCAATCAATGTGTCCATCAATTCCTTCAATGACCCGGATTTTGCCAATTTTCTGATTGATACTGCAGCTGATTATCAGATCGATTGTGCCCGATTGGTTTTTGAGATGGCTGAAACCCAGACCTCATCCGTGCAACCGCGCTGTCTGGAGTCATTGCTGACACTGCGCCTGAAAGGTTTCCGGCTATCTATTGACGATTTCGGTACCGGCAGTTCTTCACTGACTCATCTCAAGAACATCCCCTTTACTGAACTGAAAATTGACCGCGAATTCGTTACCGGTGCCAGCGATAACGCCGCCAGTCGATCGATTCTTGAAGCCAGCGTCAATCTGGCCAAGCGATTGAATATCGCTATCGTTGCCGAGGGTGTGGAAAGCCGCCAGGACTGGGATCTGGTGGAGGCTCTGCAATGTGATTATGTGCAGGGCTATTATTGTGGCAAACCCATGGACAACAAGGCCTTCCTTGCTCATCTGGAAAACTGGCAGGGGCCTCATGCTCCGCCGCGAGCCCCGGATTGAGTCAGTCCGGCAGCAATAAATCTCCTCAAGCCCGGGTTGAAATCCGTCGTAGTAGTTCCAGGCCTTTCTGTGATGTGACTGATTGAATCTGCATAACTATGGATTTCACCGATATTCTGATATTTCTTCTGATCACTGCTTCAAGCGCTGCCGCGCTGTGGTTTTACTGGCACTGGCAACAGTCACGGCGCTTGCTGACAGAGCGCGGTGCGGTAAGTCATGGCCTGGATCAGTTACTCAAAGATGAATCCGGAGTCTGGGCCTGTAGTCCGGATGGCATGCTCATTTGTGATGAGGATGGTCAGATCCTGTGGGTGAATTACAAACTCCATGAATTGTTTGCTTACTCACCGAGTGAATTATTGGGAAACAAGCTGGCTTATCTGTTTCCCGAAAACAGACATATTGAACTGAAGGACTTGAGTTTTGAGAGCAAGCGGGCCCGGCAACTGATCATGGGGCTGGATGGTATAGGCGACGGTCTCAAGGCGCGACGCAAGGACGGATCCCTGTTCAGTGCCGAAATTGCACTGGCCCGCAGTGAGCAAGACTATTATGTGGTGTCGATTCGGGACATCAGTGAGCGAGCCGGCGTGGTATTGCAGATTATGGCCTCCACACCGAATGCCATTTTTGCCTATGACCGCCAGAGCATGGACATTATCTTCGCCAACCAGTCGGCAGCGAAACTGCTTGAATACAGTCGCGATGAATTGTTGACCATGAATGCCCTGGACTTGCTGGAACTGGAGAGCCAGTCGGCGTTCCGCGATCACTTCCAGCGCATGGATTGTGGCGACCGTCAGATTCGTGCCCGTACCTACCTCTACCGGACAAAAAGCGCGGATAATATTACCGCCGACGTGAGCATTCATTTCGTGGACCATGGAGAAAACTCCTATCTCATTTCCGTCGGCAGAGATGTATCGGAGCGTATCGAAGCGATGAATGCCATCGAGTACAAGTCCATCGAACTGCAGGAATTGAATGAAGAGTTGAGTCGTGAGCGGGAAAATCTCGAGCAGCAGGTACTTGAGCGTACCCGCCAGCTCGATGAGGAACGCAAAAATGCGGAACAGGCCAACCTGGCCAAATCATCGTTTCTTGCCGCCATGAGCCATGAGATCCGTACTCCCATGAACGGTGTAGTCAGCATGATTGAATTGTTGCAGGAATCTGCACTGGATGAGGATCAGCGGGCCAAGACGGAAACCATCCAGGATTCGGCCCAGAGCTTGCTGACTATCATTGATGAGATTCTGGATTTCTCCAAAGTCGAAGCGGGCCGCATTGAGCTGGCCTGTGAAGATGTCAACCTGGCTGAGTTTGCCAATTCGGTTTACAACTCCCTGCAGGTGCTGGCAGCGCGTCGCAATGTGACTCTGGGTTTTTATTTCGATCCTTGCCTGGACAAGGTTATACGGGCTGACAGTACGCGCCTGCGCCAGATACTGAATAATCTTGTGGGCAATGCCATCAAGTTCAGCTCCGAAGCAGAAGCCGGGGGCAAGGTGATGTTACGACTGGAAGCCCTGGCCCGGGATTCCATGCAGATAGTGGTAGAAGACAATGGTATCGGTATTTCCCCGGATCGTCTGGAATCCATTTTCGAGCCTTTCGAGCAGGAAGATCAACTTACTACTGCACGTTTTGGAGGCACTGGCCTGGGTCTGCCAATCACCAGGGCTCTGGTGGAGAAAATGCAGGGCAGCATCCAGGTTTGTAGCCAACAGAATGTTAAAACCAGTTTTACGGTGAGTTTGCCGGTGGCACTGGCCAAACAGCAGTTGGACAATGCCGGCCTCATTGCCAGGGCAAGACTGCAGGGAATATGTTGTGTGCTGTTGGCCACAGATGCGCATCGCAGCCGCATCTGGCGCGACTGGTTAAAACTGGAGGGCGCTGAAGTGGTCTGTGTCAGCGACCAGGAAAATCTCCTCACCAGCCTGCAGCTTCGCGCGGATGGTGACTACACCCTGGCGGGCATCGTTCTGGGCGAAGAATTTGACAAGCAAACAGCAAAGCAAATTGAATTGCAGCTCGAAAGGCGCAACCTCGACAAGTTTATTCAGTTGCAGTTGCCGGATGAAACTCCGACAGACAGGCATGTCAGCTGGCAATTGTTGGTGGATCAGGCGAATGAGAATCAGAATTTTGGTAATGTGTTGCGCCTTCTGAGTGAAGATTCTGAAGAAACCCGGGTGAGTGAAGAGCCCCCGGTTGTGATGCAACAGCACTCAAAGACAGACAGTATTCAGGCAGATGCTCCGATCAATGTGCTGGTGGCGGAGGATAATCCGATTAATCAAAGTGTTATCAGCAGTCAGCTGGAAGCGCTGGGATTCAGTAGCACACTGGTTGGCGATGGTCAGCAGGCCCTGGAGGCCTGGGCCCGCAAGGAACACAGATTATTGCTAACCGATCTGCACATGCCGAATATGGATGGCTACACCCTGGCCAGGGAAATTCGCCGCCGGGAAGAGGGTGATGAATACATACCAATTATTGCCTATACCGCCAATGCGGTGAAAGGCGAGCGCGACCGATGTCTGGGTTGCGGAATGGACGACTACCTGACCAAGCCCGTTGCCCTGAAAGACCTGGAAGAAAAAATATCCAACTGGTCTCGCGAAGCAAGGCTGATGAAGGCCGTCGGGGACGGTCACGACCGGCTGCAGCGGGAGACCGTGCCTGATTACCAGGACAATGAACCAGACCCGGGTTGTCTGGATGTAGAGGTGCTCAAGGGTCTGGTAGGGGACAAGCCGGAGCTCATCCAGCGCCTGCTGCTGACCTATCAGGATTCACTGCAATCCAGTTTCGGCAAGATTCACAGCGCCTATGAGGCCAATAACTGGGAAGACATGGAAGCTGTAGCCCATACTCTCAAGTCATCATCGCGCAGCGTAGGCGCATTGCCCCTGGGCGAGATCTGCGAAACTCTGGAGGAAGCCGGGCGGGGGAAAAACATCACCGCGGTCGCCGCGGCCATGGTGCCTTTTGATGAGGCGGTTGAGGCGGTTCAGTCGCAATTGCTGAGCCATCTTGGTGTCAGCCAGAGCGAGTCCCACTCTGCACATTCCGCCGAAGCTTCGAGAGGACATTGAGTGAGCTGAACACTGCCTTCAGGTCAGGCTCTCGATTGAAGACAGCAGTTCATTGATCGTGAAGGGCTTGTTGATCACCCGATCCACACCCCAGCTGGCGCAAGTGCTCTTGCCGATCTTGTCACTGAATCCGGTACTGAGAATGATTGGCACATTGGGATTGATGCCGGAGATGGTAGACGCGATTTCCGAGCCCGGCATGCTGGGCATGATGAGGTCTGTTATTACCACGTCATAGTGATAGGGCTGCTGTTGGAAATGTTCGATTGCCTCGTTGCCGTCCATGAAAGTGGTTACGGCGTAGCCATGCTTTTCGAGTATCTGGGTTGCCATCTGAATGATTGAGGCTTCATCGTCAATCACCAGTACATGCTTGTCAGTACTGCCGGCGGCATGGCTCTGCTTGCTATTGTCAGTATCCTGCACTTCCGAGTGCACAAGTGGCAGGAATACTTCAAAGCGTGTGCCTTTGTTTACCGTGCTGTCGACATAGATCATGCCGCCCTGGCTGGTGACAATATTGTGTACGGTAGTCAAACCCAGACCTGCACGTTTCTTGCCGCTGCCGTCTTCTCTGCTGGTGGAGAAAAAGGGCAGGTACATCTGTTCGACAGTGTCGATACTCATGCCCTTGCCGTTGTCTTCAACCATGATGCGCACATAATCTTTTTCCGCCAGGCCGGGATAGGTGGACAGCTTGCCAGCCTCATTGGCGAAATAATTTACCGAAATCTTGATTTCGCCACCGTCTTCGGGCATCGCCTGGATACTGTTCAGGCAAAGGTTATTGATGATTTTGAACGTTTCAGTTTCATTGCCCAGAATCGTTCGGCCCTTGCTTTCCTCGATCTCGCTGCTGAGCTTGATGCCGGACGGCAATCTTGTGTTGAGATGGGCGATGGAATCATTGACAGCTTTGTCGATACTGATGGCCGATTGCTTCAGCTTGGTGTTCATACTGAAGGTGCGAATCCGGGCAACCAGTTCTGTGGCCCTGTCGGTGGCAGCCAGCACGTGCTCAAGGTCGGAACGGGCACGCTCGCCTTCCGGGATTTCGCTCATGGCCATTTCCACATAGCCGGAGATCAATGACAGGATGTTATTGAAATCATGGGCAATCTCACCCACGACAATGCCAAGGCTTTCAAATGCCTTGTCGTCCTGAATGCTCTCCATAAGGACTTTCAATTCTTCGCTGTCCTTGGCTTTTGGCATGGTTGTGCTACTCCAGAATGTGCTGTGCCTGAAATCGGCCGGCTATGTTCGCAATATTGAGCCTGACTGGCAAGGGAGGCCCGCGCGGACCGGACCCGGTTTAACAGGTTAACTATAGGGTTTTACGAGGAAATTGGAAGTGTCGATTCATTGACATCGGCGCTGCTTGCCACTGGCATTTTCCAGATTGCCTTGACGACGGTATTTTGACGGCGCAACTGAAGCGCCCTGCACCGGCAAGCCGGCCTGAACTGCGGGGGAAGGCCGGCCGGCTCATCAGGGGAACAGTGAGATCAGGGTTTCAGTCTTCCTCCGGCAAGGCCAGACCGAGCAATTGCGGCACCGGCTCGCTGGCCACGCTGACAGCAATATATTGCCGCCCCTGCCACTCATAACTCATGGGGGCGCCGCGCGGGCGACCGGGCATATCAATCATCGCCAGTTCGGCGCCGGTCTGTTTGTCACGGGCGATCAGCACATAGGCATCACCTCGTTGCTGGGCGTGAACCAGCAGGGTCCTGGTAACCAGGATCGGGTGTCGTCCGCCACCGCCAAGTGGCGGCAAGTCCAGGCCAGCCAGGGCCGGGTGATTTTCCACATCGGCATCGCCATCGCCGTTGGCAACCCGCCAGGCGATTTCACCACGATTCATATCAATGGCTGTAATCGTCGAATAGGGAGGTTTCAACAGCGGCAGGCCCTGGGGCCCGCGGACACCACCCAGAGAGATGCGTACAAAATCGAAATTGGAATCGCTTTCATCCAGGGTGACGATGACTGGTACTGTCATGCCATCGGCCGAGGGTACGTAGAGCATGCCTGTTTCGGGATCATGGCTGGCCCCGGACCAGTTTGCACCCCCGCCGGTGCCGGGGCGCAGAATAGTGCCCCGGTTGCCGCCACGGTCGGTAGCAGTGGGAGCAGTGAACAGAGGGCCCCAGGTGTAGTCGCTGAGTATTTCTTCCGCCTCGGCGCGCAGCTGCGGGGTGAAGTCAATCAGATCATCGATCCGCATACCCTGTTTCTCAAAGGCAGGAGGCTTGCTGGGAATCGGTTGGGTCGGTGAGGCCACTTCGCCGGGTAGCAGCGCCGGTGGCACGGGCTGTTCGGGTATCGGCCAAACGGGCTCACCGGTCTCCCGGTCGAAGACATAGGTGAAGCCTTGCTTGGTAACCTGGGCAACGGCCTTGATGTCCCGACCGTCAACGGTGATATCCATGAGGTTGGGCGCGGCCGGCGGGTCATAATCCCAGATACCATGGTGGATCATCTGGAAGTGCCAGGCCCGTTCTCCGGTTTCTGCGTTCAGCGCCACCAGGCTCTGGCTGAACAGGTTGTCACCGGGCCGGTGGCCGCCATAAAAATCATTGGTCGCTGCTTCTATGGGCAGGTAGACCAGACCCAGTTCGGGGTCTGCACTCATCATGGACCAGACCCCGGTATTACCGGCACGACGCCAGGATTGCTCGCCCCAGGTTTCAACACCAAACTCGCCTTCCCGGGGTATGGTGTGAAAGGTCCAGGCCAATTCACCCTCGGGCAAATGATAGCCACGGATGAACAGCGGGGGACGTTCCTTGTAGCGGGGGCGATTGGAGGTGATTTGAGAGGTAACCAGAATATCGTCGATAACAATCGGCGGTGAAACCACGGCCAGAGGCTGGCCGCCGCGCCAGTCCAGATCATCTCGTGTGGCGCGGGGAATACCATCGGTCAGATCAATGCGGCCACCGGCGAATTCCGTGTCCGGCAGGCCGGTCTCGGCATCCAGTGCCAGCACGAAGGCGTCGTGGGTACTGACGATGACCCGGCGTTTTCCATCGCCTTCCCACCAGGCCAGTCCGCGGGCATGGTAGCCAATGGGATTCATGGGGGCGCCGTTAAGATAGGACTCGGGATTGTATTGCCAGAGTGTTTCGCCACTGGCGGCGTCGATCGCTGCCACCTGATGCAGGGCGGTAACCATATAGAGCACACCATCGATCATCAGTGGTGTGCCTTGCATATTATTGATGCGGATGGCCGGGTTGATTTCGGTCAGGGCATCGAGATCCAGTTCGGCATCGATTGATTCCCAGGCCCAGCTTATTTCCAGATCGGCAAAATTCTCGCCATTAATCTGCTCAAGAGCGGCGTATTTGGTGGAACCGGTGTCGCCACCATAGCTGGGCCACTGGCCATCCCGGACACCCTGCTGGGCGAGAGCGCCACTGCCCAATACCGAAGCGGAGACAATAATGCCTGTGAGAACAAGCCGTTGGCTGCGGTGAAGATTGAGTGTTTTAATTGTTCTTCTCCTCTACCGTTGTTGTTATTTGTTCCAGCTTACCCCCTTGGCGGCTTTACTGCGAATTTTTACGCCCCGGCGGCAACTGTTCCTGTCCTGTAATCAGTCCTGTTCTTGAAATTGGGGAGGGTGGATGTTCTGTGCATCCAGAAACTCTTCCATCTGCAGGGCTATGTCCTGCTTGCCAACGTCCAGCATGCTCAAGACCTGACGGGTAATCATGAGGCTGGACTCCAGAACCTCCGGGAAGACGTGGCTGGCCCCCAGGGAGACCAGTTCCTGATAGTGGTGATGCTCCTGGCAGCGAACAACAATCGGAATTTTCGTATTGCGCTCGCGAATGCGACTGATAGCGGCTTTGCCTTCCTCAAGGGATTTGAAGGTCAACACCACCAGACGCGCCGAGTCCAGATGGCAGTGACGCAGGATCTCCAGATTATTGCTGTCGCCAAAAATAATATTGCGGCCCTGGCGCCGGGCCCGGTCCACCACGTCGATATCCGTCTCGATGGCCACATAGGGAACTTTGTTATCCTCCAGAAAACCGCTGAGCAAAGACCCCAGGCGACCATAGCCGCCAATGATGACGTGGTTTTCCAGTTTCAGATTAATGGGCATCTCGCGGCCGGTGCTGCTGCTATCGCTTGAAAGAGTGCGGCCAAGACGCTCCGATTGCCGGATCAGGGCAGGGCTGGCCATCATGGAAAAGATGGCGATAAGGATAATAAACGAGGCCTGATCCGGTGGCACAATGCCGTTGGCCAGTGCCAGGGCTATCAGAGCCAGGCCGAATTCACCGGCCTGGGCCAGATTCACGCCCACCGCCACCGCATCGCGGCTGGAGAAACCCAGCAATCTGACCACACTGGCCACCGCTATGGACTTGATGAACAGCAGTCCGACGGTAAACAACAGAATTCTTGGCCAGTAGTCCAGTAGCAATTGCAGGTCCAGATTCATGCCGATCGTGACGAAGAACAGGCCCAGCAGAATATCCCGAAAGGGTCGGATATCACTTTCAATCTGAAATTTGCAGGAACTTTCACCCAGCATCATGCCAATGATGAAGGCCCCCAGGGGCATGGCGAGATGCAGGGCATGGGTGAGCCAGGCTGCCAGCAGCACGATTACCAGGGTGGTCAGCACGAATATTTCATCTGAGCCAGCCTTGGCTACCTCCTTGTAGATCTGCGGCAGCACCCAGCGTCCGGCCACCAGCAATATAGCGATGGCAGCCAGGGCACTGAGCCCGGCCTGGCCCAGGGCAGCCCCCAGGCCTGCTTCACTATCGCCGCCCAGAACCGGCACCAGCACCAGAAAGACCACCGCCGCCAGATCCTGAAATAACAGCACACCAATAGACAATTGACCGTTGCGGCTATGCAGTCTTCGGTTATTGGCCAACTCGCGGGTGACGATCGCGGTGGAAGACAGTGCCAGGCTGCCGGCAATCATGATGGCGGCGGCCATGCTGCTGCCCCATAAATAGACCGCGCCGAAAAACACCAGGCTGCAAATCAGTACCTGGAAGCCACCCACACCAAAAACCGCGAAACGCATGGTGAGCATTTTCTTGAAGTTGAATTCCAGACCCAGGGCGAATAACAGGAACACCACCCCGAATTCGGCCACGAAGCCAAATTGCTCCGGATCATTGATGAAACTGAGGGCATTGGGGCCGATGATCGCACCCACCACCATATAGGCAACAATAGAAGCCATCCGCAGGCGGCGCAGGATGAGCACACCCAACAGGGAGAAAGACAGGATCAACAGATATTGCTGGAACAGGGCTTCAGACATGAATCGACTAATCTATTGCTGCGGGTGGACACAGCATAAGAACTTATCTCCCCGAATGCCAGTTAGCGGGCATTAGCTTGTAGCAAGGACTCCACTGCAGCCAGTAACTCAGACTGCTGAAAGGGTTTCTGGATAAAGCTGGCGTGCTCATCAGCCAGTCTGTGCCGGTCGAGCCCCTCTTTGGCCTGACCGGTAATGAACAGCACCGGCAGTTCGGGGCTTGTCTCTCGCAGACGGGCAGAGAGTTGCGGGCCCTGCATATGGGGCATGATCACGTCGAGAATCACCAGGCAAATATCCCCCCGGTGCTTTTCAAACTTCCTGATTGCCTGTTCCGGACTGCCTGCCTCAATTACTTCATAGCCACCCTGCTTGAGAAGTTCGCGGGTGACTGTGCGTACCATCTCATTGTCTTCGGTGAGCAAAATAGTGCCGCTGCCCGGTTGGCAAATTTTGGGGGTAGCCGATTTGGTGGTGGCAGCGCCTGAAGCATCCACCGGCAGGTAGACATCAAAACGGCTGCCTTTACCCGCTTCGCTGCTGACCGTCAAAATACCATTATGCTGCTGCACAATACCGAGTACCGATGACAGACCGAGGCCGGTGCCTTTGCCGGCCTCCTTGGTAGTGAAGAAGGGTTCGAATATTTTTTGTCGGGTGCTGGCGTCCATGCCGCAGCCGGTGTCGACAATACTCAGCCTGGCGTACTCACCCGCTTTGGCTTCGCCATGCTGCTGGCAGAACCGGTCGTCGAGGCTGACCTGTGCCAGTTCTATGCTGATGCTGCCGTTCTCATGGATGGCGTCACGGGCATTGATGCAAAGATTGAGAATCACCTGCTCGATCTGGGTCCGGTCTGCGACAATCATCAGCGAGTGGTCGGGACCTGAATGTTCCAGAATAATATTTTCACCGATGATGCGCTTGACCAGATGCAAGGATTCATCCACCGCCAGGTTCAGATCCATGGGGCGGGATTCCAGATGCTGGCGCCGGCTGAAGGCGAGCAACTGGCCAACCAGTTTCTGGGCTCTCTGGCCGGAGTCATGGATTTTTTCCAACTCGCTGCTTCCTTCCCCGCCTTTCAGCTTGATCCTGGCCAACTCGCAAAAGCCGATAATGACCTGCAATGAATTATTGAAATCATGGGCTATGCCACCCGCCAGCTGGCCAATGGCTTCCAGTTTGTGGGATTGTGCTACCTGGGCCTGGAGACGATTCTTTTCGGTAATGTCGCGCAGAATAATAAAGCTGATGTCATTTTCCACGGCAGTGACAGTCACCTCGGTATCGCGCCGGCTTCCATCACTGTTTTGCAGTGTCATGGTAGTGACCCCGGGCATGCCGGCCCGCTGCAGAAGCGAGTTCAGTGACTGTGAATCATGCTCACTGAGCAGGGAAGCCAGGGGACGTCGCAACAGTTTGTCATGGGGCAAACCAGTGAGCTTTTCGGCGGCCGAATTGGCCAGCAGAATAGTGCCGCCGCTGTTGCTGACAAACAATACGGCGTCCTGGGAATTTTCGAACAGATTGTTAAATTGTTCCTCGCTGAGCTTGAGGGCATCCTGGACCTTTTCGCGCTGTGCTATTTCTGACTGTAGCTCCTCAATCAAGCCATGCTTTTCTGCCAGCGACTTTTGCAACTCACGGAACATGACGTAAACCGCGGCTACGGTCATGGCAATCAGCGCCATCTGGCCTACTGTCGGCGCAAGCCAGCGCAGGAATGACTGAAAAAACTCGAGGTCAAACCGGGCTGCCGGATTATCGGCGAAGTAGCCAGCCCAATAGCGAAAGCTGACCAGTAGAAATGCCAGGCCAAGGGCAATCAGTGCTGCACGAATGCCATACATCAAGCCGGTGAACACCACCACGGCATAGATCAATGTGAAGGAAAGGGCGGTGGTACCAAAGTAATAAAATTCCAGTCCCAGCACTACCAGTAACAGTAAAACCGGTATCAGGCGGGTCGTTGAAAAAGCCAGGCGCGTATTACGGGCGATAAGCATGAAGCCAAAATAGATGCTGATGTAAATCAGGGCGGGGAGGACGTTACCCAGAACAAGCTGGTCAACAAAGGCGATGGAACAGGCGATGCCTGCAAAGACAACAAAATAGCGCAACAAATTCCCCAGCAAATGCTGGCGTATCGGTAACAGGAACTTGTCGAGCGGATCGGACATGAAAAGCCGGGATAAATCAGCGGTGAATTGAAACCAGAAACCAGCTCTGGAATACGACCGCAAACATTAAAACCTGTTGCACTGATTAAGGGCAATAACTTGGGGAGATTATTGCGGTTTTGAAGCAGCTTGGGGGCCGGCTCGCCGACATGGCGAAACTGAAATCAGCCCCTGCCCGAATCCCGGGATTTCAGCAAACTGTGCATGTCATCGAGCTGTTGCTGCATCTGCGCCAGTCGGGATGCCATTTCGTGACGCTCATTATGCGCCTGGGTCGCGGTTTCCAGATTGCTTTCCTCTGACATGACTTCCAGGATCGCTCCCACCATCATGTTGAGAAACACGAAGGCGGTGAGAAAGATGAAACTCAGGTAATAGATCCAGCTCAAGGGATGCACATCCATGGTGGCATACATGACATCGGTCCAGTCTTCAAAGGTGGCAACCCGAAACAGGGTCAGCATGGCTACCGACACATCACCCCAGAGTTCCTCATCGATAGCAGAAAAGAACAGCGAACCGATGGCAGCGTAGATATAAAATATGATGAACATCAACAGGGCGATATAGCCCATTCGGGGGATAGCCTTGAGCAGGGCGTTGATCAGGGAACGCAGCTCCGGCACCACAGAGACCAGACGCAGAACCCGAAAGACCCGCAGCAGTCGCCCGATCAATACCGCCTCGGCGTTTTGCAGGGGAACCAGTGAGCCCACCACGATGAGGGTGTCAAACAGATTCCAGCCATCGAGGAAAAATCGCTTGCGGTCCTGGCAGGCACTGAACCGCAACAAAATTTCCGCCAGAAAGAAATAGGTTACCGCCATATCCAGCCCCGACAGCAGTCTTTCGAAAAACGGGGGGATGTCATAGGTCTTGGCGCCAATGGAAATGGCAGACAGCACAATGATGAAGATCACCGCAGTCTGAAACAGGCGGCTGCTCTCTATGCGCTGCAGGGTACCGGCAGCCCGGGAAGCCTGCCTGCCGGACAGGGCTTGTGGGTCTCTTTCATTGCTGGTGGACATGGTTTTGCTTCGTTGCCGGAAAACTGGCGATTATAGTGGTGACAGTGCAGGGCCACAAACGCCAGCGCCGCCTCCGCAGAACTGCGGCCCGGCAGCGGGCATGCTACAGTATTGGCAATGAGTTGCGCTTGCTCCGGGCCTGCTGCCGGTGGATGGCAGTGGCGCTGTAACAAGCAACAAGCGAAGCCTGGCGTAAGCCCAGATGCCTGTTCTCAATTGGTTTTTGACAATGGAATCCCGATTATGCAAACCCTGATAGCGCTTGGACTGGTGTGGTTATTCGCCTACAACCGGGCCCGTATGTACACCATTCTCTCCAGCCTGTTGTTGGCCCTGCTGGCCATGACCTGGTTTTGGGGCTTTGCACCTTTGCCCTGGCTGGTATTGGCGGTGGTGGCCTTTTTCTATTTTGCCCGCGATTTGCGAATTCAGTACCTGACAACGCCCATTTATGATTTTTTCCAGCGGGTGCTGCCGCCCATGAACCAGACAGAGATGGAAGCCCTGGAGGCCGGGGATGTCTGGTGGGAGGCCGAACTGTTCCAGGGTGATCCGGACTGGCGTGAATTTGCGGCCTATCCGGCACCAGGCCTGAGCGACGCGGAGCAGGCATTCCTGGATGAAGAGACTGAAGTGCTCTGTGACATGCTCAATGACTGGGAGATCGTGCAGCAGGGCGACCTCAGCGAGGCGGCCTGGGACTATATCAGGGAGGCCGGATTTCTCGGCATGATTATTCCCGAGGAATACGGTGGCAAGGGCTTTTCGGCCCTGGCCCACTCGGCGGTGGTCACCAAGTTGGCCAGCAAGAGCACCAGTGCGGCGGTAACAGTGATGGTGCCCAATTCCCTGGGGCCGGCGGAGTTGCTGATGAAATATGGCACTGATGAGCAGCGCCAGCGCTATCTGCCCGGCCTGGCCAGTGGTGAAGAAATCCCCTGTTTTGCCCTCACCAGCCCCGAGGCCGGCAGTGACGCCGGTGCCATCATTGACAAGGGTGTAGTTTGCAAAGGCATGTATGAAGGCAAGGAGTGCCTGGGCCTGTCGCTGACCTGGAACAAGCGCTACATCACTCTGGCCCCGGTGGCCACGGTGCTGGGCCTGGCCTTCAAGATGGTTGACCCTGATGGTCTGCTGGGGGATCAGGAAGAGTTGGGTATTACGGTAGCCCTGATTCCCACCAACCATCCCGGGGTAGAGCATGGGCGACGTCATATGCCCATGGGCATGGCCTTTATGAATGGGCCGACTCAAGGCAAGGATGTGTTTATTCCCCTGGACTGGATTATTGGCGGCGTGGATTATGCCGGCCGTGGCTGGCAGATGCTGGTGGATTGCCTGTCCGAAGGGCGGGCGATTTCACTGCCGGCACTGGGCACAGCGATCGGCAAGGTGAGCTACCGTCTGACCGGGGCCTATTCCATGCTGCGGGAGCAATTCAATCTGCCCATTGGCAAGTTTGAGGGCATTGAGGAAGCGCTCTCCCGTATCGCCGGTTACAGCTACCAACTGGAGGCCTCGCGAGTGATGACTGCCGGGGCCGTGGACCAGCATGTTAAACCCAGTGTGGTATCGGCCATTGCCAAGTACCATATGACCGAGAATTCCCGCAAGATCATTAGCGATGCCATGGACATCCACGGCGGTCGTGGCCTGATTCTGGGGGAAAGCAACTACCTGGCCTATGGATATATGAGCACCCCCATTGCCATCACCGTAGAAGGGGCCAATATCCTCACCCGCAATCTGATTATCTTCGGTCAGGGTGCCATTCGTTGCCATCCCTTTATCTTCCGTGAAATGCAGGCGGCCAAGGATGAGGATCGTGAGGCGGGTCTGGCAGCCTTTGACAGCCTGATCTTCCGCCATGTCGGTTACACCATCAGCAATTTCGTGCGCACATTGAGTCTCAGTCTCAGTGCTGCCCTGGTGACCCGTGCCCCGGTCAGCGATGCAACTTCGCGCTATTACCGCGACCTGACCCGAATGAGTTCTTCCCTGGCCCTGGTTTCCGATATCTCCATGATGTTGCTGGGGGGTGACCTGAAGCGCAAGGAGCGTTTGTCCTCACGACTGGGGGATGTGCTCAGCAATCTTTATCTTGGCTGTGCGGTACTGAAATACTACCGTGACAATGGCAGCCAGCAGGCGGATTTGCCGTCGGTGCACTGGAACCTGCAGTTGGCCCTGTATAACTGCCAGGTGGCATTCAAGGAATTTTTGGAAAACCTGCCCAACCGGCCCATTGCCTGGTTATTGCGCCTGATTGTGTTCCCCCTGGGGGCCCGCTATCAATTACCGGATGATGCCCTGGAGCATGAACTGGTACAGCCCATGTTCAGTGACAACGAACTGCGCGATCGCATCACTGCGGCGATGTATATCGGCAAGGATGAGTCTGATCCGGCCTTCATCATCGAAGATGCCTTCCGACAGGTGCTGGCCACTCAAGACATCCGGGACAGTATTCGCAAGGCCATCAGGGCCGGTGAAATAGACGCCCGTGGGGACCTGGCGGCGCAGGCCAAGGCGGCCGTCAGCCAGGAGTTATGCAGTCGAGCTGAGGCCGATGCCTGGTTGCAGGCCGAGCAGGCCCGGCAGCGTGCCATTCAGGTGGATGACTACGGGCCGGAACAATTCGCCAGCAAGGCACCGGCAAAATCAAAATCAAAGGACGGCAGTAAAAAACAGGCAAAGAAAAAGGCAGCGCCGGATAGCGACGCTGCCTGATTCCAATTCGGGAGAAACGGGGAGGGCTACTGTCTAGAAAGTGGTGCGGACCTTGAACGCCAGTTCCATGCCGTTGCCGTTACAGTAGTCTTCCACTTCTTCAACCATGCCGCCAGCGGTAGCGCCCACATAGCGGGTTCGCACGCGGCAGAATTCCTTCTCGGTCAGATTATGGCCTTCCAGTCGGAAGGTGGTGTTGCCAAAGGCCACCTTTTCCACGTAGGCCCACATATAGGGCTGCTCGACACGGGTCTCGGTGTCGATGATGTCGTACTGGGTGCGACCGGTGCTGCCGTTGGACTCATTGGAATAATTGATGCCATAGGTGACACCCAGATCGGTAATGTCATGGCGATAATTCATATTCAGTGACCAGCGGCCATTGCCCTCCATGCGGCGCTTGATGCCAAGGAAGGGGTCGGTGACTTCCGAGTCGCGAACCCGAATGCCGGTATTCAGCAGGGCATTGTTCAGGCCCAGGCTATCCAGTTTGGTGCTGACATCCAGGTTCAGGCCATAGCGCTTGCCGTCGCCGATATTGCCGCGGGCAGAAGCCAGATCATCGGGGCCGGTGGAGACATCCACACGGTCAATCACATCTTCAATATCGCGATACCAGAATTGGGAGTTCACTACACCGGCATCATTGGGCAGGCGCATTTCCAGGTTCAGTTCATAGCGCCAGTACTGCTCCTGGCGAATGTCCGGGTTGCCGGCCTGGGTGTTCTGCTCTTCATCGCCACCGTCAACCGTGGCTGAGAAATCGGAGAAACTGAGTTGTTCCACTTCCTTGCGCACACCGGCCCGCAATTGCAGGGAAGGGGTGATGTCGAAGCGATAATCCATGCGTGGCTTGAGAAAGGCAAAGTCACGGCTGTTACTGACGTCGCCACTTTGCTCGATGGTTGAGCTTTCGTAGATCAGTGAACTCTCCAGTGACATGCGATCATTCAATTGCCAGTTATGAATGGCAAAAGGTTCGTAACGCATTTCTTCCACGGTGGAAGTGCCGTTGGCAATGTCCTGGGGTACCAGACCGCCATATTCCGGCGACGTAATGCCGTCTTCTTCTACCAGGCCCATGCGCAGGTTGGAGTCGCGAATTGTCTGGGCCGCTTCGATACCCAGTTCCATGCCCTGGTTCTCTTGCATTGCCCAGCTGTAGGAGCTGCGCGCGATGCGTTCACGATTGCGTTCCTGGTTCAACAGGAACAGGTTTTTCTCACGCTCCCCTTGCAGAATGTCAAAGCGATTGCGTTCGTTCTCACTGTCCTCGTCATTGACGATAAACAGCAAGCGATAGATGCTGCCATTGTTGAAACCGTATTCGTAATCGCCACCCACTTCCCAGTTGTCGCGGCTGTTAAGGCGATCTTCCTCTTCCAGGCTCAAGCTGTCGCCGACGAGATCATAAATACTGCGATGGCGCTCCTCGGGAGTCTCACCGCGGGTTTCATACAGGGCATTGAACTGCACAGAGCTCTGCTCGAAGGCATAGCCCATGCTGCCGCTGAGTTCGTACTGGTCTTCGTCGCGGGCCGAATCGAATTCCTGAAATTCGATTAACTCGCCCTCGGCGTTGTAGGCAAATTCCCGGCCTTGCTGATAGCGATAGCGGGGGTCGGCCTGCAGATGCAAGACATAGCTGAGATTGCGATTCTGGCCGCTATGGGACAGCTGCGCGCCCGGGTCCAGGGTGCCGTCCTGCAAATAGTCGGTGCGAACTTCCAGAGTGGTGCTGGACAGGGAAGGAGAATCCATCAGCACAACATTGACTACCTGACCGCCGCCGCGGACACTCAGGCCCTCGGAGCTGCCACGGATGATCTCGATATAATCCACCTGATCGGCTGAAATCCGGCTGAGCTGGCTGCGACCACCATTATTCTTGCCGGACATGCGCTGGCCATTAATCAGTACTTCGCCAGCGCCGGAGCCCAGGCCACGACCACCACCGCCGCCGCGCAGCGCCAGGCCGATACCGGGAATGCGGTTCAGCATGTCATTGGCGGAAACCGGATAGAATTCGGCGAAATAGTCTGCTTCGTAAATAACCGTTGAATTGTCAGCATCGGCTTCGGCGATGGTTTCGGCAACGGCGGTCGCGGTCAAAAGGGCAGTGACCAGACCAAAAGACAGGCCTGTGCTAAGTTTAGTCATAATATCCATCAAGCGTTGGGGGCACGGTCGACAGCAATAAAGTGCTCAGATGCTGTGCTGAGGTGCCAGGGCAATCGCATTAACCCGGTTTAAGTTAAGTTAGAACCAATAGTGTGAGTAACGTTATTATATCGACTCGAGATCAGTGATTTTGTGACAATTTGTAGAGAAATCCTGTCGTTACGGTCACATTTCGGAGAATTTCTGCATCCCTGCAGTATTAACGGTTTGCCACAGGTTTTACTTTAGTGACTCGCTCCAACGCCCCAATATTGCTGTTTCCGACCCATTATCTGGGTAATTTCATCCTTGGCCTGCCCTGGGTCCGGCAGGTAGTGGAGGAAAATCCCGATGCCCTGGTGGTTCTGGACAGTCGCTTTCTGCCGCTGGCTGCCACAGTTCTGCCACAATCTGCCCAGTTGCTTGCCTACCCGCGGCATAAACTGGCTTCCTCGCAACCGTTTTTCAGTCGTCTGCAACACTACTGGCGCTTTCTCCGGCAATTGCGGCGCCGGCCCGCAGCAACACTGGTAGATATGGAGGGCGAGCGCTTTACCGGCGTGTTGTCCTGGTTGAGTGGCTGCCGGCGGCGTATTGGCCCCAGCGGCAAGCATGCGGAGCGTTTTTATACTGACGTGCTGGACCTGGACTACCGTCGCCATCGCTTCAACGCCTTCGCCGAAGTGCTGGAAGATCTGCTTGCCGGGCAGCGGCCCGACAGTCATCTGCAGTTTGGCCTGGATCAGGCAGTGCAACAGGCCGTTGCCAGCCGGCTGCCGCCATCCGGTGGCCACAGGATCGCCATCCACCCGGGAGCCAGTGTCAGCTACAAACTCTGGCCAGAAGATTACTTTGTCAGCCTGGTAAGTGAGCTGGAAGCGCTGGGTTATGAAGTTGTCTGGGTGGGGGCCGGCAGTCTGGATCAGGGAATTATCGACCGGGTCATGGCCCGGCTGCCAAATTCCCGGGCAAGCAGCCTGTGTAATGAGCTGGATTTTGTGGAGTTGGTGGCCCTCTACCAGCAATGTGCCTGTTTCATCGGCAGCGACAGTGGGCCCATGCATCTGGCCGCCGCTACCGGCATTCCGGTGCTGGCTCTGTTCGGCCCCAGCGTTGAGGCCATCTGGTCACCGCTGGGGGACAACAGCAGGGTACTGCGTGGCAGCAAGGCCTGTGGTGAAAACTGTGACGCCTGGCAATGCGATTTTGGCTATCATTGCCTGACATCACTAACTCCGGAAATGGTTGTGTCTGCCGCCCGGCAACACGCCCGTCCACAAGCATTGGAAGCGACCGCAACATGAGTAACAGCCTGCCAGTCAGCGCCTTTATCATCACCCTGAACGAGCAGGACAATATCGGGGCCTGTCTGGACCGCCTGGTGGAATTTGACGAAGTCATCGTGGTAGACAGTGGCAGCAGTGATGCCACCCTGGCCATCGCCGAGGCCTATCCCAACGTCAAGGCATCCTTTAATGCCTGGCCGGGGTTTTCACAACAGAAAGCCCATGCCATGTCGCTGTGCCGCAACGAATGGGTTCTGAATATCGATGCCGATGAAATTCTCACCGATGCCTACCTCGATGAATTGCGGCGGATAGTGAGCGAGGACAAGGTGGATGGATTGGAGTCAAATCGCACTCTTTATCGCTGGGGCAGAAAACCGCGTCATTTTGGTGGTGATGACCGGTTGATTCGCCTGTTCAGAAAATCCAGGGGCCATTATGAGGATCGCCGGGTCCATGAGAGCATCACTGTTGAAGGAGAGATCGCCAGCACTGAGGCCACCATTATTCATAATGAAAACCTGACTTTCTCCCAGCGGGTAGACAAGTCCAACAAATACAGCCAGGCCAAGGCCGAGGACAAATTCGAAAAAGGCCATCGGGTCTCTGCCATCACCCTGTTCCTGATTTTTCCCCTGACGTTTTTACAGGTGTATCTGTTCAAGGGGCATTTTCTCGATGGGGTAGGCGGGCTCATGACGGCCATGAATGCGTCTTACTACAATTTCATGAAGTACGCGAAGCTGCGGGAAATGCACCGCCTGGCGAAGATCGAAAACGCCGGGCAGGGCAGCCCGCGCAACTAGTGTCTCAGTTTTTCCCTGGTGCACAAAAAAGCCGCGTCAACGCGGCTTTTTTTGTGACAGATTGTTTATCCATCGGAAATTGTCAGGGCCTCACTGCAACTCGTAGCGACTGAAGCGCTCGCTGTAGTCACTGCCGGGCTCACTGATAAAGGGCCGCAGATTTTCCTTGCCTTCCAGATAGACTTTCAGAAAGGCCAGAGTAAATTTGCCGATGGTGGAAAGGTCGCCACCGCCATTGGCCACCAGCATGTGATTGCCCTCGGCGAACTCCATATAGAGCTTGTTGCCGCTGGCCAGATTGTCGAACAACATCCTGGCATGTTCGGCCGGGGGTGCCACTTCATCCACGGCACTGGCAACGATCAGGGCCGGCGTGCCGAGTTCGCTGAAGTCGGCCTCGAAGCTGCCACCGGGTTCGCAGCAGTAGGGCGCCAGGGGAATCACGGCGCGTATCTCCCCGCCCAGCTCCGCCGCTGCAGCCAGGGCAGCCCCGCCGCCCATGGAATGGCCCATGATGGCCACCCGGGAGGTATCAAATTTGCCATTGAGGGGACTGTCGGGATTGCTGTTCTGGTTCTTCAGGAAACTCACCCCATTGATGAGGGCCTGTTTGCGGGCCTCCAGGCCATCGGTGGGCGAGTTGGTATCGATGATCATCACTGCATAGCCCAGCGAGGCCAGGGCGGGGCCCCACCAGTCATAATTGCTCTGGCTGGCACGGAAACCCGGTGCCAGCACCACGCCACCCATGGGGGCATCGAAACTCAGGGTCAGGGGATAGAAGATGGTGGCGCCGGCAAAGGCTGATTCGTTGTGGTCCGGCACATAATTGCGCACTTCAAACAGTCGCTCGCCGAATTCCTGGGCGGCCGCGCGGCCAATTTCGCGGCCTTCGGGCCGATAGCGCCCTTCACTGTTGTCCTGGGCCTGGCTGAAACCGGTGCCTAGCAGCAGGGCAAGCAACATCAGCAGGGTCGCCGGTCCGCTCTGTCTGTGAGCCTGAGTCATTGCAGTAGTCCTCTGTATTTATTGACTATTTTTATTTTTCCTGGGGCAGCTGGCCAGACACCGGCGGGGCCCCGTGCAGCGCTCACTATAGCAAAGACCTTTAGTGGGCGAAATAAAGCTCCGCCTGACCGACTGACTGGTCATTACGACAGCTTTGCAGCGACAAAACTGGGAATTGTCCCGGAAAAATGGATAATCCATAGCCTGGGTCTCAATCGTCCCTGAGATTCGCAAGAGTCCCACAGGAGTCGACCGCGCGGTCGGTTTCTGCCTTACATGCAAAGAGGAGAAGTAAATGCAATTTCTTGATTTAAGGAAGGTTTTTGTCACCGTCCTTAGCCTTATGATGCCCACGCTGGTCACCCAGGTGGCAGCACAGGAGAGCATCGAGTGGTTTACCCTGGGCAGTGACTATGCCCACACTCGTTACTCCCCGGCTGCGGAAATCACGGCAGATAATTTCGAAGACCTGGAAGTCGCCTGGGAATGGGATGGCGCCAGCTTCGGAGCTGCCAGCGGCCGCTCCACCCCGTCCTATATCGATGGCATGCTTTACACCGTGGCTGGCTACAACCGCCACGTAGTAGCCATTGACCCCAAGACCGGTGAGACCCAGTGGTCTTTCCGACTGCCGGACACGCCGCGTCAGGAGTATTCCATGCGCGCTGATTACGGCAAGGGCGTAGGTTTTGGCTATATCGATGGCAAGGGTGTGGTCTACATCGTAACGCCGGGTTTTTTCCTGGTGGCTCTGGATGCCAAGACCGGTTTACCGCTGGATGACTGGGGCACGCCTGTGGCCCTGGACGGTTTCCCTGACACCGGTGTGGTGGATCTGCTGAAAGATCTCGGCCACCCCTATGACCCCTATGAGGGCATTCCCCTGGAAACAGGCTATATCACTTCTTCTTCACCACCGATTGTAGTCAACGATACCATTGTGGTCGGAAACTCGGCCGAGCAGGGTTATCATCAGGCGCGCATTGAAAACGTGCCAGGTGACATTCTTGCCTATGACAAGGATACCGGTGATTTCAAGTGGAAGTTCAATGTCATTCCCCAGCCTGGCGAATATGGCCACGAAACCTGGGAAAATGATGCCTGGCAATGGACCGGCGATATCTCCTCCTGGGCCCCCTTGTCAGCCGACCCTGAAAACAACCTGGTGTTCGTACCGACCAATCCGCCGACTATCGATTACTACGGTGGTTTCCGTCCCGGTGACAACCTGTTCGGTACCAGCCTGATTGCCCTGGATTCCCGCACTGGCGAGCGCGCCTGGCACTTCCAGTTCGTCAAGCACGATGTCTGGAATTTCGATACGCCCACTGCCCCCATCCTGCTGGATGTGGAAGTGGATGGTCGCCAGATTCCCGCCGTTGCCCAGGCTACCAAGCAGTCCTGGCTGTATGCCTTCAATCGCCTGACCGGCGAGCCCATCTGGCCCATTGAAGATCGGCCGGTGCCGGCTTCGGAAGTGCCCGGTGAGGTTCTGTCTGCCACCCAGCCCCATGTCACCAAGCCTGCGGCCTATGATATTCAGGGCATCACTGAAGATGACCTGATTGATTTCACGCCGGAGTTGAAAGAAATGGCGCTGGAAGCTCTGGAAGACTATGTCATGGGCGGTCTGTTCAATCCGCCAATCCATGAAGGCAACTCAGACGGCAAGTACGCCGCCATGAATTGCCCCGGTGGATCAGGTGGAGCCAACATCAATGGACCACCGGTGGCCGATCCGACTGCCGGCGTGGTGTTCGTGAATTCACACAGCTCCTGTTTTGCCCTGCGTGTGATTCCGGGCGAAGAGTCCGACGTGTTCTTCCCGAACTCCACCGGTACCACGACTGCCCAGTATGCCAATGGCGTGCCCGGCGCCACCGCGCGTCCGCCGCGCATGGCCAATGGCCTGCCTTATCTGAAGCCGCCCTATAGCCGTATTACGGCGATCGATCTGAATACCGGCGAGCACAAGTGGATGATTCCCACTGGTGAAACGCCTGATCGTTACAAGCGTGCTTTTGAAGAAGCAGGCGTGCCCGAGTCCGAGTATGGCAATACCGGTACCGGCGCCCTGATTCCCATGGTGGCTACTGCCAATATGCTGATCTACTCCGATGCTGCCTCTGACGGTACGCCCATGTTGTGGGCGATCGACAAGCAAAGCGGTGAAATCATCGGTGAGATCGAAGCACCGGCTCGCAGTGGTTATGGCATGAGCTCCTGGCAGCATGACGGTCATCAGTACGTCATTCTGCAGACTGGCTCCACACTTACTGCCATGGCGCTGCCTGCGGCCATGGAAGAGGAAAGTGGCGGTCACTGATCAATTGGCACTGGCGGTCAATGAATCTCATTGACAGCCTGGTCTGATTATCAGATCGCAATAAAAAACCCGATCACTCGTGATCGGGTTTTTTTATGCCGGCGGATCAGGTTTGGCGGACAGGTAGTGGCAATCAGTTGCGACGGCGGCGACTCTCGTTAATCACCACGATAGCAGTCTGTTCGCCAACATTGCGCAGCATGAAAGCTGAATCCGCTTCACGCCAGGCCCAGGCACCGGGCCTGGCCAGTTCGTGGATGTGACCATCGCTGCGGCTTACATGGACCAGCCCCGGGTTGGCCAGAATGATGGCGGTGGGATTCTGGTGGCTCTGTAGCGTGGTTTGTTCACCGGCCGCCAACTCCATACGCCAGGAGCGGAACCAGGGGTTGCTGATATCCGCTGGCTGGCCAATTCCTTCGGCAGCATCGTCGCTGTCGCTGCTGACTCCCTGGTTATCATTGACCATGGCCATAATATGCAGCAGGCCGGGTCCGGGGTTATCCACCACGTGGGTCATGGGCTTGCTGACATACTCGGTTCGGGCAAGCACTTCGCCCAGCCGTGGACCGTTCTCGTCGTGGATATAGGTCAGCAGGATTGCCTGATTGTGGGTATGGGGATAGGTGCTGTCCAGGGGATTGACCTGCACATCCAGTAAAAACACGCCGCCGTCGCGATATACCGTACGGTGCCTGGGTTCCTGTAACAGATGGACAACCTCAGAGGCGTCGAACCCGCTGTCCTGTTGGGCGTTACTGCTCAGGCTGCCGGCACCCAACAGGCTGAATGCGGCGAGGAATTTCAGCAGGGGCAGGCGCAGGAAATCCTGCTGGGAAATGGGGCTAACAGTCATGCGATTGATGTGCTTTTCTGTGAGGCTCGATTGCTTGAAGCCCGTTTCTTGTTTGAATGCGCTGACAGCATAGCATGCTTGTGGTTAGCTCAAAACGCAGTTTCCGCAAGGAAATCACGCCTTTAACCTTGAGGTCAAGGGCGCATTCAGGGGCGTGGCAGTCGCTGGTCCCAGTCAAGCACGCCATGCCGCTCCAGAATTTCCAGTAACTGATCCAGCGGTACGGCGCGCAATTCACCGCGGCTGCTGCTTACTGTGGTGGCTTTGAAGATGGCGTTGTAGATGGCTTCTTCGGTGGCTTCGGCGGTGGCAGCGAACAGTGGTGACATGGCGCCATTGCTGAGTTCCGGAGTCATGACTGGCTCGCTGGCGGCGCGCGGTTTGCGCACCCCCGGGTCGGTGGAGAAGGCAATGACATAATCACCGGAACCATTGCTGGCATAGGAGCCGGTGCGGCCCAGACCCATAATGGCGCGGGTGCCGAGGCGATCCAGATTGCGGGCATTGAGCGGTGCATCGGTGGCCACTACGATCATGATGGAGCCATCCTCTCTTTCGCCGTCATCGGTGATGGGCAAATTGTCGCGGTAGGGATAGGTGCCAAGCTCGCGGCCCACCGGTGCGCCATTGATGGTCATCACGCCGCCGTAATTGGTTTGCACCAGCACGCCAACGGTATAGCCGCCCAATTCCTGCGGCAACACCCGGGAGCTGCTGCCGATACCACCCTTCCAGCCGAAGGCCTGGGTGCCGGTGCCGGCACCCACGCTGCCTTCTGCCACCGGGCCGCTGCTGGCATTGTTCAGGGCAGCGAAGACCTGCGGGCGCTGCACTGGATCGGCCCACATATTATTGACCCTGGCGTCATTGGTTTCCCCCACCACCGGGTTGACTGTGTGCTCGCCCATCCCGGGTTGCTCATAGACCCACTCCTTGAGGGCATTGGCGGCACTCCAGACACAAAGCGTGCAGGTGAGCAGAATAGGGGTCTCGATCTCGCCGAATTCACGAATCTGGGTCTCGCCGATCAGTTTGCCATAGCCGTTACCAATATGAACCCAGGCCGGTACCGGATCAGTATAGAGGTTGCCCGGTGCCGGGATAATGGCGGTGACACCGGTGCGGATATCATCACCTTCGATAAGGGTTTCCTGGCCTACCAGCACGCCCGCCACATCGGTGATGGCATTGAGGGGGCCGGGCTCGAATATTCCCACCACCAGCCCGGCTTCCCGGGCCCGGGGGCGTTCCTGCCCCTGGGCCAGGGGCAAATTGAGCAGATAGCAAAAAACCAGTAATGAGAAACACAAACGATGCATGAGGACCTCCGATGTACGTACCGGGAGCATAGCATTGGCGGCCAGACCCGTCTTCCGTGTACCGGCCCGCTGCTGACAGGGGGATGCGATAAAAGTGCTGAAACAGGCGGGGCTTTTTGCTTAAATAGCCCCAGCCAGCCAAATCTCCTGTAACAAAACAACAACAAGCAGGTGCGAGCAGTAATGACAGCCAGCAGTATGCTTTTTGGCCCCCGCGCCAGACTTAGCCTGATTCTCCAGTTTTTCAGCCTGATATTCCTGATGTCGCCGCTGCAGGCCGCTTCCCTCAATGAAGTGAATACTGAGCAGCTGCAGCGGGTATTCCCTGAGGCGGACAGCTTTTCCGGCAAGGCCGGGCAGCCGCCGGTCTACCGGGCTTTCAGAAATGACCCAGGCGGCGGCGAGCCGGCACTGATCGGTTATCTGTTTGAGACCCCGGACCTGCCACCGGAAGAGGTGGGCTACAGTGCGCCTGTCGAAGTGCTGGTGGGGCTGGATCTGCAAGGCGGCATTACCGGCATCGAAATTCTTTACTACCGTGAATCCTACAAAAGCATTCGCGGTGACTTTCTCAATACCGAAGGCTTTCCGAACCAGTTCGCCGGCAAAACTGTCGGCGACGGTTTCCGGGTGGGACGCGATATCGATGGTGTGTCCCGGGCTACCATTACCAGTTGGGCGGTGGCGCGGGGGGTGCGCAATGCAGCCCGGCGGGTTACCCGAGCCTATCTGGCGGATTCCGAATTTGTGGCCGAGGTCAATTCAGATGCCATCGCCCTCCGGGTCCTGGGAGAGCAATCCTGGGAAGACATGAAAGCCAGCGGGCTGGTGGTCGAAATGGACTATAGCTACCCCGATGACAATACCACCCTGAAGCTGGACATTGCCTTTATGGCCCATGACGGACTGGGTGAGTTACTGGTGGGCAGCGATGACTATTCCCGGGCCGACCGGGAGGCCAGCAACCGGGTGCGTAATGGCAATATGCTGTTGGTGGGCATCGACGGTGATGCCTCCCGGCCCTTCCGTCAGGAGCGCCTGGCCATAGAGCAGGGCGATCTGTTTATCAATGTGCCGCGCAGTCGTTTCGTTTACGTTGGCAGTGCCGAGTCCGGCAAGATCGCAGAGCAGGTACGCTTCGCCGGTGCCATTGTGATGGATACTGACGTCGATCTCAGTCAGCCATTTACTGTGATCTATGACGCCAGTGAGGAAAATGGCAGCTTGCAGCAAACCATGAGCGTTGAGTATCAGGTGCCAGCTCTCCCACTTGCCCTGGCCCAGGGCACGGAGATTCCGGCCGAATACTTGCCCGAGCCTGACGACGCCATGGATTTCGCCGAGGAAGGGACTTTGGCCTCGCTGATCAATAATGCGCCCTGGCCGCAGGTTTTGGCCCTGCTGGTGATCCTGGCTCTGGTAATGACTTCTTTTCTGCGCAAGAGTGCGCCGCTGCGCTGGCTGACCCTGGCCTGCACCCTGTTCTATCTGGGCTGGATCGACGGCGGATTTGTCTCGGTCTCACACATCACCAATGGCATCAAGATGGGGCCGGGCATGTTCCTGCAGGATTTGCCATTGCTGTTGATCATTGTCTTCACCGTGGTCACCACCCTGTTCTGGGGCCGGGTATTTTGTTCCTCCCTGTGCCCCTTTGGTGCCCTGCAGGATTTTATAACGCGTCTGCTGCCGGTTTCCTGGCAGCGCAAGATGCCCCAGGTCTGGCATGACAAGCTGATCTATCTCAAGTATGGCATTCTGGTATTTCTGGTGGTCATGGCGCTGGCCTATAGCGAACTCAGCCTGTTTCAGTATTTTGAACCCTTTGGTACAGCATTCTATTTCAGTCAGTCAATCATCCTGTGGGTGATCCTGGGGGCGATTCTGCTGGCGGCTGCCATGGTGCCGCGTTTTTATTGCCGTTATGCCTGCCCGCTGGGCGCCGCCCTGGGCTTGACCGCCTTGCTGTCGCCCTGGCGTATCAAGCGGGTGGAGCAGTGTCAGCTCTGCAAGGTTTGCGAGCAGGCTTGTCCCACCGGCGCCATTCGCGGCCATGAGATCGATTTCAAGGAATGTGTGCGCTGCGATGTCTGTGAGCGCAAGCTGATCGACAAGGCGGGTACCTGTCGGCATTCGGTGCCTGAATTGAAAGAGCGGGTAAAAACCTGGGAGCCTATCGCCGTTGGCTGATCATGCCGACCCGTGACGACAGTATAAATAAAACGGGCCGGGTTTTTATGCCCGGCCCACTGCTATCAGGATAGCGTCAATTAACTTCTGATTGAGGCTCCCGGCTCAGGGACTATCCTCGGTAAGCCAACCAAAATCATCCTCGGTCAAATCCAGTAAGTCAGCGCGCTCGCGACGCTGCTGCTCGGCGGTCCGGGCTTTTTCCAGCACATCCTGGGGCATGTCCCGACCCACCACAATGCCACGGGGTACGGCCGGTGCGTAGTAGATCCGGGCATTGGCCATCTCATCGGTGGTGGCAGGGCCGTATTCCACGGCAGCCGTGGGGTCCGGGTTCCAGCGATTGGCTTCGGAATTGTCGAACCACCAGCTCATGTGCATGGTTGAACCGGCCGGGATGAACTTGGGTTCCTTGTACTCGTAGAGAAACTGCCAGTTGAAATCGTAGTTGGGCACCCAGAGCAGGGTTTCCCGCTCACCATCGGGATATTCCAGCTCATAGCGCATGGCCTTGCCCCGATAGTGCATATGAGGCCCCATGGATAGCAGGTAGATGTCTTCCTCGATTTCATGGGTGTTATCGACCCGGTAATCGGGATCCCCGGCGGGAATGGTCCAGCCGCGGTGGGGCAGCAGATTGGTTTCCACTACATAATCGATGACATCGCCGTCGTCATAAAATTCGAAGCCGGCGCGGGTGCTGTCATAGACGCCGGTGCCTTCACCGGTATCCTTGTGGTAGTGCATGTTGACAGTGATGAAGGGATCTTCCGGCAGCAGCACGCCCCATCCCTCAGGGTAGGTGAACGGGCCGCGGCCGGGCACGCCCACGCCCATGTGGCTGGACACGATATGGTGAACCCAGGGGCCACCGGGATCCAGCTCGGCCTTGGAAATCCAGCGCGGGTTACTGTGCGCCCCTTCGGGATAATGCATTTGTATGGTGGGCTGCCAGTCTTCCACCTCATCGGGGACATGTACGGGCCGCTCGAACTCCACCACCAGATCAGGCTCACCAATCCACCAGCCGGATTCCGGCATGCCGGCACCGACGATGCTGGACAGCAGACCCTGCTCGTCAGCCGCAGCGGCCGGGTCGCCTTCCAGGGCGCCACCGTCTACCCAGGCAATCAGCAGGTCTTTCTCGTTTTTGTCGATATAGCGTTCGGCCTTGAACTCACCGCGATGGCGTTCATGGGCGCCCCAGGGCGGCATATAACCGGTGACCAGGGCATTCCTGATCAGGGGTGCCCAGATTTTTGCCTGCTCATAGTCCATCAGGGACATGGGGGCAGAAATGCCGCCCACGTCAGGACCTTCCGGCTGGTGGCAGGCCACACAGTTCTTCATGAACACCGGCAGCGCGTCTTCATAAAACGTGGGTGTTGAGTTCTGCGCCTGGCTGCTGTTGGCCGCGGCAAACAGGGCGAGGGCGAGGGGAGCGGTAAGGGAACGGCTAAGCCTTGCTGTCTTCATGCTGGTTCCTGCTTGTTATTCTGGTGGTTAGGAAACACTGCTTAGAAGCCTAAATGCTCTTGCCCTGCTTGTCTATAAATCAGTCGCCACAGGGGCTCGGGCTGGCTTGTGGGGGTTCTGTGCCTGAATCGGAAAATCCGATAGTCCCCATCGATATTAATCATTTTACCGATTAATGTTGAGTCGCTATAGTTCGTCCCCATAGTGTATTACTCATTCATTACTCTGTTAGAGGAAACCCATTAAATGACACAAGAAGTACCCCAGGTAGTATTTAAAACCCGCGTGCGCGATGAATCCATTGGCGGCGACAATCCCTTCCGTTGGCAGGATGTATCCACCGATGACATCTTCAAAGGCAAGAAAGTTGTTGTCTTCGCATTGCCCGGTGCCTTCACTCCGACTTGCAGCAGCACCCACCTGCCTGGCTACGAAGCCAAGTACCAGGATTTCAAGGATGCCGGTGTTGATGAGGTCTACTGCCTGAGCGTCAATGATGCGTTTTCCATGTATCAGTGGGGTAAGCAGCTGGGCGTTCAGAATGTCAAATTGCTGCCGGACGGCAACGCCGACTTTACCCGTGGCATGGACATGCTGGTGAAGAAGGAAAATCTGGGCTTTGGTGATCGCTCCTGGCGTTATTCCATGCTGGTGGAAGATGGCAAGGTCACCAAGATCTTCGCTGAAGACGGCAAGGAAGATAACTGCCCGACAGATCCTTTCGAGTGCAGTGATTGCGACACCATGCTGAATTTCATCAAGTCAGCAGCCTAGTGCAATCGAAACTCAGTAACTCTCTCAGCACAGGGTAATCCCATTACCCGTTAATGTGCGCTCTCAGGGAACGGCGGCATCCCCATCCCCTTCAAGTCCGCCGTTCCTTTTTTTATTTCAAATTACCTCTATCCCTGTCCTGTTGTCTTGCATGCCCGGCACCGGGGATATCTCGTGGCCGGCTGGACTTGCCAAGCTGTCATCAGACGGCTTACGCGCCTGTCTAGCTGCAAGCTGTCGTGCTGCCTCTCTTTTTCAGTCGATAAGCCTTCTCTTGGCTACAAAATTTCAGCTTGAAGTCGGCAGATTCTGTAATCAGTCAATTTGCCATCTATAACTGACTGTAGAACTGAAACTTGGGGAATACTTAATGCAAGACGGAAATTGTAGTGAAACAGGCTCTCGCTATCTGAGTTGGCTCGGTAGGGGCGTGCGCCTCGAAATTTTCTCTGAACTGATCGGACCAGAGGGTTGGTCGGTGGCGGTGAGAAACGAAACTGGAGTCACATCACATTGGGTTGAGACTTTTGATACTGCCAAAGCGGCACTGGACGCTGCCATGCGGGCGATCGAGGAAGAGGGAGTAGAGGCATTTACCTCCGTTGAAATATTTGATGACTTGCCTGACTGATGTCAGTGCTCAAGCAGGCAGCACGATTTTCTTGAGCAGTGGCAATCGGGATGCAAGAGCCACATCAGCTCCAGGGATCCTCCATGGCATTGAAAAAAGCCTGGTGGCCGCTGACGATGCGGCGGGTGTCATTCGCATCCGGCGCTGTGGTCCAGATGCGGCGGTCGAAGGTGCCGCCCAACAGGATACCGTCGCTGCGGGGAAACATATACAAACCGCCATTGCCGAGAATGATGTAGTCCACTTCCTCCTGGGGCAGCAGAAAGCTTAACTGGCCCTTGATGGGGAACAGTTCCTCGTCATTGAACAGGTCGCGTGCGCCCAGCCCTGAGCAATTGAAGATCACCGGCTCCTCCAGGGTCATCAGCTCGCCGGCATCGGCAAAGGCCCGGCGCTGTATTGTGCCGCCTGCGGTATAAAAATCCTGCATCATGGCCGGCAAGTAGGTGGCCGGCTCGATCAGCATGGTGTCGTAGTGGCGAACCCAGCGGGCGGCGAAAGGATGTTCATCCGGTCCCAGATCACGATGCTGTGGATAGAAGTTTTTGTATTTGTCAGTAAAGGCTTCGCCATCCGGCGGCCCCGGCAGGATGGTGTAGTTACTGATCCAGCGTATTCCGTAGCGCGGGCCCACCAGGTTCTGATAGTAGCGATAGGAATGGGCCATGGCCGCTTCAAACTGGACCACAAATTCGGGAGTCAAATAGTCCTCATCGTAGACTGAGGTGGGTGACCACTGGCCACCAGCCACATTGGAGGTGGTATTGGGGGGCAGGTCTTTGGCATAGATGCTCACCTGCCAACCTTGATCCTGCATCAGTCGGGCCGTGGCCAGACCCACGGCGCCGCAGCCAATCACGGCACAGCGCCGGTGTTGGGATTGCATGGCCAGTTCCATGGCCAAATGGGAGGTCCCCCAACTCAGGGTGATGCCACCGCCGCCATGGCCATAGTTATGAATAAACAGTTTGTCGCCGCGGGGATCGGCCTTCACCACAAAGCCCCGGGAGCGAAAGGGTCTGAGACCAGCAATACTGCGAATCACCCGGTCTTCGGAAACTTGAACCCGTCGCAGCGGTAAGCCGGAAGGGCTGTGAAAGCGTGGGCCTGGCGCCGGGTTTGCTGTACAGGACGTCAGCAAGGGGGTCAGGGCCAGGGCTTGCAACATTCGGCGGCGGGTAGGCATGAAACACTCCTTGTTGGCGATGACTGTTGAGCCGGAGCCACCAAGCTTAACCCAGACCAGGCCAAAACCGGTAGGGTCAGACCGGGGGCAGACCCTGAGGTTGATGTGCCTAGAGGGAATCGAGTTTGTTAAGGTATTTTTCAGCGGTGTCGAGGATCGCTTCGCGCTGTTGCTTTGGCATGCGGTCCCAACTGCCATAGAGCATGCGCAGGCGATGGTTCTCTGTCAGTTCATCCCGGTGCCGCTGCATGAAGTGCCAGTAAAGACTATTGAAGGGACAGGCCCGTTCACCAGTCTTGATACTGACCTTGTAGTAACAGCTCTTGCAGTAGTCGCTCATCTTGTTGATGTAGTTACCACCGGCGGCATAGGGCTTGCTGGCCAGCAGGCCACCGTCGGCGAACAGGGCCATGCCGCGGGTGTTGGGCATTTCCACCCATTCCAGGGCATCGATATAAATGCCCAGGTACCAGGCATCCACGGCGTCGGGTTTGATGCCGGTGAGCAGGCAGAAATTGCCGGTGATCATCAGGCGCTGGATATGATGGGCATAGGCAAATACCAGTGACTGATGGATAGCGGCCGCCATGCAGCGCATGCGGCTGTCGCCAGTCCAGAACCAGTCGGGTAAATGGCGCCGGGCATTGAAATGATTCTGCCTGCCATAGTCCGGCATATTGGCCCAGTACAGGCCGCGCACAAACTCCCGCCAGCCCAGTATTTGCCGCACAAAGCCTTCCACCTGGGCCAGGTCAATCTGGTCTGATCGCTGATAGCTGGCCACCGCCTTGTCCATGACTTCATCCGGCGACAGCATTTTTGTGTTCAGGGCGAAAGCCAGCCGTGAGTGATACAAGGACCAGCCGGCATCGCTCTGGCAGGTCATGGCATCCTGGAAGCGGCCGAAGTTTGGCAGGCAATGCTGGCAAAAGAAGTTCAGCAGTTTCAGCGCCTGGCCACGACTCACCGGCCAGAGCAGCGCCGACTGTGCATTTCCGAAGCTGTCGACCCCGTGCTTGTCCAGTCGCTTCAGGATTGCGCTGACATCATTGCTGAAACTGAGGGGCCGGGGCAGGGCCTCAAGGTCAGCGGTCTTGAGCTTGTTGCGGTTTTCCTTGTCAAAATTCCAGCGCCCGCCGGCCGGAGAGTCGCCGTCCATGAGAATGCCATGTCGGCTGCGCATGCGTCGGTAGAATCCCTCCATGCGCTGGCGTTTGCCGGCACTGAAATGTTTCCCGATTTCCTCGAAAGGTAGAAGAAAGTGTTCGCTGTCGAATTCCTGAATATCGCAACCAGGTATTTTCAACTGCCGCAGCTGTTGCAACAATCGCTGCTCATCGGGGCGCTGATATTGAAAAGAGGTGATCTGATGCTTTTTGCACAGAGCCTTGAGCAATGCCGGCAGGGATTGATGCTCAGCAGTATCATCGAGATTCAGATGCAGCGCCCGGTGGCCTTTATCTTCCAGTTCTGCGGCAAAGTTTTCCATGGCAGCAAAGAAGGCGCAGAGTTTCTGTACATGGTGTTTGACGTAGTCGGTTTCCTGGCGCAGTTCCGCCAGCAGATAGAGGCAGGAATCATCGGTCTCAGCGAACCAGCTGTGCTCACTGTTGAGCTGATCGCCGAGAATAAGGCGCAGGGTTTTGCTTTGTCTGGTGCTGGCCATGCTGGCGTCCACTGCTGCTGCGAGATTGTGTTTTACTTACGCTTGCCTGGCTGCGCTGGACCACTGCAGTGCCGTGCCGGGCAATCCGGGTGGCGCGCTCTGGCGTATGCAGGGTATGGAAAACAGTAAACCGACGACAACAGCAGAGTATTCAACCGCCAGCCGCGAGCTGACAATTTTCTACGATGGCTATTGCCCTCTCTGTGTGGCAGAGATGGAGCAACTGCGCCATCTCGACGATGAGCGGCAAGGACCGGCACGCTTACTGCTGGAGGATATTCACAGCGCGGGTTTCAGCCAGCGTTATCCCCATATTGATCCCGGGGCCGCCGATCGCATCCTGCATGGTCAGCTGGCTGACGGCAGACTGATATTCGGTCTCGATGTCACTTGCCTGGCCTGGCGACTGGTGGAACGCAAACCCTGGCTGAGACTGCTGCGCTGGCCCCTGATTCGCTGGTTTGCCGATCAGGCCTATCTGCTGTTTGCCCGGAATCGCTATGGCATTTCCTGGTTGCTCACCGGTCAGCGTCGCTGTCAGAGCTGTCAGCTTGCCGTTGCCAGAACCCGCAGTGCTGCCGACCAGAGTGACCAATCACAGTGACCGCGGATAAGGTAAATCTCGTCATCGGTGCGGGCAGCACCATCGCCGAAGCACTCATCCGGCAAATGCTGCAAGCGGATAATAACAGTCGCGTCATAGCCGTCAGTCGTGGCGACAAACCCGAAGCGTTGGAGGGGCAGGGCGATCGCCTGCTCTGGCTGCTGAGCGATTACAGCGAAGCATCCATTGCGCAACTGGCAGAGCGAGTGTCGCAACAAGCCCCGCGCCTGCATCGGGTTTTCATCTGCAATGGCATTCTGCATGGCGACGCCTATCAGCCTGAGAAACGCCTGGAAGACCTGGAACTGGCCAGTTTTCAGGAGCTGATGACGGTCAATGCCTTGCTGCCGCTGTTATGGCTGCAGGCACTCAAACCCCGCCTGCGCCGTTCCCCTGGCTGCCAGGTGACCGTCTTCAGTGCCCGGGTTGGCAGCATCACCGACAACGCCAAGGGTGGCTGGTATGCCTATCGGGCCTCCAAGGCGGCTCTTAATATGATGCTGAAAAATGCCGCCATCGAACTGAACCGCCTGCGGCATCAGGTTCAGTTTCTGGTGTTTCATCCCGGAACAACTGATACCCCGCTGTCGCGGCCTTTTCAGGACGCGGTGCCTGAGGGCAAGCTGTTTACCCCCGAATTTGTAGCCGGGCGCCTGCTGGGCTTGCTGGAAAAATTGCCCCCCGAGCCCGCTATCCGGTTTCTGGACTGGGATGGCAAGGCCATCGCCTGGTAGGTCCGGCTGCAGCTGCGGCAGGCTGAACTACCACGGCGATTCTGCGCCTCGGGCGATTTTCGGCTATGATCGGGGCTGAATCTGAATTTCATTGATTTCATCAGGAGTAGCTGCAGTGAAGAATTTCCTGTCTATTTTCAGTCTTGCCCTGGTCTGTCTGTTCAATAGCCAGCTCTGGGCCCAGGAGACCGTTCGCTATGAATGGGATCTGACCGATATTTACGCCGATGTGTCGGCCTGGGAAGCGGCCATGGAAGAAGTGGCTGCGCGTATCGAACGCCTGCCGGAATTCCAGGGCAGCCTGGGCGACAGTGCCAGCGCCATGCTCACGGCGCTGCGTGAGATATCCGATACCAACAAGGAAACGGCTCGCGTCTACGTCTACACCTCCCTTGAGCGAGATGCCGACCAGCGACAGGCCGATACCCAGGCCCGTTTTGGTCGCGCCCGACAATTGTTCACGGATTTCAGTGAAGCCACTTCCTGGATCAGCCCGGAAGTGCTGGAGATTGGTGCCGAACGGGTGAATCAGTTTATTGCTGCGGAGCCGGGCCTGGCGGATTTCGAGTTTATGTTGCAGGACATTCTGCGCCGGGCTCCCCACACTCTGGACCAGCAGACCGAAGCCATTCTGGCCCAGGCGGGCATGGTGCTGTCTTCACCCGAGCAAATTTACGAGAACTATGCCAATGCCGATATTCCCTGGCCCACAGTAACCCTGAGCGAAGGCCAGGAGGTAACCCTGAGCCAGGCAGGTTATTCCCGCTGGCGAGCCGCCCCCAACCGTGATGACCGCAAGCTGGTGTTTGATACCTTCTGGGATACCTGGAACCAGTTTGCCGACGGCATGGGTGCCACCCTGGCCAGCGAGGTGCAGGCCAATGTCTTCACCGCCAGGGTTCGCAGCCATGATGGTGTGCTGGACCATAATCTGTTCAATGATGGCCTGCCGCCGGAGGTCTATACGCAGCTGGTGAGCCAGGTTAACGATGCTTTGCCGATCTTCCACCGCTATCTGGAGCTGCGCGGTCGCATGCTTGGTGTGGATGATCTTCGTTACTACGATATCTATCCGCCCCTGGTGGAAGTGGATACCGGTGAATTTGATCTGCGTCGCTCAGAAGAGATCACTTTCGCTGCTCTGGAGCCCTTTGGTGAGCGTTATCTGGAATTGCTGGAATATGGTCTGTCACAGGACTGGATGCATTCCCATCCCCAGCCCGGCAAGCGTTCCGGCGCCTATATGAATGGCAGTGTCTATGACGTGCATCCCTATGTGCTGCTGAATCACAACGACGATTACAATTCCCTGTCTACCTTTGCCCACGAGTGGGGCCACGCCGTACACTCTCTGCTGGCGAACGAGAACAACCCCTACGAGAACGCCGGCTATTCCACCTTTATCGCCGAGATGGCTTCCACCATCAACGAGATTCTGCTGGAAGAGTATATGATCGCCAATGCCCGTACCGATGAAGAGAAGCTGTTCTATCTGGGCGGCGCTCTGGAAAGTATACGTGGCACCTTTTTCAGGCAGACCATGTTTGCCGAATTTGAATTGGCCATCCATGAGGCGGCTGAGAATGGTGAACCATTGACCGGGCCGCGCCTGACCGAGATCTATGGTGATTTGCTGAGGCGCTATCACGGTCATGATGAAGGCGTGCTTACCATTGATGAGCCCTATGCCGTGGAGTGGGCCTATATCCCGCATTTCTACTACGACTTCTATGTCTTCCAGTACGCCACGTCCATCTCCGGTGCGGCCTGGTTTGCCGAGCAGTTTCTGGCTGGCGACACCGGTGTGCGAGATGATTTTATTCGCGTACTCAGCGCCGGTGGCTCAGACTACCCTCACAACATCCTGCTCAATGAGGCCGGTCTGGACATGACCCAGCCCGAGGCCTATGAGCCGGTGCTGCGGCGTATGACCGATCTGATGGATCGCATAGAGGCCCTGCTCTAGGTCACAACGCAGTCGCCTGATCCCGAAAACAAAACAGCCCGCAATTGCGGGCTGTTTTGTTTCTGACTGTTGAGCGGCCAGCAGCCGTCAGCGTAGCAATCAGTCGGCAGAACCTACGCCTGCCTTCGGGTGAGCATACAGCCACTCTACCACCTGTTCGGCAAAGCTGTCAGACAGGGGTGGCACATGGGAGCCGGCGGAGATGGTCCAAAGCTCACTGGAACCACCGGGCTGACAGCCGATCTCATATTTCATCACGCCGGTTTCATGGCCGGGCAGGCTGGCATCCAGGTCGCGGATTTCCCGGGCCTGACCCTGTGTCTCACAGCCGTTGTAGGCGGCCCATTGAGTGACTGAACCGATCGCGCCCGGGTAGCGATTTTCCCGGATATCACCGCCCTGGTAGGCAATGGTGGCATCGGCAGTGCCATGGATTTGCAGGATGTGCACCGGGCTGGAAGGCGCCTCGCGATTCCCTGAATGGCTGGCACCGGCCAGGCTGGCAATGGCTGCGATGCTGTCGGAGTGCTCGTAGGCCATGCGGTAGGACATGAAGCCGCCATTGGAATGACCGATCAGGTAAACCCGGGCCGGATCGACATTATAATCCTGCTTCATGCTGTCGATGATGCCCTTGATATAGTCCACATCATCCACTTCAGAGGCATAGAAATTACAGCAGGCCTCCGAGGCATTCCAGAAGCGGCTGCGGTTGCCATTGGCTTCCCGGGTGCCGTCAGGGGCCACCAGCAAGAAGCCATAATCGTCAGCCAGTTCACTGAAGCCCATATAACTGTCCTGATTGGCGCCGCTGGAAGTATAGCCATGGAGCAGCACAATCAGTGGTGCCGCACGATTCTCATCATAGCTGTCCGGTATGGTCACCTTGACCTCGCCACGACCGAAGTCACGGTTCTGTGCCAATAGCTGGCTGCCCAGGCTGAGGCAGCAAAGCGCCAGCATTATGGCCGTCAATTTCTTCATTGGTTTCTCCTTGTTTCTTTTTGTGTTTCTGGTTGGTTGGTTTGCAGTGTCTGATTATCAGGGGGTCAGTATGACCTTGCCGGTGGTTTGGCGGCCTTCCAGTGCTTCGTGGGCAGCGCGGGCCTCCGCCAGCGGAAAGAAATGTTCAAGCCGCAGGCTGAGTTTGCCATCGGCGATCCAATTGAACAGGTCGCCACTGCGCCAGTCCAGATCCTCGCGGCTGGCCAGATAGTCAAACAGGGTTGGGCGGGTCAGGAACAGGGAGCCTTTGGGGCCGAGGGTCGCGGGATTGAATTCCGTCACCGGACCGCTGGCATTGCCATACAGCACCATATAACCAAACCGTGACAGGCAATTGATGCTTTTTTCGAAAGTGGCTTTGCCCACCGAGTCATAGGCGACATTCACACCTTCGCCATTAGTGAGACGTTTAACCTCTTCCTCAAAATCCTGTTCGCTATACAGAATGACCTCATCCGCGCCTGCCTGGCGAGCCAGTTCTGCCTTGGCCTCGGTAGAGCAGGTGCCGATCACAGTGCCGCCCAGCATTTTGATCATCTGGATCAGCAACAGTCCCACGCCACCGGCAGCGGCATGCACCAGGCAGCGATCACCGGCCTTGACCTGGTAGGTGGACTGACAGAGATAGTGGGCGGTGCAACCCTGCAGCATGGCGGCTGCACCCTGGGCATAGGATACGCCTTCCGGCAGGCTCACCAGTTTGTCTTCCGGTACCGCGGCATAGTCTGCATAGGCACCTGCCACATTGGTATAGGCGACGCGGTCGCCCACCTTGAAGTGCTTGGCGCCGGGGCCCACTGCTTCGACCGTGCCGGCCGCTTCCAGGCCCAGGGTCGAAGGCAGGGGAATCTGGTACAGGCCGCTGCGCTGGTAAGTATCGATAAAATTGATGCCCGCCGCCTCGACCTTGATCAGGGCCTCTCCCTCAGCGGCAACCGGAACCTCAATATCCTCAACAGACAGGGCCTCGGGACCGCCAAATTCATTTACTCGTACCGCTTTCATGGGAATTCCTTTGTTTGCTGTTTGTAGATGGGCTGGAAGCCGCTATTTATCGCAAATATAGGCAAGTCTGACAACGCACAATGTCAGCGGCAGGGCTGTGAGACCCGGGTAGAGAGGAATCGCCGGGGGGCTGTGGATAAGAAGGGGGGGAGAGTGGGAAGTCTGGCGCTGACTGTAGCAGCGCCAGATTCCAAATACTGCCTAGGCGGCCTTGTTAGCCTCGGAATTGGCTTCTTCCTGGTCCATCAAATCGGCAATGCGCTGCAGGGACGACAGCAGTGCAGTCTGGTCGTATTCCTTGAGTTCGGAAAACTGGTCGATGAACTGTGGCTGCAGGGGCGGCGGCGCATCCTCAAGGATGGCCTGACCGGTTTCGGTCAGCTCTACATGAACCTTGCGCTTGTCTACTTCAGAGCGCACCCGGCGTGCAAAGCCTGCCCGTTCCAGGCGATCGAGAATGGTGGTGGCTGTGGCCTGACTGAGACAGATGGCATCCGAAAGCTGGCCGATGCTGGCGTTCTCGGAATTTTTGATGGCTTTGAGAAGCAGGAGCTGGGGTGAAGTCAGCCCGGAAGTTCGTTTAATGAAGTTGGAGTGCAGGTCAGCAGCACGCATGATGCGGCGCACACTGATAAGCATTTGATCAAGCACGGTTTCCATAATCACTTACACCTTGATTGGATTCAGGCAGGGGTTGTCGAACGTGCCTGTCTGCGGGTTCTGATTCATTCATACTGCCTTTTCATGAATGTGTTGATGCTGCTTTGAACGACTACTGGCGGGAGCCAATAAACAAAGCCTGTGTACCACAGACAGTTTGTATTCTAACCAATCATGCCCGGGCTGCGAACACGACGTCACAATTTGTTATAAGTTGATCACAAAAAAAGCGCTTGGTTCGCAAATCCCCGAAAGTTGCGGGCTTGGCATCTTCAGTTGCGAATATTTTGCAGTTTTGCAGTGAGCGGCCGTCGGCAGTGATGGTTTGGATGAAAGCTCTGCATCCATAAAATATCTTTCGCACTCAAATTGAATCTCCAGGGCTGGCAGATTTTCACCCAGGCGCGAAAAGGGTAGCAGTGGGAAACAGTAATCGCGCTGCCAGGCTCAAGCTGGCAGCGCGAATCTTGCTGTTAATCAGCGAACAGGTCTAGAACTCGGCAGTCAGGCGGCCAAAGTAATAGGCGCCTTGCCAGTCAACCGCAGTGCCCGAAGAGTACAGACGGCCACAGCAGTAGTCGCTGATCATGTCCACCTCCGGGTATTCGTCACCGACATTACGTCCGCCAATGGCAACCCGGAAAATTTCATTGATCTGATACTGGGCTTCCAGATCGATAAAGAAAATATCATCGAAGGTTTGAAAGCGCAGTGGATCGCCACCGGAGTTGGAATTGGTGGATTCCCCGTACCAACTCAACCGACCGATCAGATTCAGATCGCCGACACTGTGATTGGCAGTGAACACGCCACGCCAGTTGGGATTGAAGTTCTCAAAGTCGTACTGGGTCTCCGCATTGAGCACCGCGCTGGGGTCCGTCTCGAACTGTTCCTTGTTGTAATTCAGGGAACTGGTGAAAGTCGTTGTGCCGGCGTCACCCCAGTCAAAAGGAATGGTGGCCACGATGTCCAGACCTTCGGTGGAGGTATCAAAGGCATTGGTGAAATAGAAGACACCACCAATAGACTCGGCACCAGCAACACCGGCATCACGAAGCGCAACATAGTTGTCATAAGCCTCACCGGACGTGGGGTCGGTGGACACATCGCGGGTGGAGATGGCCCGGGTGCGATCGTCGATGTCAATCCGGTACAAGTCTACTGTCAGGTCCAACTCAGCTATTGTGGCGGTGAAACCCAGGGTGTAATTGGTGGACAATTCAGGCTTGAGCGCCACTGCTCCCAGCGCCTGAGCCACCGGGCCACCAGCAGGGAACAGGCCAGTGGCTACCGGAAAGCCATCCGGCAAACGGGTAGAGACATTGATGGTACCTTGCTGGCCTGGAGTCGGTGCCCGGAAGCCAGTGCCAACTGAGGCGCGAATACCAAAATCTTCAGTGATATTGAGTTTGCCCGCCAGTTTGCCTACCAGTTCGGAATCAAAGTCATCATAGTCTTCATAGCGAATGGCACCCTGCAAAAACAGGGAGTCAGTAACATCGGCGCTCAAATCGGCATACAGCGCAAAAGAACTACGCTCATACAACTCAGAGAACTGTGGTGAATAACCGGGAAAACCATTGGAGCCCACACCGACCACCTGATAGACAGGATCACTGGAATCGGCACAGTCCAGAGTTGAGCCGCCGGCAATCACGGCAGAGCCTTCGGCAGTGGCAGTGCCGTCATCGTTACAGAAACCCCAGGGGTCTGGCAAAGCGTAGGGTCCGTCAATATAGGAATTCACTTCGCCCTCTACAACTTCATAGGATTCATCCATATAGCTGCTGCCAAAGGCAAGCAGCAAGGGGCTGGCCAGGCCGGTGTCGAATTCATAGGTGAAGTCAGCCTGGAACTGGGTTTCGGTATTAATCAGGTCACCCGGGCGAAACTCGGTAGGGCTGTCGGGGCCCATAGACGGGTTTACCGTATTGCGCAGAGTGTACTGAATTTCATTTTCACCGGTACGGGCACTGAAGTCATAAGTCAGACCATTTTCCAGGCTGCCGCGCATACCGCCAGCCAGAGAGAAGTCGAAAACTTCGCCGAAGAAACGGGGGGTAAAACCACCCGGGAATTTCTCCAGGGGCCAGTACAGTGAGCCATCGGGCTCACGCAGATACTCAATGGTGCCGTTTTCCGGATAGCGATAGAAGAAACCGCCATCGGTCTCGGATTCGGAATAGCTACCGAAGGCATAGAGTTCGGTATCGGCATCCAGTTCATAACCGGAATTGAAGAATACTCGCATGGCTTCCTGGTTCGGTGCTCCCCAGGGCTGGACGACATCGCCGGCGCCGGTATTGGCGGCGGCTACGCCAGCCTGAAAAGCGGGGTCTTCGGTGTATTGGGTATAGGAAGCAGTCGGGTCGTAGCCTGGCAAACCTGGATCAACACAGAACCAGGATTCACAGTATTGCTCGGCGCGGACAGTCGGGTCCATTTCCTCGATCTGACCTGAAATGCTGATAAATCCGTTGTCACCCAAGGGAAATCCGATGTTGCCGGAGATGGTCATGGCAGTACCGTCACCTTCCGAGTATTCGCCGGTATCAATGCTCAGGCTACCGCCATCAGTGTTTTCCTTGAGGATGAAATTGATTACGCCGGCGATGGCGTCCGAACCGTACTGAGCGGCAGCACCGTCGCGCAGTACTTCGACATTCTGGATTGCTGCGGCAGGAATTGTTGCAACATCCGGGCCCTGGGTGCCGGAGCCGCCAATTGAAACCAGTGCAGCCCGATGGCGGCGTTTGGAGTTCACCAGCACCAGGGTTTTGTCAGTGGGAAGGCCACGCAGGGTGGGGCTACGTACGAAGGTTCCACCGTCTGAAATTGGGGCCCTGTCGACATTATAGGAGGGCACGAGAGTCTGCAGAATATTGTTGGTATCAGTGTAGGAAACGGCTTCGATGGCAGAGGCATCAAAAACGTCGATTGGAACCGGTGAGTCGGACACTGTGCGAGGTCGGCCCCTGGCGCCGGTGATAATGATTTCTTCCAGTTGCGAGGCAGAATCTTCTTCCTGCGCTATAACGGTGCCATTAAACAGACCGCTGGCTGCAAATATGGCGGCGCTTAGCAGGCATGTGGGTTTTTTGCGAAAGGTCATCAAGGTAGCTCCTGTGGGTTTTTTATATACAAGCCGAAAGACTTCGATATGCCCATTTGCATTTTCTGTGCCAGTCAGGAGATTCTGGTGAAGCCTGTGATTTATGGGCTACCCGACGCTTTATGACAGCTCTTGCTTTCGAGCGAGTGCTCTATCTTGGTGAAATAAGCGCACCGAAATTTGTTCATTGCCCAGTATCGAGGCATTTTTCCTGTGCTGGAAAAGTGGCAGCAAGCAGTCACCAGATTCCTGAACGAGCAGTCGTTTAAAACGGAAGTGGGTATTGGGAGACAATTGGGCAATTCAGTCAGTGAGAATTGCCCGCTTTTGGGACCGAATGGCGGTGGCGCACCAAGTTGGCTCGCCACGAGTGCACCGCAATAGGCCATTGGGTCAGGTGAGGGCTGCTCTGAGCCTTGAAATACGGTCATTTTTGCCACTCAGTGCAATCTGCTTTTTCTGGCACAAATCCTGCTCATATCCGGTCTGCAATCAGCCATTTTTATCGCCTGCCAGCGGCGGTAATTCACGATTGACCGGAGAGACTATGAAGAAACGAGTAACAAGACGCGAACTGCTAACCCTGTTGGCGGCTACCGGGACCAGTGCCACCGTACTCAATGCCAGTGCCGCGCTTGGCTTGATACCCGATACCCGCCTGGCTATTCCGGAGATCCCCCGGGCTGACCCTGTTAACCGCCCCAGCGTAGTCATACTGGGAGCTGGTATTTCCGGTCTTACCGCGGCCTATGAACTGGACAAGGCCGGCTACGACTGCGTGATTCTGGAAGCCAATTCCAAGGCCGGTGGCCGCTGTTTGACTGTGCGCCATGGTGACCTCATCGATGAGGTGGGAAATCCGCAGGTTTGCGACTTTGATAATGAAGAGCATCTTTATTTCAATGTCGGGCCAGCCCGCATTCCCGGCAGCCACCGCAATCTCATGCACTACTGCCGCGAGTTGGGTGTAGAACTGGAGATCTTCATTAACGAAAACAAGGAATGTTATTACCAGGATGATGCCATGTTTGGTGGCACGCCCATCAAGAATCGCGTTATGACCACCAATGCCCGTGGATTCATGGCGGAAATCATGGCCAAGAATTTCAGCAACGACGAGCTGGAACGGCCTTTCGACCAATACGAGGCGGAAGCCCTGATGTCGGCTATCCGCTCCTTCGGCGATCTCAACGGAGACGATCTCTATAAAGGCAGTTTCCGCGCCGGCTATGTCAAGGGTGGCTTCATCGAACACGGTGTACAAACCGAAGTCGTGGCGCTGCACGAATTGTTGAAATCCCGCTTTATGAATTCCGCCCTGACCGCCAATGAAGGGGAAACGGGTCCGGTTCTGTTCCAGCCGGTGGGCGGTATGGACAAGATCGTTCAGGGATTCACCCGTGAGTTGCGCAACAAGATCTATTACGACGTGGTTGTCAGCTCGGTGCAATTGCAGGGCGATAACGTGGCGGTGGAGTATGAACACAATGGCATCAAATACCTGGTGGAGGCAGATTACTGCTTCAACTGTATTCCCACCCATCTGATGACAGGTATCGATAACAACTTTCCGGCGGACTATGTCGAAGCCATGCAGTATGTGCGCAGAGGTGAAGCCTACAAGTCAGCCTTTCAGGCCAAGACTCGCTTCTGGGAAAAGGATGACATCTACGGTGGCATAACCTGGACCAACCAGCCCATTCGGCAGATCTGGTATCCACCCCACGGCATGTTCAAGGAAAAGGGCGTCATCCTGTCCGCCTATGATTTTGGTGGCGGCATGCACTTCACCCGCCTGTCCCAGGAAGAACGTCTGGAAACCGCGATTCGCCAGGGCGAAAAGGTACATCCCGATTACCGTCAGCAGGTAGAGAAGGGTATCACCATTGCCTGGCACAGAATGAACCACATGCTCGGCTGCGCCGCCCGTTGGCAGCGTAACCGCGGCGGCATGACCGCCCAGGAAGAAAGGTTGTATCACACCCTGCAGGCTCCTGCGGGAGGACGTCATTACACCATTGGAGACCAGATCAGCCTGCATACCGCCTGGCAGGAGAGTGCCATCTTGTCGGCACACTGGGCCATTTCGGACATGGTGGAGCGCATGGGTGGCAGCAGCGCCATGCCCGGGCGCCGGGTCTGATTCGCCTCCCGACAGAATTCCGATGAAGACAGGAAATTGCATAAAGAGAAGTATGATGAAAAATTTATCAGTACGACTGTTGCTTGGCCTGGCAGTGCTCTACACCTCAGTGGGGTCGGCTCAGCAATATGACAAGGTAGTCAGTGGCGGTCAGTCATTGGCCAACAAAGTTTGTGTCACCTGCCACGGTGCCGAGGGCAAGGGTAACCCCATCGTGGGAGCGCCCAGACTGGCGGGTATCGAATCCTGGTACCTGCGCAACCAGCTGCATGGCTTCCGGGCCGACTACCGGGGCAGGGAGAAGGATTATATTCCTGCCTATGAAATGCAGGACTCGGTTGCCCGCATGAGTGACCAGGAGATAGAGGACGTTGTGGCCTATATCTCCACCTGGGAGGCCACGGAAAATACGCCAACAATCAGCGGCAATGCCAATCGTGGTTCGCAGCTTTATCTGGCCTGTGCGGCCTGCCACGGAGTCAATGCCGAGGGTAATGAGACCCTGGCGGCGCCGGGGCTGACGGAGAAAGACGACTGGTATCTGCTCAGGCAGTTGAAACTGTTCCAGTCCGGCTATCGCGGCGGACACCCCGAAGATCAATTGGGTAGCCAGATGCGCGCCGGTATGGCCAGCATCGAAAGCGCGCAGGACATCGAGGATGTTCTGGCCTACATCAATTCACTGTAAGTTTTTTATCTCAGGCTCTGCTCGCAGGGGTCTGGAAAGCAAGCGAGAGGAAGTAATTATGGCAAAGTCCAGCAACAACAACGCAGAGCCGGAAGTCATCGAATCTGAAGCCGAGACAACAGACAGCGAAGTGGAGTCCGGCGGCAGCGAGTCCTTTCTGCCGGAAGTCAGTAATTTCAACATGGTACTGATTACCGGTTTTGGCCTTGCCCTGTTGGTGATTATCGTCATGCTGGCCAGTGGCACCACGCCGGAGCAAGCCATGGCGGAGGCAAACACGACGGAATCTGTTGCACCGGCAACTACGGGAGCAAGTGCAGGAGAAAGCACTCCGGCAAGTGTGCCCGCAGCTTCCACTCCGGCAGGCGATATAATTGGCGAAGGGCTCATTGAACGCAAGGGCGAGGGCCGCCATTTCTATACCACCATCAAGATCCCGCCGGGTGCCGAGACACTCTATCTCAGTGGTTCCGGTGCCAGACAGATGGCCGATGGAACCTGGGGTGATATGGAGCAGCAAACCATTGATACCTTCAGCCGTTTCAAGGAAACCCTGGAAGCCGAGGGCTGGTCCCTGTCGGATATTGTTCAGGTGCGGGCATTTGCCGTGGCCGGTGAATATGGCCTGCTGGATTTCGATGGTTTCAATCGCGGCTATCGACAGTTCTTTGGTACCGAAGAGAATCCCATGAAGCCGGTTCGCTCCTTTGTGGAGATTGCCGGGCTGGTGGTGCCGGGTTGGCTGGTGGAAATTGAGATTCGTGCCGCGCGCATGCCTGACTAGCCATAGCGGAATTAAAAAAAACCGGCCCTGGCGGCCGGTTTTTTTATGTCTCTGGATTACCCGGTTTCGATTGCTCAGGAAGGGGGTGCGGGAATTAACACCGGTGTGTTCTCAACATAGCGTTGATAGTCCGGATCTGACCCCCAGCGCTCCCGGGCGCTCTTTTCCAGCATGGGGATACCGCTGATGCGGGTCAACAGCAGGATTACAAACAGCGGAGACACCAGGCATAACCATTGCCAGCCCTGCAATACCGGCAGTGCAACCACGGCAATACCGAGCCACAGTACGATCTCGCCAAAATAATTGGGGTGCCTGGAATACTTCCATAGCCCGCTTGTGATGAAGCTTTGCTTGTTGTCGGCCTGCTTGCGAAACCGGGATTTCTGCAGGTCGGCAGTCACTTCAAAGGCAAAGCCGATTATCCAGATTACAACACCGGCTACAAGATAAGGGTCAGCGGCAACACTCTCATTGCTGGTGACGGCGGCGAGCCCGGCCGCCAGAGTCAGGAAGACCCAGGCACCACCGAGGGTCCAGGTGAGCAGGAATCGCCAGAATTTGTTCTTGATCTCATCGAAGCGCCGGTCCTTGCCATCCTTGCGAATACGATTGAACAGAAAGCTGCCGAGCCGCAGTGCCCAGATCGCCACCAGCACACAGATCACCAGGCCGCGGGTAGAAACCCCGGGGTGGAGCAGGGCTGCCAGAAGCACCGTGGCAATAAAGGAGAGACTGCCGGTCAGATCGAAATAGCGCTCGGTCTGGAACAGATAGGCAGGAATGAACATGATCCAGTGCAGCACAAAGCCTACGGTCGCCACAATAAAAAACAGGGGCAGACCGGCTACCTCCACGCTGTGTTGACTGCCGGCCGCCATCAAGGCGCCGCTGATCAGCAGAATCATCAGGATTGCGAAAATAATTTTCAGGTTTTTGGACATGATTGCGCTGATGGCCTCGTTATTCTGTTCTGATGGCTCCAATACGCTTGCAGCCCTGTCCCGGTTCAATGGTCCGGAGCAGGGGGTATTTGGCAGTATACGGGGGATACACTATGATCCACAATTCAGTGCCAGTGATGAGGGTCGCCGTGAACGACTCATTGAAATTCCCCATCAATCTTGTTCAGTGGATACTGAAGTCAGTTTCCCGCCCGGTGCGCAGCAGCGGAGCCCTGTTATGCGCCCTGATGCTGCTATTGTTTGTAGGCAGCGGTGTTGCCTATCCCGCCAGCGGCGATGGGCCTTTCGTCGATCCCATTGAAATACTGGGCAGTTTTCTGCTCTTCAGCCTGCTGACACCCTACCTGCTGATGTGCATGCTGGCGGGCATTCGTGCCAATGATCTGATTCATCAACAAATCACTCCCTTCTTGCCGGCCGGTTTCGATCAGGACCGTTATCAGGCAATTCACTACTGGCCGTTACCCGTGCTGGCAGCAATCGCCTTTGCCCTGGCTGGCAATGTCAATTGGTCCACCATGGTGCTGACGCCGGGCACGGAGGGGTTCCTCACCAGCCTGTTATTGATCGCCGGTCAAATAGTCATGTGGACCATGGTCGGGCTGGTGCTGTTTGTCAGTATTCATGAATGCTGGATACTGGGCCGTCTGGGCAAGGTGGTAGAGATTAATCTCTATAATCTCGATGCCTTGAATGGTTTCGGGCGGGCGGCGCTCAACAGCTTTCTCATGGTAGTGGGTGCCCTGTCCCTGACCATTATTCAAGCCATCGACCGCGAATTCCGGGCGGAAAACTATATTAATGGCCTTTATGTGGGGCTGCCGGCGGTGATCGTTCTGGTGGCAATGCCGACCTGGTCCTTGCACCGGCGTATTCGTCGCCGCAGGATAGAGGAGTTGGCTGCCATTGATGAGAAAATTGCCCATGGCAACAGCGCCCTTGGAGATACCGATGCGCTTGTGCGCTTTAATGCCTTGCTGCAGCGCCGGGAACTAGTCAGCAGTTTGCGCAGTTGGCCCATGGACACCACCATATTTTCCCGTTTTGTGCTGTATGTGTTTATTCCGCCCCTGGCCTGGGTAGGGGCTGCCCTGGTGGAGTTTTTCCTCGATTCCCTGCTGGCCGCTTGAATCAGCGTCGGCAGTGAAAATTCACTGACTCGGCACCGCTGCTGATATTCTCAACAACAGAGCCAGGTATCACATTGCTGGCATTGGCCATGCGACGACGGCGATCATCCAGATAGTTGTTGAATCGGTAACGGGTGGGTTCGTCAAGAAAGCTTTCGATCTCCATGACGACCACCCGGTAATACATGGCAATGAAGTCCCGGGTGAACTGGCGCCGGGTCTTGTAAGCCTCCAGCGCTGCAGCGATGCGTGCTTCCCCTTCAAGCCCGGATTCGTTCCAGTTACGACACATGGCGCGAATACTGGCCATTTCATTGTTATTGATGAACCCACCCGCGTTGGCAAGGCTGATGCCGATATCTTCCAGCTGGGCTTCGCTTACGGACAGTTCAGCCATGACTCTTTCCGGGCTGTGGGTAATATCCTGCAGCAGGCGATTAAGCACCGCACGGTCGATCTCTTCCGGCGCCAGGGTGGGGGCCAATATAGTCAATTCCCGGGCATCCGGGTTTTCGCGCAGACTCTGTTCGGCAGCCCCCCGGTCCAGGCCACCATCCACCGGCAACTGAGCATCCTGCGCCAGCAGTGCCGGTGCCATGACGGCCAGTATTGGTAACAGGATACGCATGCAGTCCCTAACCTGGCGGTGGAGGCATACCACCGGGGCCACCACCTTGTTGGCCACCGCCCTGGCCGGTGCCACTGTCGTCGGCGCTCTTCTCAAAGGAGCTATGGGGTGTGCCCTGAAAACAGGCCAGTACCCAGGGATATTGATCGACAACGTAGTAGCCATAACTGCCATTGCGCATCATGCCATTGCATTGATCGAGATCCCCCAGACCCTCGACATACTCGTAATCGTCCACATAGCTGCCGTCATAGTTGCCACCGGGATCGTCGTTGCCCGCCGGGCGACTGCCAGACCTCAGGCGATAGCTGCTGGTGACGGCGCGAACCTGGCCATTGTCATTGATGAAGCTGCCAAAAATCGGGAATCCGTCGGCGGCGAAGCCGATCAGCGGAGATTCACTGCTGGCCTGTTGATCAAACAGGGCCTGGGGATTGCCGTGGTAGTGATAGCTGCCATCGGGCTGGGTATGGGCATTGTGGGCATCGGTGCCGAAACTGTTGCCAGCATGCATGGGGTCGAAGCGCCAGGCCTGGGCCATGTCATTGCAGCCGATTTTTTCATCGGCAACACCAAAGCAGGCAGCAGCCAGTAAATCCAGTTTGACGCCATTGAGCAAAATGCCATTGTCATAACTCAGGGAAATATCCGTCGGGTTACTGGCGAAGGCAGGTTCCAGAGGAATACGGAATTCGCTGCTGACTTCTGCCACATCGCTGGCAAAGGCGGCCATGCTGTCATTAAAGTCATGATTGGGAATGCTGTTGCTAATGAACACACATTCATTGCTATCGGGATCGACACTTATCTGCAGATTGCCGTTGAACGTGATATCGCGTTTGATGTCCCGTACCGTTGAGACCAGGGTGTCAGCGTAATAGCTGCAACTGGACTGACGATTGCTCAGGGTAATGTCGCTGATATCTGTGGGGCTCAGTTGCAAGTCATTAAAATCCGCCAGCTCGCCCACATAGATGACGCCCGGACCAAGTTGCTCACCCAGGGCCCAGACCTTGTCGCCCTGGACACCCAGATAGATATCAGTGCTGCTGTAGTAGCGCACATAAAAGCCTTGTATGGCCTGGGTTTCCGGCCTGGCGGGGCTGAGCAGTTCCGGATAGGCATCTTCGGCAAAATTGAACAGGGCGTTGGCATTGCCCAGGGTGTCAGCCCTGACTGATGTAGTTAGTGCTATCAGGATTGCAGCGAACAGTGAACCGGGTATCGACAGTCGCATGATGTGATTCCTTTTGCGCAGTTGCAGGAATTTTTTATGGAATCGTTGATCCAGTAGCGATTCCCCAACTCTTGTACGAGGCAGTATGGTATTCCTGTCGCTGCTGTTTGTATAGCCGGCCCGGGCGCTGGAAAAGGCGCGGTTTTACTTCAGTGGGCGGCGTATTGCCGCGGCTCACTGCTCGTGCTTGAGAACCGCCCGCAGTGCGCTGGCAAGGTCCGGGTGTTGCAGCTTGATGCCCAGTTCCGGCAATCGCAGTGATTGCACGCGATTGCTCACCAGCAGGGCGCCGTCGGCCATTTCACCAAACATCAGGCGCACCACAAAGGCGGGCAGGGGTGGCAGACGTGGGCGGCCCAGGGTGGCAGCCAGGCAGCGGGAGAATTCATGGTTTTGTACCGCTTGCTCGCTGACCAGATTGATGGGGCCCGAGACTTCTTCGTCAGTCAGCAATGTCATCACTATCTGCACCACATCGGGCAGGCTGATCCAGCTCATGTACTGACGCCCGGAACCCACCCGTCCCACCGCTGCAAGGCCCAGGGGCAATATGAAATTGGCCAGAATGCCGCCTTCACGGCTCAGCACCAGGCCCAGGCGCATATGGACGGTGCGAATTCCGGCTTCCTCGGCAGCCCTGGTGGCCGCTTCCCAATGTCTGGCGATACCCGCCAGAAAGTCATCTCCGGCGGGACTGCTTTCATCGGCAATACTGGCACCGGTGTCTCCGTAATAGCCCATGGCTGAGGCAGACAGCAGTACCCCGGGTGGCTGCGGCAGGGCTGCCAGGGCCTGGCAAAGATCTTCGCTTGTGTGTTGCCGGCTTTCCAGGATTTCCCGCTTGCGGGCTTCGGTCCAACTTCCGTCAGAGATATTGGCGCCTGCCAGATTAATGACCGCCAGCAGGGGGATTTCCTGGCTGAGTTGCATTCGTCTGTGCTGCTGGTCGTAATAAAAAGGCGCGCTGGCATCGCGGCGCGAGAGTGGCCAGACCCGGTAGCCCTTGGCTTCCAGAGCCCTGCTGAGGGCACTGCCGATCAGGCCAGAGGCCCCGGTAATGAGAATATTGCCTTTGTCCGAATGCATAAGTATTCCCCTTTTATCAGGCACTTACGTCAATTGAGGGAGGCTGGATCTACTGCTCTTGGGAGATTCTGAATTTTTTTTAAATCGCTGTGAACCATTTGCCCGTGGGCTGCGTTACATAAGACGAGTGTTTATTTATTTATTGTTTTTCTCCTCTGATCAGCAGCTGGCAGGCTGATCAATGGTGGACACCGCTGTCCTACCTGATCGGGCCTATCCGCCCGATCATTCCCTAGAGGCTTGAGGCTGACTTTGTCAGCCTTTTTTTTGCGCGCGATTATTGTTTGGCGCTTTTGCCCGGTACTAATGCCCGGCACAATTGTCCGGCGCTAATGCTCGTCACTACTGTTCTGCACTATTGCTCTACACTACCAGCCAGTGTGGCTCAGGCGAGATCGGCCTGCAAATCATAGTCGTCGGCGGCGGTGATCTTGACCTTCACCATATCGCCCGGCAGTAATTCTCCGGCATTGCTGATAAAAACATTGCCATCAATCTCGGGCGCATCGGCCATGGAGCGGGCGATGGCTTCGCCATTGCCGGATTCGTCGACAATTACCCACTGCTCACTGCCCAGCTTGGCAGCCAGGCGGGCACTGGAGATTTCCTGTTGCAGAGCCATGAAGCGTTGCCAACGTTCCTGTTTGACCGCCTCTGCCACCTGATCTGGCAAGTCATTGGCCCTGGCTCCGTCCACTGGCGAATACTGGAAACAACCGACGCGATCCAGTTGTGCTTCCTGCAGGAAATCCAGCAGCTGCTGAAAATCCTCTTCGGTTTCGCCGGGAAAACCGACAATGAAGGTGCTACGCAGGGTCAGCTCCGGACATTGCTGGCGCCAGCTCTGAATGCGTTGCAGGGATTTTTCGGTTGCCGCGGGTCGGCGCATGGCTTTCAGAACCGGGAGGCTGGCGTGTTGAAAGGGAATGTCCAGATAGGGCAGGATCTTGCCTTCGGCCATCAACGGGATGATGTTATCCACGTGCGGATAGGGGTAGACATAATGCAAGCGAACCCAGATGCCCAGCTCCGCCAGTGCTTCACACAAACCCTGCATATTGGCCTTCACCGGCCGCCCCTGCCAGAAGCCGGTCTGGTATTTGGTGTCTACGCCATAGGCACTGGTGTCCTGGGAGATCACCAGTAATTCCCGCACGCCGGCATTGGCCAGGCGTTCTGCTTCATCCAGTACCTCACCCACCGGCCTGCTCACCAGGTCGCCACGCATGGAGGGAATGATGCAAAAGCTGCAGCGGTGATTGCAGCCTTCGCTGATTTTCAGATAGGCATAGTGGCGTGGTGTCAGCTTGATGCCCTGGGGTGGAACCAGATCGGTAAAGGGGTCATGTGTCTTGTCAAGAGCGGGTGGCGGGACAAACTCATGCACCTGGCCGACCACCTCTTCATAGGCATGAGGGCCGGTAACGCCCAGCACATTGGGATGTGCCCGGGTAATTTCTTCGGCATTGGCACCCATACAACCGGTCACCAGTACCTTGCCGTTTTCTGCCAGGGCTTCGCCGATGGCGTCCAGGGATTCCTTCTTGGCGCTATCAATAAAGCCGCAGGTATTCACCACCACAATATTGGCATCTTCATAACTGGGGACGACTTCGTAACCCTCCAGGCGAAGCTGGGTTAGAATGCGCTCTGAATCTACCAGGGCCTTGGGGCAGCCTAGTGAGACGAAGCCTACCTTGTTGTTTCGGGGTTCGCTGGACTGGGACATAGTGCTGACTCTTGAAAAATCCCGGGCATTATACAGTCAAGACTCGCATTGCGCATGCTGATCCTGCCGCTGCCGCCCTGCCACCACGGACATTGCGGCAAATCGGGCCAGCGGCATCAATGCGTGGAAGTTTTTGGTAGCGGTGAGTCCTGCAGGATTAGATAGTCCGCTGCAAATTCAGGCGCCGGTTTGGGCTTGGAGAAGTAATATCCCTGAATCTCGGCACATCCATTGCTCTTGAGAAAGTCGAGTTGCTCCTTGAGTTCCACACCTTCGGCAATACAGTCCAGTTCAAGGGTTTTTGCCATGTTGATAATCGTCTTGACCAGAGAGCCATCCACATTGTCTTCACTGCAATGGTCCACAAAGGATTTGTCGATCTTCAGCTTGTGTATGGGCAGTTTCTTCAGGTAGGTCAGTGATGAGTAGCCTGTGCCAAAATCATCGATGGTGAGCTGAAAACCCATCTCTGTCAGTTCCTTGAGCACCAGGATGGCCGACTCGATATCCTGAATCAGGGTTCCCTCGGTGATTTCCAGTTCCAGGTATTCAGGTTCGATCTGATGACGACTGGTGATACTTTGCAGGATGTCTATAACCCCCGGTTGCCGAAAGAAGCGTGCAGAAAGATTAACTGCTATGCGAACCAGGGACCGATTCTCTTCGCGCCATTCGCGAAGCTGAATACAGGCAGCTTTGATAACCCACTTGTCGATCTCCACGATGAGCTGGCTTTCTTCGGCAATGGGTATGAAGAGTCCGGGTGAAACAAATCCATTCTGCGGATGGTGCCAGCGTATCAGAGCCTCGCCACCGAGTATGTTTCCGGTTTCGGTTTCGATCTGGGGCTGGTAATACAGCTCAAACTCGTCGTTCTCCACTGCCAGCCTGATGTCGTTCTCAATGCGCAATTGCTCACTGATGACCTTGTTGAGTTCCTCGCTATAGTAATGATAATTGCCACCATCATGGGACTTGGCATGGTACATGGCCGAGTCAGCATTACGGATAAGGTCTTCCATATTATTACCGTCCAACGGGAATATGGAAATACCAATGCTGGCATTGGTTCGAAGCTCCTGGTCACCGATCAGAATCGGTTCCGGAATTACCGATAAAAGTTTGTCGGCCACAGTGGTGATTGACTGCTTCATATGTTCATAGCTGGGACTCTCGGTGATGACAATGGTGAATTCATCTCCTCCCAGTCGGGCCAGCATATCGGTGGAACGGATGCAGCGGGAAAGCCGATTGCCGATGCATTGCAAAAATTCGTCACCCGCAGCATGGCCGAGCGTGTCGTTAACCAGCTTGAACCGGTCCAGATCGATAAACAGTACGCCCACGAACTCCTTGTTGCGCCGGGCTCTGGCCAGTGCCTGCTTCAGGTGACTGCGAAAGGCGGGACGGTTAGGCAGATTCGTCAGTGCGTCGAAGTTTGCCTGGCGGAACAGCTTTTCTTGCCATTTGGCATTTGACAAGGCAACTGCGACGCGGTCTGCCCAGTTTCTGGCTTCCCGGATAAGTTGTTCGTGATTTTCCGGTTTTTCCGGATAGCCAAGCACTACAATCGCAGACAGGCTATCTTCTATATAAAGCGGTAAGACGATGCAGGCCTCGGATTCGAAATCTTTCAATGCTTCGATCCTGTCGTGCTGATCTTGTGAATAGCTGAGTAAAGCACCTTCTCTGTTGTGCTCCAGAAAATTCAGTTCATGTTCCTGCAGTTCAAAGCTGGATTCGATCTCACGATGCTCGTCAGTCGTGTTGGCCGAGCTGATAAACATCTTGGAAAAACCACCATCCTTGTTCTGAATGGCGATGCCGATTTCAGCGCAATCGACAATATCCTTGATGCGTGCCAAAACTATCTGCACAACCTGTTCTGCATCCTGGGAGGCTAGAATCAAACGGTCGATTTCTGCCATGGTGTTGAGGCTCTGGAACTGGTCAGCCAGTTTGCGACCCATGGTGTTAAACGACTCTGCCAGTTCAGCAAACTCATCACCGCTATCGATTTCTACACGCTTGTTGAATTCAGTATTGCCCATTGCATGAATGGCTTTGCTGAGTTGCTTCAGGGGCTCAAGAATCCGGCGGATCTGGGCGCTGCTGAGAAGAACTACCAGCAGCAAGGTAATGGAAAATACGGAAAGAAACATGGTGCGGAAGTCGCTGATAGGCTGCAATACTTCTGACCTGGGTATACTGATCATCACAATCCAGTCCTGCACCGAAAATCGGCCTGACAGGAACAGACTCCACCAGGACAACAATTCACTATCCCGGCTTCCATTTTCGAGAATGCTGTGGCCGGAAAAACTGTCGTTCTCGATTTGCTGAAGTACTGTCTGATTAGTGAGAGGTGTGCCGTTGCTACAGAATAGCGCATCACCACTGCGTTCAAAAACGCAGTAATGCTTATTGGTTTCGAAGGTGTCAACTGCCCACAGGTATCCGGGGTTGATTTCGGCCAGCAAATAATTGCTGCCTGGGTTATTTGTCGTCTCTGCGAGCACCATGATTACCAGTGGATCCCCTCGCGAAGATCTTGTTGTCAGCAAACTTGAACCGGTAGAGAGGTCTAGGTTAGCCAGAGCGGCTTCGTCAAAAACCGGCGGTTGGCCAAGGATGGGTAGAGCTGCGTCGTTGTTGAAGAGCCACAAGCTGTCGAGTTTTTCTTCAAGACGTACCCTGGTGGCATTTTCGGGCCCGTTCAATGTCATCATGAGAGCCTGTGAATCCTTGCTCTCGAGTAGTTGCAGTTCCCGGTCCAGCAAATCCAGGCGATCAAAGATCGACAGGCCGAATGTCTTTACCTCCTGGGCTTGCCGTATGCGATTTTGTTCCAGTAATTGTTCGGTTACGGTGCTAAAGGCCAGGGCCGCCAGGGTGAGTACCGGCAGTGCCGCTGACACAATAAAGACCAGAAACAGGCGCCGGGCAAAAGGACTTTTTGTGTAGGCGGTATCGGATGTCATCGGCTGACGCCTTAGTAGTCTTCCGCCAGTCCAATGTAGCGACCGTTGTTGGCACGTACTATGTCGTCGCGCCCCGGGTTTGAGGTGAAGGGCTTGCTGCTGACGCCATTTTTGCCCTTGCTGTAGAGGTCGTAGTCATCATTGACCGGCACAAGGTTGCGGTCCTTGCGCATGTCCCCGCGTCTGGTGTCTTCGTCGAAGCGCAAGTATTCATAGTTATTGCCCCAGGGGTCCTGCAAGCCGCCATAGCCTACCGCATTCAGGCTCGGTGGATAGCTGAATTTGTCGGCATAGTAGACTTCGATGGCCTGATCAATCAGGGCAATATCCTTGGCTGCCAGGGCATTGTCCGCGCGGTCCAGATGATCCTGATAACTGGGCAGGGCTACAGCAGTTACCAGCCCAATAATTGCCATGGCGATCAATGCTTCAAGCAGCGTGAAGCCATTGCCGGATTGGCGATACAGGCTGTGCGGCAGTTTTTTCATGTTCCGTATAGTCCATGGCCCTGAAATTGGTCCGGGCCCAAAAATATCGACTGGCATCCCAGGCGGATCAAAGCGGGAGCTGCCCTGAGGGAATAGTGTGAATGGAAATACGGCAGGAAAATCCGGGAGCTTGAGTAATTTTCTTACAGCAGGAAAGGAGCCCGTTTGAGGGGGAGAACAGCTGCGCGCAGTCATTCGCCCGCTGCAGGCTGTGACCTTGTTGGGCTAGAGGACGCCGAGGATGCAGCCCATCAGGGTCAGGGCCACTGTGCAGTAGCCGGCATTGATCGCCCATGCCTTGAATGAACGGTTCTCAAACAGATAGAGAATACCCAGAAACATGCCGACCCAACCAAAACCGGCTGCAAAGCCGGCGGCAGTGCCAAAACCGATATCTGCCTCCGGGCCAAGGAACATGGCCAGGTTGAAGGCAGCGATCAGACTTAGCAGGAAGGCCAGGCCAAAGACCTTGGGCATATTGCGCTTTGCCATGTCTTCTTCGGTGATATTGAAGGCTTCCATCCAGGCCTTGCCGAATAGCGGACCATACCAGATGCCACCAACCACAAAGGCCGAGATGGTGGCGACAATTACCCCGAGCCAATTGAATGTCATTGCTTCCATAACCGAGCCCTCATTGTTAATAGAGCTTTTGTTAAAGTCGGCCGACTGCAATTAGCCGATGTGCGAGCCCCTACATACCGAGGCTGGCCCGTTCTTTCTCCACCAGTACCCGGCGCAGAATCTTGCCAGAGGCTGACTTGGGAATTTCGTCCACAATTTCCACCTTGCGCACTTTCTTGTGTGGCGCCACATTGTCGGCCACATAGGCCATGATGTCCTCGGGGGAAATGTCTTCCCTGAGCACCACAAAGGCCTTGGGAATTTCGCCGGCCTCTTCATCGGGGCTGGGAATAACTGCCGCATCGGCGATGGACGGATGGCCCACCAGAATGGCTTCCAGTTCGGCCGGGGGCACCTGATAGCCCTTGTATTTGATCAGTTCCTTGACCCGGTCAACGATATAGAAGTAACCATCGTCATCGAAATAGCCGATGTCGCCGGTATGAAACCAGCCCTCGGCGTCGATACAGTGGTCGGTGGCCTCCTTGTTATTCAGATAGCCCACCATGACATGGGGGCCGCGAATCAACACTTCGCCTCGTTCATTGGGGCCCAGATCAGCGCCGGTTTCCGTATCGATGATTTTTGACTGGGTGTTGGGTAACACCAGCCCCACGGCGCCGCGTTTTTCCGGGGGTACCGGTGCGGTATTGATATGGGAGGCGGCAGCACATTCGGTCAGGCCATAGCCCTGATAGATATCGACACCCAGACGTTCGCCGCAGCTTTTCTCCAGCTCGGGCCCCAGGGGCGCCGCACCAGACCCGATAATGCGCACGCTGGACAGATCGTACTGCTCCACCAGCGGATGTTTGGCCAGGGCCAGAATCAGCGGTGGCACCAGATTCAGACTGGTGATCTTGTAGTCCTGCACAATCTGTAGGAACTGCTCCAACTCGAAGCGGGGAATGGTGACCAGTGGAATGCCCCGATACACCGCCAGATTGAGAATCAGCACCATGCCGTAAATATGAAAGAAGGGCAGCACACCGATCATGCGGTCTCCGGGTTGCAAGACATTCATCTCGCAGGACAACACCATATTGGCGATCAGGTTGCTGTGAGTGAGCATTACGCCCTTGGCCAGGCCAGTGGTGCCGCTGGAGTAGGGCAGGGCCACCAGGTCCCGATCCGGGTCGATGTCCACAAGCGGTGGCTGGCCGCTGTTTTGCATCAGTTCGGCGAAGGGTTTGGCCCCTTCGGCCTCACCCAGCACATAGATTTCCTCAATGCCTGCTTCCTGGGCGGCCGGCAGGGCGCGGTCCATGAACTGGGGAATGGTGATCAGGAATCTGGCGCCGGAGTCCTTGAACTGATGCACCAGTTCAGACGTGGAATAGAGGGAATTGACCGTAGTATTGATGCCACCAATCTTGGCAACACCCAGAAAAATGACGCCATATTCCGGGCAGTTGGGGCAGAACACCGCGCAAACATCGCCCTTTTTGAAACCTTTTTCATGCAGGCCGGTGGCCAGGTGATCGATCTGCTTCTGCAACTGGCCATAGGTGAGTTCGCGGCCGGTAGGGCCATCGATCAGGGCAGGCTCATCGGCCTTTTCCTCGGCATAACGCAGAACCACGGTGGTGAGGTCGGTCTTTGGCAGCTCCACTGCCGGCTTGGTGCTTTCGACAATCAAACTGATTCCCCTTTTTGTCAGTGATTTATTATGGCGGGTAACTCTGCAACCGACTTTATGCCAGCTGGCAGCAAAGCTCAACACTGGGAGGGGGTAATGCGTCAGAGTGCGCCAAAGCAGGGGTGATACTGCACAGTGCCGGATTTTCCTGCCAGGCTGCCGGGCTGCAACTCCAGTGCCATGAAGGCCTCAGCTGGCACCTCATAGTCGCAGTCCAGGCCAAAATCGCTGGCGGCCCGGAAGCCGAAGCGGGGATAGTAACGGGGGTGGCCTAGCACTACTACAGCAATGGCCCCGAGCTCCCGGCAGGCAGTCAGCCCGGCGCTCACCAGCTGGCTGCCAATGCCCCGGGATTGTTGCGCGGGTTCTACCGCCATGGGAGCAAGTCCCATTATCAAGCTGTCTTCGGCGCAGTTCAGCTGTACAGGAGAAAACAGAATATGGCCGCAAATCAGACTGTCCTGTTCAGCCACCAGGGAGATCAGGGGTGAGGCCTGTTGCCGCAATGCCTGCACCAGTAGGGCCTCGGCATCGCTGGGAAAGGCTGCGCAATGGATGCGGTGGATGGCCTCGTGGTCCGCGGGCGCTTCGGGGCGAACAGTCAGCAAACTCAGTCCAGCTGGTCGATGGAAAAATGATGGCTGGCGATGGCAAAACCCTCGCGCAAATAGAAGCGATGGGCAGCGAAGCGTTGCACGCCGGAATCCAGATGCAATTGCTGGCAGCCCTGCTCCCTGGCGTATTGCTTTAACCAGTCCATGAGCAGCTTGCCGGCACCGCGGGAGCGCTGGCTTTCACTGCTGACCAGATCATCCACATAGAGGTGTTTCTGCCAGGCCAGTTTTTCGGCAATAACAAAACCCGCCACACAGAGAACCGCGCCGTCTTCTTCAACCCAGGCGAGTTGGTAGCCATTGGTTTGCTGCTTTTTTATCTGCCGGAGCAGTTGCTCCTGACTGTATTGCGGACGCAGCTCGCGCAGCACCGGGCCTATTTTGTCCAGTTCAGCCTCTTCACTCAGTAGTTTGACCTGCATGACCTGCCCTCGGAATATACTAGCTGCCAGGTATCAGTCCGCTGGCAGCAATACCATCGAAAATAAACTGCACTGCCAGGGCCGCCAGCAATACCCCCATGATCCGTGTGATGACATGCATGCCGGTTTTGCCGAACAAGCGGTCAACCTGGGCCGAGAGAAGCATAAAAATCAGGGTCATGGCCAGAATCACCAGCAGGCTGGCAACAATAATGGCCTGCAAGATCAGATCGCCTTCGGTATCGGCGATCAGCAGTACCGCCGCACCCATGGCGCCCGGTCCGGCGATCAGCGGCGTGGCGATGGGAAAGACCGAGATATCCTGCTTGCCCATGGCCTCCGCTTCTTCTTCATCGGTAGTGCTGGTACTGCCGGAGCTGCGCTGGAAAACCATGTCGATACCGATCAAGAGCAACAGAATACCACCGCCGGTGCGCAGGGCAGCCAGGGAAATGCCCAGCAATTCCAGTATGGTTTCGCCGGTAAAGGCAAACAGCAGCAATACCGCCGTGGCAATAGCCGCACCGCGGAAGGCCATTTGTCGACGTCGCTGGGGTGAGTGGCTGGCGGTGAGCGCAGCAAACACTGCCGCGACATCGAGTGGGCCAATAGTGGCAAAAAAGGTGGCCAGTCCAACAGTGGCTGTCTCAAGCATAGTGTAATTCTGTCAACAGATTAATCAGTCAGGGCCAAATCAACAGCGGCCTGACAGTGAATGGTTGTGGTGTCATAGAGTGGCACTTTTGTGTGCTGCTGGGCAACCAGCATGGCGATTTCCGTGCAGCCCAGAATCACAGCTTCTGCACCCTGGCTGGCCAATTCATCGATTGTCTCGAGGTAATACTGCCGGGATTGCGCTTGCACGGAGCCCAGGCACAGTTCTTCATAGATAACCCGGTGCACTTCTTGCTGGCGCTGGCTATCGGGTACCAGCACCTGAATTGCAAATTTGTCCTGCACCCGGCCCTTGTAGAAATCCTGCTCCATGGTGAATCGGGTGCCCAGCAAACCCACCTTGCCAATGCCATCCTTGCTGAGTTGCGCGGCCGTGGCATCGGCAATATGCAGCAGGGGAATGTCAATGGCTGCCTCAACCTCCGGGGCCACCTTGTGCATGGTATTGGTACAGATCATCAGAAAATCGGCGCCGCCGGCCTGCACCCGCTGGCCAGCCAGGCTGAGGATGTCGGCAGTGGCCGCCCAGTCATCTGCATGCTGGAGCTGTTCGATTTCATGGAAATCGACACTGGTCAGACTGATCCTGGCGGAATGCAGGCCGCCAAGCCGTTGCTTGATACCTTCATTCACGAGGCGGTAATAGGTGCTGGTGGATTCCCAACTCATGCCACCCAGCATGCCGATGGTTTTCATGGCTGCGATGATTTCCTGTGGGTCGAGGAATTAGTGCCGGTAGCGGCTTTAAATTACTGCGTCAGCGGATTAAGCTGCCTGGACAAATGCTATTCTAAAGCTTTCGTGCTGCCAGCTCCATGCCTGTCTGGCGATATCCGGGCTGAACTGGGCTGTCATGCCTGCTATGCCAGACATACAAAAATTCCATATAAAGATCCTGATGCCATGATGAAACCAGTAAACCGCCACTTCGTCGGCAGTCGGCCGCTCTGGCTGCTGCTTGCCAGTCTGTTCCTCAACGCCTGTGCCAGCTCCGGGCAGAACCCGCCCGGCAGCTTTGTCGAACTGGGTGAATATGCACCGGATATTCGCCTGGAGGTACGCTATTTCAGCAGCAACAATTTCGTTGGTGAAGCCATCGATGGTTATCAGTCCGCCAGGATTTTCATGACCCGTGATGCGGCGGAGGCACTGGTGTCAGTGCAGCAGGAACTGCGAGCATTCGGGCTGGGCCTGAAAGTGTTCGATGCCTACCGGCCACAGCAGGCGGTGGATCATTTTGTGCGCTGGGCCGAAGACCTGGATGACCAGCGCATGAAATCCCGTTACTACCCGCAGGTGGACAAGCGCAATCTGTTCAGCGATGGTTACATCGCCTCCCGCTCCGGCCATTCCCGCGGCTCCACGGTGGACCTGACCCTGATTGATTTTGCCAGTGGCGAAGAGTTGGACATGGGCACGCCCTGGGATTATTTCGATCTGGCCTCCTGGCCCGACTCTGACCAGATCAGCACCCAGCAACAGGCCAATCGCCTGCTGCTGCGCAAGTTCATGCTGGAGGCTGGCTTTCAGCCGCTAAGCACGGAATGGTGGCATTTCACCCTGGCCGATGAGCCCTATAGCGAGACCTATTTCAATTTTCCGGTGCGCTGAATCTGCATTGCCCTGATTAAAAAAAGCGCCGGAGCCCACACTCCGGCGCTTTCTGCGAAGCTTCCCATCAACTCATTTGACTGAATTGATCTCGAGCATCACTAACGTGGTGTCCATTCCAGTGAAGCCCAGAACTGTCTTCCCCAGGGTGTTGACAGTCTGGATTCGAAGCCACCGAGAATGGGTAGCTGCTGTGGCCTTTCCTCAAACAGATTGTTGATTCCCAGGCTCATGGTGAAATCACTCTCCCAGAAATCCTCAAGAATATAGGTGTAACGCAGATTGGTGCGTGATTCGCCGTGGATGATATTGCCGGCAGGGGCTTCCCAGCCATCACCGTAATTGTCATACACCCGGTCGTCGTAGATCACATCGTCCCAATAGCTGGTGGAAATCGACGCACTGTGATTGTCCATAAACCAGTTCAGGCGCAGATTGTATTTCAGTTCCGGTAGCGGTGGTGCGATACCCGAATTGGCATTCTGGTAACCCAGCGCTTCCTTGCGCCCACCGAACAGGTCCTGATAGTCATAGGCCGTGTAATAGGTAACTGCCCAGGAAGCGTCGAAACGGCCCAGATTTTCGGTCTGCCAGCCATAGTCGATCTTGGCATCAAACAGATCTATCCACACCGAGCTGATGTTTTGTGCCTGCCGAAAAATCCGGTCCAGCTCAAAATTGTCAAACCGCACAACCGGGTTGCCAGCCGCTTGTGAGCGCGACTGATACCAGGCTTCGGCCTGCTGACGGGAGGCAGAGCCCGGGCTGGGGTCATAGGAGGCTTCGGCTATGCCGGTATCCGACAGGAAGTTCTGGAATTCAAAGGCCACCGTATCCTGCTCGGTGAGGGTACGAATACGGTTGGTGTATTCGATTTCCTGATAGTCCAGACTAACTTCCAGTCCATCCAGTCTGCCTGTGGGCTGCCAGGTCAGGCCGATATTCTGGATTTCCGATTCTTCCGGCTTCAGATTGGGGTTGCCAGAGGCACAGCGGGTAGAACCGGTCATGGGCAGGCCAGTGAAGGGGTCGGTGCCGGAAAAAGTTTCCAGGCAGTTTTCATTGGGGATGAAAGGCCGTGCCTGTTCCGGCGTTGGCGCCAGGAAGCTTTCTCCCCAGGATGCCCGAAAAGCCAGCTCCGGCAAGGCTTCCCAGCGGATCTGGATTTTCGGCGTGGTAGCATCCAGGCCAAAATCCGTAAACTTCTCATGGCGAACCGCTGCCGAGAGATCGACGCTGTCCAATAGCGGCAACTCAAATTCGGCAAACACCGCTTTGGTTTCCGAGAAATAGGTGGCATCGAATGGGGTGGGTGTGCCGATCGCGGTATTGTAGTCATGGCCCGCTGCATCCAGTGCCACGGCATAATTGGCATTGGTGACATCGCGCCACTGGAAACCGGCTGCCATGCGCAGTGGTCCGGCCCAGAGATCAATGACCTCGCCATTGGCGGCCATCTCGAAGATATCGAGATAATCCCTGCCGGTAAGAACGCCATCCGCTTTTTCAAATAACCAGTCGGTTAACTCCTGGCTATTGGCATGAATGGCCGGGTCGTGATCAGGGTAACGCGGATCTGCGGAGCCGAAAGGATTCCAGTATTCGTTGCCATTGGGGCCACCGAGTCCTGCCAGTGCCAACTGCAGCTTGCCCAGATGTATCGAGCGGGAATCGGACGCGGATTTGCGCTGACTGTCCATGTAATAGGCATAGCCGCTCCAGGTATCGCTGAACTCGATATTGGCCTGCAATTTGTAGCGATTGGTGCCGGTATGGGTTTCAAACTCCCGCGAGCCACTGATGTCATCGAGATGGCTGGGCCGGTGTGTATAGGCCTCGGTAATCAGTCGCCAGTTCCAGGGTGAGACATCGAAGCCCCAGGGATTGGCTGGATGATCTGCTCTCACCAGCAACACGCGACGATTATTGGTGGAGGTGGCCGTGGTGGACGTGGTTCGGCCATCAGAGATGCGGTAGGAATTCATGGCCGTCAGATTGAGAGACAGCCAGTCGGTGGCATCCCAGGTCACCGAGTTATAGAAATTGTAGGTAGTCTGTTCAGTGCGATAGGCGAATTGTTTGGTGTACTCAAAGCGACAGAAATTGCCGGTGCGTACGCCAGACGGCGTGTTGAAGGCACCCTTGCCATGGGCAGGTGCTCCGTCATTGAAAGTCTCGCAGGACGGATCCACCAGATTGCCACCACTGGAAGTACCACCATGGAAGTCGTAGAGATTCAGAGTCGGGTCGGCACCGACGATTTGACGCCAGGCGCCGGGATTTCCGGAAGAGGAGGAGCCATTGTCCATCTCCCACTCCCGCAATCGTTCGTATTGCATCAGGGGTGTGGCGGCGGTCCAGTCGAAGGCGCCCACATAGTCGATGCCGTTGTCGAAGGAGCGACCCCAGAGGAAGCTGGCCTTCAGGTCTTCCATGGAGTCATCGCCATCCACCTGGTAGTAGGTGCGGCTGCGGAAACCATTGAACTCTTTCAGGGGTATCAGGTTAACGACGCCGGCTACGGCATCAGAGCCATAGAGGGCAGAACCACCGTCGAGCACCACTTCCAGTCGTTCAACGGCAATATCCGGTAGTGCAGTGTTGATGGAGGGGTCAATCATGCGGGCCCCATCTACCAGTTGCAGGGTGGAGTTTTCACCGAGACCGCGCAAGTTGAAACTGGCGCCCACCGAGTCCTGGCCGCCATCCTGGGAAGCAAGAACATTGGCAACCACATCAGTGTTCTGGGTATAGGTCAGATCACGGATATAGGTTTCCATGCTGGGGGCGCCGGACTCATAGAGGTCGGCCTGGGTGACGGTGGACACATTGGCATCCTCCGCAAAGGCGGAATTGCGGATATAGGAGCCGGTGACTACCACTTCTTCGATATCTTCCCCGTCTTGCTGGGCCTGAACGATGACAGGCAGGACGAGTGGGGCTGCAAGGCAGGAATGGATCAGATAGCGCAGATAACCACGCTTGCTAAGATGGGACATAGTTCTCTCCAGTGGTGCTCTAATTATTTTAATCAGAGGCCAGGGAGAGACTGCTTTCCACTCCCGAGCTTCTGTTCTCTGGAGGGGCTGCAAAGTAAACGACTGCCGCGTTGTTGTTATTTTCGTGTGCAGACTTCAGGCGGCAATGTCGATTCACTTACCCGGCATTTCATTACAGGAAATGAAATGCACCTTGATTCTAACCAGCAGGGGAGACATTTGCCAATTTGATTTTGGAGCCAATCACAGAAAAAATGGAATGAGCGTTCGATATTCTGGATGCAGAAAATTCCTACGCAGCAATTCGGCCTGGCCGGGGCTAGTTGCAGCTTCCGCTGAGGCTTTCTATCCAGTCACTGATGAGCGAGACACCTTCGTGATGGGTCAGTGAGCGTCCCAGTTCCGGCATCATTTCATCGGCTGCGACGGACTGCATGCGGTAGTGCAGGATGGAGGATTCCGGCTGGCCAGGCACAATGCCGTAGAGCAGATTGCCGGCGCCGCCGCCAGCCGCCACCGGGGGTTTGCAGATGCCCAGTTGCGCCGGGTTGCGGGCACTGCCGTCCAGTATCAGCGCCGACGTGTCGGCAGGGCCCTGGGGATTGTGGCAATGCCCGCAATTGATATTGAGATAGGCCTGGGCGCGCGCCTCGATACTCTGGTTTTCATCCTGCCAGTCTACCGGCACTGGCTGCTCCGGCAGTGTCGCCAGCCAGCCGCGTGCCTGCAGGCTGTTCAGTTGATTATTATTGTCCTTAAAGGCCGACGCCAGTTGCGCCAGTCTGGCGCCCAGGGGCAGCATGTCGCCGTCCGGATGCTCTGTCTGGTGGCAGCCGCTGCATTGATTCTGGTTGGGTACAAAATAATTGAAGGGCTGTGCGCTGTTGTCGGCCGCCAGCGTCAACTGGCTTGTGGCTCCGGCAACCCGCAGGAAAGCCTCGCTTTCATCGGCGTTCCAGACATAGGGGTAAGCATCCCAGCCGTCAATTCTTTTTACCAGCAAACGGGTTTCAATAAGGCGGTAGTCCTGCAAGCCGATGGCCTGCTGTTGCAGGTCTGCCTGTTTTACTACAGCCCCGTTATCCGCTTCGGGATAATAGAAGGTTTTGCTGAGAATGGTGCCCACGGGGTAGACCAGTTCGCCGTCCTCAATCCGGGCCTGCTGTCCAGCGGGAATCCACAGGCTGCGCAGTTTTTGCGCGTAGTCGCTAAACAGGGTGCTGGCAGGGCGAAACACCAGGGTATCCGCCACCGGTATCAGTTGTTCGCCATCCAGATGAAACAGATTCCATTCTGACAGGCGCGAGGGCGCCTCCGCTTCGTGCAATACCGGCGATTGCTCACTGCAGGCAGCCAGCAAAGAAAGACAGATGGCGCCAACTGCTAAAAGGCGCCCTGCTTGCTCAGTCATCGGCGGCGCTCAGTGAGATGGAATCCAGAGGGTCCATTCGGCAGTCGTGGGCACTGGCATCGAAGGAGGGCGCCGCAAAGTCGTTCATGGCATCCAGATTGACAAATGATTCACCAGTGTTGTCCTGCAGGCAGAGAATATCGGTCGCAGAATTGCCCGGCACTACTGTGCCATCCCAGACGATATTGGGAATGGCCTGGCCGGTGGCCTGTTGCAACATGGTCAGTGGCTCTGAATCAGGCTGGCTGCCACCGCTGACGAAATTATTGTCATGGATGTAAATAGACTCCGGAAAAGGGTCATAGTTTTCATCATCAACCGCGATGCCAGTAATGTGATAGCTGACAATCATGACATTGGCGCTGTTATTGTTAACAAACTCATTGCCAAACACTTCGATGTTGTCATTGGCCAGAATCATCAGGCCAGTACCGGCCGGCACGGTGCCGACGATATTGCCTTCCGGGGCGAAATTGGCGGTGTTGTTGTTTTCAATCCGGTTATTGAATACCCGGGTATTACGGCCGCCCTGCACCGGCAGGTTGGGCAGGTCAAACACCAGAATGCCACCGGTATTGTTAATGGCCACATTGTCGTAGACATCGGCATAGGTGGAGTTTTCGATCTCAATGCCGGCCACGTTGTATTCGGCGCGGGAATTGCGCACGATGATCTGGTTGGACTGGCCAACATAGATACCGGCATCGGAGGCGCCGATAGCCACGGCACCCTCGATCAGTACATTGGTGGACTGCACCGGATAAATACCATAGGCGCCATTGCCGGTATCTGCACCATTGGTCCACTCGGTGCGCACATTGCGGATGGTGACATTATTGCTGTCGTTGATCTTGAGGGCGTCACCGATGGTGTCCTCGATGGCCAGATCCTCAATCACAAAATCGTCGGCGTTCACCAGCAGGCCTTCGGCACCCTGTGTCTGATTGCGAAAGGACAGGATGGATGCATCCATGCCGGCACCGCGAATGCTTATGCCGCCCACGTTCAGGGACAGCCCCCGGGTCAGTTCATGGGTGCCGGCAGGAATCTCGATCACATCGCCCGGCTGGGCCTCGATCAATTGCTGCTGCAGGGCTTCTTCGAAGCTGAGCTCGGGCTCCGGGACCGGCGCGTCGCCGCAGGCGGACACAAGCAGGCCAGCAATGCCGGCAAGGGCAACAAGTTTGATTCGGACTGTGTGTGCGGTAATGGCTGGATGCATAGGACTCCCCCCGGATATCGGCTGGCATCTGTTGTTATTGGCTGGTCTGGCAGTATAGGGCCACAGAGGGCGGCGGGCAAACGGCGCTGGCCTGTTAATTTGCGGCAAACCCGTTTATAAATGGCACTGCTGTACTGCCTGCTTCAGACAGGCAGGCAAGCCCTGTAAAGACAACAATAAAAGAAGAATGCCCATGCTAGAAATTCTCAGGCAACACAAAGCCCTGTTACTGTCCCTTATTCTGATTTTTTGCGGTGGCCTGCTGGCCTGGCTGGTACAAACCGGCGCTGGCCAGGTGGAGTTGCGCGATACCCGATTCACCAGCGCCAGTGGCGCCACCCTCAGCGCCTTGCTGTATGTGCCCGAAGGCGTCAATGCCGACAACCCGGCACCGGGGGTATTGGCCGTGCATGGCTACATCAATTCCCGTGAGACCCAGTCTGCCTATGCCATCGAATTGGCGCGGCGGGGCTATGTGGTATTGGCTATGGATCAGCGCGGCCATGGCTATTCTGATCCACCGGCTTTTGCCGAAGGATTTGGCGGCCCGGCCGGCCTCAGCTATTTGCGCAGTCTGGATATCGTCGACAAGCAGCAGGTGATATTGGCCGGCCACAGCATGGGGGGCTGGACGGTACTGAGTGCGGCGGTTGCCATGCCCGATGCCTACACTTCGGTGGTGGTCTCCGGCTCATCCACCGGGACATTCGGCGTACCGGCCGGCGATGCCAGTTTTCCCCGCAACTTCGGTCTGGTGTTTGGTCAATACGACGAGTTTTCGCCATCCATGTGGTCCTCTGCCACCGGCGCCGGCATTGTAGATACAGAAAAACTCCAGACCCAGTTCGGGGTCAGTGAAAGCGTTCAGCCAGAGCGCCTGTATGGCTCCATTGCCGACGGTACGGCGCGGCAACTCTATCAACCGGCCCAGACCCATCCTGCCAATCATATTACCCGCAGTGGCGTGGCCGGTGCGCTGGACTGGATTCAGCGAACAAGTACAGCACCGAATCCCATCCCGGCGGATCAGCAGATCTGGCCCTGGAAGGAGTTTGGCACGTTTCTGTCGCTGTTGGGTGGCATCATGTTCCTTGTCAGTGCCGGGCCAGCATTATTAAAACTGCCCCTGTTCCGGGAGCTGGCCGCTGCGCCAGCTCCCAGCGCGGGTATTCGCGACCGGGGCTGGTATCTTGCTGCACTGATTGTGATGGCCATTCCGGCGCTGAGCTATTTCAGCTTTCAGGCTTGGGCAGCCACCATTCCCACCACTGCGCTGTTTGCCCAGAATCTCACCAATGGTTTCATGGTCTGGGCGCTGGGCAACGCACTGATATCCCTGGTTCTGTTCAGCCTCTGGCATTTTGCCCTGGGCGGGCGAGCCGGCGGTGGCAATGGCCACAATTACGGCTTGCGCTCAGGCGGTGAATTCTCTGCCCGCCAGCTGGCCCTTGGCTTGTTGCTGGCACTGACGGTAGTGTTCAGTCTCTATTTGCTGCTGGCCATCGTGCATGGCCTGTTCACCGCCGATTTTCGTTACTGGGTGATTGCGGTAAAACTGATGAATGGCCTGCAGTTCCGGCTTTTTCTGGGTTACCTGCTCCCTTTTACTGCCTTCTTTCTGGTCTTTGCCCTGATACTGCATGGCCAGATGCGCAGCAAGGATACGCAGAGTTTTGCCAGGGCAGCCACCATCAATGCCCTATTGGCCGGCGGCGGTATTCTGGCCTTGCTGCTCTATCAATATGGGGCCTTGTTTATTACTGGCAGCCTGGCCATTCCTGCCCAGGCCCTGTTGACCATCGTGGCGCTGCAATTCGTGGTTTTACTACCGATTGCGGCAATCATTTCTACCCGCTATTTCATGGCCACCGGCCAGCTGTATGTCGGTGCATTTATCAATGGCCTGTTCGTCACCTGGTTGATCGTGGCCGGGCAGGCGACTCATTATGCATTCTGAATAGCTGCATGGCAGTGAGGAGAGAGCATGACTTGCATTCGACGACTCGTTGTTTTGACCTGCGCCATCGGTCTCGTTTCATCATTGGCCCGGGCCCAGGATTATTCGCCCGTCACTGACCAGCGCCTGAATAATCCGGAAGCTGACAACTGGCTCAGCTATCGCGGCAATCTTGAAGGCTGGGGCTACAGTGCCCTGGATGAGATCACTGCCGACAATGTGGCCGAACTGCAGCCGGTGTGGACCTACTCCACCGGCGTCACCGGTGGCCATGAATCGCCGCCGGTGGTGAACGACGGGGTGATGTTTATTACCACGCCTGCCAATGAAGTGCTGGCCCTTGATGCCGCCAGCGGCGATGCCCTGTGGAGCTATCGCCATAATCTGCCGGAAAACCTGATTGCCTTTCATCGCACCAATCGCGGTGTTGCGTTATATGGCGACAAGGTTTTCATGGCCACCCTGGATGCACGGGTGGTAGCACTGGATGCCGCCACCGGCGAGAAGGTCTGGGATGTATCGGTGCAGGATAATTTCTGGGGCTATTACATCACCATGGCGCCGCTGGCCGTGGAGGGCAAGGTGATGGTGGGCACCTCCGGTGGCGAGTTGGGTATTCGCGGCTTTGTGGTGGCACTGGATACAGAAACCGGTGAAGAACAATGGCGCAGCTATACCGTGCCGGCACCCGGTGAGTTTGGTAACGATTCCTGGCCCGGTGAATCCTGGCGCACTGGCGGTGCGGCGGTGTGGGTGCCAGGGCATTATGATGCCGAACGCCGCCTGAGCTACTGGGGCACCGGTAATCCGGGGCCCTGGATCGGCGATCAACGTCCCGGTGATAATCTCTATACCAATTCGGTTATTGCCCTGAATATTGATACCGGCGCCATAGAGAGCCATCACCAGTACCACTGGAATGGCTCCTGGGACTGGGATGAAGTGTCCACGCCGATTCTGATGCCGGTAGAGCGTGACGGCCGTGAATTCGATGCCCTGGTACACGCCGGTCGTAATGGCTATTTGTGGTTGCTGGAGCGGGGCGAACCGGACATCGGTTTTGTGGATGCCCAGCCCTATGTCTATCAGGATGTGTTCACGGCTATCGATCCGGACAGTGGTCGGCCCAGCTATAACCCGGATCGAAAACCCACCACCGGCAGTACTACCTCATTCTGCCCGTCTCTGTGGGGTGGCAAGGACTGGCCACCGGCAGCCTACAATCCCGATACCGGACTGGTTTATATTCCCGCCAATGAAAATACCTGTGGCACACTGGAGGGAAGAGAGGTGACCTATATGCCGGGCAGCTCCTATATAGGGGCCAGGTCTACCATGACTCTGCGTGAGGGAGCCGATCATATCGGTGAGATCCAGGCCTGGGATATCAATAGCGGTGAGCGGGTCTGGACCCGGGAATTTGCCTCCCATAACTGGGGTGGCATTCTCACCACGGCCGGCAACCTTATTTTCAGTGGCGGTACCACCGATCGCTACTTCCGCGCCCATGATGCCAGCAGTGGCGAAGAGCTCTGGCGCTTTCGCACCAATTCCGGGATTATCGGCGTGCCTTCCACCTTTGCTGTCGACGGCAAACAGTATGTTGCTGTGCAATCCGGTTGGGGTGTGGATGCGGCTTCCATGACTGGTCGTGTCGATCTGGCCCGGGGTACCCGCACTCCGGTTCCCCAGGGTGGTGTGGTCTGGGTGTTTGCCTTGCCCTGATTGCCCCGGCAGCAAGGTCGCTGCGACAGGATGCCAGCGTGGCAGATTGTCGCAGTGACAATATGCCGCATTCTACCGACGTCCGGTTCCCGCTAGACTTCTCTGCATCTGTTGAAAACAGCATCCTTTCTGTAATGAAGGGATGAGTTTGGTAAACCTTGGACGATTCTGTTGTCGGTTCACCCAACTTTGCTGCAGCGCATCAAGACTCGATTCGAGTCGGCGTCAGCGATCAGGGCAACTGTTTTCCATTTGTTTCTTCATGCCAGTGGGTACTGGTGGGCTTGGAAGGGTAGAAAGCATTGCTTTCTACCCTTTTTTTATCTGCGTGGTCAGGAATGCGGCTGGCGGGGGATTGCCAGCCAGTGTTAGTCGGGAATGTAGTAGGTCCAGTAACCGGTAAACATTTCCTGGCGACTGTAGATGCCGAAGGGGACTTCCGACTCCGGGTTGGGGTTATTGGGGTTGGACTCGGAATTATCCAGGGCGCCAATAACATGCACGGTGCTGCCTGCCGGCAGGGTAACCGGGTCGGTGAGCAGATAGTGCGGCTGCCAGCCATAGTTGTAGGCGGGTACACTGAACAGGTCACGCATCTCGCCGTCTGGCAGGGTGGCGGAAAACTTCATGCGTTTGCCGCGGTAGTGCATATGGGCGCGCAAACCGACGATCACCACCTCTTCGTCGAATTGATGATCGGCCTGCAGTTCAAAATCATTGACCTGGGGCGGCAGAGTGAACTGGGCACCAACTACCTGGGTCAGTTTTTCATGCTTCGGTGGTTCATCGTAAAAATACAGGCCTAAGCGGGTTTCATCTACCGTCGAGCGGCCATTGGTCACATAGTGAAACTGCATGGCCAGGCGATGCCCGGCCGGGATCAGAACGCCGGTGTCCTCGGGAAATTCGACGGCCTCGATAGTGCCCGGCGCATAGCCTTCCAGAAAGCGGCGACTCACGGAGGTCTGTTCTGCTTCCGGTCCCCAGAAGTCTTCCTCTGGAGGAACCACATAGGTCATCAGGTGATGCAGGACTGATTCGTCACCGGCCATGTATTGTACCGCACGCACCCAGCGATCTTCCTCAAAAGGCAGGTCGACGAATTCGTAGCTGTAGTCCATCACGCCGGTAGAAGGGATGTCGATGGCAGGGCCCTTGACGATATAGTCCGGCTCACCCAACAGCCACTCCTTGCGATGGCTGAAATCCAGATTCTCCAGCGGATCATCCTCACTCTCGCCGCGCGGGGCGCCGGAGTCTATCCAGTGAATCAGGGTTTGCAGTTGCTCGCTGTCCAGATAACGGGCATGGCGGGAATGTCCGAGATAAGGATCAACCTGGGTCGGTGGCATGCGCCGGTTCAGTAAGACTTCACGAATCATGGGCGACCAGCCCATCAGCATGATGTGGCTGTCCATGGCAAAAGGACCGACCCCATCCTGACGATGGCACTCGGCACATTTTTCGATAATGATGGGGGCCACTTCAGTGGCATAGTCGGGCACACCGGCGCTGGCGGTGCTGCTGTTATAGCTGATGTCGCAGCCTTCCACGGCGGCGGTCAGGGTGTCTTCGATGCCGCCATCCAGGAAATCATCCAGGGCAGTGTCCAGTCCGCCATCGACGGGGCCGCGATAGAGCAGGGTAGTGCGTTCCGGATCAAAGGCCAGTACCTCGCCGGCTTTTTGAATTTCCAGCGATTCCGACACCAACTGGCCAATGTCTTCCAGAACCGGCAAAGGCAGCTCCACATCGGCCATGGCTTCACGGCCGAGATCCTTTGAGTCCATCAGCACAAAACTGACTTCGCGCCCTTCGGTTTGCTGCCAGGCGTTGCCGAAGTCGCTATAGGCCTGAACCAGTTCCGGCATGGCCGGGCAGTCGCGGTCGTAGCTCATGATCACCAGTGCGTCGCGGTGCAGATAGCGGCTCAATTGATGAAACTGCCCCTGGTAATCCAGCATGGCGAAATCACTGACTCGCTCAGGCGCGGCCAGGGCCGGCATGGCAGCCAGCAGGGCGGTGCTGCTGAGAAGGAGTGATTGCAGGGTGCGACGAAAGGAACTTGCGAAAACTACTTTATTCATAAGGCGGCCATTGTACCGGATTCATTGCAAAGCGGGGAAAATTCCCGGCAACGCGACATCGGGCTGAGATTTTTTACCGTAATTAGTGCATGAATAATCGATGTAGCAGGATTATGATGAGGCGGGCGCCGATTGCAAGCCGCCTGCAGCTTGATTATCATTTTCAGTTGTTACTGCAATCAAACTTAAGTGAGTGTTGTCTATCTTGTTCACACAATTGCGCGAAATTTCAGGCCACAGCAAGCAGTTCCTGCTGATTGGGCTTCTCGTCTGCCTGCCTGGGCTGCTGCAGGCCCAGCACAGTCATGGCGTGCTGACGCCCTCTGTTACCTTTCCCCAGGATGATGCGGTGCTGCGGGAACAGCCGCGCATGCTCACCATCAGTTTTCGTGTCGACGTACAACTCTTGAAACTGGCACTCTATACCGATACCGGCAAGTGGATCGATCTTGATTTCCAGTGGGATCCGAGCCAGCGCGATCATAATTTCGTTTTCCCCATTCCGACGGAATTGCCGGCGGCGGATTTCTACGTAGCGGAATGGTCGGTCGTGGATGAAAACCGCCGCTTCATGCGTGGGGCATTCAATTTTGCCTTTGGGCCTGGTGCTATTCCTCCCTCGGAGACTATCGAGGCATCCATCACCAATGAGCCCAACCCGGATGGCAGCTATCGCACGCCGTTCGAAGCCTACCGGGCCCGCCAGCAACGTCTGCAGAATGAGGCCGATCAGCAACAAGACTGACAGCGGGGTTCAGTTAGTGTTTTTGGAATCCGTCAGTGCTGATCAGGCAGTCTCGTTTGTCCCCGACAGAAAACCCAGGGTAAATTGAGGCCAGTTCCCCACTGGCCTGTTGTCGTTGATGCGTTGCAGAAGGGCTTTCATCAACTCCATGGAGCGGAACGCACTGGCAGCGGCGGTGAGCAGATCCAGCGGCACCTGGTCATTGAAGCTGGCGCCATAGGCACTGACCGCCTGGCGCAACTGTTCCACTGTGTACTCATCCTGCTCACAGTGTCCGGTCATGCCGGTTTCTGAAGTCATGATCGGCTCGCCTGTTTGATTAACTATTTTGGCTACCGTCGCTATTCGCTATAGGTGAACTGGTAGCTGCCTTCGTAATGCGTGGGATCTCCTTCCACCGTCGTGGACCAGAATACGGTGTAGGTGCCAGGTAACACGGGATCCATGATTTCGATCATCAGATCATCTGCTGCCATGGTGTGCAGGCCGCGCAGGGCAAAGTCTTCGCCATTGGGGCCTACCAGGCGCAGGCTGCTCTGAGAGACATCCGGCAGGGCCGAGTAAAACAGGCGCAATGTACGTGGGGCGCGGGTCAGGGACGCATCCACTGCGGGTTCAGCACTGAGCAGTGGAGACGGCGGTGCCGCATTGTTGCAGGCAAACAGCGACAGGGACAGGCAGATCAGGATCAAACGTTGCGTTTGTTTCAATAGTTTCAATTTCCGGTACTCCACATTGGGCGAATAATCAGGCGATTACTGACTGGATTCCAGCGAATCGACTTGCTGGCAAGCAGAATAGTGTGGCTGGCGCGCGGGTTCAAGGCGACATATTGCCGCACAGCAGTAAAGCCCGAAGCCTGTGCAGGCCGCCCAACTGATCAGAACAGGGGATTCAGGCGTTTAAGGCTGTGGAACCGTCACCACAGCACTTTTGGCGATGTTTTGAGCCCTTATTAATGTAGCAATTTGTAATAACCGGTTGCGCAATAAGCCGGCAGTCTAATCCCAAGTCATTGAATAATATAAGGAATGTTAGTCTTGCAAGGATTCATGGCAATGCGGTGAGACATTATGTCGCAGCCTGTATTGCCGGCCACTTCGCCTATAATCGACCCCGAATCAGTGCCCCGGCCAGGTGGCCGCCTGGTTTAACTGGAGAGCCCGAAGCAATGCCTATCAGGAATTCAAACAAGCCCGTCAGTACAAGTCGGGGATTGATGGCCAGCCTGCTGATGCTGGTCACTGGCGAGTTGGCGCTGGCCAATGGTCAGACTGTGCTGGCCGCCCGCTACCCCGAGTTGCAGCAATTGCTGCTGGCCCATGATGTGGTGCAGGCGCGGGCCTATGAAGAAATTACCATTACCAATGAGTCGCCGACGGCGGCCATTGGCCAGCGGCTGCTGCTGGAAAATCTGCAGGAACTGGCAGAAGCCGAGGGTTCCCATTATCACTCCGCCGGTGACCACCTGGCCATGCTGGGACCGCATCGGGTTTTCGAGAGTCGTGCCACGCCGGGCCTGCTGGGTGTTATCCGCCAGGATCACGATGCCGAACAAGTACGCAATGCCCTGGCCGAGATCGGCAATCTGCCGCCATTGGCAGTAGAGACACTGCAGAGCGGACGGCAATTCGTCGAGCAGCTTATCGAGATTTATCTGAACCCCGTTTATGAAGACAAGACAGTTGCCGTGGATGAAGCGGTGGCGGCCTATCTCAGTAACAGTCAGCATTCGGTAGCCAGCAAGCCCAAGACCGATGAACTGCTGTCAGACCACGCCCATGCCTATGCCTACCGGGTGGGGTTTCCCCAACTCAGTGGCCTGACCTGGGCTTCGCAATGGATGAAGGTGGCCCTGCTGGAAATTCTGGTGACAGCCCATAATGAAGAGTATCGTGACCGGGACATCCAGAACCTGCTGAATATCTACGGTGAAAAAATCACCCGGCTGCATGGCAGCTTTGTCTCCCTGCCCAGTGATATTCCCACCAACCCGGTAATCGCTCCCAATTTCTACGGCAAGCATCCCGAGGCTGCCTACATTCTCGACAATCTTGAATTGCTGAAAGTGGTGATCGGTGATGCCCTGGCCTGGCCCGGCATCGACAATCGCCTGGCGCTGATCGAAGACGCGGTCCATGCCTACACCGACAAGACTGCCAACCTCGCCGACGAGATGGATTATCTGATGTATGTGCTGCGTGGCGGTATTTACAACGCCGGCGGCCCGGCCCGGGGTGGCATGAGCAACCCCGATCGCAACTGGACGCGGGAGCAGGTTGAGAATCCCCATGTCAGTCCCAACCCTATGGCGCAATAGCAAGCCGTTTATCCGCAAGAGTCAGTAGAGTATGAACAGATTTTCAACATTTTGTACGGCAATGACCGCCCTGGTTTTGGGGGCGATGGCAGGCCTGGCTCAGGCAGCAACCGAACGGGTGGGTGACTTCGCCCTGCTGGATGAGCAGGGTCACTTCCATCAGTTGAGTCGCTACCAGCACCGCGATGCCGTGGTGCTGCTGGCCTATGACAGCAGTTGCGAAGCTGCCAATAGCGCCGCAGAAAAACTGGCCGCTTTGCAGGCGCAGTATGGACAGCAGATGGCCTTTCTGGCGCTGGACATCAATGGTCAGGCACGCAAGGTCCAGGCCGGCTGGGAACTGCCGTTTCCGGTGCTGGCCGATGAGATGAAACTGGTTTCCGAAAGTCTGAATCTGGGCAAGGCCGGGGAAGTGCTGGTGTTCAATCCGCAGCGCATGTCGCTTTATTACCGTGGTGCGGCAGCGGATGCTCTTGGTGCCCGGCTACAGGAAGTGGCTGCCGGTGAAGCCTCCGACACTACTGTCACGGATGTGGCCGGTTGCGATATTCAGTACCGCGATCTCGCCTATAACAAGCAACACCCTGCCGATTATTCCACCGAGATTGCTCCGATCATTGAGCAAAACTGTGCCATCTGCCACCGTTGGGGTGGGGCCGGTCCTTTTGCTTTTGACAGCTATGTCTCGCTGCTGGGCTGGTCGCCCATGGTGCGCGAGGTGCTGCTCAATAAGCGTATGCCCCCCATGCAGGTAGATCCGCAACTGGGTGATTCAGCCAATGCCCATTTTATTTCGCCCGAGGATCGCCAGAAACTGATTCACTGGATGGAAGCCGGTGCGCCCCGTGGAGAGGGCGAAGTAGATCCGCTGGCAGAGATTCCCATCGAATACGAATTCGACTGGCAACTGGGTGAGCCTGACTATGTGGTGGACGCGCCCATGAACGTGGTGCCGGCGGTGGGCATTCAGGACTATGTCTATGTGGATGTGGACCTGAACTTCGCTGAAGACAAATGGGTGCGTGCCTTCCAATATGCACCCGGTGACCCCCGGGTACTGCATCATTTGATGGCCTTCGTGGTACCGGCCGATGAGGATTTCTGGGGGCCGGAAAAATCCGACAACAGCGCCCGGCGCCGTTTTCTGGGCAGCTTTATTCCTGGCGAAAACCCCGCCACAGTCTTTCCTGACAACAGTGCTGTGAAAATTCCTGCCGGTCACAAACTGGCCCTGCAGTTTCACTATGTCACCAATGGTGTGGAAATCGATGATGAAACCCGGGTTGGGCTCTACTTCAGTGATGTCGCGCCAGAGAAGGAGGTGCTGACCCGCTCGGTGGGAGAGCGCTTTACCATCGCGCCGGGTGATCCCGATCATCAGATGGGCGCCAGTTATCAATTCGACGAGCCGGTGCAGTTACTGGCCCTGCGGGCTCGCATGAACTACCGCGGCAAGCATATGCGTTTTGTACTGGAATACCCCGACGGTGAAAAAGAGCCGCTGTTTAATATCCCGGCCTATAACTATGGCTGGCAGCCCCATTACTGGCTGGATGAGGCACGTAGTCTGCCGGCTGGAACCACGGTACACGTGTTGGGAGCCTTTGATAATTCGCTGTCCAATCCCTTCAATCCCGATCCGCGGGAAGAGGTGAGCTGGGGGCTGGAAAGTTATGAGGAAATGTTTACCGGTTATCTGACCTATATAGTCGAAGACTAAAACCATAGTCGAAGACAAAAACCAAAGTCGAAGACTAAAACCGGCTTTGAACGCAGTATGTAATTCGCAAAGTATAATGATGGAGAGGAAAAGAGGAGTCACTATGTTTAAACAAGTAATGCTTGGATTGGGTTTTATTTTTGCGTCATCACCCCTGCTGGCCGATGAGTGGCTGAAGTCATTACCGGATTTCGAGCTGCAGGATCAGCATGGCAGTTATCACAACCTGGATGAATACCGTGATCGCGAGCTGCTGGTGATGTATGTGCAGGGAGTAGGTTGTCCGATCGCCCGCATCGCCTTGCCAAACTACCGTGAAGTCCGTGACCTGTATCAGGACAAGAACATCGAGTTCCTGATGTTCAATGCCAATATCCAGGACGACATCAATCGCATCAACCGCGAAGCGGAAGAATTCGGTATCGACTTCCCGATCCTGAAAGACGAAGGGCAGGCCCTGGCCAAGGCCCTTGGTGTCGAGCGCACTGCGGAAGTGTTTGTGATAGACACCCAAACACAGCAGGTGCTGTTCCGCGGCCCCATCAACGATCAGCTGGGCTATGAAACCCAGCGCAATGAAGCCGATGAGGAATACCTCAAGGACGCCCTGGACACTATCCTGGCCGGAGGCGAGGTTGATATGAATGACATTCCTGACTCCAAGGGATGCCTGGTTGCCATATTCTGATGACACTGCCACCACCGCGCTGCGGTGATGGCTGTAAACCGGCAAGTACAGGAAGTACAGGAAGTACAGCAAGAACAGAGAGGCGGATTCGACAGAATCCGCCTTTTTTATGCCCGCCAGACAGGCTCCGGGATGACAGTTCTGGCTGGCTGTTCAATAATGGAGTGCTTCAATCCATATGGCGGCCGATAGCGGCCGCCGGGAAAAACAGAGGAGTGGCTATGTCTGGCAAGAAGATCGGTAAATGGAGCCTCATTGGTGTTGGCGTGTTATTCCTGCTTTACATCGCCCAGGTAGTGGCTTTCGAGGTAAGCCTGGGGGTCAATCAACCGGAGAACCAGTCCACGATTGTTATTGCTACTTTCGATGATAATGGCGAGCGGGCAGAGCGGGTGGTACGCCTGACCGAGATCGATGGCGAAGACTATATTGCCGCCAATCACTGGCCGCGGGCCTGGTATCACCAGGCACTGGATAATCCGCAGATCGAGGTGGACTACGGCAATGGCTTTGAGCCCTATACTGCAGTGCCTCTGGAGGGAGCCGAGGAAGAGATGGTGCGCAGTATCTATACAGTGGGGTTTGAATTCAGGTTTCGAACCGGTTTCCCGCCGCGTTATTTCATGCGCCTGGACCCTCGCTAGGCCGCAAATTTCAATGGCTGTAATTCAATAACAAGAAACAACACAAAAGGAAGACTCCCATGAATATTCGAGCGAACAAAGCTGTCAGTCTGTTTCAGCTGCTGGCGGCATTGCTGCTGGCAAGCGGGGCTATGGCCCAGGACAAGCTGGTGGTGGGGCAGGTGGAAATGAGCGAGCATCGGGTCAGCAATCAGTCCCTTGCTCCTTCCATGCCCGGGCAGAACGTTGAGCTTTATGTGCGGGAGAAAAAAGTCGCGGATCATCCGGTTGAAGAGGGCGACGTGGTGCTTTTTGTTCACGGAGCCGGCACTCCGGCGGAAGTGGCTTTCGATGTGCCTTATTCCACCTATAGCTGGATGGACTATCTGGCCCAGGCCGGCTTCGATGTGTTCGCCATGGATGTCACCGGCTATGGTCGTTCCACCCGCCCTGCAGTGATGAATGATCCCTGTAATCTCAGCGAGAGCCAGCGCCAGGAGTTTGTGCCGGAACTGATTGCCCCGGATTGTGAGCCCAGTTACGGCTATGCGGCCACCACCATTGAATCGGACTGGGATGATATCGATGCGGTTGTGGAATATATCCGGCAACTAAGAAATGTTGAGCGGCTGCATCTGGTGGGATGGTCACTGGGCGGTCCCCGGGCGGGAGGCTATGCCGCACGCAACCCCGACAAAGTGGCCCGCATGGTTTTGCTGGCGCCGGCCTACAGTCGCAACCGTGCCGGTGAGCGGCCGGAACTACCGGTGGCCGGTCCGGCCTTCAGCAAACAGTCCGCCAGCGATTTCACCGCCAACTGGGATCGGCAGTCTGTTTGTGAAAGCCAGTACCAGTCCGGTGCCGCCGACGCGATTTGGCAGGCAATGCTGGAGTCTGATCCGCTGGGAGCCACCTGGGGTAGCGGCGTACGCCGGGCGCCACGCACCACTGTCTGGGGCTGGGGACCAGAGGTAGTGGCGCAAACCCAAACCCCGATGTTGCTGGTGGCGCCGATTCACGATGCCCAGATTCCGGTGCGTCTGGTTCGTGAGCTTTATGAAGATCTGGGCAGTGAAGAAAAAGTGCTGGTAGACCTGGCCTGCTCATCCCATAACGCCATGTGGGAAATCAATCATAATATGTTGTTTGAAGATTCCCGGGAGTGGTTGCGTGAGGGCACTGTCGATGGTCGTAGCCGGGGCGAAGTGCGCCGCGGTTACTGAGCCTGTGCAAGTGATAAATGCAGCAAGGCAGGGGACAGCGCGGTTTGTCTGAGCAGAAGTCGGACCTGCCTTTTTACAATGGCATTCCCATTGCGCTCGGCCTGAGGCAGTGGATGACAGTGATGGGCTACTGTCTGGCCGGCTTTATTGTGCTGGCCTTGCCACTGCCGCTCTTCATGAGTCCCTACGGGCAATTCATCCCGGCTACCCTGTTCATGATCTTGCCGCTGTATGGTCTGCATCGGGTCGCCCCGGGCCATGTGGGGCTGCTGTTCCGGCGCATCGGCTGGCGCGAGCTATGGCTCATGCCAGCCTTTGCCCTGCTGAATTTGCTGGCGTCCATTCTTGTGGCCCTGATCGTGGCCAGCTTTTTCACGGTCAGCATCAACCCGGCGGCTGAATTGCTGATGGCCTTCAGCACCTCGGAGCGACTGCTGTTTCTGCTGCGTACCTTGCCGCAATTGCTGGGCGAGGAACTGATCACCATCCTGCCTTTTCTGGCCCTGTTGAGCTGGTTGGTCGGACATCTGGGCTGGTCCCGACGGCGTGGGCTGGTACTGGCCTGGGTTCTCAGTTCGCTGTTGTTTGGCCTGCTTCACCTGCCCACCTATTCCTGGAATCTGGCGCAATCAGTACTGATTATCGGGGCCGCAAGAATGGTGCTGACCGGTGCCTATCTCTATACCGGTAATCTCTGGGTCTGCACCGGGGCCCATGTGATCAGCAACTGGATCATCTTCTTTATCGCCATGGCCATGTCATCGCAACTGGATGCGCTGTAATCGGCCATGTCTTTTATGACATTTATGTCATAAAAAATTCATGAAACCCTGCTTAAGCCCCGTATAGACGCCGTCGTAGCACTCTACGGTGTAAAAACGCCTTGCGCAGTTTCATAGCGATTTTAAACAGGATCAGACAGCATGCAGACAAATGCCATGGACGCAGTGCTTGATGCCATTATCAGGCACAAGCGGGTGACATCCGTTTTCCAGCCCATTATTGATTGCAAGGAAGGGACAATTCTTGGCTACGAGGCCCTGAGCCGGGGGCCATCTGACAGCCCGCTGCATTCGCCGGCGGCCATGTTCAATAATGCCGCGCGTCTTGGTCGTCTTTCCGAGCTTGAACTGGTATGCCGGGAACAGTCGGTTTACAACTTTTTTCGCAAGCAGCTCTCCGGGCTGTTATTTCTCAATGTCAGCCCCATGGCACTCACTGACCCCGATTATCCCCGCGGCAAATCGGTGGAGCTATTGCAGAAATTGGGGCATTCGCCATCCCGTATCGTTATTGAGTTATCTGAAAAGTATCCCATGGAGGATACCAATGCCCTGTGCAAGATGCTGGAGTATTACCGCTCCATGGGTTTCAAGACGGCCATCGATGATCTCGGCTCTGGCTATGCCGGGCTGCGATTATGGTCAGAGCTGCGACCCGACTATGTGAAGATCGACGGCCATTTCATTGCCAATATCGACAATGACCCGGTGAAGCGGGAATTCGTGCGCGGCATCATTGAACTGTCTGACAATATAGGCTGCCAGGTAATTGCCGAAGGGGTGGAGACAGCCGAGGAACATGACACTGTCAGTCAGATGGGTATCAACATCGCCCAGGGATTTTATTTTGCCAAACCCAAGGAAGATCCGGATCTGGAAGTGCCGCATCCGGTGTTGATGAGCAGTTCCTCGCCCGGTGTACTTCCCAGATACAATGAAACCGCTCATTCACTCTGCGTGCATGTAGATCCGGTCAGTCCGGAGATGAAATTGCTGGATGCCTGGGAGCTTTTGTCCGACGAGTGCAACGTGGCCTCATTACCCGTGGTTGAAGAGGGCAGGCCGCTGGGGCTGTTGCACCGTTCCGCTGTGCTGAAAACCCTGTCCAGCCAATATGGCCGGGCGCTGCATGGTGACAAACCGTTGCGCAAATTCCTCAACAACAACTGCATATCGGTGGAGCGCGATGCATTGCTGGATGAAATTTCCGATCGCATCACCAGTGAGGATGACATGTATGTGCGCCAGCATTTCCTTATCACCCAACAGGGCAAATACGTGGGTATGGGCAATAGCCGAGATCTGCTCAAGCGCATCACCGACCTGAAGTTGAAGCATGCCCGTTATGCCAATCCCCTTACCTTGCTGCCAGGCAATGTGCCTATCAAGGAGCGTCTGGCGGAACTGGTCAGGGCCGAGCGCTATTTCGAGCTGGTCTATTTTGATATCAATAATTTCAAGCCCTATAACGACATCTACGGCTATCGCAAGGATGACCAGGTCATTCAGGTGGTGGGGCGCCTGTTGCTGGACTTTTGTACTTCGAAAAAGGATTTCATTGGCCACATCGGCGGCGATGATTTCATCGGAATCTACATGGAGCACGATGCAAGGACAATTTGCAGGAAAGTGTTTTCCGAGTTTGAGAAATGTTTGCCCCAGTTCTATAACGACGAGCATCTGGCGGCGGGGCGCATCAAAGGCGAAAATCGTAGCGGTGAGACAATCTATTTTCCGTTGCTGAGTCTGTCAGCCGGAATCGTGCCTTTCGACCGAAGTATCTCTACGGCGGAACTCTATGCCGACTGTGCCAGTGAGGCCAAGTGCCATGCCAAGGAGGCCCGGCCGGAGAAAATCCATATTCATGGCAGGCCGGCACTGACTGAACCTGGCTCAGAACTGGATGGAATTGATGGCGGTCAATCAGACGTGCTGATCCACCAGGATCACATTGCCGTCCGGGTCGAACAGGGTGAAGCTGGCCGGCCCTGATCCGGATTCCTCGGCCTCGGAGTGTAATTGCACTCCCTTCTCCTTCAGGGACTTCTGGATGGCGCGCACATCATCAAACTCATCCAGCGCGCCGGCATCCTGGTCCCAGCCGGGATTGAAGGTGAGGATGTTCTGCTCAAACATGCCCTGAAACAGGCCGAGCAGCTTGTCCTCGTTTTTCATGATCAGATAATTCTGCGCTTCGTCACCAGCGAATTTTTGAAAGCCCAGTTTTTCGTAGAAGGATTTTGAGGCAGCCAGGTCTTTTACGGCCAGACTGACTGAGAAGGCGCCAAGTTTCATTATTATTCTCCTGTTGGTTCTTCAGTCCTATTCACGGCTGTCAGACTCTGTATCCAGAAGCCAGTTGAGGGCGTCGACTTCATCGCGGAACACCTGGCGCTCTATTTCCTTATCTTCCCGATAGGACATGAATTGCCGCAGGCGAGCAAAGCTCATGACATTGTCCACCAGAAATGCCGTGCGGTGGCCATAAATGGGCTGGCTGCGGATGACAGTGGATATCTCATCCTGCTCCTGCAAGTTGAAATCCAAAGTTATACCGCGACAATCAAGCAGCCGTCGGGGGGGGTTGCCGTAAGCCTGCACGGCCTCGAGCAGTTGCCTGAGAGTCGTGATGTCAGGGTCGTGCAGGAATCTGGCACGCAGCACATTATCCTCGCCGAGCGCGATTTCAAAAGCCTGTTTCTGATCAGGCATCCTCACGTACACAGCGGGGATCACTGTTCTGGATGCCGATAATGGTTTCCCGGGTGATGGGCAGGGGTGCGCAGCCATGGTCACTGCCGCAGATCAGGTCCCATTCCGGGCGAGCCAGTTTATGGCAATCAAAGCAGTTGCCGCCGAACTGATTGACCACTTCAGTGGTGCCCCGCACATTGATTTCGGAACCGGCTTCGCTGACATTGAGTTCGATAAATTCCCAATCGTTGGTTTCCGGGTTCCAGCCGGGATTGTGTTTCACCATGACCTCGGTGGGTATCAGGCTGACCACGGATCCGGGCGGATAGCTGGCGCCGGTCTCGGAATCGGCGGCTGCCTGGGTGGCGTCCTGATCGCCCAGAATATTGTCCACGAAAAAACTGCCTGAGGCTGATTTCGCCATCTGGGTAATGCAGTCAAAAAGTTCGGCGGTGACATCCAGTTGTTGGCTGGCATCCTGGGAGTGGCTCTGGCTGATCAGAACAGTGGCGGCGGCGAGGCTGCAGGCAATCTTGCCGGCGGTTTTCCAGTGACTGGCTAACATGAAGATTTCTCTTGGTTGGGGATCAGTGGGCAGTCTACTTAACTTCTGTGGCTAAGCTCAATAGCCGGGAGAGTCCTTGATTTGCTCAGCCTGCACTAAATACAACCAAAAAGTTGCATAATAAATCTGATTCTGCTTTACTGTCCGCCAATGAGTCAATCACCCCGGGGGAGGACATGATATGCAAGATGAAATCAGGCGGGAACTCACCATCAATGCCAGCCAGGAGCGGCTCTATACTGCCATCAGCAGTGCCGAGGAACTGGTGAAATGGTTTCCCGAGACAATCGAGGGGCCAGTAGAGATAGGCGCGGAGCCGATCTTCGGTTTCGGTGAGAAATGCAGTGACAAGGTGTTGATTGTGGATGCGCGGCCCCATGAATACTTCGCCTACCGCTGGATTCCCGGTGGCAATCCCTTCAAGGGGGAGTTTAATGAGGCCAATACCACCCTCGTGGAATTCCACATCAAGGACAATGGCGATGGCAGTTGCCACCTCACCCTGATCGAATCGGGTTTTTCCAGCTTGCCCGATGAGTTCATTGAGGCGGCCTACAAGGACAATTCCGGTGGTTGGGAATTCATGCTGGAGCGCTTGCAGACCTACATGGGCAGAGCGGCTGCGTGATGGCAAGACAGGAAGCGCAAATCTACAAGGCTCTGGGTGATCCAGTGCGCCTGGAGATGGTGCGGCGCCTGGTGGAACAGTCGCCGCTGACCCTTGGGGAAATATCCCGCGATCTGGGTGTCAGCAGGCAGGGTGCCAGAAAACAGATTCAGGTACTGGTGTCAGCCAATGTGGTGCATTTGCAGCCCAAAGGGCGGCAAACCGAAGTGACGCTGGACAGTGAGAGTTTGCGCCGGGCGCGGGAATTCATCAGCAAACTGGAGCAGCAATGGGATCAGCGCCTGCAGAGCCTGAAGGCTTTGGTGGAAGACTAGCTTATCCCCGGGTCGCCACAAACAAACCGCTGCCTACCAGCATGGCGCCAGAGCCATAGCGGAACAGAGGCTTGCCACCGGAGCTCCTGAAGGACGAATGTGCTTTGTGAGCTAACCAGGCGTAGACAAGCATGACACCGCCAACCGCCAGCGTGGTAATGAAAAACACTGCTGCGGTCTGGGTCAGGCCGAACTGGCTGAGGTCCAGAAGCGAAGGAAATATGCTTACATAGAACAGAATGGCTTTCGGATTACTGAGGGTAGTCACCAGTCCAGCCATGAAGCTGGCCAGGTGACTGGGAAGCTTCACTTTCTCAAGCTCCGTATCATTGGGCTTGGAAAAGGCGATACTGATTCCCAGCCAGAGTAAATAGGCAGCGCCAAGATACTTGACCATAAAGAAAAAACTGCCCATGACATCGGCCAGTGCCGCCAATCCCAGCAGTGCCAGAATAATGAAGACAAAATCTCCCGCCACAATACCCGCTGTGACTGAAAAGCCATGGCACAGCCCGGCGCTGGCGGAGCGGCCTGCCACTACCAGTACACCGGGGCCGGGTATTGCGGCGAGCAACACCATGGTTAAAAAAAGTGTCAGGGCAGAACCGGGAGTCATGGCAGTTCCTTTGCTGTGGAGGTCAGTGGATTAGAAGAATCAAGGGAGCAGAGTAATTGTATTGAAAATAAATCTGTCCCCTTGTTCATAGTATTGCTAACAAGGACAAAACTTACATAATTTTATGTTGCGAGTCGATCAGCTTGCCCTGTTGCTCAGTCGTCTGAATGGCAAGTACGCAGCCAGAAGCCAGGAAGATTGAGAAGCGCCCGGCTGCTAGCCGCGCAGGATCTTGTCCATGGCCTTGCCCCGGGCCAGCTCATCGATCAGTTTGTCCAGGTAGCGGATTTTCTGCATCAAGGGGTCTGCCACTTCTTCCACCCGCACGCCACAAACTACCCCTTTGATCAATGCAACATTGGGGTTCAGGCAGGGGGCTTCGGCAAAAAAGGCCCGAAAGTCTTTTTCCTGATCAATCACAGCATCCAGACCCGCCTGGTCATAGCCGGTGAGCCAGCAAATGATTTGATCTACCTCGGCCTTACTGTGTCCCTTGCGTTCGGCCTTGTTGATATAGGCGGGATAGACTTTGGCAAAGGCCATGCTGAATATCTTGTGCTCACTCATAGGAAAAAATAAATCCGTCCCCTTTCTCTTCTTTTTTCTATTGGGTGCCTGTATTCAGGGCTGGGAGCTGGAACGCAGGCCCAGCAACAAGGCGGTAATTATCAGCCCGATACCGGAAGCGCGTTCAATCCACAGGGCAAAGCGCTGACTCAGACGTTGGGCCAGCCAACTGCCACTCTTGCCGTATACGCTTAAAAATGCGCCATCGACAAGGATATAGGTCGCACCCAGTACCAGAATTTGCGGCGCCAGTGCCGCCTGACTATTGATGAATTGCGGAAACAGGGCGGCGAAAAACACCACTGCCTTGGGATTGGCTGCCGAAGTGATGAAACCGCGCAGCCACAAGGCCCGCAATGAGGCTTTGGGCAAAGGCCTGGCTGTGTCCTGGTTCTTGAACGAGGCCAGGATGGTGCGCAGGCCGATCCATACCAGATAGGCGACCCCGCCCCACTTCAATACCGCAAAGCCGTAGCGGGAACTGGTAATAATGGCGGCCAGACCGGCGCCGGCCAACATGATCTGCAGGGTATTGGCGCTGAGGTCACCAGCGGCGGTGGCCAGGGAACGTTGAAAGCCGTTGCTCATGCTGACCGATATCATCAGCAGGTGGCTGGGCCCGGGCGTGCTCATGAACAGCAATATCGTCGCCAGATAGAGTAGCCAGGTTTCCATGCTTACTATCATGTTATTGCATCCTTGTGTCTGACGAGGCGGCTTGGGGCCGTGCCATCAAAGCACGGGATTACAGATGCACCCGGGCTGTGATCGGGCAGCTTGCCTGCGCTTGTCACTGCGGTGATTTATAGTGCGTTAAATGTCTGTCAGGATCAATGTGTGGCTGCTTACTGCTTGGCGTCACCCAGCAAACCCAGCAGCAGGCTGCGCTGGGCTTGCCAGAGAAAGCGCAGATGCGTTTCATCCCGAGCTTCGTATTTCAGCGCTTTGGTGGTTCTGAGAATATATTCGGCCAACTGCTCAACCGTCAGCCCCGAATGCTCGATGGTCTGGTGGCAGGATTGCAATTGTTCGGCAATCAGCGCCTGATAGCGCTCGCCGGCCTCGGCCAGTTCGCTCTTGCAGGCACTGTTGAAACCGCTGATGACATCATCGGCCTCGGGGGATTGATGAATCAGGGCGTAATGGCGGGCCGCAATACAGTCGAAGATGATGTCCAGCTTGTCGGCGATAGGCCTGGTGCTGGCAAATCCGCTCTCCAGCCCGGCAACGGTCTGATCTGCCAGGTAACGAGTGCAGGCACGCAGCAAGTCTTCCTTGCTGGTGAAACTGGCATAGACACTCTGTCGTGACAGGCCGGCTTCCCGGGCGACATCGGCCATGGTGGTCTTGGCCATGCCATAACGAAAAAACAGGCCGAGAGCGGCATTTATTAGTTGTTCTTCGCGCTCATTCATTGCGACATCTTTACAAAATTTGACAAATTGTCAAGCCGCAGGCTATAAAGCCCGCTCAGCTTGAGCGAGTACCCGAGTCCAATCCCTGCCCTGAGAGTGCCGGTGAGCGGGAATTCGCCTGCTTGTTCCAGAGTAGACCACTATACCAAAGGCCATGCCGTGGTCTGGCGCCAGCGCGTTTGCTCACTTTTCCAAATTACCATCTCCAGCACCGGGAGGCACAATGGCTTACACACTGAATATCAATGGCGAAACCCATGAGTTGGATGTCGATGGAGACATGCCACTTTTATGGGCAGTTCGCGATCACTTGAATTATACCGGCAGCAAATTTGGTTGCGGACTGGCCCAATGTGGCGCCTGCACCATGCAGATCGACGGTCAGGCCACACGTACCTGTGTACTGACAGTGGCAGCGGCAGCCGGCCGCGAGATCACTACCATCGAAGGCTTGCAGTCTCCTCAGGGACTGGCCTTGCAGCAGGCCTGGAACGAATTGCAGGTGCCCCAGTGTGGCTACTGCCAGTCGGGCCAGATCATGTCCGCCACGGCGCTGCTGGAGCAGAACCCGAATCCCAGTGATGCCGACATCGAAACCGCCATGGCTGGCAACATCTGTCGTTGTGGCACCTATTCGCGCATCAAGGAAGGCATCAAGCTGGCCGCCAATGCGGTGCGTAATAACGGAGGGACAGCCTGATGAAAACAGCAAGATTGCAAGCCGCCCAAACTGTTGATGCTGGCCGACGTCAGTTTCTGAAATTGTCTGCCGCCAGTGGTGCTGGCCTGACTCTGGGCCTGAGTCTTACTGGCCGCGCCGTCGCCCAGTCAGCCGCGAGCACTGAGCTTGAGTTCAATGCCTTCGTCAATATCAGCCCCGACAACAAGGTCAAGGTGCTGATCAAGCATCTGGAAATGGGGCAGGGCGTTTATACCGGTCTGGCCACTTGTGTGGCAGAAGAGATGGATGCCGACTGGTCGCAGGTTGAGTGTGAACACGCGCCGGTGGATACCGCCAAATACGCCAATCTGTTCATGGGACAACAGGCCACCGGTGGTAGCACCGCCATTGCCAACAGTTTTACCCAGATGCGTCAGGCCGGTGCCGCCGCCCGCGCCATGCTGGTGGCTGCCGCTGCAGCGCGCTGGCAGGTCTCGCCCGCTGATATCAGTGTCAGTGCAGGCCGGGTTTCAGCCGGTAATCGCTCTGCCAGTTTTGGTGAACTGGCCATGGAAGCCGCTGCCCAGACGGCGCCGGCTGTAGAGACTCTGTCATTGAAATCACCGGACCAGTTTACCCTGATTGGTCGCGACGATACCTCGCGCAAGGATGTGGGCAAGAACGATGGCAGCGCCATCTATACCCAGGATGTGAAATTGCCGGGCATGTTGACGGCCGTGGTTGCCCATGCCCCTCGTTTTGGTGGTCGGGTGCGCCGTTTCGATGCCAGTCGTGCCCTGCAGCGTCAGGGCGTGCGCCAGGTGGTGGAGATCGACACCGGCGTGGCAGTGCTGGCCGATGATTACTGGTCTGCCCTGAAAGGCCGTGAGCTGCTCGACATCGAATGGGATGACAGCAGCGCCGAGACTCGCAGCAGCAGCACTATTCTTGCCGAGTACCGCGAACTGGTACAAACACCGGGTGTGGTGGCAGAAAGTGAAGGCGATGCCGATGCCAGCCTGAATGCCGCTGGCGATACTGTTGAATCCGTCTTTGAGTTTCCCTATCTGGCCCATGCCCAGATGGAGCCGGTGAACTGTGTTGCCCAGGTGGACGGCAGCAAAGCCGAGTTGTGGTACGGCTGTCAGGGTGCCAGTGCCGACCAGATGGCCATTGCCCAACTGCTGGGTGGCCGCCTTGAGGATGTGAAGATCAATACGGTGTTTGCCGGCGGTGGTTTTGGTCGCCGCGCCAATCCCTTTTCCGATTATGTGCTGGAAGCCGTGCGAGTGGCACAGCAAGCCCAGGGCACGCCGGTAAAATTGGTGTGGAGCCGTGAAGACGATATGCAAGGCGGTTTCTACCGGCCGGCCTTTGTACACAGCCTGTCTGCCGTGGTGGATGACGAAGGTCTGCCAACTGCCTTGCAGGCGCGGGTCGCCGGTCAGTCCATCATGGCGGGTACGCCGCTGGAAGCCATGGGTGTGATCAACGGTATTGATACCGCTTCGGTGGAAGGTCTTACGGAGCTGTCCTATCACGTGCCCAATCGCCAGATTGAGTTGCATAGCCCACAAGTGGGTGTGCCGGTACAGTGGTGGCGCTCGGTGGGTAATACCCATACTGCGTTCAGCAAGGAAGTTTTTATCGATAGCCTGGCCCGTCGTGCCGGACGTGACCCGGTGGAATACCGCCTGGCCTTACTGGCCAACAACCCGCGCGAAACGGCGGTGCTGAAACTGGCCGCCGAAAGGGCCGGTTGGGGCCAGCGCGAACTGCCCGCAGGCTGGGGCCGTGGTGTTGCCATCCATACCTCTTTTGGCAGCACGGTTGCCGAAGTGGTTGAAGTGTCGGTGCAGGGTAGCGAGTTCAAGGTAGAGCGCGTGGTTGCCGCCATTGATTGTGGTCTTGCCATCAATCCCAATGTGGTGAAAGCCCAGGTGGAAGGTGCCATTGCCTATGGTCTGTCTGCTGCGCTGGCCGATGAGCTGACGCTGACCGACGGTGTTGTGGACCAAACCAATTTCCACACCTACCGGGTGCTGCGTATGAGCGATATGCCCGTGGTGGAAACCCATATCATGGCTTCAGGCAATGCCCCCAGCGGGGTTGGTGAGCCGGGTACGCCGCCCATCGCGCCGGCCGTCGCCAATGCGCTGGCGGATGCCACCGGTCAGACCCTGACCCGGCTGCCGCTGAAACTGGCCTGAGGCGAATCCCGCCTGTCAGTTAGCCCGCGTGTCTAATATTCCGCGTGTCTAATAAAAAGGCGAGCCCGTAAACGGGCTCGCCTTTTTTTGTGCTGCGCATTCTGCCAGAAAAAGGGGACGGATTTATTTTCAAGAAAGTGTAGAAAGAGAGAAAAATAAATCTGTCCCCTTTTTCGTTTAAGCGTTTTCTGGATACCGTTGCCGTTCCTGTCAGTTTGTCTATTCCAGTAGCCAGGCTACGGCCTCGTCTTCGTCGGTGAAAACCTCGCGCAAGATGGTTTCATCTTCACGGTAGCTCATATACTGGCGAATTCGGCCCAGCGAGAGCTGATTGTCCACCAGAAAGGCCGTGCGCACCGGGTGTTCGTCGGTCCGCTTGATGACCGCGGACACCTGTTGCTGGGCGGGCATGGCCAGATCTACCGTGGTGCCGCGGAAATCGATCAGGCGCAGCAAGGAATTCTCTCTGCCACTGATTTTCCTCACCATTTCCATGGCCATTTCCAGGCTTGGGTCGGTATGGGCGGTGGCGCGAATAATGCCGTTTTCCTGTCTTTCGATAGTATAGTTGTCGCTCATTGCCTGTCTTGTTACCTGCTGCTGATAATGAGGGCCAGATTCCTCGGCAATAACGCTCGCGCTTGCATTTTGGATCCTTGATGGTTTTCCATGCTACTGCAACACTACCACGAAACACAGGGTTTTCTGATGGTGCTGCGGGGCAATGTCCTGGCTCAAACCCGGCAATCAGGCCAATCAAACAAATCTCTATAAGGGAGCAAGAAAGTCATGCAATCCAGCCAGCTATATCGCCTCGCACTGCTTCTGTTGCTTGCCGTGGCACCCCTGCTCAGGGCCCAGGACTCAATCCTGCTGGAAAATGCCACGGTGATACGGGGTGATGGCACAGTTCTGGACAATAGCAGTGTGCTGATTGAAAGCGGCCGCATCCTGGCGGTGGGCAGTGTTGATCAGATGGCGCTGGACGAACCTGTCACCCGGCGTGATCTCAGTGGTCAGTATTTGCTGCCCGCCCTTATCGATGCCCATGCCCATCTTGGCTATCAGGGCAAGCAGGGCTGGGGTGCCGAGTATTACAGCCGCGAAAACCTGATCGACAATTTGCAGCAATACGCCCGCTATGGCTTTGGGGCGGTGTTCTCCGCCGGCAGCGATCCGGATCAAATGGCCCTGGCCCTGCAGCAGGAGCTGGCAGCCAATCCTCAGGCAGCGGCCCGGCCCCTGTTTGCCATCGGCATGGGACCGCCCGGGCAGGGTCCCAATGATGCCTTTCTGGTGGAAACCGCGGCGGTGGAGGCGCGCACCGGCATGACCATTCTGCGCGGACTCGAAGGACCGGTGCAGGGTATTGAACGGGCGCGGGAAGTGGCGGCCCTGGGCATTCCCTTTATCAAGATCTGGGTGGATGATCGTGGTGGTAGTCAGGAAAAATTGTCGCCGGATGCCTATAGCACCCTGATTGCCGAAGCCATGCGCCAGCGCCTGGCGGTGTTCGTGCATCAACAATCGCCGGCGGATATGTGGCATCTGCTGGAAGTGGGGGCGGCCGGTTTTCTGCACGGTCGCCTGGGTCCGGATTTTGACAGCGAACTGGCTGCCGCCACGGCCAGGGCCGGTGCCTTTATCGTGCCCAATCTGGGTCTGGCGGAACTGCGCCGGGAGACAATCGGTCGTGACCCTTTTTTGGCGCCGGCGTTAGCGGCCAGTGAACTGGAACGGCTGTCGCAAGAGACTACTCAGCGCCAGATTGAACCCCAACTGGATGCAGAGCGTGAGGCCGAACTGCGTGCCGCCATGTCACGTCTGTTGCAAGCCGGAGTGGATATCGTGCTGGGCACCGATGCTGGCGCCTTGCCGGATCATCCCTTTGGCTATAGCGGTCATCGTGAGCTGGAAATTTTTGTGCGTCTGGGCATGAGCCCCATGCAGGCCCTGGTGGCCGCCACCGGCAATGCCGCCCGGCATTTGCGGCAGAACGATATTGGTTTGATTGAACCGGGCAGGCGCGCTGATCTGCTGATACTGGATGCCAATCCTCTTGAGGATATTCGCAATACCCGGCGCATTGCTGCGGTGTATCTGGGTGGCCAGTTGCTGGCACCCTGAGGGTATTCAGGGGCGTCGCCGTGACCAGATCCAGATGCCGGTGGCAGCCATCAGAAAGAAGAGTATGGCCATGACATCCACCAGGATAACGCCGAGGCTGCCCAGGATTCGGCCACTGTGAATATCCAGCAATACCCGCTCCCAGCTGATCAGGGAGGCGGCATAGTCTGTCAGAATCTGCTGCCGCAGAGGCTCCGGTATCGCGCTGGCTTCGCTCCAGGCAAGTGTTGCGGGCAGTGTTGAGCCAGCCTCAAATTGCAGGCTGTCCGGATCTGCCCGCCAGGTTTCGGCCGCAGCATCCAGATAAATCTCGCCGTCACTGTTGCTGGCGAGCCTGTTAATGGGGGCAGGTACACCATAATCCGAATTCAGCACTTCCACGATTTCGCCTTCATCCGTCAGCAGAATGAGCTGGTTGCTGCTGGCTGCTGCAAAGCCGAAATCGGTGGCCACCAGGCCCCTGAGGGGCGGGAAGTTTCCAGGCAGGGCATTGCTGTTGAAGAACAGGCGGTTTTCCAGCTGGGACAGGCGACTGTTGCCGGCGGCATAACTGGCGGAGATTTCCGGCAGCTCGATGCCGTACCAGTTCACCAGGGCACGAGAGTCAATGAAGCGGCTGTCCAGGCGCAAGCCGACGCTGTAATGCAGGATCAGGCCGGTGAGAGAAAGCAGCATCAGAAACAGCGCGCTGATCAGGCCCATACGCCGGTGCAGGATCAGTAGGCTGCGTTGTTTCATGAATGCTCTTCAGAAAGGCTGTCGGGTTCAGCTGGAGATAGAACCGGCCAGATGCAACACCAGGCGGGAGATATTGGTCATGGCATTGACCGACAGGGTGGCACCGCTGATGCCATCGATATTACGGTCCAGGCGCTGCTTGCCAGATAGGCTGACACCTTCGAACTGGCGCTTGAAGAAATCATGCTTGATCTCCCAGCCCCTGGATTCGCGGAAGGCCAGAACTTCAACTTCTTCCACCTGCTTTCCATTCACCACCACGCCGATGGTGATGGGTTCGGTCTTGCCAATCTCGTCCAGTATCCAGGCGCTGCGCTCGCCCTGTTGCCAGTAGCGTACCCGCAAATAATCCGGTTTATGCCCCAGAATGCGCTCGGCGATCTCCCGATTCTCGCCAGTGAGCCATATCGTGTCGCTGTCCGGAACAGCACCGGCGAACACGCGCTGCAGGTAATCCTCCGGCGCGATGTGGTCATCGGAAGCCACGGCCCAGGGAATCAGGCTCAGGGTCAGTGTTATCAGAAACGCCTTGCGCATCAGTATTCGAGTCCGGGGCAGCCTAGAACTGCCAGCCTATACCCAGATTGAAACCATCCAGGTTCTTGTTGCTTTCATCGTCTTCAAACTGGTAATCGAATTTGAAGACCGCATTGGGGTGCAGCCAGTAATTGAAACCCAGCAGGGTGCGGCGAGTTGCCGTATTGGCAGCTGCGCCCAGGTCGCTGGCGGCAAATTCATCGGTATATTCATAGCGGGCGAAGACACCGAAATCGGAGGCCAGTCGCCAGGAGGGCTCGATGTAGTAGCCGTATTGCTCGCTACGGCCCAGGCCATTCTGGCTGCCATCGTTGTTGGCCACTGTTTCGATGCTGCTGTCGATGTCCCACTGTGCCCACAGGGCACGCAGGCCGAAGGGGCCACTGCGGTAGTCCACATGGGCTTCGGTGAGCAGGCCGTCGATACCGCTGACCTGGTTGCCAAAAATATCGAACACCCCGTCGCGGCCGATGTTGCTGCGGGTGCTGCCATCCTGGGTCATGTCATCCTGGAAATGCAGGGCCAGGCCCAGCTCCAGACCGGGCACACCGGTGTAGCGCACACGGCCGGTATAACCAAGCGCGTCCATTTCCGAACGGGCGCCGCTCTGGCGGGAATCGCGAATATTCAACTCGCCGCCGTTGCCGCTTTCGAAGAACAGTCCTTCGTGAATACCCAGGTCATAGCTGAAGCCGCCGCCGAGCTGGCCGGCGAACTTGAAACCATTGACGCGGTAAGTGGTGGGGATGATGCGTGACTCAATGCGGTTACGCTCCACACCATAAAAGGTATTGGGCTCATGGGTTTCATTCAACAGGCCAATGGGTACCAGATACATGCCGCCCAGCACATTGTGATTGTCGGCATAGTCCCACTGCAGAAAGGCCTGCTCCAGTTCCACCGCACCCGGGGCGCGGGCATCGTCGGCAATATAGGAGTGCTCGATCTCGGTTTCAGACACGAAGCGCAGATTGTCGGTGAACTCGTGATTCACAAACAGCACGAAACGCTGGATATCCAGCTCCTTGGTGCTGCTGCCACTGGTTTCGTTGTTGTAAAGCATCTCGCCATAGCCACCAACCGTGGTGCGGTTGGTCCAGGCTGCGCCACCGCTGCCGCCACCCTGTTCCATCACATCGGCCACCACTTCCAGGCGTTCACTGTTCTCCAGGGACTGAATCTCGATGGTCTGGGTCTGAGAGCGGGTGGATTCCAGTTCACCACGCAGCCGCTCCAGCTCGGCCTGCTGGGCCTGCACAATTTCCCAGAGCTCTTCCACGGATGGGGCATCCTGGGCCAGGATGCTGCTGCTGTTGGCCAGGCAAATAGCGCTGATGGCGCTGGCCAGATACTTCGATTTTGACACCTGCTTCGACTCCCTTTGGCCAGGCAATTTGTCTGGACCGGATTGATTCCATTACAGCCCCGGTAATGGGGCCTGATAAAGGTTGCAAAGCTTATAACAGCAAAAAGTCTAACGCAAATCATTCTCATTTACATTGCGCTATTGCCTCCCGGTCAGTTTGCGGTGCAGGCTGGCGCTGCGGCAGCCTGGCTGGCGGTCAGTGACAAGGGGGCAGAGGAGGAGTATAAAAGAAGGACAGCTCTCGGGCCTCAATGGCCCAATTCAGGTCTGTTGAATCCGGTGATCACCTTGCACGCCGGTTCTGCACTCTGGCCGGATCCGGGGACAGTTAACCCCACAGAGCCTTCTTTCCAAGGAGGTATTGATCCATGCGCACTGTATTCAAATCCCTGCTGCTCGCCAGCCTGCTCAGCCTTGTGGCCAGTCCCGCCCTGGCCCAGACCGTGTTCCGTATGGAGAATCCCTATATTGGCACCTGGGATATCGACAAGCAGGATTCTGATTTCGGGGGCGCCGAAGTGCCCCAGACCATGTCACGCACCTATGCCAATCTGGGTGACGGTGCCTATATGTATCTGGTGGCGTCCATCAATCCCGATGGCAGTCTGGGCGGCAGCTCGGCCACTTATCGCTATGATCAGCAGCTCTATCCCATCGCCAATCTGAATGCGGTGGAATCCGCCTATATTTCCTACCGCAGGGAGAACGAGCGCACGGTGGAATACACCGTACAGGTGGATGGTGAGATTACCCAGATTGGGGCCAAGACCATTTCACCGGATAATCGGGTATTAACGATCGTCATCCAGTATCCGAACTCGGATCAGAAAAACCAGATCCTGCGTTTTAACCGACGCCGTTAGTTCGCAGCCTGGCGACGCTGTCAGGCCTGCTCCATGGCAATAGTGTAGTCATACCAGTCGACAATCTTGCCTTCGCGAATAAAGAAAATGCCGACGCCATGCCAGGATTTGAGGGCGAAGTTATTGAAGTAGTCGATGCGCTCGTTCACCACCATGGGGCCACGGGCAAAGGTGTCGAGAATATCAAAGCGTTCCACATTGCCCAGAAAAGAACCGATGCGTGCCGCCACCGCCTCGCGGCCGTCGGCCAGTTCGGTGGTTTCCGTCATGCGGTAGGCGCCGTCATCGGCAAAGAAGGCCATCAGGGCCTCCAGGTCATTGTCAGACCAGGCCGCGCAAAAGGCATTCACCAGTGCCACATTGGCCTGTTCCTCACTGCTCATCTCGGCCGCCTGACTGCCACGGGCCATACCCGCCAGGGCGATTCCGGCACCCGCTGTAAGTAGTTGGCGACGGTTCAGTTCGAGTGATTTCATGGCATTGCTCCTTGTTGTCATTATTGTTCGCCTGGCAGCTGCATATGCAAGAGAGGATAGGGCTTGCCCTGGCCGTCCAGTTCGGAGCGGCCGATCACCTCGAAGCCAAGATGCTCATAGAAGCCGATAGCCTGGGGATTCTGTTCATTGACATCCACCCGCCTGGCACCCTGTTCGGTGATGGCGTGCCGGGTCAGCAAGCGGCCAGTGCCCTGTCCCCGGGCCTTGGGGTCAATGAACAGCATTTCGATATTGCCATCATGGACGCCGCAAAAGCCAAGAATCTGGCCGCCGGCATCGAGCGCGCAGACCAGATCCACGGCATCGAAGTAATGCTCAAGAATGAGAGGTTTGAGCCTGACAATATCTTCTTCGGCCAGAAAGTCATGGGTGGCCCGCACCGAGGCTTCCCAGATGTTGATCAGTGTCTGGTAATCGGATTTTTCGGATTTTCTGATAAGCATGGCTAGGTGACGGCCCGGTAATTATTGATTTGGCCACTGGCCGAACTGGCAGTATAGCAGCGCCGCACAAAGGCTGCGCAATGCAGTACAATGGCGCGCTTTACATCAACAGGACAGCGCGCCAGCGTGGCGGCTGTCTGTACCAGTCCCTGATATGGAATGAATTCTCATGAGCAGTTTTGAAAATGTCACCGTCGAACGTCTGGCCAATATTTACTTCGATGGCAAGGTCACCAGCCGCACTGTGATCTTCGCCGATGGCGAAAAGAAAACCCTGGGCATCATGATGCCTGGCGACTACCGCTTTGATACTGCCAAAAAAGAGCTGATGGAGATCCAGGCTGGCGCCGTGTCGGTGTTGCTGCCCGGCGAAGAGCAGTGGCGCGATATCAAGGGTGGTGAGAGTTTTGAAGTGCCCGCCAACGCGGCCTTTGACATCAAGGTAAGCGAAGTGACTGACTACTGCTGTTCCTATCTGGACTAGACAGTGCAGCAGGCAAGGCATCGGGCCATGGCTGCAGATCACGGTCTGTCAGCTTTGGAGTCGCTGCGTTGCCGAGCCTGCTGTTAGCCCTTCTTCACAAACTCCGACTTCAGCTTCATGGCGCCGATGCCGGGAATCTTGCAGTCAATATCATGGTCGCCTTCCACCAGACGGATGTTCTTCACCTTGGTGCCAATCTTCACTGTCGAAGAGCTGCCTTTCACCTTCAGATCCTTGATTACCACCACGGTATCGCCGTCCTTGAGCGGGGCGCCATTGGAATCGGAAACTTGCAGTCCGGTATCGGCATTGCTGGCTTCGCCATCTTTGGCCCATTCATGGCCACACTCGGGGCAGATCAGTAGCAGCCCGTCTTCATAGCTGTATTCGCAGTGGCATTTGGGGCAGGGTGGCAGGTCGGACATGGTGAAATTCCTTTTCGCGGGGAGAGCAGGCAGGGATTATACGCCATTGGCGTTTGAAAAGCGGCGCTGCCTTCGGTCTGTGCTGTTGGTGCTGTGAGTGCTTCAGCCGGCGGGCGGCTGGGTCTCATTCAAGGTGCCTTCCCCCGGAGTCACAAACAACAGGCTACAGGCCTCTGCTATCCGCGCCGTATGCCAGGTGTTGCGGGGCACGATCAGAAATTCTCCGGCATTGGTGAGGCGATGGCTTTCTTGGCCAGATTCGGTTTGCAACACAAAGGTGGCGCTGCCAGAAAGCAGCACCACCATTTCATCCCCTTTGGGATGAATCTCCCAGGTCGGCCAGTCCTGTGTGAACTGGTGCGCGGCAATCAGGCTGTGGGATTCGAAATCACTGTAGAGCTGGTTCAGGCGCTGATACACATCGGGGCCGGCGGGCAGGGGCTCCATGCCGAGCGCTGGTGTGAAGACTACAAAGTCATCGAATACTGTTGCCATGGCTAACCCCCTGGAGTTGATGTCGGGCAATCTATTGTGGGCCCTTTGATTTCAGTGCCTGTGCCTCGGTCACCGGGTTCCTGTCCGGGTCGGTTTGTTGTTGCTCGTCGCTGTCCAGTCGTTTGCCACGGCGTTGCAAGTACCTGCCCGGATCGGCAGAGTCGGTGATACCCTCGGCCGCCAGCATTTCCCGGGCGGCGGGATTATTCTGCAGTACCCCCTGAATGGCATCCATGGATTCGGCTGTCAGCACTTGCACTGCACTGTTCTCCTGCAGCAGCCTGATATGGGCCAGACCCCATTCATGCATGGCCTGGATGATGGGTTCCAGCGCTTTGCCATGGTCGCTCAATTCATATTCCACCCGTGGTGGTTTTTCATCGAAATCCAGCCGCTTCACCACCGCATCGATTTCCAGTTCCCGTAACTCCCGGATCAGTACCCGCCTGCTGAGCCCCGGTGTCACCGCCAGGATCTCACTGAGGCGGCGGTGACCCGCCGACAAATGGGACAGGATCAACACCTTCCACTTGCCCGCCAGGGCATCGAGACAAAAATCCACTGAAGTATGATATTCCACAGCCACTCTTCCCAGGCCTTGTTTTACAGCAGACCATAGCGCATCTGCAGCAGGCTTGCACCGGTGACAAATTTGTCAGGGATTGGCAGGCCGAGGTGGGGTCGCTAGGCTTGTCGGCATAGTAACTGAAGCGAGCCTCCTGCATGTGGTATATCCTGATTTCTCTGACCATTACCCTGTTCTTCCCGCTTAATCAGTATCTGGTCTTTCCGGCGGTACGTCAGCGACTGGAGAGTGATGCTGAGTACAAGCGGCGTTTTTACCTGCACTCGGCCGCCTCCCTGTGGTTGCTGGGCGCAGTATTGCTGTTGCTGTTGTGGTGGCTGGATGCGCCGTTCGCGCAGATGGGCCTGACCATACCAGCCTGGCTGCCGCTGCTGAACCTGTTGGCTGTGGTACTGTTGTTTGCCGCTGTGGCGTTTGCCCGACTCAGAATTGACGCCAGCACGATTGATCGACTGCGCGACAGTTATGCCCATGTGCGCTTTTGCCTGCCCGACAACAGGCCGCAGTTCAAAGCCATGCTGCTGACCTCATTCAGTGCCGGGGTAGTGGAAGAGATTATTTTTCGCGGTTATCTGTACTGGCATCTCAGCCAGTTCATGTCTTTCTTCCCGGCCTTGATTCTGGCCAATGGGGCCTTTGCGCTGGGGCATGTCTGGAGTGGCGGCAAGAACGCCCTGGGTGCTTTCGGGTTCGGTCTGCTGCTCTCTCTGATCTATCTGCTTTCAGGTTCCCTGCTGCCCGCCATGCTGGCCCATGTGCTGCTTGATGCCTATTCGGCCCTGCTTGGCTACCGCCTGTCACGATACGAGCTTGCGGCTCAGCGAACAGGTAAGGAACTGAAAGGTAACCGAGAGAGAACCGAGAGGGACACTGACAAATTAACAAAATAAGCAGAGAACCGAGAGGGGAACCGGAGCCGAGAGGGACACTGAGCCGAGAGGGACACTGACAAAATAACAAAATAAGCAGTGGCAATTTCTTATTTTGTTAATTTGTCAGTGTCCCCGGCTCTCTAGTGTCCCCGGCTCTCAGAGTGCTTACTGCAAACTTGCCAGCAACAGATCGATCGGAACTGAGTAGGGCTCCCAACCCGCAGGTCCAGG